>Ga0196964_10000272_pt1 | contig 38686 bp, 64 predicted proteins | sample S1_10metaG_FD_148615 | JGI IMG/M metagenome (GOLD analysis project Ga0196964, IMG submission 148615) | Soil microbial communities from Anza Borrego desert, Southern California, United States - S1_10 | ecosystem: Environmental > Terrestrial > Soil > Desert | place: USA: California | collected...
AGCCGGCAGCCCATCCTTCGGGATGCTCGCGGAGGATGAGATCCGAGTATCGAGCGCCTGCAAGGTAATCAAGCCCGTACCTCATTTGAGGATCTCCGCTAGCTTGTCTAAGAGCGCCTGCATCTGGGGCACGTTAGCAGCAATGGCGGTTGCCATGAGGTAAAGCGCATTCCTAATCTGCTTCACCTCTTGCACAAGCTGCCCGACTTTGGTGTCTATGCGTCCTAGCTCCACTTCGATCACCCTTATTTGTGTCCCGTGGGCCTGTACGACGTTCGCGAGATTATGCACTCGCGTTCTCACCTCCGTAATCCCTTCGGTGTGTTTGAGGTTAATATCATCTTGCTGCTCTTCACTCGCCATGTCCTTCCTTACGATGTAGCCAAGAGGATCCACCCCTGTGCGTACAAGGTGGTGGCCGGCGAGCCGGAGATACTGTAGACGCCATCATCTCCGAGCTTTAATCGAAGCTTGGTAACGTCCGAAGAGGAGACGATTGCCCGGCCTGCTATGTCGGTAGACCCCTGCCGCACGTGTCCGTACATTTCTTGAGTGATGGAGGCTCTAGCGCTGATAGGTAGGGAGATCATGATCTCATCACTCGCAGAGCCTCCCGTGGTGCACGAGAAACTCGTTGTAAACCACATCGAGAGCCCGAAGCGCTGATAGAAGAAGTACGCGATAGCGTGAGACCCTAGAGTCATGGTCGAGGTGATGGCAGAGGAAGCCGTAGGTGCGTAGGACGCCACACCTCCACCGTGATTGAGGAGGATAAAGATAGACCCCGTATACAGAACCTGTGCGGGGACTCCTGAGACAAGCTCTCCGCCTACACAATCCCAGCCCATGAATTTTACATTCACTGCAGCGAGCCCGTTTACGGCAAGCGTTGTGGCGCCCGTATTGGTGTTGCCTGGGATAAAGGTGATGATCCTACCGGCTGTCTGTGAGGTCACAGCAGGAGTAAGAGAAATGGTCTGAGCGTTGGCGGTTCCGCCTGATGTGCCGCCCCACAGAAAACCACCATCCTGTACCTGGTCTACGCGAGCATACTCGGTACGTGCTGAGGCTTGAGCAACGTTAGTATGTTTGAAGCCTCCCATGGGGAGGTTGGTTGTTGGGGAGTTTTCACCGTTCTTTGTGAGGCAGGCGTTGATCCCAGCTGCTAAGTCCTGATCGTGGGTATCGTGCCTGGCAGCTGTGATTTTGACAGCGGCATTCCTATCCTGTACCCACGTCGTAGCGCCTGTATTGTATCCATTCGTACGGCTAAAGGTTCCCGAGCCATTCCACGCCATACGGTTACGCTAAAAGCGCCTCTCTCTTTTTCAGTACCTTGGTTACGTAGTCTCGGGTCTCTTTAGGAACCTTGGGAGACCGAGCGAGAACGGTCCAATCGTTAGAGCCTACAGCTTTGATGTGCTTTGAGAGGTTACCCGGGCCCCAGTTATAGGCTGCGAGAGCTAGGCGGACGTCGCCACCGAATTGCCTCATCATCTTCTCGAGGTAGTAGGTGCCTAGCTTCTTATTGAGCTCCGGGTCGTATGGGTCGTACTCTCCCTCGAGCTTTAGTTCTCTAAAGAGCTCTTTGCCTGTCGCCGGCATAAGCTGCATGAGCCCTTGAGCCCTAGCGCCGCCATACTTTGTCTTAGGCCCTGTCGCCTTTGGATTCCCCGAAGACTCAGCCGCTATCACAGCCTTAACTAGGGTCTCGTCTACCTTTGATGATGTCTGGGCTGGCTTGCTCTTCGGCGCCATCGGGAAACCTTGTGCGGATACATTCTTGAGCGCCTCTGCGAGAGGCTCTCCCGACATTTTGACAGGTTGCGAAGGTTCGAGAAGAGCATTTGATATGGTGCTGAGGTTGTCTTTCGGTTGTTCCGGCTCGTCAGTGAATTCGCCTGCCCCCGCCACTCGAGGCGCAGCACCTGAGATGCTTTCCCCCGCCTTAGAGATTGCCCCTGCAGGCGTTCCGAGGAGATCGGACGCCTTTTCCATCCCTCGGGCTACAGACATGGGCTTGCTAGCCGCCACGTACCGCCCGCCCGCCTGAGCGAGAAGAAGTTTAGCAGCTAAAGCCGGATTAAGAACGGAACTTGCGATCCAGAAAGGCAGAGAGCCCGCCGGCCTTCCAATGTATTCGACGAGATTAGGAGCGTTCTTAGCCCCTCGAGCGGGAAGGGTCTTCAAGACGGTTTCATGGGCCCCATAGACCTCATTAGCCTTCCTGAATGATCCCGGAGGGAAGACCTTATCCACAGTCTCTTCGGCTGCTTCCTTTAGATCCATGTAGGCAGCCTTAAAGAGTTCCGCCTTCTTTGAGTCTTTGGCGGCCTCAAAGCCTGCATCATCTTGAAGCCTCTGCTTGAAGGTGACCACCTTAGAGACGCCACTACCTGGGGTCTTCTCGAAATCGTCAAAGAGCTCCCCGATAGTCTTCTGGTACTTCACCTGGTCCGATTCTTTGAGCGAGTTATAAAATTTCTCGAGCCTGGAGAAGCTAGGTGTGACCGGCCGGCCCTCAAGGGCCTCATCGGTTTTTTTGATCATGTCTCGTACCTTGTCGCCTGCAGCAATGCGCGACTTTTGCGTATAGGCTGCAAGCGCTCCCGGCTCATCAGGGGCCTTCTTAAAGAAGCCTGACTCCTCGAGCGCTTGTAGGCGCTGCTGCACCGAGCTTGTTACGTCCGTTGCTTTGTCGAGCGTTGTCGGGTTCCCGGCATCATCAAGGTAGACAGCTTGCTTCCTCCCTAGGCCCCCCTTCACATCGCCGTACGAAACACCTAGTCCTTTTTCCTTTAGCCCCGTAGCTCCCTCATCAAGAGCGCCTGCGATCTTAGAGAGGTGGCTTCCGGCCCCTTGAAGACCTTCGGAGACTGCCTGCCCAGCGCCACCAAAGGCGGCACCGAAGGCGGCGCCTGACTTCGCATTCTCAAGCCGATTCTCTAAGCCCCCTTCTCCAGTGCCAAAACCATAGGCACCGCCCATTCCTGCGCCTACGCCAGCACCTTTGGCGACATTACCCGCAGTAGCCTTTACTCCTTTAGCGGAGCTCATGACGTTAGGAAGAGGAGCCTTGCCCATCATCGCAAGATCTATGGCCAGAGCCGTGCCGGGAGAAGCTTCCGAGAAGTCCTTACTTAGGTTTCGTGCCTCTTGTAGGCGTGCATCATAGTCACCCGCCGGGCCACCTGTGAGAGCGCTTGCCAAGTCATCTAGGACGGCGTTCCCGCCTGCTATGACCTCTTCTCCTAGCCCAAAGCTTCCAGCCTCTGCCGCTCGTACAAGGGGGCCTGTTACCGCCTGCTTGGCTGAGATGCGCTCTCCTGTTCCTCGAGTAAGCCACGCATCGGGGTCTACGACGTTTGAGGCAAAGTTAGAGAGAGCGTTTCCTATGCCGCTCGGAGGTGCGTAGCCGCTTCCTTCGGGCCAGAAGAAATTAGAGATCCCAGACATGATGCCGCCTGAGCTTGGAGCCTTAGGCGCCACACCAGCGATCTTAAAGAGCTCATCATTCGACATCGAAGATAGAGTAGGCGCAGCAGTTGGAGCACTTGGGCCCTTAGGCGTCATCCCCGCGATTGCGAAGAGCTCTTCATTCGACATGCCCGAGAGGTCTGCCATTAGAGGAGCCCTCTCCTCTTAAGCTCGGCCATCGCGTCAGCCGGTGAGATTGTAGGGGCCTGAGCTGTGCCCGCAGGTTGAGGCGCTTCGGGCGCGGGGGGAGGCTGTATAGCCCCCTGCTGCGCCTGCAGCAGGAAGTCATCGATAGATGGCACCTTAGAGTTAACCGAGAGCCCGCTATCCCCTGGAACGAGAAGCGGAAATTTCTGCTCGTACGTCTTCCATCTTTCCTTAGCGGTCGAGAGGTCTACGCCTTGTCGCGCCTGCTTTGTGAGAAAGTCTGCGTACGCTCTTTCTCTCGCGCCGCGGGCCTTCATCGTCTGAGCGAGCAAGAGGTTCTCTTCCTTTGAGCGAGAAGCAAGGGGGCCCGAACGGAGGTACATGCCGGACTCGAGATCCGACGTACCACCCGCTCCTACATCTCTTGAGGCTGATACGATCTCAGATTGGAGCCCCTCGAGGATCCCGCGGGCTTTTGTCGCCTTCTCTGCGTCGCCGCTAATGAGAGACAGAGCCCGGAGACCTGACGAAACGTAGTCGCCGCCTATGCCGGTATATCCTGCCTCTCCTGCCGCCTGCTCGAGGGTGCCGCCTAGCTGCTCGAGCTTTCTTCCCTTCTCGCTTACGGCATTAAGCTCCTTAAGCGCCTGCTCGGTAACCTTGTCATACTCAAGGGGCTTACCGGCCTTCTCTGCATTCTTAGCTGCTACGTCGGCCGCATCCTTCTGGCGTTGGAGCTCTAAGGCATTCTGGTGCTCTATTTCCTTAAGCCGCCGATGTTTCTCTATCTCAGCTTCAAGGGCCCTGGAGCTTCGCTTTGTCTCCATCTCTTCGCTAAGAAGAGCCATCCCGAGTTTTTGGCTTGCCTCATCCCCCGAGGTAAGCGCTGCCCGTACCTTCGGATCGACTTCTCCGAGAAGCCCAGAATCGAGAGCCTTTGCCGTGGCAGCCATCTGATCGCCTCTGGCCTGCCGCATCCCGTAGCCCATAACGGCGCCGCCGGCTAAGCCTGTAAGCGCCTGGGCAAGGCCCGTCATCCACGGGTTTTCAAATTGCGGCATCTGCGTCTGCATGACGGCTCGACCGCCCATTACCCATGGGTTCTGAGAGTAGGTATCAGGGTAGAGAACTGATGCGAGGGTCTCCGCGTAGCCTGCCATTACTCCTCACCTAAAAGCTGCATCATCGCCATAATTGCATTTATGTCGAGGGGAGCTTCCCCGCCGCCCCCGCCGCCGCCACCTCGGTTAGCCATCTGAGCCCTAATCTGCTCACGTTGGATCTGTCGGTCTTTGGCGTTCTGCCTCTTCGTAAACTTCCTATCGAGGGTCTTCTCTCCGCTCTGCCAGGTCTGGCTCTCCTTCTGAAGCGCCTGCTCTGCTGCGAGCCGCTCTTCCTGAAGCTGCTGATCGATGAGGTTACGCTCTGCCGCCATCTTCTCCTCGGAGGTGATGCGGCCCTCTTGTAAGGCTCTATCGAGCTCATTTCTCTGCTGAGCGATCTTCTCTTGAGAAGAGATAGAGAGCTTCGCCGTATCGTCCTGCATTCGAGCAATCTCTTCTCTCGAGGTTCTATCGAGTCCTGCAGTCTCATAAGCTTTGTCATAGCCATACCGCTGGGTAAGGTCTTGCAGCTCGGCGATCGATTTCTGTGTAGCGTGGCCCTCTCTTGTGACGGTTGCATCCGTATCGATGCCGTAACGTTGGGTCTCATCCTGCATAGAGGCGATCCCCTTCTGTGTCTCAAGCCCGTACATCTCGAGTGTCGGATTGAGAAGCGCTGCCATCTCCTTAAAGGGTCTATCCCTGAGCGCTTCCGTCTCCCCGATAGCCTGCTGGCGAGCCTGAAGGCTTTGGGTAAAGGCCCTATCCATCTCGGCGCCACCTTCACGCATGGCAGCAAAGTCAGCTTCCCTATACGCATCATCCTTACTGCGTCTGAAAGCCTCGAGCTCTTTGTTGTACCGGACAGAGCCGCTATCTAGGCCCCTATTAGCAAGGCTCTGCCTGAATGCTGCTTCTTCCTCTTCGTAGCGTCTTCCGAGGTTTCTTTCAGCGTTAGCACGGACAGCACTCTCTATGCGCTGCCTCTCTTGCAGGAGGTCTTGAGAGCCCAAAAGCTTTGGCGCGGCATCGTAGTTGTGCGTTTGCGCCATGGCGTTCTGACCGGCAGCGAAAAGGCCCGTAGCTTGCTGCTGCAGCTGCTGACCGAAAGGGGTTTCGTGCACCTTTGCGGCCTTAGGCTGATTAATGGCAAAGGGAGACGGCTGAAGACCTGCCGCGTTAGTCTTTCCCTGCTGTGCTACCGCAAACATGCCTGCCATTTAGAAAAGCCCCCCTGGCTCATATATTACCCCTATGGATGCGAGCGAGAAGGAGTAACTATTGACGTCTCCTGACATCTTCCACGCGGCACACTTCCCGACGTTCCCCACTCCCCACCATTTGGCAGGTGAAGAGCTTCCAGCATCCCAGCTGTCAGAGTCCCAGTCCGCATCATCCCAGTCTTCACCACCTGTGCCCGCTGCACTCGCAGTAGTCGTGATGGCGTTGTCTTTGAAATCGACATCAAGGCCGAGCCTAAAGGTAAAGTTAGTATCCGTGATGAGGTGGGGTTTTAGTTGCTTGAAATGTTTTATGCTGGCTCTGTTACTGAAGTAGTTAAACGCCGATTTTATTTCCCAGCTGATATCTTGTCCGTTATCTGAGTAGCCGCTTTCGGCGCGGTAGATGGTTCCGTCTACGCCAGCGAATACGAGGTTATTCTGATAGAGACCGAGGACGGATGTGTTGATGCCTTCAAACTTACACCAGGCACCAGTGAGCGTATTCATCACGTACTGAAGTGACGAGACGCCATCGGCTGTGGGGATATTGATAAGGAGCATGTGTCCCAGCGGAAACCATTGGATCTGCCACCCGAAGTTTGAGCTGTAGGATTGATACGCATCAGCGAACGCCTGTTGGATCTTGTCGGTGAGCTTTACCGCCTGCTGACCTTGCTGAAGTAGGCGAGCAACCGAAACAACGCCTTCAGTAGTGAGAATAAGGAGATCACTTTCATAATTGGTAAAAGCCCTTCTGCCGACAGGTGGCGCTATGTAGAAGCGGGCTGCAAGGCTCCATCCGGCATCTCCCGGGTAAGAGCCCTGATACACTAAGAGCTCTCCTGCTTCTGAGACGAGAACAAAGAGATCGGCTAGTCCGCTTCCGGTATCCGCAGAGACAGCACCTCCGTACATGAGCGCGCCGCCGAGCCTCAGATTCCCGGAAACATTCTCTTCTGTGAGAGCTCCTGTAATCTCATCCACCGCCCCGTACCAAACGCTCTGAGAACCTGACGGGATAAAGTAGAGCCTCTTTTTGTAGGCTGAGACGTGCACAAGAGAGTTATCATCTGAGATGCCTGTGTAGGTGGCGTCTGAGACGGTAGTGCCGTCAAATTGCTGGGGCTGGTCTACTCCGTTAACGAAGATAAGCCTGTTATTGAAGTTGATGTGTTGCCACTTGTTACTCGTGAAGGTGCCGGCTGCCTTCGCTTGGGTGACGACACCTCCCGAAGCATAGGTGAGCCCACCACCTTGTGCCGAGAGAAGGCGCCTAGTCCCGTCAGAGCCTATGAACTCCATGAGGCTTTGAGGGACTGAGTTACCGTTAGTCCCCTGCTCTGTCGTAAAGCCTTTCCGAACGCGGACGTGCGTTGTCTCAGGAAAGATATTCACGAGATCGATAGCGTCACTCTCAGGCATGAGCTCGAGAGGGTCTCTCGTATTCCATCCGCCTGTTGGAGCTACTACCGTCGTAGAGAGCGCGGGCATCTTAGTACCTCGTTGCCTTATTCATCCAGAAAGGAAGAGGCTTCTTCTGCTGCTGTACCAGCTGCTGCAGCTGTTCCAAGTCCTGCGGGTTTACAGACTGAGGCTTATTCTGAGCGCCAAGCGCCATAAGGCCCATCTGTCCCGTAGCCGGAAGCTTTGGGACAGGCTTATACATTCCGGGATCAACGTTCCCCGGGTTAGCTTGAGGGAGCTGCGTGATTTGCGGAGTGCTCGGGGTGTAGTTAGAGGTGTTGCCTAGCTGTGACAAGCCTCCCTGCGTGGTCTCCCCTGGTCTCATCTGCGCCTGCGGAGGGAGGTAGCCTCCTCGTCCCTGGATGCGCCCGGGATCAAGCTGCTGCGGAGTCATGCCCTGTTGAAGGCGCGGATCGATAGGTTGTTGGGACGGCAGTCTCTGCATGGCGGGCTCTCCCTGTTTTGTGAAATTCATAGGTTGTGAAGTTGGCGTAGCTGCCGGAGCTCTCGGGGGCTCTGCAGCTGGTCCCGCTACCGGAGGAGGAGGCGCAGGAGGTTTAGCCTGTTGCTGCTGTTGCGCCGGCTGAGCAGGTGCTGCCCCTCCGAATACAGCGTTCACGCCGTTTCTATAGGCTGCTGCTTCCTCTTCGGTTATCCCACCATCCTTTACGAGCTGATCGAGAGCGGCGAGCGCTGTGTCTCTATCGACCCCTGCCTTCTGGTACATGGCTAAAGCATTCTGCCGCGCCTTCTCTACGTCATCTCCTGCCCCTGAGAGCGCAGCCTTTGCGAACATGCCGGCAGTATCAGAGCGGAGCTTGTCGTTTCCGCCTGTGACTATCTCAGCAAGGGGATTAAGAAAGCCCACAGCCTCTTGTGTGGTGCCTTTATAGTCTTCAGGGGCAATCTCGAAGTTACGAAGCCCCTTCTCGTCCCTGTACCCCCCGTCTCTTCCCATGTCGAAGGTAGAGCCGTCAGGGTTCGTGTAGACGAAATCCTCTCCGATAAAGTCACTTTTCTTGAGGTTCTTACGCACCCTGTCCCGAAGGATCTGATCATCATGTTTGCCAGAGCCGAAAAGCGCCTTGGTGATGAGTGCATTGGGCCCGATATCCACAAGCTTTGAGATGGGCCCCACTACGTCTTTCCCTAGGTACTTTTCTGCGGCGCCCCGGTACGGAGAATGGATGCTCGCCATTTCCTCGTCGGTCATGTTCCCGCCACCGGAAGCCTTCTTTGCTGCCTCGTAGTTCTTCCACGAGTTATACGCCGTGATCGCAACAGCAAGGGGCCACATATAGGCGCCGTACCCTGCGCCCGAAGCTCCCGCAGTAGAAGAGGCTCCCGCAGTTGAGCCCGCAAAAGCACCTGTTCCGCCTGCGGCAGCGCCACCAGCCGCCGCTCCACCTGCCGCAGCTCCGCCGGCTGCTACTCCCGCTCCTGTTGCAGCTCCTGCGCCCGTTGCTGCAGCTGTGCCTGCACCTGTAGCAGCAGCCCCGCCGCCAGCTGCCGCAGCACCACCAGCAGCAGCACCTCCTGCAGCCATCGAGTTAGCAACGTACATGCCGCCGATAGTTCCGGCAGTACCGCCTAGAATGCCTGCAGCCTGCTGATACGGAGCACGTTTTTGCGCCTTTTTCGCATCGGCTCTATCTTCCTCTGCCTGCTCTTTCGCCTCACGCTGTTCGCGCATGGCGCGGATGGTCTGGATTATCTGCCACATTCTTTGGCCTTCTCTAGTCGAGAGAAGGACTGCGAGCTGTGCTTCTTGTTCCTTTGTCATGAGCCGTATCCTGTATCCGGCAGACTCCAGGGGCCGAGAAGATACGTCACTCGGTTACCTGTCAGTGACAGAATAGGCGCAGACTTCTGACTTGAGTATGCGAGTTTTACAGCTGCTTCGTGTTCTTTCCGGTAGGATTCCCACTCAAAGCCGTTCTCTCTCTTCCAGCGCCAAATGATTCCGCTTTTAATGATCTCTTCGTCTATGTGGCAGACATCGGTATCAGCGGTGAAGGTCTCGTAGCCGCTCGAGACATAGACCCACGTCACACCACCATCAGAAGCAGAGCTCGAGGTGTGCGTAGGAGCCGTTGCACCCGTAGTCCCTCCTGCAGTCGTAGAGTAAATATTGCCGTTGTAGAAGCAGTACGAGTTGGCATCGAAGGCTGTGGAGGCAGTCCACGTAACGGGACGGATCCAGCTCTTTGTCTGATACTCAAAGACGAGAGTTCGAGTGTCGGTAGGTGTGGGCTCTATGAAGATGGTTTGGTCTGCATAGCCCTTGATGCGGAAACCACTACGCGGGGAGACCGTATTGATACCCGATACCCTATCCTGCCACGCCTGAGGGGTTAGGGGCCCACGAAGGGGCCAGCTGTTAGTGCGGTCCCAGTGGGTTTGGAACTGTTCGTAGTCTATGTCCCCTGGCATGGCGTAGGACGCGACACCATTTGAGGTAGTAAAGGGGTATTCCTTTGTGAGCCTTACCCAAGGGTAGCTTTTTCGGAGGTGTTTCCCCTCCTTCTCTGCAAAGGCTAGGAGGTTGACGACGTTATCATCAGTACTGCCTATGACAGAGGTGGGAACATTGATCTTTAGTTCCCGTGAAGCTTCTTGGATAAGGCTTAAAATGGTCACTGTTTCCCCTTTCTCCTCGTAGTCTCAGGAACTACCTGATCGAGTGCCGTTTTGAGCTCTGAGAGCTGGCGCCTAAGGACATCCATCTCTTCCCTCATCGCCTGGTTTTCAGCCGCAAGCTTAGCGGCAGCGGCTTCGTCTTTTGCCACCTCAAGGCGTGCCTTTGCCTGCGCTGCAAGCTCACGAGCGTTAGGGATTGCAAGCTCTCTCAGAGCGCTGTCATTGCCAGCCAGAAGGGCTAGGTGTTCGATGGTGAAGATGCGCCGAGATTTGAGCGTATCCACCATATCGACTGTCATAAGGGGCCAGGTCTCAAGAGGTGTCCCTTCAGGCGGTAGACTCGCATTCTCTACGAAGCGAAGGAGCGCTGGCCTTAGATGCGGATCCTGCATGAGCTTATCAGACGGGTCTACCTGCAGGGGCTCTAAGCTTCTGAGCTTCACATCATGAAAGACATTATCCGTGCTACCTGGGTTCCATATGGTGGCTCTAAGGACTCGCTTAAACGAAGCGACACCGGTTTCTTTGGTCTTTACCTTGTCCTGCTCTGATACCCACTTGAAGGCGACAAGTTTTGTGCCTGCTACGTGCGGCACACTGGCTCTAGCGCCATTAAGAAGAGACTGATCCCAGTCGAATTGATCACTAATCATTGGTTTACTTAAAAAAGGGGGCCCATACAGGCGCCCCCTTACGGTTAGTCGTTAGTCGTGATGTCATCCGTATACGGATAGTGGATCTCGAATTCGGCGAGACCCGTAGACGGTGTATCGATAGCGGAGGCACCCTTTGCAAGGTGCACCATATCCCCATCTACTACGGCATCATCTACGCTACCGGCCGTAGCCGTTGCCCAGACGAGCGCGTTATCTACGTACCCGGCAAGCACCTTACCAACAGCCTTGCCGTACACTTGGTACCATCCGTATTGATCGGCGACGTTTGCCGACATGGAGACGCCTACGGGCCCTATCGCGTTAGCCGCGAGCAGAGCCGTAGTACCATCATCCATGTTGATCGTTGCCCAGCTTCCGACAACAGTGCTTGCCACACCCTTGAGGTAGACGAATTCGCCTTCTCCATAGGTTTCGTGGCGAGCTTTCACTCTCTTCCCAAGCGGATGCCGCTTCGTAGTCGAGGTGTCAGCTATCGGTTGAATCCCCAGTTCGGGAGTCGTAATAGTCCAATCAGCCATTTTTATTTCCTCCTTACGCCTTAATTACGCCTTGAAGGAACCGGCATCGGCACGTGAGTGCCCCCGCCCAGCCGATGAGCTTGACGATCGCATCCTGGTTTACAGGAGCGCGGTCGCCGCCAATCTGCTTCATGTTCCGATCCTTGTGGGGTCGAAGCGACAGGTGCTTCGTATTGAGGAAGTACATGTGTGAAGACGGGCAGTCTCCACCGTAGCCGCCGTCGTAAACGACATCGGCATCCATGAACTTCAGCGTCTGGAAGCCCGCTTGTCCAAGCTTCGCATCAGTGATGCGCTGAATGGACTGGAGCGACGCCCAGTAGTAGCCGAAGTACGTATCGTCAGCGACGATGAGATCCGGCCTATCCGTGCCTCTCACGCAATCAAGCCACATGCTGTTCATAGCAGCTTGAATCGTGGTCGAGCTCGGAGTGATGCTCAGATCCGAGAAGTCGTAGACGTTGTTCCTCCAGAAGCTATAGGTGCTTCCAGAGATACCACCTACGGTATTGGTATTGGTGTCAGCGACGATGAGCTGAAGCCCACCGAGCTGCTTTCCACCATCACCGGTACCGTCGGAGTAGACGCCAACCGACATCTTATTGGTCATCGTGGCTTCAGCATTCTCAATCCGTGCCTCGAGAAGGTCTATGAAAGCCTCCTCACCGGTATTCTGCAGCATCTCCTCACCGGAGATGGTCACAGCTACCGCACACTGTTTGAGTGAATACTCAGCCGCCGAAATGACGTCAGACGGGGATACGTTTACCTGGTCGTATCCGTTGTACCATTGGAAGGTGGAGTTTTCAGCGTAGTAGAGTTCTTCTACTATCTTCCTTCCACCGCTCCACGGCCGGATACGTCCCTTCTCTTTGAGCCGAAACAGAAGCGCAGTATTCTGCGTCACGTTGTCGGCAAGCTTCTTTGAGCGCAGCTCGATTGTCGTAGCTGCAATCTCGTTATAGTTGCTGTTTGCCATTTATCCTCTAGCGATTCGCGTTCTGCGAGATCGCTAGGCGGATGGCTCCTCGTATGTCGTCAGGTACCGAAGGGGCAAGGCTTGCAGAATCGGGAGAGCTCTTTACGGAGCTTCCGGCAAGCTTGCTTCTCTTTGCTCTTTCCTGCGCCTCAAGTCGTGACCGCTCTGCCGAAAGTGCCTTTTCTCTTGTCGTAGGATTAGCCCAGAGCGCTCGCTCGTAAGCCTCATGGAGGACTTGACGATTGGAGAGCTCAGGCTTTTCTGCCTTGAGATGTGCAATGTGGAAGAGCATGTCATCGGCTACCTCTTGTATGTACGGTCTAAGAGGTGTGCCGTTGGAATCGACTTCGGCTGCAAAAGATTGGACTTCCCCTATCGCGTGAGCTTGCCGTTCTTCTTTAAGTCGCGCCTGATGTGCCTGACGCTCCTCTTCCTGGCGGGCTAGCCGTGCTTCGAGGGTATTAATCTTCTGTAGGACTGGGCTTAGGTATCCTGTCTGATTGTACGGGGAGTCATCGCCTTGAGCGATCTCCACTTTGAGGCCGTACGACTGACCTATGATCTTCAGTGCTTCCGCCGGATTGTCATCAAGAGCCTGCTGCGCCATGAGAAGCTGTTGAACGCCTTCAACTGGGCTTACACGGTTTCTGTCAAATAACTCCTGATGGGCTCCTAGCAATGAGTCATACTGTTCGGCTCGTCGCTTGACCTCGCTCAGTTCTCTGCCCTGTCGAGATAGACCCTGTGTCACTTCGGTTTCCCGCTGCAGGATGTACTCCTGTGCGGCGGGGGGAAGCGAAAGGAAAAGGGCTTTCTTCTCGTCCGTCCAGCTGTGAGGCGGGCTGATGGGCCCTTTGGGGGCTTCAGCTACCTTTACAGCAGGGCTTTGGTCGGAGGTCTCTACTTTAGGAGCGAACCGGCCTTTGTCGTCTCTGGCTCTGTCGCTACGGGGCGCTTCTTCTTCCTCACCTGCGCCTAGGTGTTGTTTCATCGCCTCTCTGATGGAGGCTCGAATGTCTGATTCCGAATCTTCGGGAATCTCTACTTCTTCTATGGTCTCTTCTACCACCTCTTCGGTGGTGTCATCGTCTTGAAGCACTACGCTCTATCGCCTCGCGAATATCCTGCTTTAGCCCTGGCACCTTCATTTGGCGCCGGTCTCTGGGCTTTTCGTTTCCGAGCTCTTCGCATCCAAAGGCTTTGGTGACCTTTCGGAACTCGGATTTAGAATCCATGTACTTTCCGGTGATGGGATGTTTAAGGCCCCCCGGGGGAAGGGAATCGGTAATAACCTCGAGACGAGGCGTTATAGGAGCTTCTGCCTCCAACTCCTCTACCTTTCCGGTTTCGTGGTTGTACCTAAAATACCCTCTCGCCATGGTCACTCTTGAGTGTAGAGAAACCATTTCGGGCGGGAATACGTTAATTGAACTCGTATTCGTCCTCTTCATCGAGCGCGAGTAAAAGCGCCTGTAACGCATCCTCAATACCCAAGTCATGGATGCGCTCGGCCTCGAGACGAATGCCTTCAAGCATCTCTCGTAAGCCTCGGTAATGCGCTTCGAGTGCAAGGCGCTCGGCTTCTCTTTGAGCGGCTTCCTCTTTCTCACGTTCCTGCCGCTCGAGGTCACGTAAGAACGCCTCTTCCTCGAGTGCGAGAGCACGCCTGGTCTCTGCAAGAACAAGCTCTCTGAGCTCTGCTTGTAAGCCCTCAAGCTGAGCGCGGATGTCGGTAACGTCTTCCCGCTCTAGTGCGGAAATGAGTTCCTTGGTCTCCTCTTTGACCTCGCGCCTTAGCTTCCTAAGAATCTTTTTCCGCCTGCGAATGAGCTTGGTGCGCTTAGGCCGAGCGGGAACCGGTATGTGGTAGTGCCCATCATGCGTATCGGTTGAATCCGAGACCCCGGTAGCTTCAGCGGTGACCGGGTACGCTTGCAGAGTAACCGCAGCGAGAGGCAGCGCGCTTATGTGGTGCTCGGTGGTTGAGGCTGTGACGGCAAGGGCTGCTACGGTCACCGCGGCCACCGGAATGTTCACCGTATGGTTGGTTGCGACTGTCGCTGTGGGTGCAAGGCCCGCTACCGCCACAGTTGCAAGCGGGAGGTTTGAGATATGCTTCTCGGTTGTGGTTGCAGTAGGCGCTAGGGCCGCAACAGTCACCGCCGCTACCGGCAGCGTAGAGTTTCTGTTCTCGGTCTTAGTGGCAGTAGGGGCAAGACCGGCTACGGTGACAGCGGATACCGGCACATTCGAGATGTGGCGCTCGGTTGTTGTGGCCGTGGGGGCAAGGGCTTCTACGGTAACGGCAGCGACTGGGAGTTCAGACGTATTGTCCTCACCTACCGGCGCCGCGCTCGCCATCCCCCACCCGTAGATGGGCTTATAGGACCTCAGAAACCCGTCGTTATCGGCCTTAGTCGGAGAGTTGGTAGGCGTAAGCTCACAGACTCCGACGATATCTATCTCAGTCGATCGCCCGTTTAGGAGCCAGACGGAGAGGAGGTACTCAGGGGCTACCTCGAGCGGATGAATCCTATCGGCCAACATGTCCCACTGGGACTGCGTGAGGGTCTTTGCCCACTCGGCAACGTAGTAGATAGTGCCATTCATGTAGGCAGCGGTTCCCGAATCGGGAACACCGCCTACGGTTGTACGGTTAATGCCTGCGGGTATTCGGCTCGTGGTGCTCGCTGTGGCTAGGACGCCTTCAAGAACCGCCTGCCTCGAGGTGGCAGACGTCCCCTGGTACCCCATCTGATAGATGGTGCCGGCAGACAGCGTGCCGGTAGACGACGAATCAGAGACGCCTGAGCCGTCACGCGCACGGGCCTGAGCGTTGCCGCCCGCTGTTATGTCTAGACGAAAGAAGTTGTTCGCAGAGCCGGAGACCCCAGCTCCCCAGACGCCCTGCCTAACGCCAATAGCAGCGGGTTTTACAAGGGCAGAGACCGCAAAGCCATCAGAACCATTGTAGCTAGTAATACTAGCGCCTGCGCGGGCAAGGATCTGAGAGCTGGCGGATGTGAATAATGTTGCCACACGTTAGGTCTCTTTGCCGAATAGCCCCCAGAGCTCAGCGTCTGACGCGATATCGTCCGCTGCGTTTGTCGGGTCTCGTCTTACACGGACTATGGCAAGCTCTCCCTCTGCCCATGAATCCATGTCAGCACCGTCAGTGAAGGTAATGACAGGATACGAGAGCTCTCCCGTTGCGGAGGCTGTAGTGTCTGTCACCTCGTTATAGTCGTAGGTGTGAGCAGCATCGACGTCTTCAGCGTCATCGACCATGGACCTAATCGCTATGCCCCATCTCACAGAGCCGGAGGTGGCACTCGTTGCAGACCAGGGAAGCGTAAAGGTAAGGCCCCCGCCGTCATAGCCCTCGAGCCGACAGAGGAAATCCATGTACTCGATAGACGTGCCGTCAAAGTCTAAGACCTCGACACCTTCTGCAGGTGTAGAACCTCCGGGCCTTACGTCAAAAGTCGCGTAGCTTGAAGCCGGAGGCATGGCCCTTAGAACTTTGACGACCGGATCCCCTGACGCCACGTTAGCTCCTTGTTACGGTAAAGAGTCCCGAAGCGTTGATGGTGACAGTAAGCGTATTGCCGTCCGTGGTTGTGACATCAGCCGGCGTATTATCGATAAGCCCGTACGCTACAAGCGGGTCGTTAGCCACCGTGTCATCGAATATGCACCAGTACCTAGCCACGAGCGAACCACCGGAAGCCGTAAAGACCGCGTTGTCGAGGTCAAAGGTAAGGACTGCAGCCGACCGGTTACTTGTCACCGTGTGGGTGTACCGAGCGTAGCCGTTCCCGGAGAGCTCGTTTGTTACGTCTGTAAGGACGGAGTGGTTTGCCTGGTTCGGAGTCCAAGAGCTCGTCGTCAGAAGCATCTTGAAGGTGTCAGACGCCGTATTGGCGGCTTCCGCCATGTACTCTACCCAGCTGTTGAATATGTTTGTGGTACCTGTATACGTTGCCATAGCTTAACTCACTTCCCCTTCATCGATTGAGAACACATGTCCACCCTGCCCGTCTGCCTTGTGCGCTGTAATGTTCTTTGGTGGCGCGGCATCTAGTCCCACTGTCCCCGGAGCGAGCTCCTCGATTATGTCTTCTATCTGAAACCTCTTAGCCCCCGTGCCATCAGGAGGAAGCGCCACAACGCGCCGCTTATTCCTAGCGACATTCACCCGAAGCCCAGAGCCGCTACCCTTGGCAGGTGCACTAGCTTTAGCCTCAAGCGCCTGCACCTGGGCTCTTATGGCTTCGATTGCCATGTCGGCTTTGGCTTGCGCCTCTTCCTTCTTGGCATCGACAATCATCTTGAACTCGAGCTCGCGAATGGCTGCCGCGTGCTCAAGGTTAGCTAGCTTAGCCTCGAGGTCGGCCTTGAGTGCGGCAGTCTGTTGAGCGCTCTGAGCCTTCATGGTCTCTAGCTGGATCTTCGCTTCAAGCTCTTGCTGCTTCGGATCAGGCGGTGGCGGAGCGTTCTTAGCAGCCTCAAGCTGCGCCTTTGTCTCTTCAATGGCGTTCTCGAGCTCGCTCTCTAGGTTCCTGCCTGCCTTGTATGTGCGAGCGACAAAGAGAAGCATTTCTCCCATTGCCGGTACATACGACGGAAGCTCTTGCCCCAGTTTGCCCATAACCTGAAGAAAGCCCGTGATGGACTGCATAAAGTCGCTGCGCTTCTGCTGGTCAAGCGCATCATCTATGGCGAGCGTGGAATCAGTCTCGATATCGATCTTAAAGCGCCGCATTGGGTCATTACGGAGGAGCTCTACGGCAGCTAGGTAGATCTTCTGCTTCTGCTGCGCTACGAGTTGCGCTACCATCTGCGGATCTTGCGGGATAGGCTGCCCGGTTGCCGGGTCTACCTGAGGCGGTATCTGAGGTTCGGGGATAAACTCATCGCCCGTCATGGCGAGAAACGTTGAAGGCTCAAAGAGCTCCGATTGTATTTCGGCTGTGAGTGCTACAAGGTCTTTGACGAAGCGTTGAACGTCCATTTGCCGTCGCGTGAGGCGTATCGAGGCAAACCGTCCTTTAATCTGCTGAGCGGCTGCAGTCTCATTAGGGTCACTAGCCCCACGCATGATGTCTGCCCAGCCGGTGACCTCGTAGATATCGTTCTTTATCTGCTCTTTCTCGGCATGAATAACCTGGAGCGCTTCTACTACCTGAGTGATGGGCCAGAATTGCACAGCACCATCAAAGCCACCTTGAGAGCCAAAGGCTGCCCAGTTCTTTACCGGGATAAGACGGTTTCCACCTGTCTCTAAAAGCCTCTGAATATCGTCACACGCTGCGTCATAGACGCCTGCAACGCGTAGATCCTCTACAAGCGCCTGCTCTCTGGCGATGGTCTTGTCTAAGAGGTTTGCAAGTGCTGAATACTGCTTAAAGTCTGGAACGGGTACGAGCGAATCATTCGTGAGAGACCCATAAAGCGGCTTAGGCATCGGGAAGAAGCCTTTAAGCTGTAAAGGGTCTTGTATCTCGCGCAGGTAGATATCTGGAACGTCTTCCGAGAGCCAACAGACGGTCTTAGACTTCTTATTCCAGACCTCCCATATCTGGGCCTTCTTCCAGCTATCACCCCCTTCTACCTGTTTGGAGTTCTCCTCCTCCTCTAGCCCTACACCGCAATACTTATAGATAAGTTTATCGGCTATCTCTTTACCGAGCTGCGCTTCTGCATCTGCGCGCGTGAGGTAGATACGAAACCTGACCTCTTGTACCTCATCCCATGAGCGGGCAGAGCTGTGGGAAAAGTCCTTCCAGTAGACATACTCAGCGTAGACGTTCTCTTCTACCTTCTGCTCACCTTCAAACTTAGGCACGTACCTGACACGGCAAACACCGCGCCCCAGAAGACAGAGGTCTAAGACTGCAGCAGACACGGCTGCATCAAAGTCATGGTCTTCTAACTGAAACCTCGTAGCCCGCTCGATTATCTCGGCAGCTATCCTCGCTAGTTCGTCTTTGTCCTTAAAGCGCCTTTCAGCCTGAGGGACAGGCGTACGAGCGTAGAGAGAGGGGAGAAGCGTTTGGAGATTACTCCAGAAGATGTTGTAGCGGTTCTCTTTGTCGTCAGTAGGAGTGAGAGCGTCTTGTGATTCGCCTCGGTACCTGCGGGTAATGCGCTTAGCATCCTGCTCCCAATGGTCAAAGGCTTTTTGATCCCTCTTTATGGTCTGGAGCTTTGCTCTAACGCGCGCCGCTTGGTTTTTTGTAGGTGCTTCAGCCATCAAAGCCTCTTAGCCTTACGAGGGGAGCTCTTCCAAAGCTCATCTAGGGTTGCGTTTTCAACGCCTCGTAATGGTTTCCCTGCTTCGGGGGCTGGCTGCGTATACGGGCGACTCATGAGCCCGTAACGGAGTGCGTCCGCTGCGTGGTCCTCCCCGTCCGTATCCACGTCTTCAGGCTTAACCTCGTCGTGTTGGAGCGCGGGGAGTGTCCTTATAAGATTTGTAACAGTTGAAAACATTTGCACCATAGGGATTTCATCGTGTCCCTGAAGGCGCTGCCTGACCTGTACCCAACCGGCAATGCGTTCGTTATCCGCCGGCCGAAAAAGAACGCCATGTTTTCGGAATTCCTCAGCCATCGAAGGCCCGCCGTCCTGTTTGAACATGGCGGGGTCTGCTACTGAGTACGTGATGTTCTCGTGTCCGTCTCTCTCACGGATAGCCTCCGCCACCTGGGAGAATGTCCATTTAACCCCCACGTTCGGCGCCGAAGAGCCGTAGAGCTCCTTATAGACTATGACTTGTCCTGCCGGGTGCTCTGCTACCGTGCCGTCAGAGACCGCGAGCCAGAGGCAGCAGAAAGGCTTAGCACTTCCCCAGTCAAAGGCACGGAACCGCGTCCAATGCTTTGGAAGCTCACGAGGCGCTATCACGTGGCGCTCGAGGGAGAAGCAATCAAAGTAGGCGCCGACTATCGCTGACCAGTCACCTTCTAACCAGGCGCGGACTAATAGCTCAGAGCCGACACCACGGAGGGAATCCACGTAGCCCGGATCGTTCATGAGGAGAATAAGGTTGTCTTTGACGCGAGACGGGATGAACATCCGTCGCCATTTCGTGCGCTCATCAAAGATGGGCTCATAGCCTCTAGGGGCAGGGTCTATGAATCGTGACTTAACCCACTGGTGACCTGCGCCACCTGGATTACCGGTAGAGCGTACCCGTTTAGTGGGGATCTCCATGTCCGCCCAGCGCCTACAGGCTTTAAGCTTGTCGTATCCGCCAGGTGATGCCCAGTTAGGAAGCTCATCAAACCCTATCCACGAGTATTGGTGCCCCTGGTACTTGTCTGCGTCTACGTCTCTCTCGAGGTGACGAAACCTAAGCTTTGCCCCATTGGGCCAGTGCCATTCGTGAGACGCCTCCTTCCACTGGGCATTTGTCTGCGTATAGAGGGCACGCGCCCGTTCGATTATGCCTGAGAGTTCAGGGTACGATTTGCGGAATAGAATTCCTTGCCAGTGACGGCCGTACCGCTCTACGTCCTGTAGGTAGTCGCCTAGAAGGTAGTCGGATTTGCCACCACCTCTGGCACCTCCGAAGAAGAGCTCATCGCACCAGGTGGCAGCTATCGCCTCAGATTGGGGCCCAGGTTGTGGAGACCATGCGAACAAAGGTTACACCTTGCGGAAAGTAAGGGAGCGGCTACCCTAGTGGTGTCTGTTCGATTCCTTCTTTCCGTTGGGCCCTCGGTAGTTCTGCCGGGGGCTTTTTATTTGAGGCAGAACGTCTCAGGCTTCCCGCCTATCCGGCACCATGGGCAGCTCTCCATCTCAGAGACCACCTCGAAGTCTAAAGGGATAGGCCCGCACACCTTGCACGTAGCACGGAAGATGAAGGTCCTTGGAACGTAGCCAAGCCTCATCATCTTGTTCTCGGCTAGTACTCGGATGTGAGCGATGCGCCTTTCTAGGTCGTCGCCTAGTTCGTCCCACTCAGGCGTGCCCATGAGCTCTGCTAGGAGCTCACCTTTGATGCGCTTATAAAGCTTCTGGGGATCGGCAGGAGCGTCCAGCATTAGAGAATGCCCTTCCACGGTTGAGTGCGCTCAGGCTTCCCGCAGCAGGGGCAGCGCTTGCAGGTGCAGTAGGGGTCTTTATCTCCGAACTTCTCGGCTACGGTCTTTCTGAAGCGCTCGAGCTGCTCAAACTCTTCCTGTGCTTTCCGCTTAGCTTCCTCTATCTTCTTCTCTTCTTCGTAGCTCATGACTCACTACCCGTATCCCGAAACTGTACGTACCGCTCGAGCGCCTCGTTAAATCTCTTCTCGTCGAAGTCACTTCTCTCGGGAGCTTCGGGGAGGACCGGAGACGCATCCTCGAGAACGTCTAGCCCCTCCTGCAACACCTTGCACATCCGCCCATGGAGGTTTCTGAGGTTCCCAATGAGGAGAATTCGGAACTCCTCGTCAGAGAGGTTTGCCACCTGCTCTTCACTCACAGTGAACGAGAAGTGTTTAGAGTAGAGATGAAAGCGCAGCCCCGGCTGACTAATGAGGCCCAGTCGCCTTAGAAGCTTCTGCCTCTCGCTCTCGCTGCTTTCGGATTGTCCATTGCTCATAGGTTTCCTGCGGAGGCCCGTCTACGTGCTTAGTCGTGAGAGGCCCACCGTCTGCACCGGTAACCTCGATAGCTTGAACAGCCTTGCCGATGCCTCGGTCTAGGAGCTCCTTAGCAGCAGCGATGCGGGCCCTGTCGTCTTCTGCGTTCTTAACGATGTTGATGAGGATCGTGATGACCTCCGGGCAGGCTTTTAGAGCGAGAAGCTTCACTTCTTTCTCTGCCTTTGGTCTTCCGCCTGGATTACCGGACTGACCTTTCTGGAACCTCACGCGCCCTGTTCTGTGGGTTAAAACAAAGTAAGTTTAGTCTTAGCCCTCAGCCGTCCCACTGCAGCAAGAAGAGCCCCAAGGAGCGTCAAGACGAGTTGCGCTTCCTTGGGGAGTAGCTCAGGTGGGATAGCTTGGAGCACCTCAAGAGCTTGCTCGAGTACTGTCACAAGGAGCGTAAAAACTCCCCAGAAGGTGACAGACGAGAAAAGTGATTTCGTTGCGAGAAAGCCCATACCCACCATGATACGGGCCCTATACCGGGCGGGAATACGCTATCTGATCCCCATCATGTTTTTTTCGGGAGCGAACAAGATGAACCTCTTACGGACTGTACCGCACTATTAAACCGCTCGGTTGCGCTCTCTTTGTATGGTTTCGTAAACAAACCTTCCCGAAGTCCGAAGTACCCAAGAAAACTCAGGCCCTTCCTGCCTTTTAATGACTCCGCGCATGTGCAAGAACCTGCCAACTCTTTGGGGGGTCTTTGCAGTGTACGCACCACGCACGAGGAAGTTTCATACCGTATGGCTCGCGTGGTCTGCATGGCTAGACTCTCAAGCTCCCACCACAAAACGGACCTATATCGGCATCATGCTCGATTGGATGAGGTTTGTTCAGGTAACACCCGGCACCACAGCCGGCGCTGATCGCTTAAAACGTGTGACAGGGGTTGAGAGCCTTGCCTACGTCAATGAACTGAAGAAGCGGATAGGCGAGACACCCAGGGCTCTAAAAGGGGAAGGAGTCGTAGCAACGCTTTCAGCTGCTACCGTCAAGAAGTACTGCATGTGTCTGAGGCGTGCGTACGCGGTACTGATAGCCCATAAGCTCTTTGAGGGGGTGAATCCCTTTGATCCCCTTCTCGTTAAACCTCCAAGGCAGACAGACGGTACAAAAAGGCCGACAGAGATGGTGCCTTTTCATCGTGTGAAGGAGCTCCTCGAGTGGGGAGACAGTTCGCCAAAGGCTATCAGAAACCGTGCGTTACTTGCGCTTCTCTTTGGCGGGGGGCTTAGGCGTGGAGAAGCGGTGAACCTGCTACTCGGAGACATAGGCACAACCCCTGCCGGTACGTGGTTCGTGTTCCTGAGGGGCACTAAGGGGAAAGAGGATAAGCGGCAAGCCGTGCCCGAGTGGGCGGTAGAGCATCTCCGTGCCCTCATGGCACAGCGGCACGCGGAGGGGGCTAAGAAGAGTCATCCTCTCTTTAATGAGTACTCAGGCCGTGGGGGCTTGAAGTCTACCGAACGCGCTATGAAGCCCGGAGCTGTCTACCAGGTCTTCCGGCAGGCGTGTGACGCTATAGGGCTAGGCCCGGAGTTTACCCCCCACAGTGCCAGAGCTTCGAGCATTACGAAGCTCCTAGAAGACGGCGTCCCTCACCGGGAGGTGCAGGAGTTCTCGAGGCACAGGAGCATCACCATGGTGGAGCTCTATGACAAGAGACGGTACGAGGTAGACAGGGGGCCTTCGAAAAAACTTCGCTTCCACTAGTTGGGATACCCCAAGTCAGTAGTTGGTATACCCCAAGTCTCTACAGAAATCATTTCGCCTTATGGTATACTCGGGCTCGACTACTAGGAGACCTGACCATGAGCCACGATCCCACATCCGTACAAGCTGCCGTCCGGCAGGCTGCCGACATCATCGCGAAAGCCGTATGTAAAGAGATAGAAGAAGGGGCAGACGCCCGTAAGAGCCGCCTTGCCGCTGACATCGAGGCAGCCCTCATGAAGGTGGCTGAGCGCATTCTTCGGGAGGTCCACAAGTAACCATGACTGAAGAACGATTCGGACGCCTCGACATGGATACAGATAGCGTGGCGTATGAGCAGCTGAAAGAGAGGGCGGAGGCAGCGCTGGGCGAGCTCTACACCCACGAGCAATGGGAACCTCGGATTGACGAAGAGGAGACCGAGAAGCTACGCGCCGACGTTCGGGCTTACATGGCGCATCTGGAGTCACAGCTTCCCCGCTGGATTCCGGTGGAGGAGAGGTTGCCGGAGAGGGAAGGTCACTACATCGTAACCTGGCACACCGAGATGGATCCGTGGCCGCATGTTGAGACGGAGTGGTATAGCCCGGCCAAAGGTTGGATGCGCGGCAACTCTCACATTACCCACTGGATGTTGCCACCGGAGCTACCGAAATGAGTGACGTTCCCTCACGAGTCACGGAGCAAATTCCGATCCCCATCGATGCCCTCGCGATAGCCCTAGAGTCTCTAGAAGGCGATATCGAATCCCATAAATATTACATAGCTAACTCAGACCCCACCTACGAGCGTACGAAGCGCTACAAAGCAGAGCTAGCTGATATGCGTTATGCGCAGAGAGAACTCAAGAAGGCTATGCGTAACGCCAAGAGGAAGAGATGACTGACTACATCTGCAGACCCGGCCACGAGCTCTTTGACCTTCCGACCATCACAAAGACCTGCGACAGGTATGGCCGTGTCATGATGCTGAAGCGGCAGACGGAGACTCTTCGGATCTGGATCTCGGAGAAGGGTCTCGTAGTGAGGGAGTACCTCCACGGGTCTGAGTGGCGAGAGGCTGACCGCTATAAGCTAGGGAAGCCTACCCCTAACCTCTTTTTATCCTCGCAGCCTTCCGCACGCGCCCGTTAGCCTCTCTGTACTCCTTCATGTCCTCTATCGCTCTTCTTGTAGTCGCTGGGCACAGGTCTAGGTGCTCACAGACGTAGAGGAAGGTATACCGGGTTTGACCTGGCTCGTATTCCTCATCCGAGTAGATCCAGGCGCCGGCCGAGCGCTGCGTGTGCGCCTTTTTCGTCTCAGCTAGGAACTGCGTGTAATCTAGAACCGCTCTTATGAGGACAGCGGCTAGTAACTTTCTTTCGGGGTCTTTGGAGAATCCAAAGCGTGTGGAATTGGCGACAGTACTTTGGGCCTGTAACTCTTCCACCTAAAGGCCCTTCTCTCTCATCATTCGTAGCTGTTCCTCTAGTAACTTCTTCCTTGCCTCAAGAGCATCACCCTCAAGAGGCTTCCATGTTTTCGATGCTGGTACTTCTGGTACCGATGATGACTTGAGCCTCTCTGCCTGCTGCAGAAGCCTCTGCCTTCTGGCTTCGGTTTCATGCTCGAGAGCCCGTGCTCTCCCCTCCTGAATCTCCTTATCTGTCTTTTTCTGGGGACTAAAATGCGTATGCGGGGAGTGCGTAGGGGGTAGATATGGTGGCGGAGTAGGTGGAGTTGGCACGGGCCTTGCTGTTCTTCCTACCTCTACTACTCTATTTTTAGTAAAATAGGGTATGTGTACTAGGCGCTTTACTTCTGGGGAACTGGAATCAAAAAAAGAGGGGTCTTGATAGCGTGAAAGTGATGCTCCTAAACCTTGTTTCTTGTAACCCCACTCCTTTTTCTTCCTGATGCCTCGTACCGTCTTCCAGTGAGAAGTGACATCAGGAGGTTCCTTCTCGAGTGCGCGTTCCGGCTTCACAAGACAGTACTGAGCCCCACACCACTGAGTTACTTTCCGGCCTTCTTTGATCTTCAAGATGAGTCCCAGCTCTTTGAGACGTTGCATCGCTTTCGAGATGGAGCGACTTGAGAGCCCTGTCAGCTCATGAATGATTCGGTAGGAACAGCGGGAACGCTCGGCCCCCGTCTTCATGTGACGGAGGTAGAGACAGAGGAGAACTCCCGTCTCAGCTTTGGTGGCTTTCCTCGCCATGTACCGGATGATGCGGCGCGGGATAGAGCGCACAGCGAAGGGACGAAGGTTATAGCGCTCGTATACAGCAGCCATCTGCTCTTCGGGGATATTCACCCTCGACTGTCTTACGAGCTCTCGGAGCTCTGAGCGGGAACACCGAAGCCCCGTAAGCGCAAAGAGTTCACTCGATCTGAGCGTGAGTTTACTGCCGGCGCATGAGCGTCTGTGGTTAGCTTCTATGAGGGCGAACCTAGTTCTACGTAGCTTTGCGGAGTCAGTCTTTAAGGCAGCTGAAAGCTTAATGATATCGGCTACTTGTAGGCAGGTATAGTTCCTTCTAGTTCTAAAAAGGTTTTGTAAGGTATCGGAATCACGACAGAAATTCCGTTCTAATTCGTCCAGCTCCGTACCAATAAACCGTGATTGTAACTCTGTGAACTCATTAAATATTTCTGTTGTGTGGTTCTGACGCATCATCTATGCTCTAGGTGTTGAAGCGTTAATGGCCGCAAGGCTTGAGAGGACTAGTCACCCTCTGACGTTAATGTGGATACCGGAGCAAGCCGCAGCGGCAGAAGCTGGCTTTTCCTTCCACGGGGGGCCACTCCTAAAACACGCTGCGGTTTTGCTTTGACTACAGTTCGGCATCATACTACTTGACAGGTATGATGAGTAGCCGAAACCTTTTCCTTTCTCTCCTTTTCATCCTCACTTCCTGCGCTACTCAGGCAGGCTACAGAAGAAACATGCTGACATGGCCCGGACAGACTTCGGCGCATCTTCTCGAGCGCTGGGGACAGCCGCTTGCAATCTATCAGCCGACCGAAGGCAAGCTCATATGGGAGTACAGAAAGAGTTGGACGAATGCCGTTCCGATGATGCTTCCCTCTACCACCGTACATAATGGCTCCATGAATGCGTACGGGCCGCGCGGCGCCGCGTTCGGCACCTACACAGGAACAAGCACACAGATGGTGCCTGCAGGGACTATAGGCATTCACAATTGGTGTACAACGCGATTCACGATTCAGAATGATCGCGTGCTCGAGGTGAACTGGGAAGGTAACGCGTGTGAAGCGTAGTCACTCTACGACTGTTGCTCCCTTCTCGAGCTCCTGCATGAATCTGTCACCAGAGATGCCCCACACCTTAAAGAGGCGCACCAGATCCTGTACCGAGACATACTCTAAGACCTTCGCTCTTTTCTCGTAGCGGTCTTTGCTCATCTCAATCAACGTTCGGAACTCGTCGCGCTTTAGTCCCAACTCTTTACGAGCTCTCTCAAAAATCGTTTCTACTTTTTCTTTACTCACGATGCGTTTTTCTATTGTCTGCGGAATCTTTTTACGCGACTACTATATCTAGATGATGTAGTCAGTAATGACCATCATATTGCCGTACGGGTTGACTCCCCGGAAGGCGAAATGTTTTAGGAGCTATCAACTGTGGAAACAATTCTCGTACTGCTCACTCTCGAGCAGGAACTTCAATCACGCATCTCACAACATTGTATCTGGCTCGAGGTCTGTGACGAAAAGACCTTGGACGATATTAAGCTTCGGGCTGAAACGCTCGGACGCATACAAGGCTTGCGGCTAGCTATCAAGGCTATCCAGCGCAAGTCGGAACACCTCGTGGAAGAGCTCCCGCAAGACCTTCCAGCTAACTCAGACGAATCGCACTAAACGCTTCCCGCTGGAAGCCGCGCGACTAATCTATCTTCTGACTTCGAGGATACTTGTATGTCTAATTTACCTAGCAATGTCACCACGTCCGCACCAAGCTTAGACCTCTCGAGCAAAGAGGTTCTAAACACCATCCGCACTACCGTTGCCCACGGCGCAACAGATGCAGAATTCGCGATGTTCATCGAGTTCTGTAAGAGCACGCGCCTTAACCCCTTCAAGAAAGAGATCTGGTTTATCAAGGCACGAGACCGCGTGCAGATGATGACCGGTATCAATGGCTTCTACACCATCGCCAATAACCACCCGGCTTATGACGGGATGGAAGAGGTGACCTTTGAGACTGACGAGAAGGGGAAGCTTATCTCTGCCACTGCCAAGGCATGGAGAAAGGATCGTCGGTTTCCGTCTATCGGAACCGCCTACATGAGTGAGTATGCGGGAACCTCTCCCATCTGGCAGCAGAAGCCTCGGATGATGCTCGCCAAGGTCGCTGAGTCGATTGCTCTCCGCAAAGCCTTCCCGCAAGAGCTGAATGGGCTCTACACGCAAGAGGAGATGCCAGCAGAGTACTCCGGTGCCCCTGCCCCACGTCGCACACAGACGCCTGTGAGTATCGACGTAACACCTCCCGAGGCACGACCTGCACCGAAGCGGGGGCTCTCCCTCGAGGAAGACGACTTGCCGGCCAAGTTTGGCCAAGAGTCCATGAGCCTCGTTCGTGTGAATGAGCTCATAGCGGCTGAAGACTGGGATGAGTTGGGGCTCTACAAGATCCAGAGCGAGAAGGCTCTCTACCTGGGGAAGACTCTTTACGCGGTGGCACAAGAGAACCCCGCTTGGTTTCACCTCGCGCTCTCAAAGTACAGAGACAAGCTCCACATAACCGATCAAGTAGCGATTGAGGCTTACGCCAAAGCCTATGAGCAACTGACCTCTGCCGCCACAACAGGCACCACAGCTGGAGTGACGGAGAACCCTACCGCGTAGAAAGCGATACGCGAGACGCCTACACCCCGGAGGCGCAGTCCGGGGCCTTTTTTTAAGAGGATTTATGCGGCAGCAGCTAGAAACACGAAAGTTTAGGGGCCAGCTCGAGCGCTCCATTGACCTCATAAACGACAGACGAAACACCATGAACGGGCATCCGTTCTACGAGTTCGTGTTTATCACTGAAGATCTTGCTCTCAGGTGCCGCATCTATGAGGACGCCTATAAGTTTAACGGGCAAGGGGCTCTGCTTCTCCCTAACTGTGAGCTAGCCATCACCGGCAAATTCGAGCCGCCGCATTACCTCACGGTACAGCAGATAAAAGACCCGCTCTCTCAGACGACAACCACCACGCGCATAATCGAAGAGTACGGCTCTCTCGAGGAGTACCACGGAGCTCTTTGGGGCCGGATTCTCAAGGCGCGAGAGCTGGGGCTAGTCCCTGTACTCATCGCAGGCTGTGTTGATTTCAGAAAACGCGATCACTGTGTCCACAGAGACGGCCAATGGATGCCGAAGATGGAGTACGCGGTGTCTATCCTTGGCGGCACCTACGTCACCAAACGCCTAAAGGCAGCAAAGCTCACCGAAGGCACAGTCCCCTCACCCGGCTCTACTCGCAATAGCGTTTACGCAGAGAGAGTGCACGCCATGAGGGAAGAGCTCTTCGAAGAAGCTAAGAGGTATGAGGAATCAGGCGGCGATGTCTTCTGAGCATACAGAGCAATGCAAGGTTATCGAGTGGGCAACGTGGAACAGAAACCTCCATCCCGCATTAGAGCTGCTTTTTGCAATCCCGAACGGTGGGAAGAGGCATGTCATCACGGCAAAGAGGCTACAGAGAGAAGGTGTCAAAGCAGGTGTTCCCGATCTCTGTCTGCCCTGGCCGACGAAGAGACATCCCGGCCTCTATATCGAGATGAAGTACGGGAAGAACACCGTAAGCGGCAAGCAAAGGTGGTGGCTCGAGAGGTTATCGAGTGTGGGTTACTGCGTCTCTGTCTGCTACTCGGCCGAGGCTGCAATCACTGAAATCTGCGATTACCTAAAGGTTAAGCCATGCCAAAGCTAAAGCGCTGCCAAGAACTCTACGTCGTCGGCTACGTAATCGGCCGGCTAGACGAGGCACAGAGCAAAAAAAAGATCTCGGATCGAAGTAGGAAGTACCTCGAGCGGAAGGCGACTCGAGAAGCCCTCCATATGGTTCTGATGTACGAGGAAACCCTAGTGAAGGAGTACATTCTCTCGATCCGAGAGGTTGTTCGACGTGAAAAGAAGAAGGCGTTTAACGAAATGAACTAACGGGAGAAAGGTTATGCGACGGTTTTTGATTGGTTGTCTTTTGGTTGTCTTGTCCGGCTGCGTGGGACGAATGGAAGTAGGTACCCCTGATGGTATGCGGGCCCTGGGGGATAACGATATCGGAGTACAAGACCCCAAAGAGTACTTCGCTCACCGCGTGCAGTACGAAAAGGAAGTCACTAAGCGCTGTAGAACGTGTGACCTCGTAAAAGGATGGTTCGCACAGGCAACAGGAGGGACCGAGAAGCAATGAGGGACGAAAGAGACGACGTGATCACATGGGTATGGATCTGTGCCGTCTCGGCTCTTGTCCTTATGGGGCTCCTCCGTATGTGGGGGGCCCCGGAAGGAGAGCTAGAGAGGTGGCATCAGTTCTTCCAATACAGAGCTGAGATTCTAGGGAGCGACGGACGATGAAAGCGACTTTAGACACCTTCATGGCGGGGATAGGTCCCACAGTAGACCTACTCATCACAGGCATTCTCATAGCGGTCGGCATTCTCCTCGGTTGGAAGCTTTTAGAGTTCCTCTCGAAGAAAGCAGCTACTCACACAGCAGCCGGCAGAGGGGTTACCGCATTCTTCCGGGGGCTCTGGCGCTGGATGCGTACCACCTGGATGGTCTTAGGTTGCGGCACCTTCTTTATCGGAGGTGGGTGGCTCGCGCAAAAGACCGCCTACACCGCTGAGTGCGTATGGGTTGGCTCTGCGTGTCAGTACAGCTTTATGGGCACACCTGAGATACCGCCTCTCAAGCTCGAGCTCTCCCCTACTGAATGGGAAGAGGCAGAGATAGAGACCGAGCGCCTTCAGTACGAGAAGGACTATCAAGCGCAGCAGCTGGCTCGCAAAGGGAAAAAGCAATGAGCGTTGAAGACGATTACATATTGAAGAGGCGGCGCGTGGTCTTTACGGAATCGACCTTCGAGGACCGGCTTAAGGAAGTCACCTCCGAGCTCATGTATCGGATTAAGAACGGGCCAAGCTTCGGCAAAGGCAAGGACGAAACCGATGAGGCGTTTGAGCAGAGAGTGCGAAGGCACAAAGAGATCTGCGAGCGTTTCTTGGCCTACATAGAGAGAGGAGGCGACAAGGTATGAGCTGGCTACAACTGATAGTAGGGGTCTCTCTTGTCTTTTCGTCCGGCTTTCTCTTTGGGCTCATCTGGGGAGGAACCATCAGGAGGAATGAAATCGAAGACGAATGCACAAGACTTAGCGAGCTGTCCGAAATGCAGAGACCCCGTGCACGTGAAAACGGTGACCGCTGGAACTGAGCGCATCACCTGGCACATCTGTGAGCCGTGCCGGTATTTGCGTGAGGTATCTCGGATAGACGAGGCAGAGCACAGAGGGAATATGTTTATAGCTATGAGGTACCTAGATGAGTAGCGCGGACAAGGAGCCGGAGGCGTACATCAGCAACTTCGAGGATGAAGACCGGGTGTATCTACGTCGAGCTGTGGAGATGGAGCGCCGCCGCGTGTGGGAGAAGGCGAAGGAGAAGTCCCACTACGAGAGAAACCCTAACGCTGACGAGGGGTATACGGGGCTCTATGAGGTCATCTCTCTGCATGCCCTCGCCGACCTCCTGGGGATAGAGGAGAAGGACAGGTGATAGCGGAGCTGTTGATAGGCGGAGCAATTGGCGTGCTCATACTCGCGTACATGGCGCAAAAGGGGGAATGGTGACGACTGACCGGCCGGAGAAGTGCGAGATGATAGAGGAGCTGCTCGCGGGATGGATCGAGGAGATCCCCGGCGTGAACTACACGGACGATCCCACGCGGCTCGTTATCCCAGCGGCTGACATTGTGGGCTTTCTACGGAAGTTTGCTGCCGACGCACACCGCCACCTAGCGCGGCATGTGATGGAGAGGGCGATGGGGTTGCGATGTTCTGTGCCTGTGAACGATGACTCGGAAGATGCCGTCACTCTTGATGACCTCCGCCGCATCCTCTCGGAAGCCATAGGGGAGGACGTATGAAGCATAGGATAAGAGCCGTAACGGAGCTCGGTACACTGGTGTGTGTTGGACAAGCCACCGCGTGGAATGGGTGGGCTGTCGCCGCCGCATTCTTTCTCATGTGGTGGGGGAATACGAACGCCAACGGGAGGTTCCGATGATAGAGGAAGATACCTACGAATGGGGCATGACTTTTGTGGTTGGTAGACCGGAAGACGCCATCCGTGCCCACGTCGCCGCCCTTGAGGCAGAGGTGGCTCACCTGCGTACCGTGGTGGCCAATCGAGAGCACGATCGGAATGTGCTGACGACAGAGGTAGCGGAGCTGCGGAGGGAGCGCGACATCTACCACGAGGCGTGGGTAGCTGTGCAGGGGCACTACAAGCTTTGCATAGACGATGTGGTGCAGTTGACCCAGCAGCTCGAAGGCGCACGGCGGGAGGGGGAGAACGCGGCCAGGGACATGGTTTTCGAAGAGCTCGACACGACGATTGCGGAGTCGCCAGCCATGTTGGGGCAGAATGCCGAGGATACAATCGCGATTACTCACTGGCTCAAGAGGAACATCGAGCGGCGGTTCGCAGACCATGCAGCGCAGCAGTCCAAGCGCGAGCAGGAGGCGGGGGAATGAACGACGAGATAGAAATCTTCAAAGAGCAGGAAGTCTTGGAACGGATCCGCGAGGCGATCCGCCTCCGTGGTTCCGCTAAGGAACTGGCTGAAGTGCACGGGATATCGGCTCAGTACCTTTCTGACATCGTGAAGGGGCGTCGCCGCATTAGCCCTGCTGTCGCGCAAAAATTTGGATTCGAAATGCTTGTGACGTTTGTCCGAAGTCGGGACGTACGTGGCAAACGCGAGCAGGAGGCGGGGGCCGTCCATTGGAACCCGCGATACACACGAGGCGAGAAAGCGACGAAGGAGGGGGAGTGAGCGGAGAACTATTTGAGATTGACGAGTCGGTACTGCTGGAGGCGCTCCACAAGTGGGGATATCCCGCGCAAGAGCTGATGGCGATCGAGGAGATGGCTGAACTGACCCAGGCAATTGCGAAGACGAATCGTGGTCGCCCCGGCAACGTGGCCGAGGAGATAGCGGACGTGCTCATTACAGTCACGCAGATCGCCCTCAGCCGACGTCACGAGGTTCAAGAGGCTATCGCGTACAAGTTGGACAGGCTTCGCGAACGGTTAAAGAGATAGCTAACGGGAATCGGAACGGAGAACAAACTTATGGGGAGCGGCACAGGCTATAGCAACACGGGGAGATGGGGCCGCAGCGGGCTGACGAGCAGCGCACTTGAACCGAAACCCGTCCGGCGAGCCGCTCCCCTACTTTTTTAGTTTCGGAAGCGAGGTGAGATGAGGATCGAACGAACAAAGCGAGGCTTCCGACTGCACGTCGGTCGATGGCGATTCTGCTGCATGCCAGGCCGATGCCTCGTCGGTTGGCCACATGGGACACGGACGGCCGGATCCATCGGCTTGGGCTTAGCGGTCTTCACGTGGATGAAATTGGATTACTAGTTTCGGAAGGAGCACATGAAGCGGAAGGAGACGAAGGCGGAATTTATGGAGTTCGAGAAGAGCTACCCCTTCGCGTGCAATATCTGCGGCAAGCTATTCGAGTTCCCCTTCGAGCAAGCCGCCTGCGAGCAGAGCCATAAGAGCGATGACCCCGCGAAGCTCAAGCGAGCCGAGCGCCAGGTGCTTCTCCTTCTCGCAATGGCGGCACCGGAGCACGCGACTCAGGCGAGCGAGCACGCGGCAGAGATACTTGAAGTGTTGAGGAAGTAACGTCGGAATTCTGGGTTTCTTATGGACAAATCTGAACACGCAATACTGGTGGCGACGGCTGCCCACTACGGCCAGTACGACAAGGGAGGAAGGCCCCGCCTTGCGCACGTGCTACACGTGGGTAACCAATTTGAAGACGAGACCCACAAGATCGTCGGTTACCTGCATGATACCCTGGAGGACTCTCCACTCTTCCGTTACGTCGGACTAGCCGAGGTATTCGGTGATGACGTCGGCTTTGCCGTGATGGCTATAACAAGAAGCAATGGCGAGGCGTATTTCGATTACATCAAAAGGTGCCGCCTGAACCCGATCGCACGAGCAGTCAAGATAGCCGACATTAAGCACAGCATGGACCGAAGCAGGTGGCCGGAAATGCCAGACAGCTATTACCAGCGAGAGGTGAAAGCGCTGGCCATGCTCGAAGCCCCCGCCGCGCCTACTAAGGAGGAGACATGAAGCGTCCATCACAGACCGAGTGCACAGCCCCACTAAAAGAGGTGCCACCAAGCAAGCCCGGCCGCATGCGTCTTTACTGCCGGAAGTGTAAGTACCTCATCGAAGTACAGTTGAAGGGCAGCGCTTACTGGCACGAGCTGGAGAAGCTGAAGATAGCCGCGCCTACTACGGAGAGTAACAAGCAAGGAGACCTATGAGACTAGACGATTTCATTCCATTCGCAATCATCGCCGCCTTCGCTGGAAGTGTACTGCTTGCCATCTCGTGGATGGTCGGGTGCCAAGAAGAGGCCCAACGCATCGAGGCTGAGAAGTACCGAATGCAGGCCGAGAAGGGGCAGCGAATCGGGCACGACACGTTCGTGACCTACGTCGTGACGCCAACGGTGCGGTAGGCGCGCCTGCTACGGAGGAGACATGAGAAAGATCGTGCAGATAGCCTTCGACACCACGGGAGACGCCGACAGTATCAACTCTGGCACGTACGTGCTCTGTGATGACGAGAGCGTTTGGTATTTGAGCTTTGAATACGGGTCCCCTAGGTGGGTGCGCTGCGGATGGCCACCGATACCGCAAGAGCCTACGGAGGAGAGGGAGGGATGAGCGTAACAGAAGAGGAAATGATCCGAGAGTGGGGTAGCCCGGAAGCGTACTTCAAGGAGCTGGAGAGATTCCTAGAGCTCCACCGAAACGCAGACTTGCGAACGCACGAATCCGATACCGGGGCTCTCGTGGGAGTCGAGTACCTTTTTCGGCCGTATCAAGTTGTCGTGGAGATGCGAGAGCTGAGAGCTCGGATCGCCGCGACGTGTAGCGAGCCCGCCGCAGAGGAGCCGGGGAAGGAGTAGATGCTCGTAATGCTCCCTGCCATTGAAGACCTAGACCCGATGATAGAGGCAGCAGACAAGCGCCCGGACATCGATGCCATCTCCTATGCCGCTGGAGTGATGGAGCTCTACCGCTTCCTCCGTACAAAGCCGAAACCCGTGCCCGAAGAGATTATCGACACAGACGTAGTATACGAGCCGCCACCAAGGCCCCCGCGAGTATTCGGCCCGCCCATTAACCTCGAGCTCCGGTATGACATCCCCTATCCCGCTATGCGCCGTTTCCGTTGCTGGCCATCCAACTGGGATGAGGTTCGGCTAGCAGTCCTCTCGGAGTGGGAACCTGGTGGCAGTGTAGTTGTGGACTGTCACAGGCTCGCCAAATCTCTACTATGGGGATTGAGTGCAAAAGGCTGGAAAGGCAGCACACGGGAGCGAGAAGACCTCACGTACCGCGTATGGAGGATCAGATAGTGGACATTAGGGCCTCTGTCCTAGCTCTGAAGCTAGCGCTCGTTCGTGCGTACCCCGCCGGCAAGGCATGGGCAGACTCTGAGCACCTCATCATCATTCGGTGTCTCGAGGAGATAGAAGCAAAAGCGAATAGGCTCGAGGCAGAGCTAAAGATGGCACATGCCATGATCAGGAACGCACGGAGGGAGAAGGTATGATCGAACAGTTCTTCATTTGGCTACTAGGGCCCACACTCTCGAAAGTGGCGCTTGTCCTGGGAACCATCTTCACGTTCCTCCTATTCATGTTCAGTCTGGTGCATAGGGCTGCTGAAGAGCGCTGGCCATGGGAGAAAAAACCATGAGCTGGTTTTCCCGCCTACTCGGTAGGCTACTCCCTGAAGACGATTCGGATCAGTGTGGCTACTACTTTCTCTCGCTGCCTGAGGGGCATGTCTTTGAGAGGGGCTGTAGTCTGCATGACTGGGAGTTCCACCAGGCGCACCTAGGCAAAGGAGAGAAGTCTCTAGCGGAAGTAGACTGGGATCTGTTCTACCGCTGGGTCTTACTCGCTAAGGCTGCAGGCACACCAGAGGAGCGCTGCAAGCTGGCACAAGATATCTGCACGTATTGGCCATATGCCCGCCGGTTTGGGGGCCTTCTTTGGGATGGGAAAGATGACTAGGGAAAAGCACAAAATATGGGAGGTGCTCAGCCGGGAGCTTCGGATGCAGCTGTCTCCGTACAGCTGTGAAGCTGCAGGCGCAATGAGCTTCCGAATTGAGGAGAAGCGGCTACTAACCAAAGAGGCCACGATCGAGTCTCTCGAAAGAGTTAAGCAATGGATGTGCGCCGATATCGATAGAGCTATTGAGAAGATAAAGGAGCTGTGATGGATGAGCTAGAGCGCCTGAAAGTGATGGCAAACCTACGGATGATGGAGCGAGACAGCTGGATCGCTGAGTGCGATAGGCTCGAGAAAGAGAATCGACGGCTCAGGCAGGAGAACCGAGAGCTCGAGGATATGTACAAGGTCTTAGCCGCTGAGGTGCTAGCGCTAGCAGCAGAGAAGAGAGAGGAGCTACTGCAATGAAGAATAAAGATACTGTGTGGTGGGTTGTTGCGTATACCACTAGCGGCGATCCGTCGATGGTGTTCCCGACGAGGAAAGAGGCGGCTGACGCCTGCAAAGGCTATGGCGATATCGTACACATCGTCCGCGTAGTCCCACGGAAAGCCACAAAGAAAAGAAAGGCTAAGTGACATGCCCCCCGAACAGAAAGAGATGACCCTCTACGATGCCGCAATGCTGGCACTACTGACGCCTGACAAGGACATGCATGATGCCATGCTCTGGGATCACATCCTTGCCATCGTCGAAGGTGACCGATCGAAAGCTGTAGAGATCTTACTCACGATAGAGAGAGAGAAGAGTAGAGCCGTAAGGATTAGCCAGGGGATTTTATGACCGAGGAGGAAACGGACATGGACAGACAGAGAGTTAGATACTCAAGTGACGTGAAGGAGGAGGCGTTAGCCTTCCGAAGAGAGGGGCTTAAGCGCAAAGAGGTGGCTGAGCTTCTGAAGATAAAGAGCCCGAGCGTCATATGGTATTGGGAGAGAGATGCCGGGATGCTGAAAAAGCTGGGAACCCGGAAGTATCAGGAGCTAAACGGATCGGCAGAGGCTCCTGCACGAAAGCGAAGGAAGAAATACACGAGATATGAGCCCGCTACCCCGAACTATCCCGTGCCGTCTGAGAATGGCGTAGGCGTGGGGGCTCTGGCTAAGGCAGTGGAGGAGCTCGCTAAGGAAGTCACGCGCCTCGGAGGCGACCCAACGCCTATTCTTATCAAGTTGCTGCTCAAGAAATGAGATGCCGCTGCGGGATGCACCACAAAGCCTGGGAGACGTGCCCATGGAACTACAAAAAGGAGACTATGAGTAACAGGCCGATTCACGAGATTAAAGAAGGTGGCATAAAGCTTGCCGTGTGGGCTAACGAGAAAGGCGAGAGCGTCACCATCGATAAGCGCTATAAGACACCGGCCGGAGAGTGGAAGAGCACGAACCGCTTCTTTGAGAGCGATATCTCTAAGCTTGCCAACGTCTGTAAGCAGTACCTCGATTGGAAGACGACACAGGCGGCAGGAGAAGAGCAGGCGCCGCCTCTCTCAGATAACGTGCAGTGCTTTGACGATCAAGACATCCCCTTTTAACCGCATGGGAATCTCGGACGGAATGGGAACCGCCTACGAGCGTCGCATGAAGACCTGTCGCCATTGTGGACAGCCTTTGATGCGCGAGGCGTTCAAGCCTGGCAGACACTATAAAGCGCATTGGCACGGTAAGAGCGGCAAGTATACGCAGCACATCCTCACGCTACTATCGGAGGAGTGGCACAGGCTGCCATGGCAGGATCGGAACATCATAAAGCTGAGGTTCCATGACGCTCTTACGTTTCCGCAGATAGCAGAGAAGCTAGGACTCTCTAACATTCAGTCCGTGCGGCATAAGCTTATGCGGGCCGAGTTAGCCCTACTCAAAGCGGAAATGGGGGTCGAGGCGGAGCCTGATTCCTAGATAACCCCTTCCCCTCCTCTACCGTAGGTTTATCCTGAAGATCCTGGGGGGTATTTAGGAACGGTTGTAGGATAAGCCGTAGGAAGTCACGTCAGGACGCACGTCCCACCGTCACACCTAAATGGCACGTTTTAGCGTTCCTATCAGACGCGCCCGTTTTATGATGAAACGGTTTCCAGATACCTATTTACCCCCCTTGTGCGACGGGCCCCAGAACGCGCTCTACTGGCCAGCCTTTACAGTATCGATGCCTTACCGTGCACCGATTCAGTCCCAACTCATCGGCCCAATCAGCGAGACATTGGGTTTTGCCGTTTAGCGTTAGGAGGATGTTATTACTTCGGTTCCGCATTTGCTGACGCACCGTTGCCCATCGCACATTCCCCGGCTCGTAGCCTTTCCCGTTGTCGATACGGTCAAGAGTCGCGCCTTTGAAAGGCATACGGCCGATGTGAGCGAGGAACGCATCGTATCCGCCCGGGCCCTTCCAACCATCCCATACCGCAATCCCTGCGCCGCCGTAATTACGATAGCTTTCGTGCTTTGGGTTCCCGCAACGCTGGAGCATGCTGTAATAGGTCCGGTACTCAGGTTCGTGTTTTCGCGTGTGCTCCTTCCGCTGAGCAGCGTGCGCGCATGGTTGGCATTGCCGAAGCGGCCTCTTGCTGCGCCGCAGATCTCCTAGACTGGGACGAAGTATCACGCCGCACTCGCACCGAGCCAACCAATGATACTTTCGTTCGGGGTCCGGGCCAATCACGGTAAGCCTACCGAATTCGTGCCCGGTGAGATCGAGGCGCTTGTGCCCCTTATGCACACCTTTCGGCATATCTCATCTCCAGCTTCCTTCTCTGAAACTGGGATGAATTATACCAATTCTCTTACCGTTCACGAAGACGTTTGCCCTCGGATGTCCGTGAATGCGTCTCGCTTTTTCAGCAAGAAGGAAGCCCCAGTCCGAGCAGTAGTATCTGTGCCGACCGTCTGCGAACGGGCCATAGTACTTGGCAGAATCGATCACCTGCCCATTGTCGGCTCTAAGCTCTATCGCTCGAGCTTTCACTGGCACTACCCACACAGGCTTTTCTGCTCGAGGGTCTCCGGTTCCTTTGTTCTCCGCATGAGACTTAAAGAGCCAACCTCGGGGGAGGTTCGTCTGCCCCTTGTCTTTGTGCAGAGCGATAAGCGAATCGATGTAGCGCGAATCGGGCCAGCCCTTGCGATCCGGCCGCGCCACCTTGGCCCCCATGTGATAGTTACCGTTCATCCGTATGCCCCAGAAGAAGAAGACATCTGCGGACGCGTGCGCGTTCTTGAGCGCTGTTATGTTCGCGTCCGGGCCGTTCATCCCGTCTAGGGAGTAGTTATAGGCCCCCTGGGGCTTACTGTGGTCCCCGTGGATCTCGTTCTTGAAGCGCTTAGAGAAAGCGCCCCGCCATGGAACGTTTACAGGCACGCAATCGGGGGCCTCGTTTTTCACGATCTCAAGATACTTATCCGGGTTCTGTAGGTTGTGCTCGCAGAAGGGGGAGAGCTCTATGGTAACCGAAGGATACTTCCCTTTAAGCGCCTGATAGGCCCTGGCGAGCCTCCGTATCGTCGGGATGTCACCATCTCCGAACGTATGCGAGTCACTCCACAGAAGCTGTATGCGCACGTGCGGGCAGCGCCCCGTGGCTAGGAGTCTCTCTACTGTCGGAAGCGCATTACCGAAGGTGTTGGCGAAAAAGCCGGCAGCCCATCCTTCGGGATGCTCGCGGAGGATGAGATCCGAGTATCGAGCGCCTGCAAGGTAATCAAGCCCGTACCTCATTTGAGGATCTCCGCTAGCTTGTCTAAGAGCGCCTGCATCTGG
>Ga0196964_10000273_pt1 | contig 38660 bp, 54 predicted proteins | sample S1_10metaG_FD_148615 | JGI IMG/M metagenome (GOLD analysis project Ga0196964, IMG submission 148615) | Soil microbial communities from Anza Borrego desert, Southern California, United States - S1_10 | ecosystem: Environmental > Terrestrial > Soil > Desert | place: USA: California | collected...
TGTCCTGTGCGGCGCCCCCTCCAGTGATTCGACCCCCCCCTCCCCCTGCGCGCGGGAGTCAGCGGATGCCGAAGCCCAGCTCCTCGATCGCCAGCTCCTGCTGGTGACGTGGTGAAGGCGAGAACCAGACACGACGTGCGTCACGTGCACCAGGCGCACGACCGTAGAGCACCATGGCCTCGCTGTTCTCAGGTACCACGACGAGGGGCGTCTCGCCGTGGCCCGACCTCTTCCACGCACCGAGCAGCAGCTCCTTGTCCTCGGTGTCGGCCACGGCCTCGAAGGGGAGCTTCAGGCCACGGATGGGCTCGCTGCCCAGGTTGCTGACGAACGACCCTCCACCAGGCGTGTCGTGCCGCACCTGCGGCATGCGGTGCGTGACCTGCCAGGGCGTGCTCTGCGGGGCGATCGGGTACAGCGTCAGGACCTTGGCCTGGCCGAGCACGACGTCACCCACACCCGGTGCGGTGGGCGACCACGTGCCCGAGGGCGCGGTGCCTCCGAACACCAGTTGCGGGACGCGCCAGTGCCGGGCGTACTGCATCGTGCCCAGGTACGCGTAGATCGAGGGGTGCTCGAGCAGGGGGGCGAGGGTGGCCTGCAGGGTGTCCACGGTGGCGAACGCGTCCGTGCTCGAGCGCAGGGTGGGGGTCCAGAACGGCTGGATGGTGTGGCCGAACACCCCGCAGAAGTCGACCCCGGGGAAGGACGTGATGTTGTCGACGAACCAGACCTGATTGACCGAGGACCTGAAGATGTGGCGCAGGATGACCGTGTCGGACCTGCAAGCCTCGTAGCTCTCGACCTGGAAGTTGATCCCCTGGTAGACCCCAGCCGCCGCATATGGCCCGTTCTGGCCGGTGATGGCGGCGATGGCCCCTGACTGCCAGGCCCCGCCGCTGGTGAGGTACTTCCCGGTGTTCATGTTGAAGATGCGCAGCGCGCCCGCGGCGTTGGACCCGTTCCCCGCGTCGCGGAACTGCGTCCTCCACCAGGCGCCCGCTGGAACCTCGATGTCCTGGATGGCGACCGCCTGACTGTTCCCGCCCACGAGCGAAATCGCGCCGCCGGTGCCCCCGTCGACCTCGGCCGCGGCCGTCGTCCTCGAGGCGACACCCGTGCCGGCCTGGGAGAACGTCCAGCCCGTGGAATCGGTGTCGAGCGTCGGGTTGACGATGATATTGAGGTCGGCGAGCCACCAGGAGGTCGCCGCGTAGGCGCTCAGCCGGCAGAGCGTCCCGGGGTCCTCGTCGACCATGAACGCCGCGCCGAACGACGCGTGCAGGCCGGGCGAGCCGGTGATGGTCGCGCGCTTGAGCGCGTTCATGAGCCGGCCGGACAGCAGCAGGGTGGCCACGTTCAGGCCCCGATCGCGATCAGCGCCGCGCGCGTGAGCGCGTCCTGGGCGGTGGCGGCCTCGAACAGCTCGATGTCGGCGCCGAGCTCGCGCGGGAAGCCGCCGGCCCAGCGCTCGGCGGGCGGCCCGCCCTCGACCTGCCGCAGCACCATGATGTGGCCGCGCCGGACCATGGCGTCGACCAGGATGTAGACCTGCGTCTTGTCGGTCGAGAACGCCGGCGTCTTCTCGACCTCGATGAGCTGGTGCGAGTCGTCTGACATGCGGATGAGCCACGCGTCGTCGATCGCGAGCCCGCCCGCGCGCACGTTGGCCAGGCGCTCCCAGCCGAGCACCTTCTCGGCCGCCAGCAGGTCGGCCGACCTCGCCGGCAGGCTGCGGATCTCGTCGAGCGTCATGGCACCCTCCCCCATCAGAGGCGCGCGATCTCGGCGTCCGTCAGCACCTCGTGGGTCAGCTGGACGTCGTAGATGGCGCCATCGAACCAGTTGCTGAGGCCGCGCTCGCTGCCCCAATAGACCGGCGTGCCGGCGACGAACGTCGGGACGGCGCCGACGACGTCGGTGCCCTTCACGCCGGCCACGAACACGGATTGCGTGTGCGCGGCGAGGCCGCTCGCGCCGCCAGCAGGCACCCAGCGCGCCGCGAGCTTGATCTCGGTGTCCCGCGTGACTGAGGCGATGAGCGACGCGGTGTACGTGGTCGCCCCCACGCGCCGGATGAACTCCCAGGCGCCGGAGGCCTGCGAGTAGCGCACCAGCACGTAGTGCGTGGCCGAGTAGTAGACGATCTCGACCACGCGCACGGCGCCGGCGGGCAGGTCGGCCGAGTTCCACCACGTCATCACGCGGCACGCGAACGTCCCGCCGTCGTTCGGCCAGGCCTCCTGGCCGGCCGGCTGGGCGTCGCTGAAGACGTCCGCCGCGCGAACGAAGGCGGCGCCGTTCGTGAGCATGCGCGACGTCGCGTAGGGCCCGCTCTCGAGCTGCAGGTCGAAGATGCGCGCCTCGTCCGTGGCCGTCGCCGTGTTCGTCAGGAACTCCCAGAGCAGCTGGTAGGACGCGCCCGGCGTGAAGACGTACCGGAAGCGCGTCGCGGTGGTCGACCCGGACAGCGACGCGATGTTGGCCGCGCCCGCCTGCCATAGGCCGGTCCCGGGATTGAAGTAGAAGCCGTCCGTCGACCGCTTCAGGCGCGCGAGCAGCGTGCCGCTCACGTTGCGGTACGTGAACGAGGCGGCGATCGGCGCCGACGGCAGCGCGTCACACTGCCCGGCCGCGGACACGAGGCTCCCGGCCACCGCGCCGTTCGCCTTCACGCGCACGTGGTTCGCGGTGAGCTGCGTGTCCCACACCGCCTCGTCGTTCATGATCGCGGTGTCGCCGGCCGACGATCCCCAGCCGGCCAGGCTGCCGCTCACGAAGCACGAGTCCTTGAAGTAGTTGGTGCGGGCCTCCTCGTGGAGCCGGCCGCGGCGGTCGTGCTTCTCGTAGTTGCGCTCGACCTGGACGACGCGGATGCCGCCGGCGTTGTGCGCCCCGGGGTCCTCGACGTACGCCAGCGAGTTGCGGGTCAGCGTCCGCGCGCCACCCGGCGACGCGACACCGATGCCCTCGCCGTAGTGGCTCGCGCTCAGGACGCTGCGGCCGATGTCCCAGAGCGTGAACACGCCGACGTTCCAGCGCAGGTCCTGGAACGTGAGCTCGACGCTCATCGAGGTCGGCATCTCGCGCACCTTCACGAGGCGGAAGAGGCGCGGGTCGTCGACCGGCCAGCCGGACGCGGCCGCCACCGGCGCCAGCGAGTGCGCGATGCGCGCCTCACTGCCCAGGTCAAGGTTCACGTCCCAGACCGGCACGACGATGGTGAGAAACTTTCGACCCTTGCGGTAGGCGCGCAGGCGGCGTGTGAGCACGTCCCGGACGCGATCGTGCTCGCCCGGCAGCGGGTCATAGTCGACGTCGACCCACAGCTGCGTGTTCCAGAGCGGATCGCGTGGGAACCCGCCTGCGTCCGTCGTTCGCCAGCCGGCGATCGCGCCGTCCAGCTCCGTGGGCGTCCATCGCGCCGCCGTGACCGGGCTCAGCGCCCAGGCGTGGGTCTGGAACGAGGGGTAGCTGATGACGGCGCCGGCCGCCCTCGAGGTGCCGTCGTAGGGCGTCCCGCTGAACCAGAACGCCGGCGCCCACGTCCTCGGCCAGGTGCCCGGGTCCGGGATACCCGACGTGCCCGGCGGGTCCCACGCCATCCAGAGGTTCATGGTCACGCTGTTGATGAGCACCGTGGCCGGCAGCAGCGTCGAGACGGGCCCGAGCGTGACCCGCATCTGGCAGTTGATCGTGAAGTCCGAGGTCGTGACGTACGTCAGGTGATTCGTCGCGTTGTAGACCTCGTTGATCGCCGAATAGAACGCGCCGCCGCCGCTCGCGGACACGCCCGTGCCACCGTCGTCGCCGTCCGGGTAGATGCGCAGCCTGGCCATCAGTACACGTAGGCCGGGCTGACCGGCATGTCGATCGACGTCGCCGCGAGCGCGCCGATCGTGGGGTCCATCACGGTGAGCGTCTGGAGGCCTCCCGAGTAGGTGCCCGTAATCTGGTCGGTCACGGAGTCGTCCTCGTGCTCGTACCGCACATGCCCGCCGACGCTGCGCGCGTCGGCGATGAGGAGGGGCGCGGCTGCCGCCTGGGCGGCGGTCAGCAGGTGGTTGTCGAACCGGACGGCGAGCTCGCCGAGCTCGTTCCAGTACGCGCGCGCCTCGCGCGAGCGGCACCAGTTGTTGAGCAGCGCGCCGCCGGTGGCCGACGCGTCGAGCAGCCAGCTGTCCTTGTAGCCCTTCTTCGTGGCGAAGTCCTTCGCCGTCGTGAACGCGGCGGTGCTGATGGGCGCGGTGGAGTCGGAGAGGAACGCACCCGTCTTGTAGTCTCCGAACACGAAGTTGACGAGCACGATGCGCAGCAGGTCGACGGGGTTCTCGGCCAGCGCGCCGGCGCCGGTACCGGTGAGGTCGAGGCCTCGGCCGTCGGCGTAGATCTGCGGGAGTGCTCCGCCGCCGGCGTCGGCCGGCGACGACGCGAACTTGATCAGGGTGTAGAGGCGGCCACCCCGGGTGACGTACTCGACCGTCCAGCCCGAGATCGGCACCGTCCGGTCCTTCGAGCTAAAGACGCGATCGGCGTCGGGACCGAACGCCCACCCGCGTGACCACAGGAAGCGGAACGCCTGCGTATCGACGCATGGGCACAGAACCGCGCCGCCGTCGCCCTGGCCGCGGCTGTTGCGCTTGCCGAGGACGATCTGCGCTGGTTTTCCGATGACGCCTTCGTCGGCCGCATGCGGCCAGTCGTGGCGGCCGAGGATGACGCGCAAGGCCTCGCGCCGCAGCGCCGTATCCCGGAACCCGAACCGGAGCGTAGCGAGACCCGGCTCCGGGAAGTCGGGCTTCGTGAGCGCGCCCACGAACCGCTTGCTCCACTTCGTCGGGTCCACCGAGGGCGCCCCCAGCCACGCGGTGATCGGCGAGCCCCGCAGGCTCGCGGTGGACTCCACGAGGCCGGCCACGAGCTTGTCCTTGTCCACCAGCGTGACGGCGAACTCGCCGCTCTCGAGATCGTTGCTGCGGCTCATTGCGGAGCGCGTGATGTCCGACGTGCTCTTGACGCGGCCGCCGTACTGGACGCCGGCGCCCACGGTGGCGGCGAACGACGCCGGCGCCCAGCGGTAGGTGGTTCCGCCGACCACGACGTCGTACCCGTAGCTCAGAGAGCCGCGCGGCGCCGCCTGCATCTCCGGGGTGAGGTACGGCACCGTCAGGCCCCGAGCTGCTTGAGACCGGCGGAGAGGTCCGCGAGGACGTTCCCGGTGTTGTTGCGGGCGACGTCCTTGAGCGTCTCGAGCACGTCCTGGCCAGCGCGCGACGGGTCGGGCGACATCACGTTCAGCTCGCCGATGTGGAACGTGACGCCGCCACCGCCGCCGATGCGCACGCCGCCCACCATCCCGCCGTCCCGCACGACCTGGGCGGGCACCGCGAGCTCGGGCCCGCGCTCCGCGAAGTCGTAGGCTCCGCGCTGGATCATCCAGCCGCCGCCGGCGCGGGCGCCGTACGGCTTCCGCTCCTCGCTGGGGTCGAACGTCCCACCCCCGCCGCTTCCATCGCCATGCTGCTGCTGACCATGGCTGCCGCTGCCCTGGCCCGGCGACGGCGATCCATTCGTGACGAAATTGGTGGTAACGGTGACGGTCCGGTCCGGAATCTTCAGTAGCGCATCCACGAGCCGGTTGATCGCGTCGACAGCGCGCGCGAGGCCGGCCGACAGGGACTCGGTGTAGGTGATCCCGGCCGCCTCCGCCTCGGTGTAGGCCTCTCCGTTCGCCTTCAGGAGCAGGCCTTGCTTGATCATCGAGTCGATGATTGGGCGCATGCTCTCGGGGATCGCCGTGCCGCTCGCGATCGCCTGCTGAACGTAGGCCGAGAAGTCGGCGGCCATCCGCTGCTGCACGAGCGTCACGTCGGCGCCGCCGGCGACGAGCAGCTGATAGTTCTTCAGCAGCGACGCGGCCATGTCGTCCATGGCCTTCTGCGCCATCTGGGGCACTTCAGCGGCAGTGAACCCGTACTTGTCCATCGCCTGCTGCAGGGCCTCGGTGGCCTCCTCGGCAGCCGCCAACGAGTCCTTGACCTGGTTGATCGCGTTCGCCAGCTCGGCCGCGTTGCGGGCCCGGAAGAACGCGTCGAGGGAAACGCCGGCCTCCATGGCCTTCCACTCGAGCTCCTTGATGCCGCCGGCGGACCTGATGAACTCCGCCCGCATCTGCTGCAGCTCCTCGCGGACCTGCTTTCCGCGGCCGAGGAACCCGAGGAGCCCGCCGGCCACGGCGCCGATACCGGCGCCGATGGGGCCGAAGCTGGCGCCGAACGCAGCGCCCGCGGCGGCGCCGCCCAGCACCCCGGACTTGTATGCGGTCACCGCGGCGGTCAGGCCGGCGATCGCAGTCTTGCCCTTCTCGGCGTTCTCGAGGTCGACGAACTTGACGCCCTTGGTGACCTTCCCGTCCTTGTCGATGGAGTCCTTCAGGCGCGCCAGGACGGGGGCGATCGACTGCGCCGCGGCCTTGCCGGCCAGGAAACCGGCCACCATCCGGGACAGCACGTTGTCGGCCTTCACGCCCAGAGCGTCGAAGACGTTCGTCAGGGCGCCGAGCAGGCCCTGCCAGTCCATCGTCTTCTCGACCGCCTCCGAGAGCTTCGTGTTGACGCCCTCGATTTCCTTCCTGGTGGCCACGAACGGCTTCACCATCAGGTCGGTAAGGTGGCCGTCGCCGAACCGCTTCTGCATGGTGTCGACGACACGGATCAGCGCCGCCGGCGGGCCGGCCATCAGCGCTTCGTTAGCCTTCGCGCGGACCTCGGCGTCCCGGATCTCCTGCTCGGACTTCCTAAGGGCCTCGGTCGCCTCCTCGATCGCGCGCTTGTAGGTGACCGCGGCCTCGGCGCCGGCCTTCATGCCCTCGCCGTGCGCCTTCGCGGCGCCGGCGCCGGCGTGCTGCACGCCGGCCAGGCCCGCCACCTTGTCGCGCAGCCCCTCGACCACGCCCTTCACCTTCGTCGTCAGCCCCACGAAGCCGTCGAGCGACTTCTGGTGCTCCTGCAGGTCATCGGCCGCTTCGGCGGTGATGGAGTCGATCCCCCGCTTGTACTCCTCCCAGAACTGCGAGGCCTTCCACGGCTGCGTCATCACCTTGAACTGCAGCTTCAGGGTCTCGACGAGCATCAGCGCGCCCGTCTTCACGTACGTCCACGTGTCGAGGAGGGCCTTCCAGGCCGCCGCGAACACCTCGATCACGGTGATGCCCTGGATGAGGGCCTGCAGCAGGAACACCACGCCGCCGTCGACGTACGCGCGGATGTCGGACTGGTTCTGCCGCACCCAGATCGACAGCTGACCCATGATGTCGGTCAGGCCCTCGATGAGGGCGTGCAGCGGCTCGCTGGTGACGATCGCGGCCGCGACGTTGTTCGACAGCCCGCCGAACGTCATGCCTAGCATGCCGACGGAGTCGCCCAGGTCGTCGGCCGCCTTGACGACGTCGCGGCTCATGATGATGCCGAGGTCCTCGGCGCGCTTCCGGATGGCCTCGAAGTCGGCGCCCAGGGGCACGAGCTTCGCGCCGCTCTTCCCGAGCAGCTCGACGGCGAGGGCGTTGCGCTTGGCCTCGTCCTCGATCTTCGAGAGGCCCTGCAGGATCGCCGACATCTGCTCGCCGGCGGTCATCTTGCGGACGTCCTCGAGGCCGAGTCCGATGTCCGAGAGGGCCTTCCTGGTGGCGGCAGACCCCTCCACCATCTTCCGCTGCAGCTTCACCATGCTGTCGGCGATCGCCTCGGCGCCGACCCCGACCATGGAGCCGGCCACCTCGAAGGCCTGCAGGTCGGTGACCGCGATGCCGGTCACCTGGGAGAGGTCGGTCATCTTGCCGGCCATGTCGAGGAGGTGGTTCACGGACGCCAGGACGCCGGCGCCGACGGCGGCAGCCGCGGCCGCGGCGGCGACGAGGCCCGCCTTGATGCCCGCGCACGCCTTCGTGATCACGGCCTGGGCGCTGGCGGCCTTCTTCCCCGTGTCGTCGAAGTCCTTGCCGGTCTGGACGAGCTCGGCGCGTCCCTCGGAGTCGATCTTGAGCTTGACGTAGGCGACCGCCATCAGCGGCCGCCCTTCGACTGCGCGGCGACCTTCATCGCCTCGCGGCACGCCTTCATGACCCTCGTGACCTGGGGGCTACCGGCGGCGTCCTCGGCACGGCGGTAGATCTGGCGCGCGATCCGCCGTGGGTAGAGGCTCAGGAACGCGCCCAGCTGCGGCGAATCGCTGATCAGCATGAACGCGGCGTTGGCCGCGCTCTCGAGGTGGCTCGGCAGGTCGACCCGCGGGCACCGCCGGCCGGACAGCTGCCACGGCTGCTTCGGGTCGGCGAGCTGCTGCGGCGAGAGGCAGGGCTCGATCTTCACGTGGTCGCCCTCCTTCACGGGCCGCTCGCCGCCGATCACCATCGCCACCTCCCGCGCCTGAGTCGCGGTGCGCACCTCGATGCCGCCGGTCATCTCGCAGGCGGCGCAGCGCAGCGGCTGCAGGTCCGTCTGCAGCCGCCACGCGATGAACTCGCTCAGGACCGCTCTTCCCCCTCCTCCACCTCCGCCGCTCGGAGCCGCAGCTCCTTCTCCTTCTCGAGGATCCAGTCCGCGACGTCGGGCTCCTCGGTCAGGAAGAATGCCTTCACCGCGTCGGTCAGCTCCTTGTCAAGGTCGACGAGATCGCCCGCGGTGACCGGGCGGCCGAGCGCATCCGACAGGCCCTCGACCTGGTCCGCTGCGACGCGCAGCTGCAGCCCTTCGGTCGAGGTCCAGGCGTAGACGGCCATGTCCCGGGTGTACGCGGCCGCGTTCGACACCGAGACCTCGCTGACGTTGTCGCCGGCCCGCTTCACGCGGTTCAGCTTGTGCTTCACCGTCAGCTGGCGATCGACGCCGGGCGGGATGCGCCGCACGCCGAACTTGATCGGCTCGTTCGTCTCCGGGTCCAGCCGGAAGACGAAGAACCGTTCCTTCTCCTTGCGCAACGTCAGGGCCATGGTGCCGTCCTATCCAATCAAGCGGGGCAACGCGCTGCCTCCCGGCGCTCGCGCCCCTGAGCTGTTACGCCAGCGCGTCCGTCGTCTTCTGGCTGTAGATCTCGTACGTGCAGGCGTCGAGGTAGCCCGCGGTGAAGCCGGTCGGGATCGTCAGCACGTGGAAGGACTCCCACGGCTGCGACCACACGACGGCGCCGGCGTCGCTGATGTCGGGCTTGCCCTCGCCGAGCAGGATGTGCGGGAACCACAGCTTGTGCTGGAACTTCTGCGTGGCCGCGCCCGCCAGCGTCGTACCGGTGATGGTGCACGTGGCCTTCTTGGCGTTGCCCGCGATCTGGTCGGCCATCAGGGACGCGTTGCCGCCGGTGCCGTCCTCGAGGATCTCGAACTCCCACGTGCCCGAGACCTTCGCGAACCCGTTCGGAACGGGCTCCGACGTCTTCGTGCCGAACCGCGTCGAGATGCGGCGGTCGAAGGCGCGCTCGACCGTCACCTCCCAGCCGACGGTGTAGAGCGGCGACGAGCCGAGGCCGGCGCCGCCCTGCGCGTTCATCTCCCACGCGCTGTGGCCGAACATGGCCACCTCGCGGTTCGACGGGTAGGTCACCGTGTCGATGGTGGTCGTCGTGTTGATGACCGAGTCCGTGACGTAGTCGAACCCGATGCCCTGCATCTCGAGCTCGATCGCCTCTCCCGACTTGGCCCGCAGCGTGGCGCGGAACCACTTCACGGACGGGATCTCGACGACCTGCGTGTCCTTCAGCAGCTCGTAGGCAACGGTGCTGAAGATGCCGTCGAGGTCGTCCTTGAGCTTCAGCGGGTGAAGACGGGCCGAGGTGTCGACGACGGACGGCACGCCCGCGGTGCCCCACAGCAGTGCGAGCGTGGTCTCGAGTCCCTCGTACGTGAGCTCGACCTTGAGCGTCACGTCGACGATGCGGTTGCCGAGCAGGCTCGGCCGCCGCGTGATCTTGCCCGTCAGGCTCTTCTGCTCGACGAGCTGGGTGTTGCCGGGCGTGGCGAGGGCCAGGCCGTAGACCCCGTGCCCGGCGCCGCCAGCGACCGCGGTGCCCCACGTGGCGCCCTTACGGTTGGCGATGGTCCCCTGGAACCCCTTCGCGCGCATCGGTTAGACCTCCTCGCCCGACCGGCCGGGCTCGACGTCGTCCTGGTCCTCGTCGTCGTCGATGGGGCCGAACTCGGGCGCGGTGGCGGCCGCGGTCTTGCGGCGCTCCTCGGCCTCCTTCTTCGCGGCGGCCTCGGCCTCCTGGCGCTTCTTCTTGGCCTCGCGCTCGACGGCCTCGCGGCGCGACAGCTCGGCCAGGACGAGGTCCTCGCCGGCGTCGTCGATGGGCTTCGCGGCGGGCGGGTCCTGCAGGCACCACTGCACGCCGAGCTCGTCGGGCACGTTGTAGCGCCGGCCGGTGCGCAGGTCCTTCAACACCGGATGGTGCTGGGAGTCGATGAGCCACTTGATCTTCATGCGGTCCTCCGCGTGCTGAGCTCGCGCGCGCGGACGCGCTCGACGAGCTGAATGTGGTGCGCCTCAAGGACGCCGACCGTCGTCGGCCGTGGCGCCTCCCCGTCGACGTGAGCGGCCAGCGCGCCCATGGCCCGGACCAGCTCGCCCGCCGTCGCCTCGAGGGTGTCGACGCGAGCGCGAAGCTGCTGTAGCTCGAGCTCGGTGCTCATGGCGCGCCCGCCGGGCACCTGTACGGGATCACGGTGCGGAAGAGGCAGACGACCCAGCCCTCGTGGTCGAAGGTCACGACCTCGATTCCGTCGGGGACTTTCATCACGTTGATGGACACCTGCTCGTTCCCCGAGACGAGCTGCGGCTCCGTCGCCAGGACGCGGATCACGTCCCGGGTGAGCCGGTCGGCGACGAGCTCGCGCCGCGGCGCCGCCTGGTTGCGGGGGTCGACGGTGGCCTCGACGTCGGCGCGGGCCGCGAGGATGAAGACCTCGAGCTCGCCGCGAAGCTGCTGGCCCGTGCTGTGCTCGATCCACCAGCCCTTGTCCGACCGGATCGCGTAGATGACGGCCGGCGCGTCGTCCGTGCCGAGGCTCCGGTCGAGGATGGCGTCGTCCCACTCCTGGTAGCAGCGGTAGACGGCCTTCCGGCCCTGCGCGTCGACACTCGGCTGGTACCAGTAGGTCACCCCACCGTCGGCTGCGATCGACTCGAGGCGCGCCTTCAGCGCGGCCTTGATGAGCTCGGTGCGGGGCTCAGCCATCGCCTACAACCCCACCGCGCGCGCGGCCTCGGCGGCCTGCCGGTCGACCGACTGCGCCACCGCCGGCTCGATGCTCCGCAGGGTCGTGGCCGCGATGCCGTGGGCACGGATGGTCGAGCCGGGATGGTGGACCGGGAAGCGCCGGAAGCCGCCGTCCGGGAACCGCAGCGCCCTCGCGCCGAGTCCGAGCCGGGCCGCCTTCTTCTGCGAGGCCTTGCCGAGCTGCGACGTCCACGAGCTGCTCGGCGCGATCGTGTGATCCTTCGTGCGGCCGCCGAGCTCGATGAGCGCGGCCATGCCCCACATCCGCACCTCGAGCTCGGCCCGACCGGCGTATTCGTCTTTGGTGTAGACGCCGGCGTAGATCGCCCGGATCGGCGGCCGGGCCTTCAGGCGGCCGTTCTTCCCCTGGCCGTGCCGGCCGGTCAGCCCTCGGGCGATGTCGGTTCCCTGGACGTCCTCCTTGACCGCGCGCTCCACGCTGAGCACGTGCTCCTGGAGGGCCTTGGTGAGCACCGACACGCGGAGCTCCTCGGCGAACCGCTGCAGCGCGGCCGCGACCTGGTGGAGGCTCATGGTCGAACTGGACTGCGCCCACGCCATCAGGCCGCCTCCAGGTCGAAGTCGCGCTCGCCGGTGATCGCGCCCCACGCGCGGTGGGGCGCCAGCTGCGCGCGCATCTGCTCGGTGAGCGAGGCGGGACCGAACCGGGTCACCGAGCCCCTGTCGTCGCTGACCGACGCGGCGTCCTGACGCTTCTGGTCGGCCTCGCGGTAGATCCGGACCGCGAGCCGGAGGGCCACGTCCTTGATGTCGGCGGGCACGTTCGCCGCGGTGAAGCACCCGCCGGCGTAGATGAGCTTCATCGCCCGCCACGCGTCCATCCAGCACGCGGGGCTGGGCCCCGAGACCCGGCGTACGACATCGGCACCGGCGATGTACTGGTCGGCGGTGAGCAGGGTCGACGCGGCGTACTCGCGGGCGCTGTCTTCGTAGACCGCGAGGAGGCTGCGGATCGGGTACTCGAGCGGCCAGAGCTTCGAGGCGTCCGCGGCGGCGGCGGGGGTGTGGTACTCGACGTACCCCTCCGAGGTGCCCACCTTGATGGAGCCGGCTCCCTGCAGCCCCGAGATGGTTGCCGCCGACACGGCGGTGAAGAAGTCCACGCCGTAGAGCTGAGACACCCCGAGCGACAGGTCGAACGTCTTCGTCGCGTTCGCGCCCGCCACGGTCCCCTGACACGACAGCGTGCCGCCGGTGATGCCCTGGCCGACGGTGACGACGAGGACGCGGCCGGGCGCGGGCGGGTTGGCAGCCACCGTGAGCGCGCCGTTGGCAGCGGGCGTCGACGCTACGATCCGGTCGTCGTCGTCGGTCGGCGCGCGGAACACGATCCGGCGGCGGAGGTACTCCTCCACGATGCGGCTCGCGCGCGCGAGTGAACGTTCCGCGAGATCGGTATTGGACCCGCCGATGAGACCCTCGGCCTTCAGTTCCGACAGCGACGCGAGGGCGTAGGCGGGCAACACGCTGGCCGCCCCTTTAGTCCGGCTCCGTGAAGCCGGCGATGTTGACCTTGCCGAGCACGCCGCCGGTTCCGCTCGCGGCGAGCACCGCCGACGCGGCCGCGCCGCGGGTCACCTTCAGCGGGCGATCGAACGGGATCACCTGGGCGTTGACGACGTAGCCCTCCCAGAGGACGGTGGAACCGTCCTTCACCTGGAGCAGCTTCGTGGCGGCCGCGGAGAACGAGGCCGCCACGTGGGTGATGTAGTGGGTCTGGCCGGTCACGCCAGCCTTCGACGCCGTGGCCTCGGCGTTGTCCTGGCTGGCGGTGACCGCCCACTCGGAGACGGCGCGGAGGGACATAGGGCTACGTCCCGATCGCGATCCAGTTGACCTTCTTCGAGAAGGTCGTGGCCGCGGCCGGAGTCGGGTCCGTGCCGCCCGTGTTCTTCCAGGTCTTGATGAGGATCGACCCGGCGGCGGGCGTGCCGGCCTGGTCGCCGATCAAGGCCGTGACCATGAAGGGGTCGTCGACCGGGTCGGAGTCGAGGCAAGCGACCACGGCCACGACGGTGGCCAGGCCGGTGACCACCGTGTCGGAGGCGGCGACCGTGGTGTGCTGGCCGCGCGCCACCTTGTAGCCGGCGGCGACTGCCGCCGGCGCGGTCGACAGCGCCGCCGTGCGGTCGGTGCCGGCGATCTTGAGCGCGCTGCCGCTCTCGAAGTCGACCTCACCGCCGCTCGCGATCGCGAGGGCGTCGCCGCCCTGACGACGCTGGACCTTCGGCCCGTACGTGCTGTCCGCGGACATGCTGACCTCTCAGGAAAAGGGCCCGGGGCTCCGGCTGCCTGGAACCCCGGGCACGGGGTTCGATCAGTGGATGTCGGCGGGCGCTACGCCGTGCCCTCCTCGGGCGACGCGAAGACCTCGGCGGCCGCGCCGACGATCGTCGCGTCCTGCGTCACCGGCTGCTTCCGCCCGGAGTAGAGCTCCGCGATGACGAAATCGACCACCGCGTTCTGCGTGCCGCGGTCGATCACGGTGTTCACGTAGCGCTCCTGAGGGCGGTAGATGTCGATGATCACGACCTTGTTGTCGTCGGTGTCGGCAACCGACTGCGACGAGCCGGCCAGGTCCGACTGGCCCGAGCCGTCCGCCGTCGACTGCTGCGCCTTCACGGAGGTGACGGCGCCCGCCGTGATGGCGCCGAAGCCGACGAGGAACCGGACACCGTCGAAGCCGAGGGTGTCCACGGACTCGGAGGTCAGGTCGGTGGTGTTGGCGGCGCCGGCGTAATTCGTGCCGTCGACCTTCACCCGCTTCGTCACCACGCGTTCGGTGAGGCTGTGCATGTTCTCCTCGCTCCTCTTCTCGCTCGCCTTACGCGGCGAGCTTCATGCGGGCGAAGGCCTCGGCCAGGACGGGCATGCCGTCGAGCTCGGCGCGGCCGATGAAGCCCGTCTTGTTGGTCTCGGCGTACAGCTCGGCCAGCCGCTGGATGGTCATGTCCAGGGCCACGGCGAACGTGTAGCCGGCCTTGAAGTCGCCGAAGATGCCGACGTACTTGCTGGCGGTGAAGGTGTTCGGCGCGTACTCCGACACCTTGAAGGTCGTGTCGATGATGCGGTCCGGCTGGCCGGCCTGCAGGCCCGGCTGCCAGAGGTACTGGCCGTTGCCGTCCTTCAGCTTGCGGATCTGCTTCACCGCGTCGCGGTGGAAGATCGCCGTGAGCCGGGGCCAGTACGCTGCCTTGATCGAGTACTTCGCCTCGAACAGGTTGTCGGCGCCGATCGCCGTCGCGGTGTTCCCGGTGGTCACGTCGCGCGACGTCGGGATGCCGTCGTTCGACGCCGTGAAGACGCCGAGCGGCTTCTGCATGCCGTCGCCGGTGAGCGCGGCCTTCTCGATGGCGATGCCGAACTTGTAGGCGAGCCGCGCGTTGACCAGCGCCTCGGCGCCGCCCGCGGTGCGGCGCAGCAGTGTGTTGGACACGAGCACCCGCTTCGCCAGCGGATGCGGCCGCAGCTCGCGCTTGCCGACCGCCAGGTCGCCCTGGCTGCCGGTCTTGAGCTCGACCGTCCAGTCCGGGTCGTCGGGGTCGGTGTCGAGCGTGCCGATCCCGAGGCTCTCCGCCTGGGTCAGCCGCTCGACGTTCGCCAGGCTGAGCATGAACGTCTCGTCGTCCACGCTCTTGATGAGCCCCTGGGCCATCTGCTGCGGCATGACGAGGGCGCCGGCCTTGGCGAAAAGGCCGACCTGCAGCGTCTCCGCGCGCCGCTCGATCTGGGTCCGGACGTCCCGGACGTCCATCTCGCCGCGCAGGTAGGCGTCCACGGCGCTGCGGTACTCGTCGGTCACGAGCACGTTGCGCCGCTCGGTGCCGCCGCTGCCGGCCGGGGCGGGGCGGGCGCCGCTGTCCGTGGTCTGGGCCAGGGCGGCCTCGGCCGCGCGCAGGCGCTCGGACCGCTGCTCCTCGGCCTGGATCTCCTTGCCGAGCTTCTCCTGCTCCTCGGCGATCAGGTCGAACTTCGCGGACTCCTCGGCGGTCATGGACCGCTTCTCGGCATCCGCCGCGCGCTGCACCGCGCGCATCTGCTCGACCAGCTGGCCGCGCTTCTGTCGCTTCTCCGTGAGCGTCATGCCGCTCCTCCGTGTGCGGCGCCGGAGGAGGGCGGGCCTCTGAAAGGCCGAAGGCGCGCAGCCCCTCCGGCGCCAAGAAAATCGCTCTTGGCACCAGGGAGCCCGCGCGCCTTCATCGGAAGGTGCGGCCAGCTCGGGGGTGCTGCTACCGGATGCTCATCGGAGCCCAGCCGCCTTGCGGCGCAGCAGCACGACCGTTACGTGTCCAGTGTACGGGCGCCGTCAAGCCCCCAGCGGCCCACCACCGAGCGACACCTCGGCCTCGGCCACCTGCAGCCGGCGCCGGCGCTCGAGGTCTTGGCCGTGCTCGCTCCGGTAGACCTGCTCGACGTCGGCCGGATCGCCCAGCGTCGGCTTGCCGTCCTTGCCCCAGGTCACCGGGTAGTTGCTGAACTTGTGCCCGCGCTGCACCACCACGGACGCGGCGAACGTGGCCACGATCATCCACCCCGGGTCGTCCCACGGACTGCCGAGCAGCTCGCGCAGCGCCTGGCGCAGCGCGGCGTACATCTCCTCGAAGGACATCTCGCCGGCCGCGTTCTTGGCGCGCGTCTCCCACTCCTGGAGGGACCGGAGCGCGACCTCGGTGTCCGGGTACGCCGGCGCCGCCACCGGCGACACGTCGACCAGGCGCCGGACCTCGCGCAGCGTGCGCACGAGCTCGCCGCCCTCGCGGTGCCAGACGTCGCCGCCCGCCGCCGTGAGGAAGCCGAACGACATGCCGGTGATGTCCCGGCGCTCGATCAGCACCTGCAGGTCGCGCGCTGCCTGAGTGTCGGGGAGGTCCAGCTCGAAGGCGAGACCCTGCTCGTCCTCGTGCAGCCGCAGCGTGCCGCTCGAGCGCCGGCCGAGCACCGTCCGCATGTCGTGCTCGAGCAGGGCCAGCACGTCGTCACCGCTGGCGAGCGCGGACCGGAACGCGCCCGGCGCGATCCGCTCGCGGAACTTCCCCCCGATGAGGTTGCTCAGGCTGTTGAACCGGGCGGCGTAGCCGGCGAGCTTCGTCGGGGCGCCGCCCTCGCCCTTGCTGAGCCGGAACTCCACGACGGAGCGTCGCTCGGGCTTCTCCATGTCGGTCCTCCGCATCAGGCGCGCGACGGCGCCAGGGTTTCGATGGCGTGCGCGACCTCGCGCTCGCCCAGGTCATGAGCCCGCTTCTCCATCCAGAGCCTGGTCAGCCGCTCCACCGCCTCGACCGGGCTCGTGGGTTCGGCCCGGACAGCGGCGGACAGCTCCTGCAGGGAGCGACGCGTGTAGCGCGCGGCGGCCGTGTCGACGTAGGTGTCCGCGGCAGCGGCTCCGACGCCCAGCAGCCCGGCGAGCGCGCGCGCAGCGGGCCGGAGGGCCTCACGCACGGCGGCCGCGTGGCCCTCGTAGAACGTGGCCGCGGCCGCGTCCAGTGCCGCGAGGCCCTCACCCTTCTTGGCGGCCTTGCCGAGCGCCGTCGCCTCGCGGTTCACGACGGACCGGAAGGCCGCCTCGAACACGGGTCGCATGGCGGCGGCCACGAGGTGGCGGTCGGCACGCGCCGGCGGGTCCTCGTCCTCCTCGTCCGCCTCGTCCTCGTCGTCGGGCGCGGGCGCGCCGCCCGCAGCGCCGGGCTTTGCCGGAGCCGTCGGCTGGAAACCGTTGCCGACGCTGCCCATGATCTGCTCGGCCTGGTCCTTCGACAGGTTGAAGAGGACCATCAGCTGGCCGATGCCCGCATCGCGCGGAAGCTCGCCCACTGCGACCGACTTCACGATGGCGGTCGCGGCCACCACCTGAGCGCCGTTGAGCACGAGCTCCGGCAGGACCTCCGCGTCCTGCGCCGCGGCCGGAGGCGCGCCCGCATCAGGAGCGGCGGCGGGCTTCGACTCGCCGGACGCAGCCGGCTTCTCGGCGGCCGCCTTCTTCACGAGCACGTCGAGCTTGTCCGCCGGCCACATGTTCTGGGGGATGAGGTAGACCTTCCCCTGGCCGTCCGGCAGCGGGTTCATGTTGAGCTTCTCGCGCACGTCGTCGGTCGAGAGCCATCCCCACTGGCGGCCGATCGCGAAGGCCTCGAACTGCGTCTTCGTGTCGCCGCGCAGGAGGGCCTCGAGCTTGAACTCGGCGTAGTGCGTGCGCCGCTCCTCCGGCGTCAGCAGCTGGTGGCGGATCGCGCGCTCCCACCGGACGGCCCACGGCCGGATCGTCGAGACGACGTGGTCGATGCTCTCGTGCTCGATGTTCGAGAACGTCGCGTCCTCGAGGTCGCCGACCTTGTGTGGCTTGACGCGGTGGATCCGCGCGCCCTCCCGAAGCTGGAACTTCCGGCTCTCGAGGAACTGCGCGTGATCGTTCTGGAGGGTCGTCGCCTTCCAGGTCATCCCCTCCTCGAGGATCGCCACGCGGTGCGCGTTCTCGATCCCCTTGTGCCTCGCCTCCCATGCCGCCTTGAGCCGCGCGTACGCGACGTCGCCGAGCTTGTCGGGGTGCTCGATCACGCCACCGGGCGCGGCGCCGTTGCCGAAGAACTTCGCCCCGTGGCGCTCGAGCGCGATCGTCAGGCCGATCGCCTCGCGATACTGCTCGGCGGGGTTCAACCCGCTGACGCCGTCGAGGGAGATCCCGTTGAGCCGGAAGATCCGCTCGCGCGTGAGGAAGTAGAAGTCGCGCCCGTCGGCGGTGCGCTGGCCCGCGGGCAGCTTCACATGGAAGACGAGCTCGGCGGGCGCGTCACCCTCCTGCACCCGCATGGGCGTGACGCGCTCGGGCGGGACCTGCCAGAGAGCCGTCACCTTGCCCGCGCCGTTGCGGACGATCTCGGCGTACCCACGACCACGGCCGGCGGACCACGCCGTGACGGTCTCGATCAGCGCGCCTGCGTCCGTCTCGTCGTTCGCGACGTCGTGGAGGATCGGGTACAGGTGATGGTCGGGGTCCGGCTCGCGGCCGCCGTCGGCGAGCCGCCGGTAGATGAAGCAGGGCAGGCTGCCCAGGTCCTCCGCGATGACCCGCACGCCGGGCCCGAACGCCGTCGACTCCATCGCGATCGCCGGCGTGACCGTGACCCCGGCGCCGCTCGTGCCACCGCCGAAGAGCATCTGCAGCCATTCGGTCGGGTTCTCCAGGAACGCCCGCTCGAGGCCGCGGCTGCGCAGCTCCGGCGGGCGGCGCTCGCCCACGGCGGGCACGGGTCCGTCGAAGAGCGAGACGCTCATACCCATCGCAGCACGTCCTCCTCGCCGGCTTCGGCGCGCTGGTTGTAGACGCTGTCCTGCGGACCGACCCCGAGCGCGAGCGCATCGCGCCGCGCCTGCCACGACAGCACTGCAGCCCACGCCCCGTTGATCGGCACGGGTGCGTCGGCGGACTCCTTCTGGATCGTCCACGCCGGGTCCTCGTCGTGGGCGACCTGCAGCGCGCGCTTGCACGCGGCGCCGATATGCCGCGCCAGCCGGGCGGATCCGTCGTGCGTCACCTCGCGGTCGGCGATCGCCTGCGCGAAGGCCTGGCAGGCGCGCGCGGGGCGGAGCCACTGCCCGGTGTCGTGCCACGCCACCACGCGCGGTTTGTCGTCCTCGTCCCGGTACCGGCCCGCCCACTTGTCGATCGCGCCCTGCCAGCTGTGATCGCGCGCGTTCAGGCGCCAGACGTCCCACCGCTTGAACGCGTCCGCGACCGCGGCGTCGAGCTCGGCCTCCGAGACCTCCCAGCCGGGCTGGGCCGGCGTCGGCGCCTCCCAGCTGGCGAGCTCCCACTGGTAGCCGGTGGAGATCTCCGTGCCGACGAGGACCGTCGCGTTCTTCCGCCGCACACCGGAGAACCCGAGCGTGATGAGGGCGCCCGCCGGCACCTCGTAGTCGCGGCGGACGAGCTGCTCCCAGCGCGCTGCATCGAAGGCGCGGTTCGAGCCCTGTCGAATGCGGTTGAACCACACGCGGTCGAGGAAGACGACGTCGGCCGACGGGTCATCGAACTGCGCGACGATCGCGTCGACGTTCGACCACGACGCGGCAGGCCCGCGCGCCTCGATCGCAGCGGCGCGTCGCCCCTCCACCGTCGTCACGTCGAGGTCGTTGCTGGCCTGGCGGTGGAAGTAGAAGAGTTTCGGGTCGTGGATGAGACCGGCGTGGACCTTCTCCGCGTAGGCCCGCGCCTTCTCGGCGACGCTGCCCTGGCCGGGCTCGTAGGCCGTCGTCGTCTCGAGGGCCCAGGCGTCGGCCTCCTTCCGCTTCGGGAGGTTCGCTGACATCGTGCGGTGGGCCTGCACCAGCCGCGGCGAGCGCCAGTGGTGCGTCTCGTCCGCGACCTGGAATGTGGTCAGCGCGCCGTCTCGGGCGTCGGGCGCGGCGGCCAGCAGCACCGCCTTGCCGTGGCCGTTGCGCCGCATGACGCGCTCGAGGCCGGCGTCGAACTCCTCGCCGATCGAGCAGCGCTCGAGGATGGCGAGCAGCACGGCAAAGCCGAGGTCGGAGCTCTGCTCCTCGGTGAGCGCGACGACGGGAATGTACGGCGACGCGACCGGCCCGCCGACGGGCAGGCGCTCCCCGCGCTCCACCGTCCAGTCGATCGTGCGCACCGGCGCCGACGGCGACAGCTCGGCGGCGACGAAGAAGCTGAGCATCTCCGTCTTGCCGACGCCCTTCGGCTGGGACAGCACGACGCGGTTGAACCGGCGCCGGCCGGCGTTCGGATGGTCGGGTGGATAGACCTCATACGCGCGGTAGATGAGCGCCTTCCGCTCGTCGTCGAGGACCAGCGGCTGGCCGAGCAGGTCGCCGGGACCGAAGCACAGCCCACCGCGGCCGCTCGGGCCGTTCTCCATCCAGTGCACGACCTGCCACCCGAGCGAGGGCCACGGCTCCTCCTCGAGCGGCGGGACCGAGAAGACGCTCACTTCGCGAACCTCAGGACGCCGCGCGGGTCCTGCGCGGGAGGCTTCGGCTTCGGCGCGTCCGGCCGCCGCGCCTCGGTCGCCGGCGAGCTCTCGACCTCCCACTGCAGACGTCTGCGGTCGAGCGGGGTGAGGCCGAAGCACTGCCGCTGGAGCCGCAGCTCCTTCGCCGTGTCGGCGTCGGGGTCGTACCAGAAGCGATCGACGAGCTCGGCCAGGACGTAGAGGCCGTGCCGGTCGGAGTCCAGGAACTCCCCGGCCATCTCCGAGCGCCAGACGTCACGCCACCACGCGAGCGTCATCGGGTGCCACGCCAGGCCGGGGCGGGTGGAGTACTCGCCCTCGCCGAGGACGTGGCCACCCACGGAGCACCGGAGCGCGCCGGCGGCGTCGGCCGTGGCCTCGCGCCCGTGGACGCTGCACACCTTGGCGGCCGGCCGCGGCGGCAGCGGCGGGACGCGCCGAGGGCGCGCGGTCCGCGAGATCGTGGACGCCGTCGAGGTCCGGTTACGGCGCTGGCGGAGCGCCGGGTTCTTCGGGGGCGGGCCCGGCATCAGCGCCCACCGGCGGCCGCGGCCCGCTGGCGGCCGAGCTCGGCGCCGCGGCGCAGGTTGCACGCGCCGTGGACGAGCCGCAGCTCGCCGGCGCCGCCGGCCACCGCCACGGGGTCGACGTGGTCGACCTGCAGCTGCTCGAGGCAGAGCATCGGCTCGTGGCAGATGCCGCACAGGTCCCCGGGCCGGAACCGCCGGCGGAGCTCGCGCGCCGCCGCGCGGTACGCGGGATCCCGGTAGACGGCCGCGTGGCGGTGGGCGCCCTCGAACGGCACGCGCGCGCCGTGCGCCGGGCAGGGCTGCAGCTGTGGGCAGCCGACGTGCCGGCACATCCGCGCGGCGGCTGGGCTCACCGTCAGTCCCCGCGCCTCACCGCGTCGTCGATCCGCACGACCAATGCGTCCAGCCGCTTGCCGAGCTGGTCCTCCATGCGGTCGATGGCCTTGAGGATCTCGTCGCGATCCTTGTCGCGCAGCCGCTCCAGGGTCTCGACCCGCACCTCGAGGAGCGGCACCTGGCTGAGCAGGGGCTTCGCCTCTCGGATGTGCTCGCGCAACTCGCGCGCGAGCGGCTCGACGTCGGGCCGCCCGCCCTCGGTGCTCCGCTTCTTGGCGAGCGCGCCTCGGCCGAGGAGCGCGGCGATCGCGCTACCGATCGCCACGCCCAGCCCCTCCACCCACCCCATGCTCGGATCCGCCATCGCCCGGGTCCCCGTGGGTCCTCAGGTGAGGTCGCGGTCGAGGTTCTTCGCCGCGTTGCGGATGAACGCGCCGGCGGCGAGAACCAGCGGGACCACGGCCGCGACGAACGCGTCGGCGAAGCCGGCGTTCTTCAGCGCCGCGGTGATCGCGGGAGCGTCGCTCAGGTAGCCCACCGCGGCCGCGATGACCACCGACGCCAGGCCGGCGCCGAGCGCGCGCAGCGCCTTCCACAGCGTGATCCGAACGTCGTAGTAGCCCCTGCCGTCGTAGTACCCCATGCGCTTCGTCTCCTTCTCGAGCGCGTCGTCCGCGCGCTTCAACCGCCACCCGAGCCGAGCGAGCCCGGCCATCCTGCGAAGGCCCATCAGCCCTGCACCGCGGCGCGGAGCGCGCCAACGCGCAGGGCACCCAGGCGGGCCTCGACCGCGTGACGCAGCTTCCGCAGCGTCCCCACCGGCACGCCCGCGGCGGCGGCCTCCATGAGCACAGCCGAGGCCTCCGCCGGGTCCTTCGCCGCGGTGATCCGCTCGCGGAACGAGGGCTTCATCCCCACGCCGGCCATCCGCATCGCGGCGCGCTGTTGACGTTTCGTCAGCTCGGAGAACTCCTGCGCGCGGCCCTGCTCGAGCAGCGCCTGGTGGAAGTCCTGCTCGGTGATCACGGCAGTAGCTCCCGGCAGACCACCGGGCCCGGCGCGGCCGCGGGGCGCACGTCGGCGCCGGCGCGGCGGGTGCCGGGCGCCTGCGCCGCGATCCACCGCCACGCCGCGCGCTCTCGCGCGTCGAACGCGTCCTGCTCGAGCGGCGCGCCCCCCATGACGTAGGGCCCAGGCGCCTGGGTGTGGCCGAGGCCCAGCACGTGCCCGAGCTCGTGGAGCAGGACCTTCGGCGTGATCCACACCGGGTGCGCGACGACGACGCGGCCGCCGACCATCACGCCGCCGCGCTGTTCCTGGTACGCCACCGCCGCCGCGACCAGCTGGCCGTCGCGGTAGAGCGCTGGGTCGGCGCCATCGAGGACCAACCGCACGTCCGGCACGGACCGCAGTCCGCGCGCGAAACCGACGTCGCCGCCCGTCGCCGCGGTGGCCTGCGCGAGCACGTGGTCGACGAGCTGCTCGTCGAACTCGGGGCCGGCCTCGACGCTGAACGCGTGCTGCAGCTGCGGCCGCCAGATCACGCCGCGGTCGAAGAACGCGAGCTCGTCGACGAACGGATCCGGCGCCGTGGCCACGAGCGGGGGGCCCGCCGACGGCGCCGGCGAGGGCGCGGCCGGCGGCCGCGGCGCGGGCCGGCCGCCACCGCACGCGACGAGCACGGCGAGGAGGATGGTTGCAGCTGCCGGGATCGAACCGGCCTTGCGCAGGTTATGAGCCTGCCGGGACACCATGCCCCCCAGCTGCGTCACCGCGCGAGCTCCAGCGCGCGCCCGAGGTCGGCCTGCACACCGACCCGCAGCACGTCCCGCGCGCCGTCCTCGCGCCCCACCGACAGCACCGCGTCGCCCACCAGGTGGGCCACGCCCGCGGTGGCGGGCACCGGGACCCGCCCGCGGACGAGGACCTGGCCGAGCCCGAAGGCCTCCGCGGCGAGCTCGTCGCGCCCGAACAGCACCGCCAGCTCGGCGCCCGACCGTGCCTCGGCCAGGCGCACGCCGCCGGCGTACCGGCGGATCAGCCGGTCCACCGGGCCCGGCTCGGCCGACAGCCTGGTACCGAAGCCGGCCAGCGCGACCACCGCGGTGGTGATCTCCTGGTCGCCGCTCGCGAGCCGGCCGACGATGCGCCGCAGGCTCACGTCGACCGTGGCGCCCCGGAACGTCTGCGGGTCGGCCAGGTCGATCGACTCCCCGGGGAGGGTCGTGAGCCGCAGCTCGACGCGCACGCGCAGCGGGGCGCCCTCGCCGATCGCCAGCGGGCCGTCGACGTCGATCGTCGCTGCCGGCGTGAGCGCGGTGTCCTCGCCGGTCAGGGTGACCAGGCCGCCGGCCTGCGCCGCGATCGTGAGCGGGCCGGCATTCGGCGCCTCGGCCGCGGTCGCGTGGCCCGCACCGACGGCGAGGAGGGCCAGGAGGAGCACCCCATGAACGAAGCGCAGCGCGATCCGCTTCGGGGTGTTGCGCTGGTCGAGATGCTCCGCCCGGCCGAGATGGGTCTTCATTCGCAGCCTCCAATGCGGCGCCATCGCGCCGACGTCCGTCAGCACAGCCGCACCAGGAATGCGAGGTGATCGACGCTCTTGATTCCGGTGCGGTCAGGGTGCGGGTCATGGGCCAACTCGCCGCGCGAGTAGATGACCGAGTGCGCGAGGCCGCGTGGCGACTGGCCCCACGCCATGTAATAGGTGCCGGGGATCCGGACCGTCGTCCCCGTGAGTTCGCCACCGGATCGCACGGTCACGTACGCCAGACCGAGGCCCCGTGCGGCGAGCCACTCGTCGACGATCTCCCAGTACCGAGAGTCGTGGCCGCCGTTCGGGATGTCGAAGACCTCCTCGATCGGCAGCTCCAGGAGCGACGCGATGCACGCGGCGAGGCAGTTCCCGGCGCCGGCGCCGAATCGCGTCTGGTCGACCGGCTTCACCGGACCTCCCGATCGGCGCCGAGGCGCAGCGTCACGGGACGATTGCCGACCCGGCCGCGCACGTGCGCGACGACCTCCCAGCAGCCCTGCGGCAGCGGCCGCGGGGTCCACGATGGCACGTCGCACTCCTCGTCCGGATCGCGGTCCGACTCGCGAGACGAGCTGTCGATCAGCCGACCGTAGATCGGCACGTAGCCGAGCGGGCACAGCTCACCGCCACCGAGCCAGAGCGGCGCGCCCCACAACTCCCAGCGCACCAGCGGGCAGGGGTCGACGCCGGGCACCGCCGGGTTCGGCCGGACGCGTGCCGAAGTACGGGCATGGCTGAGCGCCACGGACTCGCCGGTAAGGTGCAGGACGTAGGGCGATGGCGCGCAGGCCACCGCGGTGAGCGCCCACAGCGAGAGCGTCACCTGGCCGATGCCCTTCAGCCGCTCGCGGATCCGGCGCGCGCGCGTCGGCTCGCACCGGCAGCCGGGACAGTGGAGCAGCATCAGTCCCACCCCGGCGAGGTGGCGCGGTCCTCGTCCTCGTCGGGGACGTCGCGGCCGCCGATGAGCGACGAGTCTTCCTTCGACCGGAGGAACGCGTCCCACCCCTCGAGCCGGGTCCATTCCGACCAGCCGCAGCCGCACGACACCGCGGCCGCGACCGTCCCGTCGCCGTTGATCTCCCGGGCCGGGACGACGATCGCGCGCCGGCAGCGCGCGATGAGGCACGTGACCTCCGCGTCCCACGCGTGGCCGAGCCGCGTCGGCCGCCAGCCGGGCAGACCCGGGGCGGTGCGCGGCAACGGCAGCGGGTGGGCGAGCGAGGTCACGGCCGCGGCCCCGAGCTACGGAACGACCGTCAGGTCGAACTGCTCGGACTGCACGCCCTTCGCGATGCAGCGGAAGCTGATGACGCCCGGTGTCTTACCCTTCACGTCGCGGTTGAAGGGGTTGCTCGGGATCGTGACGTCGGCGTGCTGGCTGCCGGCTACGACCCCGAAGAAGTCGGGGGTGGGCCCGTGCACCGAGGGTGCCGCCTCCACGCCGGGCGCCACGAACGGGGTGCAGGTCAGCCACTTCGTGCAGCCCACGCGGACCGATCGGTCCTCGCCGCTCGAAGCCGTACCGCTCGGGCAGTGCTCGCCGAACTGCGTCACCTTGACCGAGGTCACGACGCCCTGGCCGGTGCCATCCTGCTCGCCGTCCTTCCCCCCGCTGCCGCCGCCCTGCGTCTGCGTGACCACCTGGGTGGGCGCGCCGATGTCGATGTACGTGTCCCCGCAGGCGGCGACGAACAGCGCGACGAGACAGACCGCGAGCGCGGCCAGGAACGAACGAGGCTTCATGAGCGAGCTCCCTTCAAGCGAGCAGGCGGCGGACGCCCAGGACGTTCGCCGCCGGGTAGGGGGCGACGCTGACCTGGTCGCCCTGGTTGCCGCCGAGCACGAGAACGCGATCGCCCTCGAGGCCGGCGAAGAAGCCGACGTGACCCGGCGCGTTCGTGACCTCCGGGCCCGGCTGCGCGCCGCCGCCGCGCTTCAGCACGACGACGTCGAAGCCGGCGCGCGCCTCCTCGAGGGGCACGGGCACGCCGACCTTCAGCCACGAGCGCGCGGCCAGGCTCTTCGACCGCGGCAGCCGCAGCAGCCACGCCACGTAGTTGGCGAACGCCGAGCACCACGGCACGTCGTCGCCGCTCGGCCACGCCGAGTCGAGCCGGAGCATCGCGAGGACCTGCGGGTTCGACGCAGCGCCCTCGGCCTCCTCGAGGCCGATGAACCGCTGCGCCAGCTCGTAGGCGGTGAGCTCGACCCGCGGCGTCACGAGCGCGGCTCCGGGTGGGCCTTGCAGCCGCCGGCCGGCGCGCACGCGGCGCACAGCGGGCCCAGGCAGGACCAGCACCAGGGGCCCGCGTTGAGCGGCACCGTGGCCTCGCAGCTGGCGCAGGCGTCCATCACCAGGCGCCCTTGCCCTCGTGCAGAGCGCCCTCGACGGTCTCGGACCCGTCCGGGCTCACCAGCACGCGGAAGCGGACCGTGATCCCGTGGCCGGGCAGGCGCACGAGCTCGGCCGCGCCGCGCAGCCGGCGGTAGCTGTCGATCAGCTGGCGTTCTTCGCGCGAGAGCTCGTGGGTGGTGTCAGGGGCGGGGGCCGGCGGGGCCGGCTTCGGTGGCTTGGCGCCCAGCCGCGGGGGCTGTGCTGGTGCGCCGATCGCCGCCGTCATCGTCGCCATTCGGCCCCCTGAAGCGCCGAAGCCCCGCTCGGCCTTGCGGCCTGCGGGGCTCCTTTTCAGGAGGCCACCCCGTTGTCACGGGGCTGCGACGTCGATCGGAGGGTAGCGCCGGGACGTCCCCGGCGTCAATACCGGCGGGGCGGACCGACGGGCCGCAGATCCACGTGGAGCCGGCCGGGGCCGCCCGGCACGTGAACGTCGACCAGGTACGACAGCGTCGCCGCCTCGCCTTTGGCGCGCTGCTCTTCCGCCGCCCGGCCGATCTCGGCCGTGACCACCTGCAGGCGCGGATCCTGGGGTCCGAACATGGGAACCTTGGCGGTGAGAGCCACCGCGAACGGATCGGATCGCCGACAGAACACGATGTCGGCCAGCGTGACGCCGTAGTCGGCCAGGATGCGATCCACGTCGGCGCGCGCCTGCAACACCAGGCGCTCGCGCATGCTCTCCGGCGACAGCCGCGGCCGGCCGTTGCCGTGGTCGGACATGCGCTATCGGCGGGACTCGGCGAGGAAGGTCCGGATCGTCCACGCCACCGCGACCCGGATACCCGACCCGGTGGTGCCGGGGTGCGCTCGCTCCACGTACTCGAGCGACTCCGCAGCGTCCGCGAGCAGCTTCTCGGCCCCGGCCAGTCTCGAGTTGAGCGGTTCGACACGCGGGCTGCGCTTCCACACCTCGTGCAGGACGAACGACGCGACCTCGCCGTAGGCGTCGACGGAGCGCCAGCCATCGATGAGCGACGGATCCTCCTGCGGGTCGCGCACGCCCTCGAAGCCACGCTCGGCTTCGCGGATCCAGACGCGGTCCTGTTGCCGCCGCGCCTCGATGAGCGCTGCGTCGATACGTCGCGCGAGGTTCTGAGCCGACACCGAGGCCCGGTTGAACACGTCCGGGACGAGGCTCCACGCGAGCTCGGACGCGACGCCCGGCGGGGGCGTCACCCACGTGCAGTGGTGGGCCTCGCCCTCAACGCCGTCGCCACACGGGCAGGGCTTCCGGGTCACAGCAGGCTCCGCTGCTCGGCCACCACCGGCGCGTACACCATCGGGCGAGGCGCCACGGGCGCCCACGGACGAACCCGCAGAACCACGTGCGCCGCCTCGCCCTGAGCACCGACCCAGCGCTCGACGACGAGCTTTCCCACCTGGCAGTCGTCGAGCCACAGCACCTCGTTCGCTGCGTCGAGATACGCCTTCGCGACGTTGTCGGGGTCGGGCTTCGTGACCTTCGGTCGGCGCGGCACCGGCGTCTTTCGCCAGGCGGACTGTGGCAGCCGGAAGACGGCCTCGATGTGGACCTCGATGGACCCTGTTGCGAAGAGCGGGACGCCGAGGCCCTTCGCCTGCAGCGCGGTCTTGTAGTGCGTCTGGGCTGCGCCCTTCAGCTCCTTCGCCTCGGGTGGGTCGTAGTGGCTGGCGAACGCCTTGCCGTTTCGACCCTGGATCACGCGCGAGCGAGCACGCGGTTGCCCCTTCGGCTCGCCCGGGATGTAGACCTCGAGGAGCCACTCCTTCGGCTCCTCGAGGCCCTGCTGCACCGTCACGGCAGCGGCGCTCATGGGGTCAGTGCGCCTTCGCCGCGACGTCCTCGGGATCCGCCGGCCGCGGGCCCGGCTTACCGCGCCACGGCTTACCGGTCGCGGCCTGCTGCGCCGGCTGCTTCTCGTCGCGGAACAGCTCGGCCTGTTTCGTGCCGGTCTGCAGCGCGCGATAGAACGTCTCGAGCTCCCGCTTGTACGTCCCGTGGCGCGCGACGATCTCGTGGAACTCCTCGATCTCGTGCTTCCGGGTGCGCCACAGCTTCCGGCCGCGCTCGTCCTCGAGCTGCTCGCCGGTCCGCTGGTCGAGCTTCGCCTGGGCGTGGCACAGCTCGTGGTCGAGCAGGGCGCGGCGGTGCTCCTGCGGGACGCCGGCGTTGTGCCACCACTCGGTGTCCAGCATGACCACGAAGTCCCACGCCGACTCCCCGCGCGCGAGCTCGCGGTCGAGGTCCGAGGCCTTCTTGCACTGGCCGAGCTTGCGCACGCCGTCGGCGTCCGGCTTCCAGCCGAGGTGCCACGCGAGCGCGATCCGCGCCGGCTTCAGGTGCTCGTGGTGCTTGTCCACGAGCTCGCGCAGCAGCGCGTACATGACCCTTCCCTCGGCGTCGTCCTGCCGCACGAGCGTGAAGTTGACCTTCTTCCCGAGTTTCTGTTTCCGTCCCCGTCTCGCCATCGAACCTCCTCCCGAGTTAGCTGCGTTACGCAGCGTGTTTCACGTGGCACATCACAGCGGCGGCCGGTAGCCGTCGGGCATGACACCGTCGCGGACCTCGCGGAGCAGGAGGTCGACGGGCACGCCGGCGGACAGGCGCCGGTACCAGGACTCGCGGTGGTGAACCTGCGGCGTCTCGCCCTGCTGCTGGGCCTCGTCCACCACGCGCTGCAGGTCGGCCAGCAGCTGCAGCGAGAACCGTCGCCCGCACCCTCCGCGGTTCGTCCCGCAGAACCGGTGGTCGCCCTCCTGGCCGACGAACAGTGCTTGGCGCAGGCACACCGGGCAGGCGCTCGGCCGTCCTCCCGGCCGTGCCCGGTCGTCGTCGTCGTCCGCCGCTCCCGTGGTTCCCTCTGGGTGGACGACGACTAGAGTCTCTTGTTCAACTAACGGCGACGGCGACGGTGACGGTGACGGTGACGGTGACGGTGACGGAGGCGCGCACTTAGCGGCCGGTAACCGCTCGCTTACCGCGTCGCCCGGCGAGCCGCCGGCGCGTCGCTGGTTGACGAGCGCGGCGCCCTCCCGCTGGCGCTCCCGGCGAGCCACCGCCCGCTGGAACTCGTAGGTCAGGCGCTTGTTACGGCGACGGCCGTCCTCCCAGACCGGGAACCTGAGGAGGACCTCGTCGCGGACGCGCCGCCACTCCTTGCCGGTCAGCCCCGCCAGCGCTGCAAGTTCGTCGTCGTCATCAGGCAGCGACGCACCATCGAGCCACGCCGCGATCAGCAGCTCGAGGAACGCGAGGCGGCCGAGCTTCGATAGGACGGACCGCGACTTCGACGCCCGGTAGTCGCGGGGGTACAGGGGCATCATGGCGAGGCCGTCGTCGGCGTCGTGCTGGCGGCGCTTCATGGGGTCGTCGGCTCCTGGTGGAACAGAGCGCGCGTCGCGCCCGCCTCCTCGAACGGCTCGTCAGCGACCGGCTCGTCGCCGGTCCATTTCTGTGGCCAGGTGTTGAGGGCGATGAGCTCTCGGATCCGCTCTTCCTCCTCGGCGTTAAGGATGTCGACGCGCGGCCGGCCGAGCCGGTCGGCTTCGGCGTTGACCGAGGCCTGGATCGCGAGGACCTCGGCGAGCAGCCGCTGGCGGGCCTCGAGCGTGATCGGCCCCATGCGGTGCTGGTTCGTGACGAGGGTGCCGTCCTGCCGCGCCTCTCCTCCCGGCTTACGAAGGCGGTTCGACGGCAGACGCAGCTCCCGGAAGATCGGTCGGAGCCCGCGCAAGGGGGCGAGGTACGCCCACTGCGGCTTGCGCAGCACGGCGTCGAGCGCCGTGTCCTTGTTCGCGAGCGGGCAGCCGACGCACCCCGTGCGCGCGTTGATCTCCTCCGCCTCGTCGCCGCCGTACGCGTCCGCGAGGCTCGACGTCGACCAGCCGCCGTACTCCGGCGCCGGCGCGTGGAACTTCAGCCAGTCCCAGACGTGGCAGACGCGCCAGTGCAGGATGGGCGCGAGCGTGCTGCACAGGTCACCCGGCAACGCCTCCTGGTACCAGCCCTGGCCGCACTCGGCGCCGTTGCGGCTGCACGACATGACGATGCGCTGGTCGCGGATCGCGCTCTCGCCTTGCCGGACGCCGGTGAGCATGAGCACCTTCCCGCCGGCGGCGGCCGCCACGCGGCGGAGCTCGGCGGTCATGGGGTCGACCTTGATCTGGCGCGTGCACCAGCGGAAGGTGTTGTTGTTCGGCGGCGGGACGCCTCGCCCGAGGATGTAGACGAGGAACCGGCGGTCGAGCGGGGCCATCACGGTGCGGGCCTCGATGCCCCTCCGGCGCAGGCCCTCCATCGTGTCGGCCGCGCTCACCGCCAGCGGCAGGAGCTCCATCCTGGTGTCGGCGTAGAGGACGGTGAGCGAAGCCGGGCGCGGCACCTGGCCGGTCTCGATCAGGTGCACGAGGAGGGTGACCACCGTCGTGCTGTCCTTGCCGCCGGACCATGCGACCGCCCAGCGGGCGTGGCGCTCGCCGTACGCGTTGAGCGAGTCCACGGTCAGCGCGAGCGAGTCGGCCATCGTGAGCCGAGCGCCATCGAAGAGCGCGCGCTGGGCCCTCACGCCGCGACCTCCGCCGGCCTGCCTGGCGCGTTCGCGCGCACGACGGCCTCGGCTACCTCCGGGCAGACGCTGTTGCCGATCAGCCGTACCATCGCGCCCTTGTGCGGCAGCCCGCGGCGCGTGCGCGCCGCGCTCAGGTCATAGGCCTCGGCGAACCGGCCGAACTGCGCGCGCAGGAGCTCGTGCGGCTCGAGCATGCGCATGCCGATGTCGACGATCTGGTAATCGGTGCCCTCGACCGTGACGAGGCCGAGGCGGTGGCGCGCGGTGATCGTGCGTGCGGGGTCGCGGAGCGACTGCCCCTTCCCCGCCGATCCGTCCGACCCGTAGAACGCGGTGAGGAACGCGCGCACCTCGGCCACGTGCATGCCGCTCGCCGTGACCGTCGGCACCGGCTCGTCGACCGCCGCACCGTTGCAGTCGCCGCGGAGCTTGACCAGCGTCGCGGCCGCGAGGCTGTGGTGGTCGCGCGCGGTGATGGTGTGGATCGGCTGCGGCAGCTCGGCGCCGACGACGCCCCCGAAGTGCCGCGCGAGGAACGCGGCCACGAGCGCGTGCTTCTGCCCGTTGACCATCGTGCCGAGCGGCTTGTGCAGTCCCGGCACGCGGGCGGCCTGGCCCGGGCGCTCGCCGTAACCAGTCTGGATGAGCGTCGGCGCCACGAGGGCGTGCCCGCGCTGCGTCGCGGTGATCGTGGTGAGAGGCTCGTCTGCCGCCTCACCGCGGGCATCGCGCTTCCCGTGGTTGACCTTGACGATGCTCGGCGCGACGACCGCGTGGCCGTTGGCTGACGTGATCGTCCCGAGCGGATCCTCGATCGGGAACGCGTTAGTCGCGTGGCTCTGGTGGTGGTCGGTGCGGATGACGAACGGCGCCGGCGCCTCGAGCACGAACCGGCGAATGCCCTGCGCGATGCGCCAGAGCGTCTTCTCGGCGAGCGGCTTTCGCCGCTCGAAGATCGACGGGCACGGGAGGCTCCAGTCGACGAGCGGGCCCCAGCCCTGGAACTCCTGGACGTTCTCCAGGCAGATGACGCGCGGCCGCACCGCGGCCGCCCAACGGACCACGGCCCACGCGAGCGAGCGGATGTCCTGCCGGCGCGGCACGTCGCCCTTCGCCTGGGAGAAGTGCGTGCAGTCGGGGCTCGCCCACAGCAGGTCGACCGGGCGCCCACCGGTGGCCTCAACCGGGCGCACCTCCCAGATGTCGGCCTCGAGGTGCCGCGTCTCGGGATGGTTCGCGCGGTGTACGGCGATGGCGACGTCGTCGTGGTTGATCGCGATGTCGACCGGCCGGCCGAGGGCGGCCTCGATCCCGACCGAGGCGCCGCCGCCGCCGGCGAAGAGGTCCACGACCAAGCCGGCGGTCACCGTTCGTCACCGGCCGGCAGCAGCGCAAGCGCCCGCGTCCCGCCAGTGTCGTAGACCGCGGTGCCCTCGGCGAACGGCCTGCTGCCGGGCTTCACGAGGACCTCCGGCGCGTGCGCTCAGCCTTCGCCTTCGCGCGATCGCGGAGCGAGAGCTGATGGCCGAACGCGCGGCCCTGCGTGGCCTGCCAGTCGCCGGCGTTCTGGCGCTCGCGGTCCATGTAGCCGCGGGCCTGCCACTCCCACGCGAAGGCCGCGACGGTCAGGCCCTCGCACACGACGGCCCACCGCAGGTTGAGGCGCGTCTTCATGCGGTCCCCCGCGCCGGCGAGCGCGCCGCTTCAGGGTCGATCGCGATCGCCGTCCGCGCCGCGACGATCAGCTGCGCGGCCTCGACCATGAGCTTCTCGGCGTTGCCGAGCATCAGCTGCGCGACGTCGGGGTCTGCGACGAGCGCCGTCGACGCCAGCTGCATGGCGCGGTTCGCGCGCTCCGACGCCATGAGCAGGTTGCGCTGCACGGGGCTCACGCGGCCGGTTAGCACCGCGGCCATCTCCTCGGGAGTCACTCGCCGCTCCCGTCGGCCTGCCCGACGGCCGCCGCGTCCTTCTCCGCGGTGCGGCGCTCAACGAGCTCCGCGAGCGGGACGTGCGCCGTGTAGCAGTCGAAGCAGAGCAGCAGCTCGGTCTGCAGCTGGCGGTCCTCGTCGCCCAGGACGAGCACGGCCTCTTCGGGCCGCGGCGCCATCGCCTCGGCGATCGCGAGCGATCCGCCGAGGATCATCGTCAGACCGAAAACCTCGCGCGCGGCCTTCGGCGAGACCATCGCCTGGGTGACTCGCACGACGTACCAGCAGCCGACGCCGCTGGCGCGCAGCGGGCCGCGGCAGCGGTCGCAGGGGCGGAGCTCGCTGAGCTTCATGCCGCGACCCCGACCGCGTCCGACCACCGCTTGTACAAATCGGCCGTGGCGCGCACGTCGCCCAGGCAGTAGTCGGCCAGGCGGCCGACGTCGCCGGCGGCCACGAGCTCGGCGACGTTCGACCCGCAGCCGTCGGCCTTCGGATCCGCGATCCCGTAGCCGACGCAGAACGAGCGGAGCGAGCCGCCGCGCACGGCGCCGAAGAACGTGAACTGGTCCATGAGGTCGATGTGCAGGTTCGGCCGGTAGCGGTACTCGCGGGCCGCGTTCGCGAGCTTGCTGGCCACCTGGACGCCGAGCGCGACGGAGCGGTGGATCAGCACCGGCAGGTCGAAGCCGCGGCCGTTGAACGTCACGATCCGCGTGACGCCCGGCTTACCCAGGACCTCGTTCACCTTCGCGAGGAGCGCGGCCTCGGAGCCGTACGGCTCGATGCCGTCGCCGGCGAGCGGCGCGGCCTCGGGCGGGAACGCGCTTGCGTCGTAGAGCGCGCGCGACACGCCGCTCTCCACGTGGAGCATGCCCACACAGACGACGTGCGCGAGCGGCGCCGACAGCGCCACGAAGTCGGCGGCCGCCATCTCCCGGGCGGCCGCCATCTCCTCGACTGCGGCCGCGTCCTCCTCGCGCCAGCGACCGAGGGTCTCGATGTCGAGCACGATCGTTCCGGGCATCAGGCCTCCTCGGCGGGCCCGGCCGCGCCCGCGCGCTCGATGTGGATCACGCGCCGCACGCCACCGGGCGTCGCCGGCTTCGGGGGCTGAGGCTTCAGGTTCTGGGTCTTCACCTCGATGACGAAGTCGCCGCAGATCGCGCGCGTCAGGCCCGCCTCGGCGGCCGGCTTCAGCAGGTCCTTGACGCGCTTGTCCGCGGCCTCGTACTGACGGTGCGCGTCCTTCGACTCCTCCCGCAGCCGGAGGTCCGCTTCGAGCTGCGGGTCGGTGAGCAGGTCGGCGCCGAGCTCCACGAGCGGCGGGTTGCAGCCGCGGCCGAAGAACCCGCAGTGCCGACACTGCTCGCGGTCCTCGGTGAACGGCGGCAGCTCGGTGCCCGTCGAGCTCCGGCGCTCCGACTCGCGGTACGCACGCACCGCGTCGACGACGGCCTCGGCGTGGGCCCATACCGCCTCGGCGTGTTCGTAGTCGAGGGCCACCGGCAGGAAGGCCCACCGGCTCCCGTCCGTCACCAGGAAGACGCCCCACTCGAGGCCCTCACCGATGAGGTACGCCTGCATCTGCGAGAGGTACTTCCGGGTCCACCAGTAGTGCGTGAAGTCCGCGGCCGTGGTCAGCTTGTCCATGACCCACGGCCCCACCTTCTTGATCTCGAGCAGGGACCGCACGCGGCGGCCGTCGGCGCCGACCATCTCGACGATCCCGTCGAACTTGCCGCGGAGCACGAGCTCGCCCGTCTTGCGGTGGCGCAGCTCGAACATGTCCTGCTGGCGGATGACGCGGAGCCGCAGCTTCTCGGTGAGCAACGTCAGGCCGGCGCGCTCCGCCTCGTCGCCCCAGTCCATGCGCTCTTGCGCCTCGGGGCTGAACGGCTCCTTCGCCTGCCACGCCACGATCTCGAGGACCTGGCGCCGCAGGCACGACGTCGGCTCGATGTCCGACGCCACCGGCTGGGAGCGCGCCCAGCCCTTCGAGGCCAGGCGCGCGAAGTGCTCGCGCTTCCGCTGGTCGAGCGCGCGCGCGACGTCCTCGGCCGACGCGAGGCCCGGTTCCGGGGCGGCCTGGTCCCCGGAACCGGCGGCCACCTCGGCGCTCATCCCTCGGCCCCGGGCTCGCGGCCGGCGCCGCCCGCGGCCGCGTTGCCGATCGCCTTGTCCCCGAACGTGGGGTGAACCTTCAGCGCCTTCCACGCGTTCTCGACCTGGAACGCCTTGGTGAACTTCGAGACGGAGTCGAAGCCCTTGATGAGCCGGCCCTCGTTGTTCTTCCACGAGGAGATCTCGACGAGCAGCTGGCGGGCGGCGTCGACGTCGCCGCCGACGCGGCGGAGGATCTCGTCGCCGAGCGCCTTCGCCTGTTCGGCCACGCCGCCCTCGGCGACCTTCCCCGCGGCGCGGTCGGCGCCGGTACCGAAGCCGGGGCCGAGGTGCGCCTTCCGCCAGTCGAGCTGGTACTTCTCCAGCTCGGAGACGGGCACCTTGCGCAGGCCGCTCAGGATGCGGGTGATCTTGCCGTCGAGCGAGGTGCGGACGGACGCCTGCATGTCCTGCACGGTCGTCCAGTGCGAGCCGTCCTCGTTCTTCCGCTGGCGGCCGATGAAGTCGTCGTCGGAGCGAAGCGCGAGGTAGATGCCCTCGATGCGCTCGCCGGTGCGGGCGCAGTAGCCGTCCGCCCACATCTCGAGGACGGTGACCGTCGGATCGTCCTCGGCCTTCGAGACGCGCGGGCCCGGGACCGCGTAGTCGTTCATCGCCCCGCGGTGACCGGTGATCGAGATCCCGAACCACTTCCGGATCTCGACGCACGCGGAGTCGCGCGGCACGCCCACCGGCTCGGTGTCGCCGCGACCCTTGTAGATCGTCCAGTCCCCGGGCTTCGTGCGGCGGATGGCGGTGGCCCTCAGCGTGTCGAGGGTCTTCTCCATGCCGGTGAGGTAGGCGAGGCGGTCGGCCTCGCTGAGCAGCGCCAGGTCGGCCATGGTCCGGGCGCGGGCCTGCTGCGCGATCGCCGTCTCCTCCTTGTCGCGCCGCTCCAGCTGCTCGAGGATCTTCTGCACCTGGCGGCGCAGGTCGGGGTTGTCGTCGACCACCGCGGTGGCGGTGGTGGTCACCGGCTCGCGTTCGCTCATGACGTCGTCGGTCCTTTCTCGCGCTGCTCTGCGCGGGTTGAAATGGCGTCGGGGTTCGCGTGGCCGGCTTGCGCGGTACGGATCTCCCCCCACTGGTGCTTGCCGCCCTCGGCGCACGGCCGGAGGCGGATGTATTCGTCTCGCGGGTAGTAGCGCTCGTAGCCATACAGGGGCAGGCCGGCGGCCTCGATCCCCGCGACCCCTCGGCACACCACGACGAGCTCACCCTTCGTGCGGCCGCACATCCGACACCGAGGAGCGCTCGGGGAGGACGTGGGCCACCCACGCTCGAGCGCAACGCGCAATCGACCGCGGTAGGCGCTTCGTGCGTAAGGCGACACGTCGACTCGGCCCGCCCTCAGGTCGATCTGGCGCACGCGCTCCCGCGTAACGCCCAACTCGGTCGCGATCGCCTGCAACGTGCGGCCAAGTGCACGTTGGCTACGAACGTAGGAACCGCGACCGCACCACACCGGCATGAACGCGGAGATCGCTGCCTTCAAGCGGGCGCGCTCGACGTCGGGGTCGACAGCCCACGCGGGGGCGAGGTCCTCGGCCGATCGGTCGACGAGCGGGCTATGCACCCTGCACCTCCTGGTGCGGGCGGCGCGCGCGGCGGCGCGCGCGGCGCCGCGCGTCGTAGGCCCGAAGGGTCGCGTCGTGGACGCACAGGTGGCGGCCTCCGTACGCGACGAACGAGCGGGCCACGTGCCCCGGCCGGTTGAAGCAGTCGAGGCAGAGGCCGAAGGCGCGGTCGGGCCCGATCGGGATCTCGCGCACGCCGAGGCCTGGGATCGCCTCCGGGAAGGGCGTGGTCCCGAGGCGCAGCTGCAGCCTCCCGCTCATCGCGGCCACTCCCGGACGCGGAGGTCCTCGGGCCACTCGGAGGGGTCGCCGCCCTTCCTGCTCGCGAGCCGCAGCTGCGTCTCGGTGATCCGCGCGGTGATGACGCCGCGCCGACCGTGGCGCATCGGCGGGTCGAACTCCTCGCGCACGGAGCCGAGCAGCGGGCGGGCCCCGAGCTGCTTGCAGAAGACCGGCACGCCGGCCGCGCGACACGCGGCGATGGTCGAGCGCGCCCACTCGACCATGAACGGCCGCGCGCCGGGGCCGGACTCGCCCCCGATCACGAGCCAGTCCACCCGAGGGCCGAACCCCGGGGGGCAGTCCGGGACGTCCTCGGACCACGCAAGGCCGCACCGCACGCAGTCGCCGTCCTCGTCCGGTCCACCGATGTAGCGTCCAAAGTCAACCGGCCCGAGCGCCGGCTCGTAGCTCACCCACCGAACCGCGGCCGGCGTCCGCAGCAGGAGCGGGATCCGCTCGTCGGCGGTCGCTTGGTCCTCGACGGAGACACCGAGCCACACGTTCGGCAAGGGCCATGGCCAGCCCGCACCGTCCGCTCCGTCGAGGCGGTCGAGGCGGCCCACCCTCGCGTCCGGCCTCGCCGCTCGCATTGCTTGCTGCGCCATCGCGACGCAGAGGAAGGCGAGCGACGCAAGGTCCTGCGGCGCTCTCCGCCGCAGCCAGTCGAACCACGCGCGAGCTCGGCCCGGCCGCTTCGTGAGGATCTGGAACGTGTGCTGCGGCGCCAGCGCCATCGCGCCGAACACCGCGGCGATCGCCTCGTCAGCGAGGGCCTCGTGGAAGAGGTCGGACATGCTGTTGACGAACACCTGGCGCGGCTTCCGCCAGCGCAGCGGCTCGTCCAGCTTCGACGGCACCAGCTCCACGCGGCCCGTCCAGCGCCATGTCCCGTTGGTGCGCGCGACGCCAGTGCCACCGTGGTAGTCACCGGCGAGCCCGCGCGCGAAGCCCTCGAACTTCTGGCCCGCGCCGCTGAACCGCCCGGCGATCCGTTCGGCGTAGCAGTGCCGGCAGCCCTCCGACACGCGCGAACAGCCGCGCACCGGGTTCCACGTCACGTCGGTCCATTCGATCGACGTGGCCGTCATCGCCGGATCCCCCACCCGCGGCGGAGGTCGGCGATCCAGCCAGGCGACACGCGCTGGTCCCGCTCGATGCGGTGCAACACGAACGCGAACCAGAGGCAGCCCACGCCGACGGCCACGAGGGCGACGACGCCGGCGACGAGGAGGGCGACGGCGATCACGCGTGCCCCGCGCGGTGGTGGCAGACGGTGCCGTCAGGGTGGACCTCGATTGAAAGCAGCCGCTTGCGCTCCTCGAGGACGAGCTCCATCGCGCGAGCGATCCCGGCGAGGACACGCGGCGGCGCGCCGGCGAGCCGCCCGACTGTGAGCGCCTGGTCGAGCCGGCGGTAGACGTCCTCGTTCGCCCGGAGGGCGAGGTCGCTCGCGGTCACGACGCCGACCCCTTGCTCGACTGCGCGGCGTCCAGGACGGCGATCGCCTCGAGGTGCTTCGCGATCCGCGGGGCCGCGCGGCGAAGGGCGCCGAACATCTCGCCCTCGGCGGGGAAGCCGGGCCCAAACACCCGCCACGTGTCGGTGTCGTTGTAGCTGCCCTCCCACCGCTCGGCGGTCCACCGGCCGTCCTGGGTGCGCCAGCCGCTCGTGGTGCGCACCCAAATGACCGATCCGAACCTGCGGCGCTGGCCGACGGCGGGCGTGGCTGCGAGGCGGCGGGCGCTCACTTGCAGGCTCCGCTCGCGACGGCGGTCTCCTGGTGGATCTGCATCCAGACGAACGCCGCATCCCGGTCGAGGGCGCCGGAGTCCGCGCCGCAGCGGTTGCACCGGACGGAGTAGAGGCGCCCCGCGACCCCGATCGTCAGGTCGAAGCGCCGCTCGTCGTTGCTGACGTGGCCGGTCATCGAACGACGGTCCCGTCAGGGAGGACCACGAGCACGCGCCACGGGCCGCGGCGCCCGCAGAGGTCCGCCTCGTCCTCGGCCCACAGCGCGGCCGTCGACGGCGACCGGAACATGAGCGGCCGGCCAGGGCGGCCGACGATCCCGCGGAACGGGTTCGCCACCGTGTAGCGCAGCT
>Ga0196964_10000274_pt1 | contig 38621 bp, 64 predicted proteins | sample S1_10metaG_FD_148615 | JGI IMG/M metagenome (GOLD analysis project Ga0196964, IMG submission 148615) | Soil microbial communities from Anza Borrego desert, Southern California, United States - S1_10 | ecosystem: Environmental > Terrestrial > Soil > Desert | place: USA: California | collected...
GGTCGGACAAATCATCCAAATGCAGTCGAGGCCGAAACGCTTTTCCATTCTCGATTTGTTTGAGCCGCCAAAGTAGTGATCCATGTGCAGCGCCTCGCCGAAGTACCTTCCGCAGACCTCGCAATTTCCACCACACCGCTCCATGCCAAACGCGCGCAGTCTCGATCTAAGAGAACCGCGCTCTTTAACCTTCGTTTGCCTCAGCTCGCGCCTACTAAACCCTGGCTTGATAGCGGCAAAGGCCTGCTCTTTTCGCTCGGCAATCTTTCGCGTTGCCCTGGGAATCAACCCGAGCAGCGTGCGGGCCTCGGGCTCGTCGCTCCGCTTTTCAAGGTAGGAGCGGATTTTCTTCACCGTTCGTGGCGAAAGCTTGGCCACGGCTAGCGCTTCCTTCGGAAAGCAAGCGCGCCCGGCAAGACATCACCGCACCGCGCGCACCACCAAGCTGTGCAGGTCCGCGGGTCAATCCCGTCCTCCGGGGAGTGCCGCCCAAGCCAACACAGAATTCGCTCAATCAGGCTCATTTTTGCTCTGCTCCTTTTCGAACGCGTCGACCAGTTCTTTTGTGTACGCATCTGCACCGGCGAGCCACCCGCGCACGTACTCAAGACCGAGCACGACGCCCCGAGCGGTGGGGTTGGAGTTTTTTCGCAGCTTCTCCAAGCGGCCTTCGATGTCGGCCAGAAGGTGCTGAATGTGCTGCTTGTAGAATCCCTCGCTTGAGTCGCTCATGGCTTCGCCTCTGTCGCTTGGCGCTCGTCGTTGGCCTCGATCCAATCGAGCACCGCACGCAGCGCTACGATGACCTTCATTTCAGCGATTGCGCTCAGCTTGTTATCCGCCGCCCAGCAATCATCTCGCATGTTCGCCGCGGTCGTGATGCGCGACAGTATTAGATCGCGAAGCTCTCTGATCTTCGGGTCGGGTAGACTCATGGCTTCACCTCGGCGATTTCGATCTGCTGCTCTTTGCGAATTGCTCCCGACTGTCGGAGCTGATCAAGAATGAACCGGGCGATTTCTTTCGCGGGCTGGTTGTAATCCTTCGCCAGTGTTGCGGCGGCTCGCTCGATCGCGGCCTTCGTAATTTCAGGGCCGAGCGAATCGAAGAATCTTGAGCCGTAGCGAAGCAAGAGTGGCTGCGCCTTGGCCCAGTCGATTTTCTCGAGCATCTTCGTGCGGCGGCCGAGGTACCCGCCCGATGGCAGGGGAATAGCGGCGTCTTCGGCCAATGCTTTGACCGTGGCCTCGTACTTCTTGACCAGCTCCTTCGCTCGCCGAAGGCCTTCCCAGACCTGGCCGGCGTTCTCTCTGGTGATCAGCGCTGTACCGGCGCCAGTGAAGGGCGCTAGCGCATTCTCGTAGACTGGGCACTTTCGTTTCGCTGGACAGTATTTGCACCACGGGCCCGGATTCACGTCGAGTGGTTCGCCTCTCGCACGACGCTCCTTGGCGACCTCTACGTTTCGAACGAGCTTTTGCAGGTAAGCGGGAAAGGCCATGAGCTGCTCGGGCCCGTATTCGGCGGAGGCCGTGAAGTGTGAGCCGTCCTCCCGAAGGTGGTGCAGAGTGCCAATCACATGAGTGCGGCCGTTAATCGTCGCGTCGGCATACCCTGCGAACTGAAGCTGCCGGTTTACTTCTGGGGGCTCGGTGAAGCACCACCCGGTTTTGAAGTCATCGACTCCGCCGCGCTCGATTTCGAGGATCGAAACGACATCGATCGTCCCTGGAATTTCGGTTGGGCGCCGGTCGTGGTAGTTGCGCTCAAGCCCTCGACCGAGTTCGCGGGCTTCGCCTGTTTCGTAGTCGATCGCGAAGGCAACCTCGCCAGCGTACACCTCGGGGTCAAGTGGCAGATTCTCAAGTTTGATTGCCTCCGCGAAGGCGCGATGCTCCTTAGGAACGTTTGCAAGGGCCCGCTCTCTTCCGATTATGGGCACCTCGTAAAGGAAGTGGTGAATTGAGTCGCCACGCTCGCTTCCTTCGGTTGTCTCGTTGACGTGGTCGAGCGCCTCGGAATCGGGGCACTCTTCGACGCGACGCAGGGCGGAAGCCGAAAACGAAATCAACGCGCACTCCTTTTGACTGGCTGAGCCTTCACTCGATCCATGGCGGCAGTGAATGCGTTGCGTGCGCGGTCTTTGGCGTTGCCGTCTGGCAGGGACTGGATGGTCGCGATTTGCGCGTTCACATCGGTAACGGTCTTGGCGTCGTTCAGCGCGACGGTGATCGCCAGCAGTCTTTCTTCAAGACTCTTGGGGTCGACGGTGGCGGCCTTGTTTACGGGCGGCGTGTTGCGCCCCTCAGCCATCTCGCCGTCATCATCCGTTTCGTCATCTTCGGTGCGGATGCCAGCGAGCGCCTCCAGTGTGTACCGTTTCGCGTACGTGATGCACGAGCCGATCGCTTGGGGCCCCTGGTCTTGTGGGACCATCGTGATGCTGCAGGCGAGCCACTGACCGGACTTATGAAGGAGTCGCGTTGCGACGGTAACCAAGCTCGACGCTGTGCTCGGGTAGTGTTGCAGCGCGATGCCGCATTCATTCAGAGCTGGGAGACAGGCTTGATGCACGGCAGAGTAGGTGGCGTATTCCGACTTCCAGCTGCGGCCGGTTTTCTGGGAGGTGACGTTGACCTCTCGATCTTTAGTCGCGGCCTTCATCTTCTTTTGGGCCTCGACCAGCGCGGCTGCAACTTCGCCTATATCTCGCGACTCCAGGAAGGTGGGCGGAATGACAGCCACTGGGGGTTGGTACCTCTCGACGTGTCCGTTCAATTCAGTTGCTGCTTGCATTGAGCAATCTCCTCTGGGGTTAGGAATTTGATTTGCTTGGAGCCGGCTCGGCGGCAGAACTCGCGCACCAGCGGGAGAACATCCCGGACGCGCTGCTCGGTTACTTCTAGCTCGTCGTAATCATCGCGCTGTGCGTAGGGGTTCTCTGAGGGAACCTGAATCTCGAAGTCGATGATCTCGAGCGCGTTCTGAGCGCGCCGAAACGAGACCTGCACCCACGTGCGGCACGTAACCTCGGTGGTGTCCCGCTCGTATTTGCCCTCGGGGTCGTTCTGCCAGAAGACCTCAATCGTGCGCGTCCACCGCGGCATCTCAAATGCAATCAGTTCGGTTTTCATTTCGTCACCTCGACCATCGAATCGAGCTTTGCTCTCCACTCAGCCCGAGCGAGTTCAAACCGGACCTGCGCCTCGTCCCACGCGGCGAGAAACTCCCTCAGCTCGTCGGCCTCGCTTCGGAGCTTCGCCAGCACCGCGCGCTCCACTTGGGGCCACAGCTCGTCCGAGAGTTCGATCTGGTCGGTGTTCCAGGTGTCCGACTCGGAATCGAGATGGGCATTGCGGATACCGAGGTCACCGGCATTGGTGAGATAGACCGTTCCTTCAAACACGGCTTTCTCCGTCAGCTCTCCCTGTGGCTCACAGAAGCAGGCGCGGTCGTCTCCGATGGGTGAGGCGCATCGGCAGAAGGTGTCCACGAAGGTGAGGGCGGGAATCTCAACTCTGATTTTTCGAGCGAAACGCATTGGGTTCTCCGGCGAAAGCGTCACCATGTATAGCAAACGTATTACATAACGTCAAGCGCTGGTAGACAACGCGCAATACAGATGCTATACGTTAGGAAGATTGACCGCTTGGCGAACGCGGGATACGCAGGGAGAAAACGAAATGACTGGGCTTTCAGTGACTCTGTTCCCGCCGAAGGAAAAGAAGCGACGTTCGGGTGCCACAAAGATGATGGCGTTTCGGTGCCCAGATGACTTGCGGGAATACGTCGAGGAGATGTCCGGTCGCGGGTACGACAAAACAGAAACGATCGTGAAGCTGATGCGTCTCGCGCGGGCTGTCGAAAAGGAATTGGCTGACGGACTTCAACGCGCCGAGGAGATAGCTCGAGGCGAAAATGTTGAACTCGGTCGCGTCGTCGGGCGCCTCGCAGATCTTGGACTCAAGCAATACGACCGCGAGAAGAGGAAGAGGTAGGGCGATGGCTGCGCGTTACAACAGGCACAGGGAAGCTGTGGTGGCGAATTGGCCGCCCATGGCGTTTGTGATCGTTATGTGTGTCTGGGGGGCCGTCTCCGAAAACGCCATTCCCTGGCAGGCGTGGGCGGTGCTTTCGGTCACTGGCTTTTATGTGATTGGGATTTGGTGCGAGGTAGTGAGCGCTCTCAATAAGGACTAAAGAAACATGCGCTGGCTCTTGATTATGACAATGCTGTCTGCCGGCTGCGTCCGAACGAGAATCACTCACTTCGACGCGCGCACGAAACGCGTAGAGGCGTGCGGCAATCAATGGGCGAACTGGGACCATCTCCGCGAGCGGGCTGTGGAATTCTGCCAGGCCCGCGTCAACACGCTCAACTGCGGCACCGAACAAATAGGCTCATTCACCCACGCCCAGGCCCGCACAAGTTCGAGCGGTCGGACAACACAGGGCTTCGCCGTGGAAACGCCGGTCTACGGGTCGTGCTGTCTCTTTCAGTGCGGCCGACCGAAGGTGGAATCCGAGTCGCTATGAGAATCAGTGGCTCGATTTCTGGCCATAGTGGCTCGAATTCGAACCACTCGGTATTTCACGCAATGTCATTGCTGGGCGGCTGTGAGTGTCTATGTAGCGCATGTCACGCACAATGACTGAGACTGTTGGAGACTCAACAAACTGGCAAGGGGCTTGCTCCGGGCCCCGCCGGTGCGTGGCGGACAAAAGAAAAAGAGGGGGAGCCGTAAGCGGAGGGTTCCAAAGGTGATTGGCTCCCGGGGTAGACGCATCGTCTCGCGCGCGTCGGGGTACCTCTCCCGGCTCAAGCTTCCGACGTTCAGGGAGTTTGCAGACTCGTTCATGCGCGAATACGCCGAGGTCTCGATTCGCTCCAAGCCGAGCGGTCTGCGCGCTAAGGAAAACATCCTGCGCAACCATGTGCTGCCGGTGGTCGGCGACCTCCCGCTCGATAAAATCGACGAGCGCCACGTGTTGGCTCTCAAACAGCGGACCCACAATCTCAGTCCCAAGACGGCCAACAACATTCTCACAACGCTGACAGGGGCGCTGCGGTGGGCCGTGCGTCGCGGGTTGCTCCCTGAGATGCCGGTCCGCGTCGAACTCTTCCGAGCCCCGGAGCCCGAAATGCAATTCTATGACTTCGAAACATATGCGCGGATCCGCCAGGCGGCGCAGCAACTCGACCCGCGTTTCTACGCGATGGTGTTGCTCGGCGGTGACGCTGGGTTGCGACTCTCGGAGATAGTCGCGCTTCGGTGGGTCGACGTGAATTTCCAAACCGGCACACTCAATGTTCGCGTGTCAGACTGGAAGGGTACGTTGGTTGTACCGAAATCCGGGACTGGGAGGGTGGTGCCGATGACCGAGTTGCTAGCCCTCGCGCTTCGAGCGCTGCGAAAGAGCCGACACGGTCGAGTCTTGGCGCGCGATGACGGCAACCCGACGAGCATGCAGACGGTCCGCACTTGGATGCGCCACGTCCAAGAGACGGCCGGCATCGAGGGAGCGAAAGGAAATCTGCACGTGCTCCGTCACACGTTTTGTTCGCATCTTGCGATTCGCGGAGCCGCACCCGTAGCCATCCAAAAATTGGCTGGACACACTTCGCACAAGGTGACACAACGCTACTTACACCTCGGAGTAGAGGAACGCCGGGAAGCTATCCGGCTCCTTGATGCTTCGAGAAAAACAGAGGAGGCGGTTTCGCTTTCCTCTTTTTTAACGTCCCCGGCGGGATTCGAACCCTTCATGGGCGCTAAAAAGAGGAGAAGCAGAACTGAAGGGCGATCGAAAAAAAGAAAACGATAGAGCGCGTCGAGACGCTCGACCAGAGACGTAGAGCAAAGGGGAGCGGCAACGGTCGCTCCAAACTCACTGAGCAAGATGTCATCGAGATACGGCGGCTACTCGCTCGTGGGCACACGACCACTCAGTTGGCCAAGCAGCACGGGGTTGATCGCCGCGTCATCTACCAAATCCGCACCGGGCAGACCTGGCAGCACGTCGGGGGCGTCCGATGAGTGCCTGCCGAAACTGTGGCGCCCCGGTCATCTGGGCGACCGAGACTCACTCGAAAACGGGAGTCGTCAAAAACGTCCCTCTCGATGCCGAGGCGACCGGCGGTGACTTCGACCTAGAAGAGGGCGAGGAGAAACCTCGGGCCGTTTGGGTCGGCAAGGGCCGCGGTCAGTACACGAAGCACTTTCAGACCTGCACCCAGAAAGAGCAGCGCACTGGTCCCGGTATCGACCCTGGCCACCTCACCCAGGGCAAGCAATCCATCGGCGAGCGGCTCGACCAAATCGCCGCACTCGTCGCTTCAATCAAGGCAGACATGCGCGGGGGGCAGTCATGATCGACTGGGGCCCACTGTTCAAGCTAGCGCCGTACCAGAAGCACTCCGAGACATCGAAGGCGGCAGCGAAGGTCATCGAGCTTTCTGGGAAGAGGCTCACCAAGCGTCAGCAGGTCTTCGATTGCCTGATGGCGTTCGGTCCTCAGACTGACGAGGAAATTCAGCGCAACCTGAAGATGCCCGAGAGCAGTCAGCGACCTCGTCGCGTGGAACTCGTCGAGCGCGGAATGGTTCGCGACAGCGGAATGAAGCGCCGCACTCTTTCGGGGCTCGAAGCGGTCGTGTGGGAGGCAATTGCTCATGGGTGACTTCGCCGAGAAGTTCGAGGTCTCTACCGCCCGCGACAACATCCCGCGCCGGCCGTGGTCGACGATTCGTGACTGCCGGATCGGCAATCGCATCCTTTGGACCTCGCTCGAGGGAGAGGGCCGAGTTCCTGAAGTGGTGCGGCTTCACTCGATCATGGGCGGCTCAACCGTTTGGAGGCGGCTCGGTCCGGCAAAGGGTGACCCGATGTTCGAGTTTGTCAGGAGGGAAGAGTGACGGGAGGTCGTTTTCTTTCATCAAACAACAGCGGGCACCGCGCTCAAACGGTGCCCGCAGCAAACCAGAGGTGATGTGTGCGTTCTGACCTGGGGACAGATAGCAACGTTATCCAAAATTTCAAGTCATCAAACGCGGAGGGTGCCTGAATGGACTGGTACCGCCGCTACACAGACAGAGACGGCAATCGGAAGATTTACAAAGCAGGTTTCTTCGGAGCCGCGCTTTACGACGCGCTCTGCGACATCAACGCAAAGGAAGACCTTGGCGGGGAGATAACGCAGCAGTTCCAGGACCTCGACTGGATTGCTCGGCGGATGATGCTCGACGAGGAGTTTTTGGCCGGAACAATCGGAGATCCAGACGACTCCGCCACCCCCGCCAGCTTCCTCCGCGTCTACCTGGAACGAATAGCCGACCCATCGTGCGGACTGCTTCGAATCGAGCGGGTTGGCGACGGTGAGGAGGTCTGGGTGATTGTTGGCTGGGTCGATCGACAGCCGAAGATGCCGGACAAGTCCACGGAAAGAGTAAAGAAACACAGGCAGAGTGTTAACTCGAAACGAAATGAAACAGAACGAAACGCGTTTCACGATGTTTCAAGCGTTTCAGTGAAACGCGATGAAACGCATGAAACGCACATAGAGAAGGAGAGAGAGAAAGAGAAAGAGAGTGATAGTAGTCCGCAAGAAACCGCGGACCCTCATCGCGTTCAACCCGAACAAGCAGACCTGATTCACTTACATGCCCCTAATGGGAAAGAACGAACCAAGTCAGAACGCAAAGAGAGAAAGAAATCAGAACAAGAAACAATCTACGGCTTAATGCAGTCAGCCCGAGCCGAAGTTCTCGGCCCTGAGGCGCTCCCGGACCAAGTCTGGTCGATCAAGCGAATCAACAAAGAACTCCAGCCCCTTCTCCGGGTAAACAGACAACTCTTAGGCGCCGCGTACCACCTGTTCCTAGCGGATGACCGAAAACGCTCGCTCGATCCGCCCTGCGCAACATGGGCGTTCATCCGCGATTGGTCCGGTTACGTCTCGCGAGCCCAGAAAGAGCAGGCCGTACATGCCTGAGCTTCGCAACGTGCAAGTCGAAGCGTGGGTGATTGGCGCGCTGCTCGATTCCGACGGGCCGATTTTGAAAAGCACAGCCCGCGAAATGCTCGACGTGTGCGGACTGGTCGCCGATGACTTCACGGATGCCACGCTAAGGGCCCTATTCGCCGCGCTGAGCGATTTGGTCGCACAAGCCAAGGCAACGGAGCTTTCTGCCGTGTTCGTGGCTGCTAAGCTCAAATTCGGCGCCAAGGCAGAGTTTGAACGGATCCAGCGATTGCAGGTTTCGAATTCGCTGAGCCGCGATGGTCTGTTGGGTCACGCCGAGGAACTCCGGCGACTGACCAAGCTTCGCGCGCTCGAAGCGTTCTATCGCGACCAACTTGAACGACTGAACCCAAAGGCCAACCCGGCTGAACTCGCCTCTGACCTCGAACAATTCACCTCAGGATTTACAGGCCAAGCCGAAGAAGACGAAACCGGTGATGTCGACATGCTTGAGCTTCTCGAAGACTGGGACGCTTTCGGCTCGGGCGTTCGTCAGCCCTACCTGTCCACTGGCATCGAAACGCTCGACGAAGAAATTGGCGGATTCGTGCCGAACCTGAACGTGATTGGCGGGCTGCCCTCGGTCGGTAAATCGGCGCTGATCGCCGAGGCCATTGCGCACTCGCTCGAACGAGGCCTCAAGGTCGGCGTGTTCGGCCTCGAAGATGCGACCAAGTGGATATCGAAACGGCTTCTCGCTCGCCGGCTAAACATGCCTGTGGGCAAGTTGTGCGCAACCCGACTGGGCGCAGACGAATCCGCTCGCGTGCAAAACGAAGCCAGCGAAGTGGCCCGGCTCACTCGGAGCATGTTCGTCTACCGACGAGCCGGCATCGACCCTGCGACGCTGGTGCAGAAAGCAAAGCACTGGGTGATTAACCGCGGCGCACGCGCGGTGTTCATCGACCACGGCGGTGAGGTGCAGCACGAGTCGAAGGTGCGAGACCGACATGACCTCGCGGTCGCGCGCACCTACCAGCAACTGCGAGACCTCGCCGTCAACCATCGCGTTCCGGTCGTGGTGCTGTGTCACTTCAACCGGGAGGTCGACAAGAGTCAAAACGGGATCCCCAGACTGACCAGCTTCGCGGAAACCGAATACATCGCACGAATGGCCAGACTCGCCCTGGGGCTCTGGGAAACCCCGAGCGAGCCTGAGCGATTGCGCGTGACGATTCTCAAACGCACCGAAGGGGAGCGCGGGAAAACAATCTGGCTTGAGCGAGACAGACGCTTTGCGCTGGTGAAGCGCCGAGGTGGCGGGGTTGTCGACGTAATCCAAGAGCAATCGAAAAAGAAATTCGAGGCGGGGCAATGGCAACAGGCCTAGTCGCGCCGCTCAAGACGGCTTACCGGATTATTCAGACCTCATGGCGGAAAGACTTCTGCGCCGACACGACTGGGCTGCTCTGCCACTGGTTCAACGAGCGCGCGTTTTCCTTCGACGTACTCGGTGCGATGGAGGTGGCGTTTCAAGACAGGGCTGGGATCGCCGAAGGATTCTTACTCCTCGATGGCTGCGCACCAGGCGCCTCGGCGATCAACTTCGCAGACCACCCGGACGCCACCCACAAGCAGGTCTTGGAGATGTTCGAGTGCGCCATTGCCCGCGCTCGGAGAATCGAGGCCGCGCGATGACCTGGGTTGACGCCTTTGTGTCCATCGCAATCGCTGTATTCGCCGCCGCAGTCTTTTGGTCTCTCACGCGGGCGGGAACGAAATGAGTCTGCCTTTCGAAATGTTTCTGATTGGCGCAGGCCTCGGATTCTCTCTCGCGACAGTTGTCTTTGTGGCGTGGATCAACCGACAGACGAGGGGCGAGGAATGAGAGTCTTAACGCTCGAAGAAGCACTCGGCGTCATTGCCGATCTCTCCGCCTACCTCGACGAACAGATAAAAGCGAGTTCGCGCGACCCCTGGGCGGCGACCGCCTACGGCCAGATCAAGATGTGGCTGCGCTACCGGACTGAGAAGCGGTGCACCGAGTGCAATCAGTTGCTGCCCCAGAAAGGCGGCAACCGATGAACAACGAAACCCTCGCCGCCATCGAGCAACGCCACTCGCAAATGCAACCCGGCTCATGGGCCCATGAGGATATCGGGGCGTTGCTGAAACTTGTCTCGGAGCACGAGGAGGCGGCTTCTCGACTGCAACTGAAAATACACGAGCTTGAATTCGTGAATACAGAGCTGAAGGCAAAGCTAGAGCGCTTCGAGTCGTTGGTCGCAGGTTTCATGGATGTTTCAACGAAATGGTGGGCCCAGCGATGACCCCCGACGAACTCAAAGCAATCGCCGAGAGATGCGACAGGATTGAAATCGACGCTGGCGGCCGCACCCGCACTCAATACAGTTTTGATGTCCGAGCCCTTCTCGCGCACATCCGAGAGCAGCAAGCAGCACTCGCTAACTGGGAATCGGTCGCTAAGACGGCAATGGATGAAGTTGAGCGACTTCGTAAACACATCCGCGAGCTTTACATAAGCGAATTCAACGAGGTGCCTGAGGAATGGCAATGACCCTCGACCTCGCCCACCTCGAAGAATTGGAACGCATGGCGACAGGGGTCCCGTGGGACTTTAAGGACCTCCAGCCGGCCAACAAGGAGTTTTTTCTGATCACCTCTACCGCCGGAGTGTCGATGTTCGACAACCCCGCGGTGATTTTTTCGACAGAGGAAAGCTCGTTCGTTGTCGGACACCAAGCGGAGAACGCTGAGTTTGTCTGCGCCCTCCGCAACGCTGCCCCCGAGTTACTCGCCGAGCTGAAACAACTCCGAGAAGAGAACGCGAAGTTGCGCGAGTGGATTGAGAAGAATGTCCGAGTACAACACGGCAACGGGTGTATCGGAATCACTCTGCCAAATGGCGATTGCTTGTGCGGAGCAGACAAGAAACAGCGCGAGCTGAGTTCACTCCTCGGGGTTGGTGCGAAATGACCATCGACTTCACGAAAAAAGCACCGAGCGCGCTTAGGTGCCGCGTCAACTACAGCGCCGACGATGACTACGCATCAATACGTTTCGAGACATGGCCGCCGCCGAGCACATCAACGCGCGTCCAAGTCAAAAGCCCTTCCGGCCATGATCTAGAGCTGTACTTCGATCAGCGTGGCCACCTCTATGGGATGACCAGTTTCAACCATGCCAGGGAGGTTTTCCCGAAAGAAATTCTAGAACTGACCCCCAGCCCAGCAGAAAAGAAACGTCGGGTGTCGCGATGAGCGCGGAACAGCCGAAGCAGGCCGTAAAGCTCGATGATGGAAAGCCACCCCTCTCACTGATGTCTCGCGTTTGGCTCTGGGAGGTAGGCGAAGTTCTCGGCCACGGAGCAAAGAAGTACGCCGCCCACAACTGGAGGCTGGGCCTGAAGCAGTCTCGACTTCTTGATGCAGCTCTCCGTCACATCACCGCGTACATGGATGGCGAGGACCTCGATCCTGAGTCAGGTCGCTCTCATCTCGCGCACGCCAGCTGCTGTCTGATGTTCGCCTTTGAGATGAGCAAGACCCATCCGCAGCTCGACGATAGGTATCGGGTGTCGCCATGACCTCCGACAAAGTTCTCTCGGAGTTGGCGCTGTGGCTTCAAGAGAGATTGACGGCGTACTCCGGCTGGGCCCGTCCTGACGAACTCACGTTTGGACGAATGAAACAAATCCAAGACGTTCTGGATTTTCTTGAAGGTGTCGGCCCCGTCGACCCCATCACCCCACCATCGCCACAAAGCGAAACCGTTCAGCTTGCGGAAGATGCGTATCTGAACGCGAAGGCCGCCGAGGAATTCCTCAAGGGCGCGGCGCCCACCCCACCAGAGACACCGCACCCTGAAAAATCGGAGTCTGACTACGAAACTTCAAGGTCGGCCCCACCAGAGGGGGCGCGGGAGAAATGCGGAAACCAAGGATGCGCTGAGTTCGCAACGTTCCGCGTCGAGTGGCCCGGCCAACCGTCGGTTATGTGCGAGCGACACAAACGGCAGGCCGAAGGAATCGCAGAGGCAATGGGGTTCGCGCTGAGCGCTCGAAGGTTCAGCGCTCCCACCAAAGAGGTGGGCGATGGGTGAGGACCTGCGACAGGCACTAGCCGAAGTGCTCAACCGCTACTCTGTCGAGAACGGTTCGAATACGTCGGACTTCATTCTCGCGGAGTTTTTGGTCGGTTGCCTTGCTGCATTCGATCTCGCTGTCTCACGTCGAGAGCAGTGGTACGGCCGCGACCCAAGAAGGGGACCGGCAGGGATGATTGTTCCGCCCGCCGCGCCCCCAGAGAGTGAGAGCAAGCCATGAGCGCCCACGCAAACAAGGCCGGGACGGGCCTCAAATGCTCGTGCCCACAATGCGTAAGCCATCGGACCTGGGACGCCGTCAAAGCAATCGCCTGGGAGCTTCACAATAAGACGCCGTATGCGTTGGAGCGATTCGCGACGCTGACGAAGGATATGGACCAAGCACTTAACGCTCGAGTCGAGGAAGACGGCGACCGCGAGATGAGACTCTACGCGGAAATCGACCGACTAAAGGAGCAGCTGTCGCGCCGCGCCACCGAGTCAAAGGAGGGAGCGCCATGAGCGCCCACTCCGACTTCCTCGAGCTAGTTCGCACCTGGGAAAAGCAGATGAAGTACGCCGAGGACATCTGCCCGCCGAAGCTGATCAACACGCTTAAACTGATGCGTCAGCTGGCGAAAGACCTCATCACGAAAATCCAAAAATGATTCACCGCAGCACTAACAACGTAGAGGGGAGCAGCAAGAAATGACGAACAATCAAAATCAAGGCAGCAGCAATGGCGGCAACTACGCAGGCAACCTGAACGAGCAGCGCTACACCGCTCGCGAGTGGCGACAGTTGATCATGGACATGGGCCTGGGAATCTTCCCGCTGTCGGCCTCGCAATGGTCCCAGCAAGGCGACGTGGAAAGGTTCAGCTCGAGCCGTCAGCCCGGGACGTTTCCTGGATACGAGACGCAATCAGGTGAGGCGATTAGTACGAAGCTCTCAACGCAGGAGTTTGCGAAGGCAGCAGGCGTACCGGTCAAGACTCTTCAGAACGACTTGGCTCGGCGCAGAATTCAGGGGGCCGAGAAGGTCGAGGGTCAATGGCGAATTCCGGCGGCCGCGCTGGACAGCTACAAACACGTGGGCGCGCACGCGTAGGCTGAGCTGAAAAGGTTAGTGCGGCGTGGTGGGAACACGCAGGGTACTGTCTGGCGTGACAGCGGCGATCGCGAATAATCGCCGGAGGACGTAAGCCGGTTCGAATCCGGACCACCCTTCGCGCAGCTGGTTCAAATCCAGCCACTAACCCAGGGAAAAAGATCGCCGCGCAGAAATTGGTGCGCCCTAACGTGCCTGGGGCTGGTTCGATTCCAGCCGGCGGTCTTTGAGACGAGCAGCAAAGGTAGACGCAAACCATGGGGCGATTGTCGACGCCCTTCGCGCAGCAGGAGCCACCGTGCACAGTCTCGGGGCCGTAGGCGATGGTTGTCCCGATTTGTTGGTCGGGTACCGCGGAGCAACGCACCTGCTCGAGGTAAAAGAGAAGAGCCGCAAGCCAAGCGAAAAACGACTCGGCCTTACCCAAGCGCTGTGGCACGCCTATTGGCGAGGCGGACAACTGGTCGTAGTCCATTCACCCGAAGAAGCGTTGCGAGCAATCGGAGCCATCAAGTGAGCGCCGGAACCTGCGCCAAGTGCGGAACCTCTTTCGATCGCGGCTTCCATATCGCCATCGCAATCGTGGTCACCGGCGGAAGGTTTCCACCCAAGGGCGGCCAGTACTGCGTCACGTGTATTCCTGATGAGCTGGTTCGGCTGGCGAAGGAAATCAAGAAAGCCAATCGGGTCGCACCGCTAACCAACCCTCAGGGCAAACTCGAGTGACAGTCGCGTGCGGTATACAGTGCGCAATCTCAATGGACGGAAATGGAATGGGCGAGCGTGATGAGATACAGACCGCACTTCGGCGATTGATGCCGCTGATATCAGCGCTGGATTGGTTGGCGGACCGGCTGAACTGGCCGTCACTCACAATCGAAGTGGTTCAGCTGAAGCTGACCGCATGCCAGCTCGAGAACGAGATAAGAAGAATGGACCGCCGCCAGCTGCACTGATGTAGGTGTGCGTCCGGTCGCACTCCGGTCGTACTATCCGTTTGTGAACAAAGTTATTCTCGTCGGTCAGGTGGGACAACAGCCGGAGATCGACAGCTCACGCGCTAACCCCATCGCCACCTTCACCGTCTCGCTTGTAGACAAATGGCGCACTGACACTGGGCACAACCAGAGAACAACCTGGGTCCGATGTCTCGCGTATGGGGAAAAGGCCCGCCTCGCTCAATCCCTCTGTGCCAAGTCGCGCAAGGTGATTGTCGAAGGCCGACTCGCGAATCGAAAACACCGAGACCCGATGACTGACGATGGCTACTGCCTCGAAGTGGTGGTCGCAAACATCGAATCCTGCGCCGCCAACGAGGACAGCGAGAGCTGACCTATTTGTTCTAGACTGAACATCCGTTAAGCTGTGCGTGCGCCGCCTATGTCCGACTCTTCCGAGCAACGCAGCAAGGGCGGCCGACCAAGCGTAATGACCCCGCAGGTCAGGGAGCGGATCATCGAACTGGTGCGCAAAGGCAACTACCGCAAGGTCGCCGCAATGGTGGCAGGCGTGTCTGAGCGCGTGGTCTCCGAATGGATGACCGAAGGTGAGAGAAATCCCGACAGCGAGCAGGGCGAGTTTGCGCGTTCAATCCTTGAAGCCGAGGGAACTGCGGAAACGGTTATGAGTGCTGTGGTGTGGGAGGCCGGCAAAGTCGACCCGGACCACGCCTGGAAGTGGCTAGCTCGCAAAGCACCAGACCGCTGGGCGGAAACACGCAAGACAGAGTTGACCGGGAAAGACGGCGATGCGCTGTCGATCGTGATCAACAAGGTCTCGATGGATGACCCGAGTGGGGCTGGCGATGAGTGACGACAAGGTCGACGCCGTTACGCTTATCGAGGTCTCGCGATACCCGATGGAGGCCAATGCGCTGTTGCGTGGCACCAGTCGCCACCAAATCGTCGGCGATCTACTGGCCGAACTCGAGCGAATGAAGAACACCAGGTGGGCGCCAGCAGCAACGGTCTCGCCAGATAACGACATGGTTCGCCGCGTGCGTGAAGCCATGTTTGTACAAGATGTACAACCTGTACAACCGCGCCTGACTCTCATCCAGGGCGGACTCTCCGACAAGAACGATACCGATATGCCGACAGAGTGACGGCAATCGCCATAGCACTAGCCGTCGTGCTGGTGCCTGCGACCGCACTCCTCGCGGTCTATCTCGAGCGCCGATTCACATCGAAGCGTCTCGCGGCCATCGCTCTCCGCGCGCTGATTGAGCACGAGGAATTCGCCAAGGGCCATCCCGTAGTCTACGGGCCCGACCAACGTCACAAGGCCATCGCCCAGCGCATCGCTGCGCATCTCGCGTGGGGTAAGCGATGAGCTACCCGAAACCAGCGCTGATGTACGCGGTACTGCCGACAGCTGGCGGCGGATTTTCTGACGTTCAAGCGGTCACCGGACTGACCACGCTCTTTGCATTCACAGACCTGAGCGCGTGGGGCGGATTGCTCTTCGTTGCAATCAACACGCACGCCTCGAACGCCGGCAAGGTGACGATCGAGACGAGCGAGGACGGAACATTCGCTGACGTTGTGACGGTCGAACTCGAAATCCCGGCCCAAAAGCAAGTTACCCACGAAGTCACGCGCGACCAGATGCGGAAGTATTACCGACTGTCCGCGGACGTGAACCCCTCAGCCTGGTCAGTGAAGTGGCTGGTCCGAGGCATCGGGAGGGTAGCGTGACCGCGCTCATCCTGATTCTCCTCGCGCAGCAAGCCAGTCCGTCCACTTCAATCAGCGACGGAACGGTCAAGACCCGCAAGGCCACTGTCTCAGCGTCTGGTGCGCTGAAGGTTGACCCAAGCGGCGGCAGCACGAGCGTTACGCAGGGCACGTCGCCATGGGTGACAAACCAAGTCAGTCTCGCGATTGCGCAGGGCGCGTTGCTCGGCTCTAACACGCTGGTTTTCAGCGGCTGCCAGGCGCTGTCCGGAACGCCGACCTACACGAGCGGAACGATTCAAGGCTGCACGATGGATGTGAACGGGCGCTTGCGCGTGGCGGTAGGAACGTCGGCGCTTCCCACTGGCGCCGCAACCTCGACAAACCAAACGAGCGGACTGCAGAAAACAATCATTCGCAGCGGCACAAAGGGCCTGAAGGTCCCGGCCGATATCACCTCCACCAATCTCGACGACCAGACCGAGGCGCTTGATATTTTTGTGCACGGCGGAGTGCTCACCGCGGTAGGCAATCAGGCCGAAGGCGGCAGCGCCCCCAATCCTTTCGGCGTGGGAGGGTTGGTCACTGGGCACGGTCAAACGCCGCCGAACGTTGCGCACGACGCCCTGGTTTTGTGGCGCGGCGACCCTCAGGGCCGACAATACATCTCGACGAACGGCGCTCTGGGTTGGCACTGCTCAGTCAGCTTCGCAAAGGATGAGCAGCAGTGTCTCGACTCCTCGTCGGACATCATCATCGTCACAGATATCATCCTAAGTAACTTCGACGCCCGTCAGACCATCAACGTCTATTATTCGACCGCTGGCGACTGCAGCACGAAGACCGGGCAGATAATCGCGAAGGTCAAGCTGGCCGACTACGCAACGTGGTCGCATTCATTCAAACAAGACATCCGGCTCTCGGACGGAGTCCGCCTCTGTTGCGATGGCGAGAACTCGACCGATTACAGCTGCGACCTGTCCGGTCACTACATCCCCAAGCCATGAAACATCTCATCCTCTCAATCGCTGTCGCGGTGTGCATCGGCGGGCTGATCAGCCAAACCAACGCTGTTGCGGCTCCGACTTCTGACGCTGGAGTCGATGGCGGAACGCGCAGGCCCGGCGTTCTCGCCCTTCGCGTGATGCAGCTGAACCAGCGCGTCGAAGAAGGCCGCTTTTTCCTGGTCGAAAACGTCGACAAGCCAGGCACGTACGGTCTGCTTCACGCCCCGGTGCTGGTTGGGTTCCGTGATGCTGGCTTCTACTCGCGCCAGCCGCCAAGCGGAGCTGTCCTCGTCAGCACAGACATCACCGAGGAGGCGTTTCCTGCGTTAGCGGCGCGCATCCTTGGCGACCGCTGGCGAATCTATCGAGGAGACGCTGGCTGATGGGTTTCATCGAGGACGCCAACGTACTGCCACCACCACGCTCATCGCAGATTGCGATAGCTGGCGTGAATCAGTGTCTGACCGACCTCCGCACGGGCGTTCGCCGCAACCACATCGACATCCGTGATTACGGAGCAGTCGATGGGGCGGACTCAACCACGGCCATGGATAACGCGGTGGCCGCAGCTGCCACCTACGGCGTCAAGCACGTCTATGTGCCGGTTGGCACATGGCTCCGCTCGTCCCTGTGGACCATTCCGGCGGGAGTCGTGGTGGTCGGCGAAGACGAGACAACGTCGATCGTCAAATTCATCTCAACCCCGACCAATGGCGTTCGTGCAATCAAACTCGACGCAGTAGGCGCGGGTCTCGAACGGCTAGGAATCTGGGTTGCCGGCGGGAAGTATTACTCCGCGGTCCAGTTTCGCGCGTCTCGCACCTTCGTCCGTGGCTGCAAGATTGAGTACACCACGCCGGACGTAACTGCGGCTGACTTCGCCGGCATCTCCGGCTCGTTCATTCTTTACGCGACGGACTCTGACTCGGTCGGGTCAGCTGCGATGAAGGATGTTCGCATCGAGGATTGCGACATCTCCGCGACAGCCTCGAGCGGCGCGGGACTGAAGATTGGCGATGTCATCTCGGTGGTCAATGTCCCTGGCATCTACATCGGCAACAACCGGATCCACGACGTGGTCTCGGTCGGGTCGACGTACCAGAACTGGGGAATCTACGTCTCAAAGAAGACCATCAAGCCGACGGTCGAGAACAACATTCTCGAAAATCTGACAGGTGGACTGTCGGGCATTCACTTTAATGACGACCCGAACCAGAGCGGCAACGGAACGATGTACCCGATTTGCCGTGGCAACTACCTTAAGACGATCGACGCGATTGGTATCTCGGTCGATTTCTGCGTCGGCGCAGTGGTCGAGGGAAACACAGTTATCAACACGGCGACCGGCATTCAGGTCGTGGGCGAAGGCACGGTAGACGCGGGCCACTCGAACAAAATCCTAAACAACCATCTCGAAACCCTACACACCACCACGGACCCAGGTCTCGGCTCGGAGCGCACGTTTATTAACGTCGACGAGGCCAGCACCTCGAACACCATCGTCAAGGGCAACACGCTTGGCGACAAGGGCGGAGCGGGCACGAAAAGCATTTACGTTAAGTCACCGCGAACGCAGATTCTCGGCAATCGCTTCGCGAGCACGTCTCCTCGCGCCGCCATCGAGCTGCTGAACACAGCAGACAACTGCCTTATCGCCAACAACTACATTCCGTCGCTGGATGGTGCGACAGGCGGGCAGATTCTGGTGGGTTCCGATGGGAACCTGATTACAGGCAATCTCTCTGCCGCAGGTGGAACAGGCGCGGCAGGCTCGGTCGGTGTACGCATCGCCGGCGACTACAACAAAGTCATCGGCAACAAATTCACTCTCGGCGGTGGGTCGAATAACAACGCAATCTTCGTTGCTAGCGGCGATCGCAACGTCATCCACGACAACGACATCGTCTCCGCGAGCACTGGCGGCATCAACGACTCCGGTACGAATACGATTCGACACAGTAACAACTGGGGAACCTCCGACGCGGCACTGGCACCAGGCAGGGCGCGCGGGCGAAGCACACAAAGCGGAGACGGTGCGACTACGGCGTTCACTATCTCGCACGGACTCTACACAACGCCCGCTTCAGTGAGCGTCACCGCAGGTCACGCAGCGGCACGTGGCGATTTCCACGTCACGGTTAGTTCCACGCAAATAACGGTGACCTTTGGGACTGCTCCGGTCGCAGGCGCTTCGAACGTCGTTTTGAACTGGCAGGCAGAGGTCTGATGGAGATTGCCCTGCCATACGACTTCAAGCCCCGGCGCTACCAGAAGCGGCTGATGGCCTACTTCAACGATGGCGGCAAGCGCGCTGTCGGAGTGTGGCACCGACGCGCGGGCAAAGACCTCGTCATGCTGAACCAGACGTGCGTCATGGCCCACGAGCGCAAGGGCGTCTATTGGCACTGCCTCCCGACGTACCGCCAAGCCAAGAAAGCCATCTGGGACGGCTTCACCTCAGAGGGCAAACGAATCATCGATACCGTTTTCCCGCCGGCCATCGTCAAACGAAAGAACGAAGCCGAAATGCTGCTCGAGCTTCAGTGCGGCTCGATGTTCCAGCTCGTCGGCTCGGACACGATCGACCACCTCGTCGGCGCTGGACCCGTGCACATCAGCTTTTCGGAGTTCTCTATCTCCAAGCCCAATTGCTGGGACCTCACACGACCGATGCTTCGCGAGAATCGCGGCTCGGCTGCCTTCATCTTCACCCCTCGCGGCAACAACCACGCAAAGAAACTCTTCGACATCGCGAAAGAGTCGCAGGGCTGGTACGCGGAGAGACTCACTATCCACGACACTGGCGCGCTGCCGCTCTCAACGCTCGAGGAAGAGCGACAGGCGGGAATGCCCGAAGCATTGATTCGCCAAGAGTACTTGTGCGACTTCACAGCTGCGCTGGTCGGCTCGGTCTACGGCGACCTAATCGAGGCCCTAGAGAAGCGCGGTCACATCGAAGCCTTTGAGCATGACCGCGATGGCGTCTTTGTTTCTTTCGACCTCGGCATCGGTGACGCAACCGCGCTCTGGTTCTGGCGGGTCGAAGGCGGACAGTTCCAGCTGATCGACTACCACGAAGCATCCGGCAAGCCGGCGTCCTACTTCTTTGACGAGCTGGAGCTGCGAGCCCAACGCGACGGCTATCGCTACACCAAAATCTACCTGCCTCACGACGCTCGACACCGGACTTTCCAAACCGGCGTCACCACGCTCGACCTGTTCCTTGAGCGGTTCGGTCCCGGCATGGTGCAGATTACTCCGCACCTGTCGCTGGCTGATGGTCTGCAGGCTGCGCGCTGGTTCTTACAGCAAGACGTTCGAATTCATCTGCGCTGCGGTGAAGGCATCGAGTGTCTGAAGCAGTATCACTACGCCTACGACGCCGACGCTCGGACGTACACGAAGAAGCCGGAACACGACTGGTCAAGTCACGGCGCTGATGCGTTCCGCTACGCCGCTCTCGTCGCCCGCGCCATTCAGCGCATCGTCACCAGGCCGAAGCCGGCAAACAAGCCAGCCGTGCCCGAGTTTCGCAAACCAACCATTGATGAATTGTTCGCCGCTCAAGGCGGCGGAAGGAATCGAATCTAATGGACGCCGAACGAATCGACTCCGACCAGTATAGCGACGAGACGCCCGAAGGTATTCGCAATCGATGGCAGCTCGAGCTCGACTCGGCCAATAAAGACATTGAGAAGTGGCACAAGCGCGGCGAGCTGGTGCTCAAACGCTTCAGGGACGAACGCGGCGAGACTGACGACGGCACCAAGCTCAACCTCTACACCTCGAACGTCCAAACGCTGCAAGCACTCCTTTTCGGGAAAACACCGCAAGTAGACGTGGCCCGGAAGTTTGGTGACCCGAATGATGACCTCGCACGCGTAGGCGGCGAAACGATGGAGCGCCTACTGAACTGCGACATCGAACGAGACTCCGACTCGTACAAGCGGGCCTTGACGTACGCGCTGATGGACCGTCTTAACCCGGGCGCCGGAATCGTTCGGCTGCGCTATGTGGCTGAGTTCGGCGTCGAAGAGGTGCCGGCGAAGATTGACCCGGTGACTGGCGTTGAACTGGCGCCAGGCTTCAAGCGTGAGGTGAAAACCTTCGAGGACGTAGAAGTTGACCACGTCAACTGGAAAGACTTTCGATGGTCACCCGCTCGCGTTTGGCACGAAGTGCGATGGGTCGCTTTCAAAACGGACATGGGCCGTCGTGCGCTGATCAAGCGATTCGGCGAAAAGGGCAAAACCATCCCGCTCATCGCATCCAAGCGGACGGACCAAGACGACTCGAGCGCAAAGCAAAATGACCCATGGTCGCGCGCATGTGTCTGGGAGATTTGGGACAAAGAAACCGAAACGGCTTACTGGATCGCCGAAGGATTCAATCAAATCCTCGACGTAAAAGAGAACCCACTTCAGCTCGACGGCTTCTTTCCGATGCCCGAGCCGATGCTTGCGAACATCACCACGAGTTCGCTGGTGCCGGTTCCCGACTACGTACTCGCTCAAGACCTCTACACCGAAATTGACGAGCTAAGCGCGCACATTCGTTTGCTCACCGAGGCGGTCAAGGTTTCCGGCGTCTACGATGAGACCCTACCAGGTCTCGATACGTTGCTGAGTGGACCACGCCGTAACAAACTCATCCCCGTCGCCAACTGGCCATCACTGACCGAGAAGGGCGGCATGCAGGGAGCAATCAACTTCCTGCCGATCGACATGGTCGTCAACGCCTTGACGGTCCTGACGCAGCAACGCACCGAGCGAATCGCGCTCCTTTTCCAGGTCACCGGCTTCAGCGACATCATGCGCGGTCAGGCGATGTCGAACACCACCGCGACCGAACAAGCCATCAAGGCCCGGTTCGCATCCGTTCGCGTGCAAGCGATGCAGGATGAGTTTGCTCGCTTCGCCTCTGACGTTCAGAGAATCAAGGCAGAAATCATCTCCAAGCACTTCGACCCGCAGACGATTATCGAGCGTTCAAACGTTCTGCACACGCCCGACGCGCAAATGGCGATGCAGGCGGTGCAGTTGATTAAATCGAAGTGGTTTCTCTATCGCGTGTCGGTCCGACCGGAAAACGTTTCGATTACCGACTACGCGGCGCTCAAAGGCGAGCGCACCGAATTCCTTCAAGCGCTCACCGGATTCATCCAAACGGCACTGCCTGCCGCCCAAGCAATGCCAGGCTCTCTGCCGGAGCTGCTCGAGTGCCTTAAGTGGGGCCTCGCTGGCTTCAAAGGCTCTAGCGAAATCGAAGGAGTGCTTGACCGGGCGATTGCCAAGGCAACCGAGATGGCGTCGCAGCCGCAACAGCAGAAGCCAGACCCGAAGCTTCAAGCCATCGCCCTTAAAGGCAAGATCGAGGCAGCCAACGATGAGCGAGAGTTGCGCTCTGACCTCGTTCGCACCCAAGCCGAAGTCCAAGCGGACAAGGTCAAGCAAGTCACGAAATTCCAAATCGACCAGGCCGCGGCGAACACCAACGCCGAGCGAGAGATGGGCCTTGCTGCCGTGAGGCAGACCACCGGGGGTGACTAATGGCGATCCGCGTTTATCGTTCATGCGTCAGCTGCACGCGTCGGTTTGAGTCTGAGACTTCCAGTCGGAGCGTCTGTCCGAAGTGCACGGCGACCAATAAGGCCAACCGCGCCTCCGACATCCGGGTCAATCGTGACCTCTATTGGATCGGCGGAGACCTCCAGTGGAAGCAATTTACCTGGGGGCACATCTCATGAGTCGGCGACGCTGGGTTTACACCGATGGCGGCCGACCTTTGTCGGAGCCAATCGAGGTTTCTGAAGACTACGTTGGCGAAGTTCGCGACGGTCATCGCCGTTCTGAAGAAGAGATTTACGGGAAAATCACCGCGACCGACGGCACCGACCTCTCTACGCGCAAACGCCACCGTGACTACATGAAGGCGAACGGTCTCGCTCTCGCAGACGACTACAAGAACACGTGGGCCAAGGCGGAACAGCGGCGTCAAGAGTACGCGCGCGGCAACACCGGACAAGGCAAGCAAATCCGCGAGGCTGTCGCCCGCGCTCTTTACGAAAGGAAACGACGATGATGGTACGAATTGTATTTGTGGTGTTGGCTTTGTGGGCCTGGTCGGCAAACGCGGCACGAGGAGACCACACAACCGCGTCGCTCACCGCGACCGGAACATGCGCTGTTCCCTCGGCGACGCAGGCCGTCGTGATCAACACAGCGAAAGCTGGCTCGGTCGGCATCGAGCTGACCGGCACCTGGACTGCAACTGTCGCGTTCCGCGGCTCGATGGACGGAACCAACTGGTTCGCCATTCGTGCCCACGACACAATCAGCGGCATCGCATCCGCGTCGACTACCTCGACCGGTCAGTTTCGCCTGCATTCCGCAGGCGTTCACTATGTCTGCGTTTACGCGTCTGCGTATACCTCTGGGACCATCGGCGTATCCGCCGTGCCCACGGACGCACCGCATGGTTCGCTCGCCCTCATCTCTGATGGGGTGAACATCCGCGAGCAGCGCAGCGGCGCGGGCGGGAACATGACCAGCGCCACGACATCCAACAACTCAGCGATGACCGTTCCGGCGGGCGAGTGGTACGTCACGCACACTCCAGCAGCCGCTACTCAGGCCTCGGCTTCGAAGTCAGCGGGTGGCGGAAACGTTCGTCATGTCGCACGGTCGATCACCGCGTGCATCTCTGCTGTGAATGCTCAGGGCGACATCACAATCAATCTTCGAGATGGCGCTACTGGCGCCGGAACCGTGATGTGGACTTGTCGGCTCGCAGCCGCGGCCGGCACATCCGCATGTTGTCCCAGCCCAAGCATGGCGGTGATCGGCACGGCCAATACGGCGATGACGCTTGAAACCTCAGCGGCACCAGCGGCCGGCAACTTCGCCAGCGTCACGCTCACCGGCTTCAGCGCCAACTAACCAGAGAAACCAGAGGAACACATGTCAGACTCGCTCAGGGAAATGCTCGCAGAACAGGTGCGCGAACCCGCACCAGCGGAACCGGTTGAAGTCGAAACCGCGCCCGAAGTTTCGGCCAACGACAATGTCGAGGTCGCAGCAAACGACAACGCGGAACAAGCCAAAATCGCCCGAGACCGCGACGAGCGCGGTCGATTCGCGGCCAAGGCCAAAGAGGCACGCGAAGCGCTCGCAGCGGAGGTGAAGCCGCCGAAGGCGAAAGAAGCACCGCTCGTCGAAGCTAAGGCCGAGGTCCTGCCCCAAGAGGCATCGGCACCACCACAAGAGACGCCGGCCGAACCGCTCAAGGCTCCGCAGTCGTGGAAGGTCGACGCGCGCGAGATGTGGGGTCAACTTTCGCCTCGGGTGCAGCAAGAGGTTCTGCGGCGAGAGAAGGAAATCGCCACAGCGCTGAAGGACGCGGGCGAGTCTCAGAAGAGCTGGGCGCAGTTCCAGCAAATCGTCGCTCCGTACAGCGGGATGATGCAGGCAGAGGGAGCAGCACCACTCCAAGCCGTACAGAATCTGCTGCAAACGGCAGCGGCACTTCGCACCGCGCCACCGCAGCACAAAGCGCAGCTAGTGGCGGGCCTCGTTCGTCAGTTCGGCATTCCCATTGACTTGCTCGACTCGGCACTAGCGGGACAACCGTCACCACAGCAGGGCCAAGAGGCTGCGCCTACTGCACCCTACAGAGACCCTCGGGTTGACCAGCTGATGGCGACACTTCAGCAAGCGCAGCAGCAACGCGCAGTGGCGATGCAACAGAAAAACCGCGCAGAGATTGAGCAATTCAAGGCGTCGCGGGAGTTTTTCGAGGACGTTCGCGAAGATATGGCGGACATCATCGATGCGCGGAACCGGCGGGGTATTTCGCTCTCCCTCGAAGATGCGTACAATTTAGCCGTCTCGATGCATCCAGAGATCTCCGCTGTGTTGAAACAGCGCGAGGCCGCCAAGGCGAACACCTCCGCTCAAACCGGAGTGCAGCGCTCGAAAGCGGCAGCATCTTCAGTGAAGTCTACGCCGGCGGGGAATGTTTCTAATTCCGAGCCGACAGACCTGCGAGGCTTAATTGCAGCGCAGCTGAGAGGTGCAGGGTAGAGGGCTGCCACGGACGAGCGGAGACGAAGAAGTCCCACCGCTCGACACGACAGCTAGCAGTAGGCGGGAAACGAGAGTTTCACCCGCTTGAAGAGGGCTCCCACGTCCGGGAAACCGGCGAGAGCTAGTTGCCCCTAATCGCGACGGGGCGTGAGCGAAACGGCGTCGCCGTTCCACGCGCAGAAAGCCGCGAACCAGGACAACCAACTCTTTCAAGTGAGGTACCGGGCCATGCCCGCCAACTCTTCCTATACCGAAATCATCACGACAACTCTCCAGAAGCGCAGCGGTCAAGTTAAAGACAACATGGAAAAGAACAACGGCCTTTTGGCGTTGTTCAAGAAAAAGAAGAAGCTCCGTCGCCCAATCTCCGGCGGCAATGTCATCCTCGAGGAGATTTCGTTCGCTGAAAACAGCAATGCTCAGAGCTACAGCGGATACGACACCCTCGGACTCACCCAGCAAGACGTACTGACCGCGGCTGAGTACGGCATCAAGCAGTACGCAGTCCCTGTTCTGATGTCCGGCCTCGAGGAATTGCAGAACGCCGGCGAAGAGCAAGTCATCGACCTGATGGCGGCTCGCATCGAGAACGCCGAAGTCTCTCTCCGCAACAAGATGTCGGAAGACATCTACGGCGACGGAACCGGTAACGGTGGCAAAGCAATCACCGGGCTCGGCGCTGCCGTTGTCTTGACTCCGACCACTGGAACTGTCGGCGGGATCGATCGGGCCAGCTGGACGTTCTGGCGCAACCAGACCACCGGCACTCTCGGCGCGTTGACCTCGGCGACCATTCAGGCCGCGATGAATGACCACTACCTCGACTGTTCGCGAGGGTCGGACCGTCCCGACATCATCATCGGCGACAACGACTTCTACGCGACGTTCTTGGCGTCACTGCAAACCCTTCAGCGCTTCACCGCGACCGACGAGGCCGACCTCGGATTCTCGAACGTCAAATACCTCGGCGCGACTGTCATCGCCGACGGTGGAATCGGTGGATACCAAGCGACCAAGGTGGCGCACTTCCTCAACTCCAACTTCATCCACTGGCGACCGCACTCGCAGCGCGACTTCGTTCCGCTGAAGGGTGACCGGATGCCGACGAATCAAGACGCGAAAGTGGTCTGGCAGGTGTGGGCAGGAAACCTGTCCTACTCCGGTATGCGTTTCCACGGCTACTTCAAGTTCAGCTGATCTCGAAAGGAACCTAGAACATGGCTTATTCAACTAACTGGATGCCGGTCGAACCCCGTTTGGGTGTTCAACCAATCACCGAAGTCTCGACGACTCAGAAGCACGACCTTGGTACCCGAATTCGCTGCAAGGATTTCGGTGCCAATCAAAACGGCGAGGCCGAGTTCATCTACGTCAAGGGTGTGGCCTCGGGTGCAGTCGGCTCGTGGGTCACCTTCAACGAAGACGACTACGCCACGACTCTGTTGGCGGCAAATGCAATCGGTCGGGTCGGGATTCTCATGTCCGCGCTGGTGGCTAGCACCTACGGCTGGGCGCAGGTCAGCGGCAAGGCCGTCGGCAAGGCCCTGACCGCGTTCGCAGATGACGGACATGTCTACGCCACGGCGACCGCCGGCAGCGTCGACGATGCCGTTGTCGCTGGCGATCGCGTGAAAAACGCCAGAGGCGCATCGGCGCTCGACTTCCCTGCAACAGGGATGGCCGAGTTCGAAATGGATCGTCCGTTCATGGATGACGCCCTAGCGGCGTAACGAAACAACGGGGAGCGCCGCGGTAAGTTTCCCCTCCGTACGCGGCGCTCTCCTCTGTCTGTTCCGGGCACATTCCCTGATGCTCGGGACAGGCTTTCTCAGGGAAGAAAAGGGAGTACCGCATGCTGTCAGCTGAATGGGTGATGCCGGGAACAGAGGGACACGACGGGCCGAAGCCAGGCGACGAGCGTCTCAACGTGTCGTTTGATTTTTACCCCGTCTACAACCCGGAGAAGTCCAAGGCCGCCGGTCGTCAAATCTTCGACTCGGTGGAGTTCATCAGAATCGTACTTCCGGGCATGAAAGACGTTCTGCACGTGGCGGCGAATGAAAGCCACAAGCGGCGTTTCGCTCGGCAGTACCAAGCGTTCAAGATGGGTCAGGCCCAAGACGTAAGCGGCACACCGATTACGGTGCTGGCGCAAACGGTTCCGCCGATTCTCAACGTCGGCCAAGTCGCCGAGCTGAAGTACGCGAACGTGTTTACGGTCGAGCAGCTCGCGGAGATTCCTGAGGGCTCGTCACTGATGCGCTCGTTCATGGGCATCAACGGTCTACGCCAGAAGGCCCGCGACTTTCTCGCCGTCACTTCTGCCAACGCAAACTTCGAGGAGATGCGCTCCGAGTTGCTGACGCAAAAGGCGCACAGCGACAACCTCGAGAAGCTTCTCAAAGAGCAGGCCGAACAGCTCGCTGAGCTGAAGAAAGCGACTAAGCGCTAATGGACTTCGTTACGGTCGAGACGATTATCAGCCGCGTCGCGCAAGAGACGGGCATCTCCGCCTCGGCCCTAACGGACCCTTACGGATCGACAGACCCAAACATTATTCAGATGCGCACCATTCTGATTGCCGTGGGAGAGCGACTCTCCCGCGAGCATCATTGGCAGCATCTCCAGCGAGAGCACACGTTCTCGACCTCTGGCGCGTTGCAAGGTCTGTACGACTTGCCCGCCGGGTTTCGCTCGATGCTCGAGCAGACGCATTGGAACCGCACCAGCACTTTTCCTTTGGGCGGGCCAGTCGATGCGCAGGAGTGGCAGTTCCTCACCGCGCAAGGCTCTAGCGCGACGTTCACGGTTTTGTTCCGCACCAGAGAAAAGAAGATTCAGGTCTTCCCGACCAGCTCGACCGGGCAAAGCATCGCGTTCGAGTATCTCTCGGAGTATTGGGTCTCGACTTCGGGCAGCGCGGACCCGACGCTCGCTTCGCCGACTTCGAAAGACCACTACATTTGGTTTGACCCGCACCTGATTACTCGGGCGCTCAAATTCTTTTTCCTCAAAGAGAAGGGGATGGCCACTGCTTCCTCCGAGCAGGACTATTTCGCCGCGCTGCAAATGGCGAAGGCCGATGCCATCTCCGGCAAGGTCCTGTCGCTCAACGGCGACAGCGGCACCGGGTTCAGGCTGCTCGATAGCTCGAACGTTCCACCGACTAACTGGGGCTCTTAGTGTTTGCGATTCCCGGAAAGCGTCGGACCGCGCAACCGAACCTCCTCACCGAGGTGACGTTGCCGTTTCCGATTGGCGGGATCAACACCGTGTCGCCCGGCACGGCGATGCCTCTGGCGGACTGCATCTACGCTTACAACCTAATTGCCTCCGAGTCTGGCGGCCGCGCTCGCCTCGGCTGGCGCGAACACGGCATCAATATTTACGACGCATCCGGCGCCTTCGGCGAAGTGCGGACAATCTTTCCCTTCGCCGGCTCTGCTGGTGACGGCTCCAAAGACCGTCTCTTCGCGATGACGACCGAAGGCATTTGGGATGTTACCAGTGGCGGCACCGCGTCCCCTGACCCGTGGGTTCCTAATGCGCTGTACGCCGACGAGGACCGCTGCATCAACAACGGCCTGACTTACCAAGTTGCTACCGCCGGAACGTCGGCTGCCTCTGGCGGCCCCACCGGAACGGGTACGGGCATTGTCGACAACACCGTCATTTGGGATTTCGTTAGCACTGTCCCTCGCCTTCGTCTCTCCTTTGGAACGAAGACTGGCGACGCTGGCTACGGCGTCTCGATGGTCTACGTCACGGCGGCCGGACACTTCGGCCTCTACTTCGACGAGGTAAACGGCTTCTACGTTTACACCGAGTCGACGGACGCCTGGACGAAGGTCATTCCCAAGGCGACGAGTAACTGGGCGGCAGCAACGGCGTATACGCTCGGCCAGACCGTTCTGAATGACAGTGGGAAGACTTACGAGTGCACCACCGCTGGCACCTCGGCGGGTTCTGGTGGTCCAACGGGAACAGGCTCGGCGATCACCGACAATACTGTCACCTGGAAGTACCGACAGGACGTTGTCGACGGTGTCAACCCGGCCAATCTCGTCTTCGGGATGTCGTGGAAGAATCGACTCTGGGCAGTCGAGCGCGACACGGCTCGGGCTTGGTACTTCGGATTCAACGCGATTTTTGGCACTGCCACGTCTTTCACCTTCGGCACTAAGTTCAAGAGTGGTGGCCACCTGGTCGGCCTCTGGAGCTGGACTGGTGACGGTGGCGATGGCGTAGACGACCGACTCGTTGCCGTTTCAGCCGGCGGCGATGTGGTGGTGTTCGGCGGCACTGACCCATCCATCGCGACTTCCTTCGGGATGATTGGCGTCTGGAACGTTGGCCAGGTCCCAACCGGGAGACGCATTGCGACCGACTACGGCGGCGACTTGCTCGTCATGTCGACGGTCGGCGTGTTCCCGATGTCGAAGCTGGTCATCGGCAACCCGATTATCGACCGGACGCAGTACAGCACTTTCAAAATTTCCAACCTCTTCAACTTCATCATGGGCAGCACCAGCCATCTCAAGGGCTGGTCCATGCATCTGCACCCAGAAGACAACGCGCTTCTCGTTACGATACCGACCGCACCGGGGCAGGTGACAAGTCAACTGGCGATGTCGCTATCAACGCGCGGCTGGTTCCAATACCGGGACCTACCGATTCTCTCCGCTGCGCCGTGGCAGGGACAGCTCTACTTCGGTACGTCCGACGGCCGAGTCTGCATCAATACCGGGTACGTCGACGGAGTCACCCTCGCAGACCCGGATGACTTTTCGCCCATTCAAGGCTCGTTTCTGTCTGCGTACTCCCACTTTGGGAACGCCCGGCAAAAAAAGGTCGAGCTGATTCGCACGACGTTTTTAACTCTCGGCGCCGCGCCGACTTTTCAGACGCGCGCGAAATACCGGTTTGATTTGATCGAATCTGACCCCGTCACATTCGTCGGCACCAGCGGCGGATCGGCGGCCTGGGACCTCTCGCTATGGGACTCGGCCACTTGGACCACAGTCGCCGCAGCAAGTCAGGCGGTTCAGGGCTCTGTCGGAATGGCGCCAGAATTCGCTGTCGAGTGTCGTTTTGCTGCGGCATCGCGCACCACGCTCGTCGGATTCGATATTGGTTTCAGAGTGGGGGGCTTCCTGTGAGCTACCTCATTAGCGCTGCGACCTCGGATGACTTCTCGTGGCTCGTCAAGCGCAGCCACTGCGGAATCACCTCTGACTTTGTTGCCATCAAGGCCGTCGACTCCAAGGGCGAAATCGTCGGAATGGTGGGCTACTGCCATTTCACACCTAACGCGGTCGAAGTGCACGTCGCGGCGGAACATCCGGCCGCGTGGAAACTCCTTCTCCCGTGGGGGTTTCGGTACCCGTTCAATCAGCTAGGCAAGGGAGTCATGTTGGCGCCGATCGCAGGACACAATCCGCGCGCCATTCGATTCGCTCGCAAGCTGGGTTTCACCGAAGTGCATCGAATCAAAGACGGCTGGGACAAGGGCGCGGACATCGTGCTGTTCGAGCTTCGTCGGGAAAATTGCGTTTGGGTTAACGAAAAGAGGGCAGCTTAGATGGGCAAGCAAGCCGCAGAAAAAGCGCCGGATGCACCAGACTTCACTGGGGCCGCGCAGCAGCAGGCCGACTGGCAGAACAAACACATCCGAGAACAGACCAGGGCCAATCGACCGAACATCTATACCGACTTCGGCTCTCAAGTGTGGGAGCAAGGCGCCGAAGACGGTCAGATGACCCTGCGACAGACGATGTCGCCCGAGCTTCGCGCAGTGTTCGACGCGCAGAATCAGACGCAGCGACAGATGGCTGGAGCAGCACAAGGAGCGCTAGGGAGCCTCGACACCAGCCGCTTAGACCTCTCCGGCCTGCCTCAATTGCAAGACGGCGAAGCGGCTCGCCTGGCAGGCAGCGATGCATATTTCAATCAAGCAAAGTCGCGCCTCGACCCAATGTGGCAGCAGAGACAGTCCGAGATGGAGTCGCGGCTGCTCAATCAAGGTCTCGACCCGTCGAGCGAGGCGTACCAGCAACAGATGAGCTTGCTGGGCCGCGACCGAAACGACGCCTATGGCAGCGCGCTTAGGCAATCCGTGCTCACTGGCGAGGAAATGGGCGGAAACGCCTTTAACCGCAGTCTGCTCTCAAGGCAGCAGGGAATGTCCGAGCTATTGAGACAGCGCGAACTCCCGTTGCAGCAACTTCAGACGCTGATGGGGGCAACGCGGCAAGTGGGAATGCCGGAGATGCCCGGATTTAACGCAGCTGGTGCCGGTATGGCGCCGCAGCTGCTCGCCGCGGCACAAGCGCAGGGTCAGTACGGCCTAGGTCGAACACAGATCAACAATGCGGCAGCGCAGCAAAACAGCTTTGACTGGGCAGACGCCATCGGCGGCGGCGGACAGGCATTGGGCGGCTTGGCCGCACTGATCGGCCTCCTTCTTCCCAAGGGTGATGCCAAAAAGAACAAGGGCGAATCACAGCCAGGCGATGTTGTGTACGCGGAATACGACCCAAATCAGTACGACCCGTTTGGAGAGGGACACGACAGCAGCGGCGGTGGCTCCGGCACAGGGTGGGTGTGAACATGAACCGATATCTCAGACCAGAAGATTTGATGCAGTACATCTACGCTGGCGAACTTGACGACAAGCAAGCTCAACTCGCCAACCAGCTCGCGATGGCGCAGGAGCTGCGTCGCAATCCGGTGCCGCAACAGCAACAGCGACGCACCGGCATTGGCGCCGGACTCCAGGCGCTGGGAACTCTGTTCGGGTCCATCGCCGGCCAGAAACAGGAGCGGGACGTGCTCCAACAGCAAGACGCTGCTTCTAAGCAGCAGTCCCAAATCCTTCTCAACTTCCTCCGGCAGCAGATGATGGAGCAGCGTCAGCAGCAAGCGGCCGGGATGGGCGGGCAAGAACCCTTCGGCTTCGGAGGTGCCACCCACTTTTCCGGTCGCCAGTTTCAACCAAATGGTCGCCAGCACTCTGGGCGTCAGCTGAACCCATACCTGCCGCGGGGCTACGGCCTTGGCGATGAGTCGGAGACGCTCTAGCCATGGACGATATCCTTGCGCTTCTGATGGGCGAAGACCCGACGGAGCAGGAGCGGACCAGGACTCTTGCTGACGCTCTGCGCGGGCAACGCGAGGCGGCGATGATCGCGAGCGTCATGGGTCGACGTGCACAACCGCTAGCGCGTCTGATGGGCGAAGACTTTCAAAACCAGCAGGAGCTAACCGCTCGTTCCGAGCAACAACGACTGACCAGGGCTCTGCAGTCGCAACAGTTCGGGCGGCGCATGTCGCTGGATGAAAAGGAACTCGCCGAGAGGACTCGACATAACAAGGCAACTGAAGCGATGGGGAGACCCGGGCCCTCGTTCGTGATTGTCACGGACGGGAGGGGCCGGCAGTACTTCGTCGATCCCAAGGACCCGAAAAAGCCGGCGGTGCCGGTTCAGGGGCCGGATGGCGAGCAGCTCGAGAAGCCACGCGCTCAAAAGAGCATTCCCGTTGGCGAGCGCAACGAGCTTGTTGACCTCACCGAGAAGTACAACGCGCTCAGTTATCTGCACGACTCATTCAAGCCAGAGTTCGCAGGTCACGGTCTGTTAGGCCCGCTCAAGAAAGCCGGTGCGCAGGCACTTGGCGAGTGGGGTACCGACAACATGGAGGCTATGGCGAACTGGTGGTCTGACTACGAGACCCTTTTCGAACTACCCGCCCGAAACAAGACGTTCGGCGCCTCACTGACGCCTCAAGAGAAGCGGACATGGGACAACGCGCAGCGTATCGCCGCGTCGAAAAAGCCAGCGGACGTGCTCAAGGGCCTTTCGATGGTGCGCGATGTGTACGCTAACAAAATTAACTCTCGAGGCTCGGCCCTCTCGGCCGAGGGTTACAACGAAGAGGCGGTGCACGAATTATCTGGCGGCCTAGTTGGCTCCGAGCCCTCAAGGCCGACAGCGAAAAAAGAGAAACCTGCCACATCCAAGCCGGTGCGCATCGCAACCGACGAGGAGTTCGAAGCCTTGCCCGCGGGAACCATCTTCGTCGGCCCCGATGGCGTCGAAAGGCAGAAATAGGCCATGGGCTGGAAAGACGCGAAACCGACCTCTCGCTACCAGGAGGCGGCGCCTACCAAGGCCGCTGCTGAAGAGATCGAGCTGAGTGAGGAAGAAAAAAATCAGCTCAAGGAAATAAACGAGCAGCTTCAGCGAGGCGCGGTTCTGGATCCGCTCGGTACAGCCGGGGCGTTTTTCGTCAAACACGCCCCGTTTGGAGCGGGCGAGAAACTTCTGAACGCAAGCTATACGCTGTCTCAAAAGCTCGCAGGGGCGAAAGAACCCTACAGCGAACTCTACAAGCAAAACCAGAAACTCCAAGACAAGATGATGGCCGAGTCAGACAAGGCCAATCCCAAGGCGGCATGGGTCGGTACCGGCCTCGGCGTTGGTGCTGGCTTAGCGGCAGGGCCGGCGCTCCGTGGCGCTGGACTGGTGGGCCAGGCGGCATCGCAGGCAACGAAAGCACCTCTGTTGGCCCGAGCGCTTGGGGCGACAAAGGGCCAGATTGGTCTCGACATGGCGGCTGGCGCTCTCGGCGGCTTTGGCGCCGATCGCTCAGACACGCTCGGCGGCACCGCGCTAAACACGGCGCTCGGCGCCGTCGGTGGGCCCGTGTTCAGCGGGGTAGCAGGTCAGATCGCGAAACAGGCCAGACTTGGCTACGCCGGACTTCAGAGCGTACTGCCGGAGGCCAGGGCACTGCTCGCTCGCGGCGCACCACTAACTCTCGGGCAGATGAATCCGCACTCCCTCGTCGGTATGGCCGAACAACTTGGGACATCGGTTCCGGGTGTTGGCGGAGTCATAAAGAGCCAACAGCAGGGCGGCCGCACCGGGTGGCAAGAGGCTGTTCTGAACGAAGTGAGACCAGAGGGAACGCCACCGCTTAAGCGGGGGATGCCATCCGAAATGCTCGAGGAGGCGTATGGTCGATTTGGCGACATCTACGAGCCCATCGCGCAGGCCCCTGTGAACACGCAGTACAGTGGCGGGCCTCTGAAGGAGGCCATTCGTAAGGCCTTCGAGCGCTCTGTCGCAGACCCCAACGCACTGGTGTCGCAACAGTCTAGAAATACAGCTGGTCGGTTTCTGGAAAACCAGGCGACGCTGCTGGATAACTTGCCGCAAGCGTCTCGGACGAGCTTGCCGACGGTTGAGGCCTCTCGGGCCCAGCCTCTACCGGCTGCGACGGAAGCCAAGCTTGCTGCAATCAAGAAGGATGCATTGGGCACTGCCAACCAGAGTGGGTCCATTACGGCGCAGGCGCAGACAACGGCCGAGCCGATCATGAAAATGCGCTCGAACATTCGGCGCGAGGTCAGAGAGGGCAGCAATCAAGAGGCAAAGCGACTCATCGGCACTGCCGAAGAGGCCTTGACTTACCTTCTCCAGAAACAGCTCGGGCCAGAGGTGGCTGAGAAGTTAGCCAAGACGGACAACAAGTATCGCCAGTACAAAATAGTCGAGGACGCGGTTGCGAGGGGGATGGATCGAGAGGACGGCTTTGCTCCTGCACACCTCTCGATGGCTGTTCGATCGGCCGAAGACCTCGGCGACTACGCTCGTGGCGCCGGCGGCGCTCTCCGGGAATTGGCCATCGCTGGCAATCGGACACTGGACACCAAGGTCCCGGTTACTGGAGCACGAGTACTCGGAATGCCTTTCGCATACTCGATTTCCCCTGCGGTAGCTCTTCTTAACGCGAGCGAAAAACTCAAACTCGGCGCCACAGGTCAGCTCCCCTGGCAGCAGGCGATGACTCGAACAGAGGACTGGCTCCGCATGAAAGGGCTGATCGACATGCTTCGTGCGCAAACGTCCGCCGCTGGCGGCTCAATTGTGGGTGATCAATGAAACAAAAACTAGTCGCACTCGGTCTCGTTCTCGGTGTCTGCGCAGCGGTTTTCGCGACGCTCTACCAGTCGCCAGTAGCGGCGGCGCGCAACAGCTCCGGCACGCACTCACTGCCCGCCGGAAATCCGGTCGTGTCTGGCTCGTCGATCTCCTCGACCTGGGCAAACAACACCATCTCGGATCTCTCGACCGAAATAACAAACTCCCTCGACCGCAATGGCCGCGGTGCGATGCTGGCAGCGCTGAAACTCTATGCGGGAACCGTTAGCGCCCCTGGCCTTTCGTTTTCCGCCGAAACGACCTCGGGTCTCTACCGGGCTGGCGCCGGCGATATCCGCGCCTCTGTGTCGTCCACCGATACGCTCAAGCTCACTTCGACCGCCGTGCTTCCTCTGGTGCAAACGCAGCTCCCAGCGGGAACCGTGGGTGCGCCCTCGCTCGCATTCAGCGCTGACACCGGCGTGGGACTCTATCGCGCGGGGTCCGCGGATGTTCGCGCGGCAGTTGCTGGGGCCGACGTGATGAAGCTTGGCACAGGCGCGGTGACCTTTCCGGCAAACACCCAGTTCGGCGCGGTCGCCAGTCCGACGATGACCATTATCGGCAACGCAACGACGCCCAGAATTGTCGGCGGGGGCTCATCGAGCGGTATCAGCATCTACGGCAATCCGGGCGGAACCGGAACGAACGGGACGATTGTTTTTCGGAACAATCAAACGGACGGCAACGCCAGGGTCACCATCGACACGGACTCCGCGAACTACACGCTTACCACCACCGGGATTGTATCGACGCCCGGCATCGCCATTACGAGCTCGCTATACATCGGCTCGGGTCTCACAAACATCGGCGGACAAGCTGGCGCCACGGTCGCCTCGGGAGTTGGCTGCTTCTGTCAGTCCCCTGGAGGGTACCCGACACAATGCCAGGTGACAGGGACCTCGCTCACTTTTCAGGCCTCGCACGGCATGCCGAATCAGCCCTGGTTCTATGTCTGCTTTAGGGGATCATGAGCGACCCAACCGGAGTGCCCAGCAATCTTTGGGAGAGCATCATCCAGGCTCTCGCCCTGCTCGGCATCATGGCTGGCCGAGAGATTGGGCAGGTGTTCCAAAACGCTCGCCACCGGCGAGTGGTCGCTGACGTAGTCGAAGAAAAAATAGAAGAAGCACTTGAGCCGATCCGCCGAGACATTCGAAGACTAAAGAGTCTGGCGGACATCGAAAGCACGGACGTTACCCGCCCCAAGAAAGAGTGACCTCGACCGGCATTTCCACTCAGCGGCTCCGGCTGCTTGAGGTGGGCCAGTCGCTCCTCGGCGCTCCCTATGTCTGGGCCGCCAAAGGCACTCTTCACCCGAATGAGAACGGGCTGATGGTGCCCTGCTACGACTGCTCGGGCTTCGTCACTCACTGTTACCTGCAAGTGGGCGGCTTCGACTGGCGTCCGATGCACAACTGCCAGCGGCTCTTCATTGCGCTGCCTCAGACCAAGAAACCATTCGCAGGCGATTTATGTTTCTACGGCACCGATTCCAACCGCGTCTCTCACGTGATGATGTGGGTCGGCGATGGCCGAGTGATTGGCGCGTGCGGCGGTGATTCTCGGGTTACCTCGGTGGAAATCGCCCGCCAGTTCCGAGCGATGGTGAAGTTCAAGAACTCCCATCTCTACCGAAAAGACTTCCTAGGCTTCGGCTCTTCGCCATTTCCGCACTTCCAGCCGCTGGAGAGCACCTAATGCCTCACGAAGTGCTTGAGCGAGTCGAGAAGCGAATCAGCTCCGCAATCAGAGAGCTTCGAGCATTCGCAGAGCTGCACAAGCGGGACGAGAAACACGTCGCCTGCGTCACCTTGGCCCAACACTGCGAGCACGAGCTTCGAAACGGGCTCGTCTCAATCATGCTCGCGGTTCGAAAAATCGACGAGCTTAAGAAAGGGAAGAAATGAAACCGGTACTCTTAGAACTCTTCTGGCAGCACGCATTCCCACTGGTTCTCGCGGCAATTGGCACGGGCCTGACATGGGCGCTGACTCAGCTGGGGATGTGGATTGCAGCTCGAGCCAAGGGAACAAGGCTTGGCGTCGTTGCTGAGCGAGTTTTCGAGATTGCGAAGTCAGTCGTTGTGCACGTCGAGCGAGAGATTCGCCCGAAAGTCGTCTCGGCAATGGAAGATGGCAAGCTGACGAAAGAGGAGGCTGACGAATTGAAGCGCGAAGCTGTGCGGCTTCTGAAAGAGGCGCTCGGACAGCGTGGGCTGAAAGACCTCGGTTCGGTGCTGAAGATGGCGGCGGGGCCGATGGAAATCTATCTATCGGGCGTAATCGAACGTGCGCTTGGTGCGCAGAAGATGTCGGGCACGATGCCGCAGCTGCTGCCGATCAGCGACGCCACGCCCACGGTGCCAATGCGCCCTTTGGGGTAGTCCCGAGCGAGCTTAGAGCGGGACTCTCTCGGGTTGTTTCTGATGTGCCGCTGAGACACGGCTTCGCGGAAATGCTGGTCGGCGTCGAACCATTCTTCGGACCATTCGCACAAGTGAGCGCCGGGTATCGGCCCACTCCGGTAGCGGCTCTGTTTGGATATTCACGAGCAGATCGCTTGGGAGTATCCGGCGGAATCGGACTGAAGCTGGACTTTTGAGCGACGTTGTCAACAGGTTGTCCACAGGCATTCTAGAGCCCCCGTCCACAGAGGAGAAACGAGTGCCTCCGCGGGCTTGAGATCCCTCGGGTCGCAGGGGATAATTGTAGATGCAGTGAGTTTCTGAGTTCATGAAGTCAGTTGAACTCAGAAAAATGGCGTGGCCGAGCTGTCACTCGAACCACGCCGAAGACAGAGCCGGTACTAGCGGCCCCGCAATACCCGCCAAAGGTACCGGAAGCACCTCTCGTCAGTCAATCGCTGACGCCATGGAACGGGTGCGCCGTGGCGGGGTACCTACATGAGTAACAAGAAGAGTGGTGGTTGTTTTCGGAAGCAATTCAAGCACTGGCGTTCGGGGAAAATCATCCGAGCGAAAGACCATGGTTTGAAGGCGTTTTATTTCCGGAAGAAGAAGTAACGTCGTGCCGGCCGCCGCTATCGATTCTTGGTCGCGGCGGCCACGAGGGGCGCAGCCTCGACGCATCTAAAACCTCGGCGCCACCTGGTTAATTCTGTTCGACATGCAGGCACGGCGATCTACGCATTCCCAGTTGCCAGTTGGCCATTGTTTCGCCGTGGCCTTCGGAATTTGCTCCTCGCAACTCAGGCATCGAACCGTCTCTATCTTTGCGCTCTTCTCTGACTGCTTCTTGGCCATTTTCATTTTAGAACTCGTGTTGCATTGTTCAGATCGATGATCAGCTTGTCGAGTCTCGTGCGAAGCACGTCGATCTGGGACTGAAGCTTAGCTTCCACCTCTCGCCGCTCGCAGTCGCAACATTTTCTCGACGAACGGCCGCAGTCGAGGCAGCTTTCCTCGGGATCTTCGTAGTTCACCTCTGCGCCTCCTTGAACATCTTGGCCGTGTCGTACCCATGACGCAGGCAGTGATCGCGAAACAGGCAATCCCAGCGCTCGCGGTTCGGATGGTTCTTAGTCTTTGCGTAGTGATCGGTCGGGCAAATCATCCAAATGCAGTCGAGGCCGAAACGCTTTTCCATTCTCGATTTGTTTGAGCCGCCAAAGTAGTGATCCATGTGCAGCGCCTCGCCGAAGTACCTTCCGCAGACCTCGCAATTTCCACCA
>Ga0196964_10000275_pt1 | contig 38551 bp, 34 predicted proteins | sample S1_10metaG_FD_148615 | JGI IMG/M metagenome (GOLD analysis project Ga0196964, IMG submission 148615) | Soil microbial communities from Anza Borrego desert, Southern California, United States - S1_10 | ecosystem: Environmental > Terrestrial > Soil > Desert | place: USA: California | collected...
CCTTTTATCGCTAAAGCTTACCAGATACCCTATTTGAATATCGCCACGAAGATCATGCTTGGGGTAAATAAGCTCAAAGATTTCACATTTGAAAAAAAATTACAGGGCTTCGCGATCAAAGAGCCGGTTTTCAGTTTTGAAAAATTCCCGGGAGTGAGTAAAGAGCTTGGACCTGAGATGAAATCTACTGGCGAGGCAATAAGATTCATTAAAGATCTACGCGATCCTTATTTCCGGCAGTTGTATAAGGATAGAAGCATGTATTTAAGTAAATAAGCAGGCGAATCCGGCATGTTTCCTTTCTCTGCGGGATTTTTTACCTTGAGGAATATTAGTTGGAATCAGTGAAACTGCTTGATACCATATTCTTCTGCCAGGTCAACTAATTTTTACTTGCACAACCAGAAAATCAACACTTAGAAATATACAATACCCGCGATGGGCTGAGCCATAATGAAGTGACCTGCTTATTCAAGGACAACCGCGGATTACTCTGGATTGGGACGGAATTCGGGCTTAACATGTATGATGGCGACAGGTTCACAACTTTTTTTCCATATTCCTGGGAACGCCAATAGCCTGCCCGGATCAGTTCACACCTCAACGATCCCGTTCTTTATTGCATAAAGCACCAATCCTACCCGACTATGTACTTTTAGCTTATTGAACAGGTTTTGGCGATAATCATTGACAGACCGGGTACTAATGAACATTTTTTCCCCGATCTCTTTATAAGAAAGTTCAGTGCATGACCAGCGAAGGAAGTCTCTTTCTTTTTCATTCAATACGACCTCTTTGGCATCGACTTCCTGGAGGCCGCTGACCAGTTTGCTTGATACATATTCAGAGAGGTAAACGTTCTTACGCATAATAGAATCGAGAGCCGCTTTTAATTCAGCCGCATCTGTATTCTTCATTAAATAACCTTTGGCGCCCAGCCGGAATATGCGAATGATGGTTTGTTCATCGCTCATCATTGACAAAGCCAGCACTTTTACCTGCGGATAATGCTTGTGCAGCCATTGAGTGGTTTCAAAACCATCCATTCCTGGCATATTCACATCAAGCATTACAATGTCGGGTAAAACATGTTGTTCCAGCTTGGTGATAAGATCCCTGCCATTATCCGCTTCAAATAGGATATGATAGTCTCCAAAGCCATTGATCAGGTTAGCCAGTGCGCCCCTCATAAGACCATGATCATCGACGATAGCCACCTCGTATTTATTTAATTTCCCCATGCTCAAGTTCTTTTTCTAACTGCATTTTCAATACAAGCTTTGTTCCTTCATCAGGCTGGCTGTTTATTGAGATCTCAGCTCCGATTAGTTTGGCCCTGTCATACATGCTTTTTAATCCCACTCCCGATAATGCGGATTTCTGCTTTTCATTCAGGTTGAAGCCTCTTCCATTATCCTCTATTTCCAAAGTAAATCTATCAGGTGAATATGACAAACAAATAGTTGCATGCGTTGCCTGGGAATGTTTAAGAATATTATTCAGGGTTTCCTGGAAAATGCGAAATATATAAAGCGCCTTTTGCTTGGGAAATTCCGCCTCTTCTCCTTCCAGGTTAAAAACAGGTTCTATGATGCCGGTCTTCCTGATATTATCAAGCTCTGCCCTTATTGATTCAACAAGGCCCAATTGGACTATCCGATCGGTATGCAGGCTTTTGGTAAGATGCGAAAGATCGAAACCTGCCTTTGTCAATATTTGCAATGCATTCTGGAAACGTTCATAGCCAGGGTCCCCCCGGGTCAGGGGAACACTTGAAAAGGTCAATTTAGCCACCGAGAGCATCTGCCCGATATTATCATGCAGCTCCTGGGAAATATTTTTCAGTGTATTTTCCTGCACTTCCAGTTGTGAACGAAGCTCTTCCAGTTCATAATGATTTTTTAATCTTTCGAGTTCCTTTTCCTGCCGGCGTTGCCGGCGTTGATATAAAAAAAGCGTGGTGACAATAAAGCCGACAAGTAAAAGCCCCAGGATAATGCCTATGATAATGACGATATATAGTTCCGTCTCTTGCTGCATAAAAATCCTATTATAAATAAAGAATACAGGAAAATGTTCATGATCTCGAGAATGATGCTAAAGTTATTTATTACCAAAAGCGAAATCTTCTGCCAGTAATTAATCAAAGCAAATAAAGGGAATCCGCAAGAGTAAAAAAATATTAAACCGGCACATATCCAAAAGGTCGGGCTTTTCCACAATTGTACAGACCGGGGCAATTTGAACAATTCCAGAAAATAAAAAATGCAGAAGATAACTATCAGCAAACATCCAAGTGCATAAGTGGTAGTATGAAAGGTTTTAATTCCCTGAAAAAAAAGAATATTGATGACAGCTATGGCAGTATAAAATATTATAGTCAGCCATATAACTATTTTAATGCTTCTTCTATGAATCCATGAACTAATCACCAAGAAATAAAAATTAAACTCTATAACAGTGAAAAAGTTATAAAGGAAGAGATTGTTTCTGCCTGCGGAGCCGAGATAGAGACCAATTGTTTCTATAATAAGAGTACCAAATAAAAAAGGAGGAAAAAATTTCAAATAACCTTTAGTATATCTAGGGTTAAAATAAACGATAAGACTTGTCAAAAAACTCAATGCAATAAAATAAACATATGGCTTGATAAAACTCATAACTGCAGTAAAAACGAGAACCAAAAATAGTCTTATAAAAAAACCCCCTTTCGGAGGTTTTTTCACTAAAAGAACTAAGCTATGATTATACCATCTCCCTTATCAACGATAGTAATACCAATGTCGCCGATACCATCTCCATTACCGCAAAACGGTGGACACAAGCCGCCTGCATTATATGCCAGAATGGTATTACCATCTTCTGTATTCAAATAAATATCCTTGTTCACCGCTCCGTTCCTTGTTTCTTTTTGCCGGGTGGCTACCAATACTACTGTCTGTCGGCCTGCATAAAGGGGTTGCGGGGCATGTTCAACATCATATGCCCCGAAATAGATCTTGATCCCGTCAGCGCCATGATCTTTTGCTTTATCAAGGAATTCCTCCAATTCTTCCACGCTGTACCAAACGCTGAGGGAATCTTCTTTTCCAATGCGCTTGGAATTCTGTAACCATCTTTCCTGCTTGTAATTACGGATTACGGTGTTCACATGCTCGGTATTTACCAGCTTGCCCACCTTCATTGATTTTTTTTTAGCTACTAACATCGCTTCGTGTTTTAAAAGTTAATAATTGGCTTATCAGACTAAATCTATTCAACCATTAAATCGGAAGGTGAGGTAATAATAAATGGATATCAAATAATTACAAATAAAGTATATTTATATTGAATAGAATATCAGTGAAATACTGCCAAAAATGACAGAAAAAAACGTCCAAAATGATAATAAAAAACGTTCAAAAAAATCAAAATCCTCCGTCCAAAAAGTGAAGAATCCCGTTACAATAAGGGAAAAACAAGATGTCCATTTTATACATTAGAGTATCAGGACAAAAAAATAAATTGCCAGGTAAAAGTCTTTATGAATGCAGAAATCAAATCAATTATTAGAAACATTCAGAATACCCTGCAGGGCGAACCCTGGTTCGGTCGGCCTGTTTATGCGATCCTGGACGAGATCGATCCTTCGATCATTGATAAAAAACCAAACGATAAATCTCATTCATCGATCGAATTGCTGTATCACATGATCACCTGGGCTGAGTTCACCCTGAAAAGAGTCGAAGGCGATAAGGAAACAGACCTGAAAGCTTCGGAAGAACTGGATTGGAGAAAGTTAGATCTTAAGAAAAACAGTTGGGAAAAAGGAATTGCCGAATTCAAAGAAATTCACTCGAATCTCATAAAGGTCCTCGGAAATAAGGATGATGAGTTTCTTAAACAAATAGTCGACTACCGGGAATATAATTACCGCTTCCTGCTAAATGGCCTGATCCAGCATAATATTTACCACCTTGGACAGATCGCCTATATCGGGAAGATGTACAGTTAATCCCCGTGTTTTCCCTTTTCATTTGATACGATTATAAGTTGCGCTAAACACATTCTCATTCCTCATTCCTCATTCCTCATTCCTTATTCCTTATTCCCTATTTCTTATTCCCTCCGGGAAAATATACAGTTTATTCCCGTTTTTTTCCCCTTGCCATATTTGACCACGATTATAATTTGCGCTAAACACTTTCTCATTTCTCATTCCTCATTTCTCATTCCTCATTCCTATTTCTGGAAGAAAGCTCCCTTTCTTCGGTTGCTCTTTCCATTAATAACAGGGATCCTGTTTCAATGGGAATTTCAATTTGATATCAATGCCTGGTGGATCCTGGCCGGAATTGGAATCTTCCTGCTGGGTGTTTTATTTTTTATTCCATTCTTTCAACGATTTCGACTCCAGTTCCTGAATGGCTGCCTGTTCTTCATCGTTTTTGTTTCATTGGGTGCCATACTATGCCGATCAAGCGATGTACGACACAAGCATGACTGGTTCGGACGTTTTGAAAACGAGAAATATACAATGCTGGTTACCCTGGATGAACCTCTTGTGGAAAAACCGAGGTCTTACAAGGCAATGGCCCGGGTAAATTATTTAATAAGAGAAAGCATCATCCCCGCGCCCGGTAAGATCATTATCTATTTTCAGAAAGACAGCTTCATTCATAATCTCAGTTATGGCTCACGAATAATTTTTACAAGACAACCGGGACTGATCAGGAATACGGGCAATCCCGGAAGCTTTAATTACAAACGATATTCATTATTTAAAGGAATAACCCACCAGGTTTACCTGGGACCGAACGATTTTCAACTCTTACCTAATAAGAAGCAGGAAAGGTTCCGCCAGTTTATTTATAAGTCCAGGCAGAAAGTATTAAACATACTCAGAACTAATATTCATGGGAAGAAAGAACTGGGATTGGCGGAAGCTTTATTGATCGGGTATAAAGATGATCTCGATAAAGAGCTGGTCCAATCTTATGCCAACACGGGCGTGGTGCATATCATCGCAATATCTGGCCTGCATATTGGGCTTATTTACTGGTTGCTCAAATTTTTACTGAAACCCCTTCATAAAAGAAAAAAATCATTTCCCTTTCTGCGTTGGTTCACCCCATTGTTGATATTAACAGGACTCTGGTTATTTAGTTTGCTGGCAGGAGCTCAACCGTCCGTGCTTCGATCAGCGCTCATGTTTTCCTGTATTGTCATTGGGGAAAACCTGGACCGGAAAGCCCCGATCTTCAATACCCTTGCATTCTCTGCGTTTTTATTGCTTTGCTATAACCCGTATTTGCTGTGGGATGCGGGTTTTCAATTATCCTATGCGGCGGTTTTTAGCATCGTGATCTTCCTGCGACCGATCTATGATATTATTTATATTCAGAATAAATTCCTCAACCTGGCCTGGAAAATGAATGCGGTCACGATCGCTGCACAAATCCTGACACTTCCATTAACGATCTACTATTTTCACCAGTTCCCCAATTATTTCCTGCTTACGAACTTTATTGCCGTGCCCTTATCCAGCCTGATCCTTCTCGGAGAGATCTTGCTTTGCGCAATTGGATTCTTGCAACCTTTAGCTTCAATAGTGGGTAAATGTTTATCCACCCTGATCATGGGAATGAATCGCTTTGTAGAAAAAATTGAATCTCTTCCATTTGCAGTTTGGGAAGGATTGCAGATAAACCTTGTTCAAACCACTCTCTTATTTCTTTGTATCGCAGGAGCGGGTTACTGGTTAATGGAACGATCAAAACCTGGCCTTAAACTTTTCCTGTTTTCCTTTTTAGGTTTTTCAATCCTGCGATCGTACTCATTTATTTATTCTGAGAACCAGGAAAAGATCATTGTTTATAATATTCCCAGGACCCAGGCCATTGATTTTATACGGGGGAGGTCTCATCTTTTCGCAGGAGATAGTGATTCTCTCAACAAGGGAAATGGTCAAGCCTTTTATTTAAAGCCATCCAGGATCCTGCACCGGGTCAGGGAGGCTGATTCAATGCCGGGTTTCTACCTGAAAGAAAACATTATCAACTTCCAAAATAAAAAGGTCCTTGTAATTGATAAATCAGTTCGCTTTCCGCGCAAAGCAGGACAACTTGTGATTGATCTTGTTATTGTTTCGAAAAAAGGAAACTTTAATACCGGTCAGTTGAACTCTATTTTTAAGATCCGCCAAATTGTTTTTGATGCAAGCTCGCCGGCATGGAAACTGAAATATTGGAAAAAAGATTGCGATTCATTACAAATTCCATATCACGACATACGTGAAAAAGGTGCTTTTGTGATGAACCTCGACTAAATTATCTTTGCCCCTCCCCGATTGCATTTGCCTGCCTTGAAATCAGCATATGAATAAAAAAATTCGAACGGCCCTGATCTCCGTTTTTGATAAAGACGGGCTGGAATCGCTTGTAAAGACCCTGAACGAATCAGGCGTTACGATATACTCTACAGGTGGCACTCAAAAATTTATTGAGGAATTAGGGATCAAAGTCATCCCGGTAGAACAATTGACCTCTTATCCATCCATTCTTGGAGGGAGAGTAAAGACGCTGCATCCAATGGTATTTGGTGGGATACTCGGTAAAAGAGAAGATGCGACACATAAGGCAGAAATGGAAAAATATAAGATCCCCGAGATCGATCTTGTCATTGTTGACCTTTATCCATTCGAAGAAACTGTTCAAAAATACATCCTCTCCTTGGGAGAAGGCGCCAGGGAAGTAGAGGAGAAATCAATCATAGAAATGATCGATATCGGAGGTCCATCCATGATCCGTGCTGCTGCCAAAAATTTCAATGGAGTGGTCGTTATCGCCTCCAAAGATGACTACGCCAACCTGGAAAGAATGATTAAAGAACAAAATGGGGAGACCATTATTGAACAAAGAAAAAAATTCGCTGCAAAGGCTTTTGAAGTAGTAAAAAAATACGACATCGCGATCAGTGATTATTTCAATAAACCGGCAACTCATCCAAAGCCTGTCATTAAGTCCCTCCGTTATGGCGAGAATCCTCACCAGCAAGCCATGTTCAGGGGAAACCTGGAGGACCTGTTTACGCAACTTAATGGGAAAGAACTTTCTTATAATAATCTTGTGGATATAGATGCAGCATGCCAGCTGATCAGGGAATTTCCTGATATTACCTTTGCGATCATCAAGCATACCAATGTTTGTGGGATTGCCTCAAGACCCAGTTTATTTGAAGCCTGGAAAGCCGCCCTGTCTGGTGACCCGGAAAGTGCTTTTGGAGGTGTGCTGATCAGCAACAGCCTGGTAACAAAGGAAGTGGCTGAAGCCATCAATGAAATATTCTTCGAAGTATTGATCGCCCCGGTTTACGAAAAACAAGCGCTGGAAATCCTTGGTTCAAAAAAGAACCGTATCATTTTACAACAAAAGCAATTTTCCACTCCGGCTGAACAATTCCGTTCTCTTTTGAATGGCACCCTGATCCAAAGCATGGATACAGGTAATATCAGCAAATGGGAAGAAGCGGGTGGAAGGAATGCAAATGCAGCTGAAAAAGAAGATCTTCTTTTTGCCAACCTCGTCTGTAAACATTTGAAATCAAACGCCATTGTTCTGGTGAAAAACAAACAACTTGTTGGTAAAGGTTGCGGACAGACCAGCCGGATCGATGCGCTTCGGCAAGCGGTCGAAAAAGCAAAACAATTCAATTTCGAACTGAAAGATGCAGTGATGGCCAGTGATGCTTTCTTTCCTTTTGATGATTGTGTGAAACTTGGACATGCTGCTGGCATTACTGCCTTTATTCAGCCGGGAGGTTCCGTTCGTGATAAAGATTCGATCGAGTATTGTAAACAAAACGGACTTGCCCTTGTTATGACCGGCATGCGGCATTTTAAACACTAATCGAGATACGGGATGCGGGATTCGAGATTCGAGGTACGGAATGCTAGTTTCGGGGTGCGAGATATTTCTTATTGACTATTGACTAATTAAATGCGCTTTGATCTATATAAAACTTTAACTCAAACTGGTGATTCTTTCAAACAATTATCCCTACTAAATCCTCTCACTATTCGAAAAAAAGGGAGGCGGGCAAAAGCAATATTTGCATTAGTACTCGTTTGTTTTTTCTGGGGAACCACCTGGCTGGCATCTAAAGAGGGTGTCAGATATATGCCGGCACTTCAAATGGCAGGGATCAGGCAATTGATTGCAGGACTAATCTATATCGCTTTCTTCCTTGGAATAGGCGCTCGCCTGCCAAGAGGAAAAGAATGGATCCCCATTCTCGTACTCAGCGTGTTGAATTTTCTTTTAAGTAATGGCCTTAGCACCTGGGGAGTGAAATATATTTCGGCTGGGCTGGGATCTATAATCGGTGCGATCTTCCCACTCTGGATCGTTGTGATCGGGTTATTTGTGTTCAAAGAAAAAATGCCCGGGAAGGCAATTGCAGGACTGCTCCTGGGATTTGGTGGTATCTGCGTGATCTTTTATGAGCATCTGGCTGATTTCTTCAATCCCGATTTCAGGCTCGGAATTATTCTCTCGCTTATTGCCACATGGACCTGGGCATTCGGAACTCTTTATACAAAGCAACAGGCGGCGCATTTCAATCCTTACTTCAGCCTGGGATTGCAAATGTTCATATCAGGAATCATACTTACCGTTTCCACGCAGATCATTAACTCGCCAAATTTGCCAACCGCCATCCCAATCTCAGAAATAAATTGGAGATCATGGGCTGCGATCGCTTACCTGGTGATCTTTGGGTCACTCATCGCCTTCATAGCTTATTTGTATGCCTTGCAACGACTTCCAACTGAACAAGCTTCTATTTATGCATACTTTAATCCGATTGTAGCAGTGATATTAGGCTGGATCTTATTCGCGGAAAAACTCACTGTATTTATTGTGGCAGGCGGTGCGCTTGCATTGCTGGGAGTATACCTCGTAAATAAAGCCTCTAAAGCGGTAATTGCCAAAGAACAACCGGAACCAGAAGGGATCTAATGGATGGAGCTAATAAATTTTTCATAGGTATCCCGCCAGCCGCTGAAGAGTTTTGATGTTCCCAGGAATGTATTGTGCCAGATAGTTATCATTGTACCATTGACTGACCTTATTGCATTATAGAGATCTATCATTTCCTGCAACGCCTCTCCCGGACCTTGTTTTTGCTCAAAAAATGAATTGGCGTCCATATAACAGAAGGGATAGATTTGCAGCCCTGTCTGTTTTTCATTTTCCAGATCATACCAGTAAAACGGGGATGCGACCGATGCCCGGAACCCATTGATGCTGCCATATCCCATAGAGAATTCATGCCGGATATCATTTTCGATCAGCTGTCGGTATGTCATCGGTAAACTGAACTTAATGAAATGCTGCCTCGAATGGGTTATTTGTTTCCCGGCAAGATGTGTCAGTTTCAGTATTTCAAGCTTCAATAACTCCGGGGACTCAGTGCTTTTCCATGAAGGGTGGATCCCCACGCTATATTTTTCCGCATGTTCGCGGATAAGATTTTTCACTGCGCTTTTGTAAGGCAATATGTTCTTATCATACCTGCTGTTCCGCAAACCCACATGAAAGAAATAGGTGGGGTCCAGGTTGTAACGTTGATGCAGTCCGTGCATCCATTGATAACTGTCGAAGGGATCCTTATTTTTTCCTAACAAAGTGTTTATCCGCTCACTGATCGATGAAAAATTTCCCTGAATGACCGAGCGGGCCATGCCCCCGATGCTCCTCCACCACTGCTTGTGCAGAAATGAATACGCTTCGTCGATATCATAGGTTGGAATAAACCTGAACGGATGGTGCTTTGTTTCAAAACCAGGGAATTTTTTCTTTAGTGAGCTTTCAAATTCAAGCAGCCAGGTATTTACCAATGGGATTTGCAAAAATCCTTCCCGGAATGCCAGGGAGCTTTTATGATCGTAACGTCCATATTCGTCCGTTTCATGCGAAAGATATTCTTCATAGCGGCTGAGCAGGTAAAAACTCGCTGCCAGGATATCGAATGGATGATCACCGCCCGCTTTATAAAATGCTTTATAGCCACTAACTGTAAAACACTCGATCTTTTGTCGCCTGATCCCATTTTCAAACAGCAAGGCTGAAGGTTGGACAATAAACGAATCGGTTCTCAGGGCTTTATGGCTATAATCTATCGTAGGACCCGGAAAGTTTCGAAATTGGTCTTCGTTATCAGAAGCAATGAATTTAATTCCCAGCTGGCTCCCGGTAAAATCCAGAATATAAAGAAAGCGGCTACTGATCGTTTCAGTATAAACCAATATTTCATTTTCTCCGGAGGGCATAGTAATCGGTAAGCAGGTTTTCTTCGAATTCCAGTAATGTAAAATAGGGATCAATCATACGCAAAACATCATTTTTCCCGGGAATTGGATAAGGATGCTCTTCCCATTTAAGAAAAAACGTAAAATACTGCGTGATATTTTTACGAAATGAATTATTCAGAAATGTTCTCAATCTTTTTTTCAAATGAGGCAGTGACATCAGTAAAACTCCGCCGGTTGAAATTATCAATGAAATTTCCCGGATGAACTTTTTTCGTTGGGGATCAGGGATATGCTCGATCACGTCAAACAAAATGGCTTGGGAAAATGAGTTAAGTGAAAGATCTTTCAATTCGCCACTTATGAATTCTCCCCTGAGATTATTCTTTTGAAAAAGCTCAACGCATATTTCAATGAAAATTTCACTGGTATCTATCCCGGTAATGCTGTATCCTTTTTTAGCGAGCATTAACGATTGACGTCCAAATCCACAGCCAATATCAAGCACCGGGGCAGAAGGAGAAAAATATTTTTCAATAAGCTCCTGCTGTTTTGATAGCCTGTCAGAGATCTCACGATAAATTCTTCCTTTCATGGAATAGTCTGTGGTCCAGAATTCCGGTTCAGGACAATTTAATATTTCGCTTTTATAAGTTTTGGCAAAGCGGTTATAATAATCAATCTGTCGTGGCATAAAGTGAGGGAGATCGCAGATTTAACCAGGCTATTTCTCAGCTTCGCTTATATTATTCAGTAAATTCCAATGCCAAAATCCAAATACCAAAACATGTCAATCGAGAAATTACAGTATGAGTTGTGATTTGGATTGGAAATTTGGTTTTATTTATTTTACCTGTCGCCATATTTATCTTTCCATTGCTGGTTGAATGAACGGGATGGAAATTTCAATTCACCGCGGTGTTCTTTCCAGCCTTTTAGAAGATTGTTAACTACCCAATCCTTCATTCCACTTCCGGCCATGTTCATCCACTTTCTTTTCAGCATGCTCTGCTTCCAGGCCTTCCAGGCCATACGTTCTGAAAATGAACTATGCCCATGCTCAACTGCTTCTTTCCTGTTTTCCAGGAGCAATTCATGCAAGTTGATTTTAACGGCACAGACCTCGGTGCAATTCCCGCAAAGCGAAGAGGCATAACTCAGGTGCTTCCATTCATCCAGATCTTTAAGATGAGGAGTGATCACCGAACCGATGGGACCGCTGTATGCGGTGGAATAAGTATGTCCGCCTATATTCTTATAAACCGGGCAGGCATTAAGACAGGCGCCGCAACGTATGCAATAAAGACTTTCACGCTGCTTTTCATCGGCAAGTATATTGGTTCGACCATTATCCAGCAGGATCACATACATGTCATTCGGGCCATCGGTTTCATTTTCCCTGCGAGGGCCTGTTACGATCGTGTTGTATACAGTTACACGTTGACCGGTGCCATATGTTGCAAGCAATGGCCAGAATAAGGAAAGATCCAAAATAGAAGGAATGACTTTTTCTATTCCCGCGATCACGATGTGCGTTTCCGGCCAGGCGCAACTTAACCTCGCATTCCCTTCATTTTCAGTAATAGCAATTGCCCCAATATCAGCAATGATGAAGTTTGCCCCTGTAATGCCGATCTCAGCGCTTGTATATTTTCCCCGAAGCTGTTGCCTAGCTACATAAGTCAATTGTTCCGGTGTGGCTCGTGGATCCGTTCCCAGTTTCTCAGCGAATAACCTCGCCACGTCCTCTTTACTCTTGTGCATGGCTGGAGTGACTATATGATAAGGGGGTTCTCCATCCAATTGCTGTATATACTCACCCAAATCGGTCTCTATGCTTTCAATACCTTGCTTTTCGAGGAATTCGTTCAAATGGATCTCCTCGGTCACCATGCTCTTGCTCTTGACAACGCTTTTACAATTTTTAGACACACAGATTTTTTTGATCGCATCCAAAGCCTGCTGCGCATCTTCTGCCCAGATAACCTTTACGCCTCTTTTCAGGATAGCAGATTCAAAGCGCTCGAGTTGCTTATCTAAAGTCTCGATCGCTTTCCACTTCAGGTTCTTTGCTTTTTCCCTGGCTACTTGAAGGTTTCCGAACTGTTGTTTACCCGCGGGAACTACTGCATTGTAGCGACCGATATTAAAATTGATCTTTCGCCGGTGTTCCTTATCCCCAGCTTTGACAATGCTTTTTGCCGTAAATAAGGAAGCTGTTTCTTTCACTGGCTGATCTTATTGGCGATTTCTTCGTTGATAGAAACCCTGAATTGAGCGGTCTTGTCCAGGGCATTATAAAAATTTTCTCCAAATTTTCGGACGATCGCGTCTTTCAGGAACATGTAAACTGGTACCTGTAATTTTTTTCCAAGCCCGCAGGCAGGGTTACATAATTTTTCACGCGGCTCATAATTCACCCGGCCTGATCCATCTTTTCCTTTTTGTGCAATTACCGGGAACAAATGACAACTGATCGGCTTTTTCCAATCGATCACCCCGTCATCATACGCCTGTTCGAAGGCGCATTGGATTACTCCTTTTTCATCCCGTTTTCCATAAACACAGATCTCTTTATCATTTCCCAGCGTAGGCGTCACCCAACCAAACTCTTTGTTATAGACATATTTCCCTTTCTTTTCGATCTCAGCAAGCGCAGCAGGGGTCAGATACGGCTTAATTTTCTCATAAACATCTACGACCACATCCAATTCATCGTCATCCAGGGGAGCGCCTGCGTCACCCTGTTCGCAACATCCTCCCTTGCAACGGTGGAGATCGCAGACAAATTGTTTATCAATCAGTTCATCACTTACAAGAATGTTATCAATAGCTATCACAAAGAGAATTTTGGCAAAGTTAAATATCTCGAGCTCCTGAATACCTGCGGGTTAGAAATTTTTAGTATACAGAATGAAAGGTCACGCAGAAAATAACAGACGGCATACGTGGTAGTTAGTCAATTAAAACTAATGATTCCTCGAAAATGCCTTTAACAAAGTTCTAACAGCAGGAAGTTATGAATTCCAAAACACCTTGACATCCCCAATAGTCTCAACCAGCTGTATGCAAAACTCCAGAATGCTCACCTTGCAACGATCTGGCAAAGTATTTCTCCGGATGTTGTTTTGGGTCCCTGTAACTGTACTCAGTTTATTACTTGTCTACAACACGCTCCCTTACTTCAGTTTTAAAGAAGACTTCAGTTTTATTGAAGAGCGAAGTTTCTTATTTCAAAGCGGATTTTACAAAGCATGTTTCTATATCCACATTTTTGCCGGCGCAGTTTGTATTCTTACTGCTCTTATCCAGTTTTCCCGGTATATACTTAAAAAATCAAAAGCCATTCATCGCTGGTCAGGTAAGGTCTATGTAGCTGTTGTACTATTTCTAGGAGCTCCTACCGGGCTGTATATGTCTTTCTTTGCCAAAGGAAGTTTCTGGGAAAGGTTGTTGTTCATGTTCATGGCAGCAGTCTGGTTTATTACCACGCTGTATGGATTAAGCACCATTCATAAAAGAAATATTGTAGCACATAAAGTATGGATGACGCGTTCATACGCGATGGCGATGACCGCTGTCACTTTCAGGGTTTATCATATTGTGTTTTACCTGTTGGATTGGGGTCACCTGGAAAATTATGAGCTCTCCCTTTGGATCAGCGTGCTGGGAAATATGTTATTCGCAGAATGGATCATTTACCGGCAAAGCAGGAATTATTTAAAATCCTTTACTATCACATAAACCCAACCCAACTTGTCAACTTTTATAAACTTTAAAACATTAACCATGAAATCAATTTTGTATGTCGGCGCCACCCTGATGCTTGGTGCCAGCATTTATGGAGTGGTTGACTACCGTAACAGCAGTCAGAAACAGGAATTCACAGGCATGTATGAAGCGAGAGAAGAACAACCAGATCTCGTCGTCGAAAAGAAAAAGCATCCGGATAAGCCGGAGGTAGAAGTGGCTACTACTAAAACTGAAAGGAAAAAAGTTTCCAGGAAAAAAGAATTTGTTCCGGCCGAGAACCAGGCAAAAGAATTGGTACTTCCGGTCGAACCTATCGAGCTTACGCTGGACGCGAAGATCAAAAATGATGAGTTGAAGGAAAACTCCTATGTGAAGAAGATCAAATCAGCCAAGCCAAAAAAAATAAACCATAAGCTGTTCAGCCGGGGTTCATTAGAAGAAAGGTATGTGGAAAAAACCCTTAAAATGGAACCCGGTAAAAAGGAAGAAACAAAAAAGACAGAAGTAAAAGAAGAACTTTGATCCTCGTCCAGTATAATTCAGCCGGACAAGCCTTCACTTTGAGTGGGGGCTTTTTCCGGATGTGGGATGCAAGATGGGAGATACGGGATGAGGAATGTGGAATGTGGGAGGAGCCTATCGCGAATCGCTGATCCCGTATCACAGATCACATTTTCAGTCTTTCCATTGAAGTGTATTAATCAAATGCAGCAAATCCTTTTTCAAATAATCATTTACAGGGCCAAGTGAATCCGCATTAGGTGTTGCATCAAAATACAAAGCACCTCTCAGGAAATGTCGCGTGGAGTCAGTTAGAAAAAACTGATTGGCAGTGGCTGTATTACCGCTCAGGGTGAAATAGATGCCATGAATATCATTTGCAGTCACCAGTTCCTCCGGTTCGATCCCAGTCGCGATATAGGTATGTTGCTTATATGACATTTTGAATGCATCATCCACCAGGGAATCAAATTTATTACGACCTATTTCTTTATAGCTCAGGTGAATCCTGGCAGCGAACCTGGGAAAATCAATATTCAGCCACCAGGGATTTTCAGGTTGAGCTTCAAAAAACGTGGTGTCCTTGATCACCGTGGCATAGACTGGATATTCAAAGCGATAGGGATATCCAGGCTGATCGAAAAGCTGGTATTTTTTTTCAGGGAAATCGACTTTGAAGTATCCTCGTTTTTTCCCGACCGTGTAGTTGGTGTTGCAGGAGAATAATTGGATAAGTAATAAGCAACCAGCAACAGGCAAGCAACAACCAGCCACTAGCTTTTGGATCAGGTAGGTTCTCATTAGATAGAACTAACTTTTTTTATGCTTATTAATAGACACTTTCACTTGCTGAATGCGGTTTGAATCAGCAGCCATCACTGTGAATTCAAAATCACCTGCCTCTACTATCGTGTTGACTGCCGGAAATTCTCCGGCCAGTTCGAGCACGAGACCCGCCAGTGACTCGCTTTCGCCCCGCACAGCATCAAACGTGTCCATTGGCAATTTCATGGTCTTGCACATATCATGGATCATGGTCTTGCCTTCAAAAACATAATTATGGTCATCAAGCTTTCGGTTGATACTTTCCTCTTCGTCAAACTCGTCCCTGATCTCCCCGATCACTTCTTCCAGAATATCTTCCATCGTCACAATGCCGGCAGTTCCCCCAAATTCATCCACCACGATGGCGAAATGAGTTTTCTTCTGCTGAAAATCTTTTAAAAGATCCTCGATAAGCCTGGATTCCGGGACAAAATAAGGCTGTCGCAAAAGGGGATGCCAGTCAAAATCCCCTGGCTGATTCAGATATGGGATAATATCCTTCGTATAAATGATCCCGGCGATCTCATCCAGGTTTCTTTTATATACCGGCAGACGGGAATAATGCAATTCTTCAACACGACGCAACAAATCACTGAATGAAGATTCGTAATCCACCCCGCTTACATCCAGCCTTGCACGCATGACCTGTTTTACGGCGATATTCCCAAACTTTACGATCCCCTTCATAATATTTTTTTCTTCCGGAGAAGCTTCTTCATCCGATTTGATATCGATCGCCTCATCCATTTCCTTGATATTCATGGCCTCCGTTTTATTCGCCCCAAGTCTTTTTCCAATGCCATCTGCCAGGGACACTGTCCACCGGCTGACCCTGCGTAATAGCAAATGAAGTGATTCAATTATGAAGGAAGCTCCGTAGGCGAATCGAAGATTATTTTGTGTTGCCCAGATCCTTGGCATAATCTCCCCGATAAAGACAAGAACGAAAGCAATAGCCAGCACCTTGGAAAGCAGCTCTAACAGGAAACTTGTTTTTGCAAACGAAATGTATTGATTGATCAGGTGATTAGATAGAACGATGATGCAGATATTCACAAAAGTACCCGCGATCAATAGGGATGCATACACCTCCTTCGGTTCTTCAAGCAGGTTGACGATCCTCCTTGCAGCCGAATGCTGTTTTGTTTTCAGCATATTCACATCCTTGTCATCAAGGGAAAATAAAGCTACTTCGGCCCCGGATATAGTAAAAGTGAGAAGTATCAGGGCTGCAAGAATTAAAACCAGGATGGTGGTTCCCTGCGGATTCCCGGCCAGGAAAATAAAACACAGATCATTAATATTTGCTGGCAATGCTGACGCTGGGTCCAAAGCCGGAGGTTTTTATTAAAAAAAGGCAGGTCATCGCCTGCCAGTATTTTCAACAAAGTTATTTATTAGAGATAGCTTTAAAAAGGAAGATTTTCTGAGGGATCTCCCATTTGCACATCACTTCCACCCATACCTTCCATCCCTGTGTCTGAGGAACTACTTGCTGAACTCGTATCAGCACGTTTATCCAACATGATAAGGTTATCCCCAACAACTTCCGTGGCAAACTTGCGATTACCTTCCTTATCTTCCCAGCTTCTTGTTCTTAACCTTCCTTCAATATAGACAAGGCTGCTTTTATGAAGATATTTCTGTGCCAATTCAGCCAGGCCTCTCCATAATACGACCGTATGCCACTCGGTCTGAGAAACCAGTTTGCCTGATCGATCTTTAAATGTTTCAGTAGTGGCTAACGGGAATTTGGCAACGGCTATATTTCCTTCAAGAACTTGCACATCTGGATCTTTTCCAAGGTTGCCAATGAGCATGACACGGTTAACGCCTCTCATATATTAATCTTTATCCCGGCCCCGACCCTTCGACCCGATAGCTTTCGGGTTCGCTCAGGATATGGAATCGGGTGGTTTTAAAATCGTCTGTGGCTTTAAGCGTATCTTAAAATTAGATTTTTTAAATAACAAGGAAAAATTAATTAGGCGATTAGAACCGTATCAATATAGTTACGAAGAAAGCGTGGAAAACTGTATTGGTCCAATGTTTCGGCTCGTACCCAATTCCAGCCTTTTGTCCCAGGGCAATCCCTTAACCTGATTGAAGTGAAACTGGCATGAATAAGCTGATGTGATAATTGTTGTTGGTAGTGGCTGAATGAAACCTCGCCTGTTTCAGCTTTCTTCAACCAACCATTTTTTTCATAGCGGTTAAGTAAGAAGGCTTTATCCGGTTTTTGTTTAGTTTCTATCATTGGAAATTCATACAGATGTTGCCAGATATCCTTCCCATTTCTTTGCCTGATAGCGATCTTACACCGATGTGCCAGGACCAGGTAATTGAACCACCGCTCCCTGGCAGGTTTCTTTTTTTCTTTTACCGGGAAGTGGCTTGTTTTTCTGTTGAGGAATGCAAAACAAGTCTTTTGAAAAACACAATCTTCGCAAACTGGTTTTGGTTTGCAGACCAATGCGCCGAAATCCATTATTGCCTGGTTATATGCCCCCGGATTTGCTTTGTCCAGCAGATGATTCGCCAGTAGGTTGAAGTATCTCTTACCATCCGTGGTATCCACTGATCTCCTGATACCGAATATTCTTGAGATTAACCTGTAAACATTTCCATCTACTACAGCATGTGGAAGGTCGTAAGCAAATGAGGAGATAGCAGCAGCGGTATAGGGTCCTATTCCTTGTAATTTCAACAGTTCCTCATAGCTGGCCGGGAATTGTCCATGAAGCTCTGTGGCAATGAACCTTGCAGTCGCGAGCAGGTTCCTGCACCTTGAATAATATCCTAATCCTTCCCACAGGCGGAACACTTCATTGTCGCTTGCTTTCGCCAAACTAAATACATCAGGATATTTATTTACAAACCGATTGTAATAACCCTGGCCTTGTTCAACACGGGTTTGTTGAAGAATGATCTCGCTAAGCCAGACCCGGTATGGATCCTTCTCCCCTTTCCAGGGCATTTCCCTTCGGTTTTGCCGGCAGTCCCAATCCAATAAATAGGCGGAAAATTTCTTTTTTAGTCCCTGTTTATCTTTTGATCCTTTTTGGAGTTTACGCGGCATATTTTGAATTAGAAAAACCTTTCCGGGTTAGCGAATATCCGGCTTTTGTTCACGCGGTGTAAAACAGGTTAAAAAAAATTATGCCTAGTTGATTGACAATCACCTTATTTTGTCTTAATTTGGTTCAGAAAACAATAACTAAAAACTGCAACTATGAGAAAAGCCGATTTAGTTAACCAGATTTCTGAAAAAACAGGGATTCCTAAAGTGGATGTTTTAGTGACCCTTGAAACCATGTTCAAAGAAGTAAAAGATACCCTTTCGGGTGGTGAAAATATATATATCCGCGGTTTCGGCAGCTTTATCACCAAGAAGAGAGCTGCCAAGATCGGAAGAAATATAAAAAAGAACGTAGCCGTTCATATACCTGAACATTACATCCCTGCCTTTAAACCAGCCAAGGAATTTGTGGCCGAGGTCAAAAAACTCGTTGCTCCCAAACCTGATGGCGGTCCGGAAGAAGAAGATTAGTCTCATCTTTACTGAAGATTAATCACATGAATCAACCTTCATTGAGGTAATTTTGCAACCTTATTAAATTGAAATTGAAAACACCTCAATGGATAACTATTGTCGCAGGATTGATGCTAACTGCGGCGATCTATTTTTTTGGTAAAACAGTCCCACCTAAAAATACGACGGTAAACCCTGCGGTCCAGGACAAGGAACCGGGCGTTATCCGATTTGATTCGATCCTGGTGCTGGCAAAAAAACAACTGAACGCTGAACAATTATCCCGGCTTAGCAATCTGGAAAATTCACTTCCGGCCGGAACGGGTGGAAAAAGTACTGACCCTGAGATTAATATTGACCAGCAATTAAAAATTTATCACCAGCTAGCACATTTCTGGAGCGATACTGCCGGGATCTTCGAACCTTATGCCTGGTATGAAGCAGAGGCTGCCAGATTGGAGAATTCGGAAAAAAGCCTGACCTTTGCTGCCCGGTTATTTTTAGATAACCTGCAAGCGGATGGTGACCTGGGAAGAAGAAGATGGAAGGCGGTCCAGGCGAAAGATTTGTTTGAAAGGTCTTTGAAGATCAATCCCGCAAATGATTCTGCCAGGGTTGGGTTAGGCGCGACATACCTGTTTGGAAATATCTCTTCCAATCCAATGGAAGGGATCCTCAAAATCAGGGAAGTAGTGGATAAGGACAGTACAAACCTGTATGCGCAATTAACGCTAGCCAAAGGATCGGTGATCTCCGGGCAATATGATAAAGCGATCGCCAGGCTCGAGACAGTAGTTCGCATACAGCCGCGAAACTTGGAAGCGAACCTATTATTGGCCGATGTATATGAGCGCATGGCAAATAAATCAGAAGCTATCCGCTGGTACCAAAAAAGCCTGCCATTGATCGGCCAGGCGGCGATCCGTGCCGAAGTAGAGAACAGGATTAACGAATTAAGGAAATAAACTTATTAATAAAACTATTTAAACGCATTATTCAGTATGCCGAGTGGTAAAAAAAGAAAGCGTCATAAGATGGCGACGCATAAACGGAAAAAAAGACTGAGAAAGAACCGACACAAGAAAAGGAACAAGTAGGGATTGATCGATTGGTGATTGCCAGGAAAATCATTAACTAACTTCCCGGATAATCATCGCCGATCAAACCTCAACCGCTGGTTGTGTTGCCGTAAAGTTTGCATCCCCGCCAATTTTCCAGTCTCGCCGCAAATCAAGCATTCCAAACGGATCTCTGTCAACCGGTGTTTCTACGGTAGTTGTGTATTATTGGAGCTGTAATGAACAAGGAACTTATCATTAATTCAGCTCCGCAGGGCGTGGAAATAGCCCTGCTGGAGGACAAAAAACTGGTAGAGCTGCATAGCGAAAAAAGCGATGCACGTTTTGCCGTGGGAGACCTTTATCTAGGAAAAGTGAAAAAATTGATCCCCGGTCTGAATGCCGCCTTTGTGGATGTGGGGTTTGAAAAAGACGCTTTCCTGCATTACACCGATCTCAGCCCTTACGCCCGTTCATTGCTCAAGTTCACCCTCATGTCAATGAATGACAAGTCCGAGCAGGGACTTGATTTTGGAAGGTTCACTATTGAGCCCGAGATCATCAAGACCGGCAAGATCAATGAAGTGTTGGGAGGCAAACCGAATATACTTGTGCAGATCCTGAAAGAGCCAATTGCCGCCAAAGGTCCACGACTAAGTTGCGAGATATCATTACCCGGAAGATTTGTAGTTGTGACACCCTTCAACGATATCGTAGCCGTTTCCCGTAAGATCCATTCCGCTGAAGAAAGAAAACGGTTGCATAAGATCATTGAAGCTATAAAGCCAAAAAATTTCGGTGTCATAGTAAGGACTGCCGCGGAAGGAAAAAATACCGCCGAGTTGCATGAAGACCTTTCTGCCCTCGTGGAAATGTGGAAGATTATTCAGAAAAATCTCAAAGGAGCCATAGCTCCGGCCAAGATTCTCAGTGAACAGACCAAGACCACTAGTATTCTGAGAGACCTGCTAAATGAAGATTTCAACAGGATCGTAGTGAATGATCGGACCATTTTTACAGATACGAAGAATTATATCCAACGCATTGCGCCTGAAAAAGCAGATATCGTTTCTTATTATCAGAATGGTGCGCCGATCTTTGATTCATTTGGAATCACCAAGCAGGTGAAATCATCCTTTGGAAAGACCGTCAACCTCAATAGCGGGGCCTATCTTATCATTGAACATACTGAAGCCCTTCATGTGATCGATGTGAACAGCGGTTATAAGAGTGTAGGAAATAACCAGGAACATAACGCCATGGAAACTAATCTGGAAGCTGCTGAAGAGATCGCCAGGCAATTGAGATTGAGGGATATTGGAGGGATCATCGTAGTGGATTTCATCGATATGAAAATGCAGGAGAACAAGCGAAAACTTGTTGAACGGATGGAAGAATTCATGCGACCCGACCGGGCAAAGCACGCTGTTCTGCCCATTTCCAAATTTGGATTGATGCAGATCACCCGGCAGAGGATGAAACCTGAGATGAATATCAATACCCAGGAAGTTTGTCCTAGTTGCAGTGGCACAGGCAAGATTTCGTCTACTTTATTGCTCGAAGATGAAATTGAAAAAAACCTGGCATACCTGATCACGCATAAGAATGCTAACCTGAAACTGGTAGTCCACCCGATACTCTATGCCTTTTTAACCAAAGGATGGCCATGGAAAACAAAAATGGCCCAATGGAAAAGAAAATTCGGCCAGAAGACAAGGCTGGAACAAAACAGCAATTATCACCTGACCGAATACAAGTTTTTTGATCAGCATGACGAAGAGATCAAACTATAGCCTGTGTCAGCCGTACAGTCCGCAGCCAGCGGCCGGACAATCCACAATTTGACAGTTCTCAGCCTTAGAGTTCGCCTAAGCAAATACGAGTGACTTAAAACCATCGACTAAAAACTATAAAATATCATCTGTCCCGGCTTCCCAAATAAATTAGAATATATTGGATCAATGTGACCACGGCAGCCAAAGCCGCAACAACATAGGTTGTAGCTGCCCATTTCAGGGCATCTTTAGCCTTTGGATATTCTGTGTTATTGGTCACATTGGTTTGATTCAACCAGACCAGAGCCCGCTTGCTGGCGTCGAACTCTACCGGCAGAGTGACCAGGGTAAAAATCACTGTTAAGCTCATCAGGATGATCCCAACAAGAAGTAAGGTGGTATTGCCCGAAGCTGCCAAAATAACGCCTATTAGCAGTATCCAGTTGACAAGCATAGAGCTGACCTGGACGACAGGGACCATCCTGCTTCTGAATTGAAGGGGAGCATATGCGCTGGCATGCTGAACGGCATGCCCACACTCATGGGCCGCGACGGCAGCGGCGGAAATACTATGCCCGTTATACACTTCTGGGCTGAGATTCACGGTTTTATTAGTTGGATTATAGTGGTCGGAAAGGAATCCCTGAACGGAGGTGACTTTTACATCATAGATCCCGTTCTCACGGAGCATTTTTTCGGCAATTTCCTTACCGGACATTCCATTGGCCAGCGGGATCTTTGAGTACCTGGTGAACTTGGCTTTCAGGATCATAGAAACAATGAAGCTGATACCAAGAAATACCAGGGAAACGATCAGTATTTGAGGGGTCATGGCGCTAAAATTTATGATTCTATTGCAGCTATAACAAATCTACGACCAACAGGTTTAAACAGCCTTTTTGTCATCCTAATATTGTTATTTTCAATTTCATAACACGATATGCTAGTCACATTTGCCATACCAGAAATTTCATCGTAATTTTCTGAAATACAATTAATTATGATAATAGAAAAAAACATTTATTCTTATATTTTTTTATGAAAAAATTCTGGTGAAAGTTATTCACAGGAGTAAAAAATTATTTTGTAGTGTGACGCAGAATTGTAATTTAGTGGAAGAATTTAATGGGTTAGTAAGTAAGGGGGTCAATCGCAAGATTGGCCCTTTTTACATTAAATAAAATCAAGGTTATTCCACCCATTTTACCGGGAAAAAAACATTCCTTTTGTATTTTTTTATCTGCTGATATTTGGTGGAAGTTGTAAATATTTACAACTGTTCATTCTTCATTTATATGGCTAAAGTCAAATCAGCTTTTTTTTGCCAGAACTGTGGTTATGAATCGGTGAAATGGATCGGGCAGTGCCCGTCTTGCGGACAATGGAACGGTTTTGTTGAAGAAATCATTCAGAGAGATGACAAAAGAAAAGATAATAAAGGATGGAAAGACTTTCATGATGAAGAAAGGAAGGAAAGGACCATTCAACTACATGAAATTATTAGTGGAGAAGAAAAACGCCTGATCACGCCAGATGCGGAATTGAATCGCGTATTGGGGGGAGGCATTGTTCCCGGCAGCCTTGTATTAGTGGCAGGTGAGCCCGGGATCGGAAAATCAACACTATTCCTGCAAAACGGTTTACGATTAAACAACACGAGAGTCTTATATGTGACCGGGGAAGAGAGTGAGCAACAGATCAAGATGCGTGCGGAGAGGATCATGCTGAATAACGAAAATTTCTATCTTCTTACAGAAACCTCGACCCCGATTATTTTCCAAGAAATAAAAAAATTAAGACCTGGCTTAGTAATTATTGACTCGATACAAACGCTGGAAACTCCATTCATTGATTCTTCACCGGGCAGTATTTCTCAAATACGCGAAACAGCGGCGGAACTGCAACGATTTGCAAAAGAAACCGGAACGCCGGTCATTTTGATTGGTCATATTACCAAGGAAGGGAATATTGCGGGTCCGAAGATCCTGGAACATATGGTGGATACTGTCCTGCAATTCGAAGGCGACCGTCATTATGCATACCGTATCCTGCGAACTTTAAAGAATCGTTTTGGCAGCACAGCTGAATTAGGGATCTATGAAATGACCGATGAAGGGATGAGGGGTGTACTAAACCCCAGCGAGATCCTGATTACTCAAAAAGAAGAACAACTTAGTGGGATCGCGATCGGCGCGACCATAGAAGGCCTGCGGCCTTTGTTGATCGAGGTGCAGGCCCTGGTAACGCAATCTGTATATGGAACACCCCAGCGAACTGTGAGTGGTTTTGATCCAAGACGGTTACAGTTATTATTAGCAATCCTTGAAAAAAGAGGAGGATTTCATTTCGGTATCAAAGATGTGTTTCTCAATATTGTGGGGGGGCTGAAGGTAGAAGATCCTTCTATTGACCTCGCGGTTCTCTGCGCATTGCTTTCCTCTTATGAAGACAGCCCCTTGCCTCAGCAAGTTTGTTTTGCCGGGGAGGTTGGACTGAGTGGGGAGATCAGGGCTGTAAACAGGATCGAGCAACGAATAGCTGAAGCGGAGAAATTAGGGTTTGAAAAGATCATTTTATCGAAATACAACCTGCCGGCCGTACGACAAGGACAACAGGCAAATTCGAAAACCAAGTTCGGCATTGAGATCATTCCCGTTAGCCGGGTGGAAGAAGTCTACAAACTATTTTTCTGAGATATGTCCTTCGCTACAGGCATAAAAGAAATAAGGCGATCTTTTTTTCAATTGCTCTTTCCGCATATCTGTGCAGGTTGCGGCACAGATATTTTGAGCGATTATTCTGCACTTTGCATGCGATGCAAGGAATCTCTCCCTGAAACAAAATTTGAATTTCATCCTGGTAATCCCCTGGAGAAAAAATTTTGGGGAAGATTACCGATCCAGTCAGGCAGTGCTCAATTTTATTTTACCAAAGAATCCCTGGTCCAGCGATTGATGCACGAGTTCAAATACAGGGGAAATAAAGAATTAGGTTTACAGTTGGGAAAATTGATGGGGCTCCAGTTGCAAAACTCAAATCGGTTTAATGCTGATGCCTTGATCCCATTACCATTGTTCCCGGCAAAGGAAAAGAAACGGGGATTCAACCAGGCATCTATACTTTGTGAAGGAATATCTTCCATTCTTGGTATCCCCGTACTGGATAAAGTGGTTGTTCGCCCGCATTTCACCGAAACGCAAACAAAAAAAGGGCGTATCGAACGCTGGAAAAATATGGAAGGGAAATTTTTTCTGCTGCAGCCGGATCAAATAAAAAATAAACATGTGCTGCTGGTGGATGATGTAATTACAACAGGAGCTACACTGGAATCATGTGGAAACGAATTGCTGAATGCACCTGGTAGTACGTTGAGTATTGCAACTCTTTGTTATGCGTCTCATTAATTAGTTTCTGGTTTGACAGGTTGATAAGTGACCAAGGAAAGCCCTTTTCAACTATCAACTTATCAACTAGTTCAGCTATTTTTGAGAATGCTGAGATTGATCCTGGTATTCACCTGTATAGCCGGTCTTATTTTTTCCTGCAGAAGAGAATCATTCATTACCTCACCCGAGGCCAGGGTCAGTTTTTCCGCCGACACTTTGAAATTCGATACGCTGTTTGTAACAGCGGGGTCTACATATCGCGCGCTTAAAATAAAGAATGAGAACAACCAGCGGCTACGCATCTCTTCGATCAGATTAATGGGGAATAATTCACCGTACCGGTTAAACGTAGATGGTATCATTGGACCGCAGGTGACTAATGTGGAAATTGAACCCAATGACAGCGTCTATGTTTTTGTCCAGGTAAATGTCGACCCCGGTGCAGGAAATCTTCCTTTTATCATCCGCGACAGTATACAGGTCAGCTACAATGGAGTAGACCGGTTAATCCAGCTTGAAGCCTGGGGACAAAACGCGCATTTTTTCCGCGATAAAGTAGTTACAGCGAATGAGACCTGGAATAATGACCTGCCGTATGTCATACTCGGCTTTTTGGTCATTGATACTAACCGAACTCTGACCATCAATAAAGGATGCAGGATCTTTTTCCATGCTGATGCGCCGGTCATTGTTGACGGCACGCTCCTGGTAAATGGGCTGAAGGATTCTGCTGACCGGGTTTATTTCAGCGGGGATCGGCTGGACGATCCCTACAAGGATTTTCCAGGTGCCTGGCCGGGGATATTTTTCAAGGGCAGTAGTCGTGACAACGTGTTGAATTATGCTGTAGTTAAAAATGCGTTCCAGGGTATTGTAGCCGTAGATATGCCTCTTTCTCCGAATCCCAAAGTAAGCTTGAATGAATGCATTATCGATAATGCTTTTGATATTGGCATTCTTGCGATCAACTCAAAGATCAGTGCCCGGAATTGCCTGATCAGTAATTGCGGGAGAAATGTTTTTCTCGTGAAAGGGGGCGATTACCAGTTCACTCATTGCACCGTAGCCAGTTATGGAAACAGCTTTATTCAACACAAAGAACCGGTTCTGCTGTTAAGTAATTTTATTAACATCAACGGCGCACCCGTTACCGCTGATCTAAATGCTGTTTTCAGGAATTGCATATTCTGGGCAGAAAACAGTCTCCTGGATGATGAAGTAAGAGTTTTAAAAAATGGGAGTACTATATTCAACGTAAACTTTGATCACGGTATATGGAAATTGCAGGCTATTCCCCAAAATTCCACGATCAACCAAATGCTCCAAAACCAGGATCCTATGTTTGATAGTATAAACATAAGTCGCAATTTTTTCAACTTCAGGCTAAAAGCGGGCTCACCGGCGATCAATGCCGGTACCAACGCAGGAGTGATCATTGATCTCGACGGCCTTCCGCGGCCAGTTGGCGTACCGGACCTGGGATGTTTTGAGTTTCGGTAGCCGGAAATATCAGGTTAACTTTGACTTCCTCATAATTTTTTTATAATGAAAAATTTATTTATAACTCTGATGCTGGCAGCTGTGTTGACGGGACCATCTATTTACGATTTCAAAGTGCCTGGCCTTGATGGCAGGGAGATCGATTTTTCCAGTTTTAAAGGGAAGAAGATCATGATCGTAAATACAGCTTCTGAATGCGGCAATACACCGCAGTATGCAGACCTGGAAAAACTTTACAGGCAATACAGTGACAAATTGGTCATTGTCGGATTTCCTGCAAATAATTTTGGCCAGCAGGAACCTGGTAGCAATGAAGATATAAAAGCTTTTTGTCAAAAAAACTATGGGGTGACCTTTCCCATGGCGGAAAAGATCTCGGTCAGGGGGGAGGATATCCACCCGCTGTATAAATACCTGGTCGAGGAATCAAAAGAGCTGGCGAAAAATGTCCCGACAAATAATTCCCGAGACCTGGTATGGAGAAGGTTTTTACAGGATCCCGTGATCTGGAACTTCACAAAATTTCTGGTGGATGAAAAGGGGAACCTCGTAGCCGTTTTTCATAATAAATTAAGTCCAACCAGTCCGGAGATCCTTAAATTTCTGAATTGATAATTTTCAAATCTGAACAATCTTATTGAACACCGAACAAGGAACAAGGATTTTTCCTGTCTCACTGCGTTACGCGGGCAGGGAAGTTAAAAGTAGTAACAAACAACTACTTACTTGATACTTGTTAATCCTTGTTCGATATTCTAATTCATCCTGATGCAATTCGCCGAAATCATCAATCAATCAGAAGTAAAAAATCAGCTTAGGGAATTAGTCAACCAGAACCGCTTAAGTCATGCTTTATTATTCCTGGGAAAAGAAGGCAACGGCGCACTTCCACTAGCGTTGGCTTTAGCGCAATACATAGTTTGCGAAAAAACAAATACAAAATCCCAAATTCCAAATCAGGGACCTTCGTTATTTGGAGAGTCAGAACCAGCCAAAAGTGAGCCAGACGGCAGCCAGCAGCCAGATAGTTGTGGTGTTTGTCCTTCATGTGTAAAAGCTTCGCAGCTTATACACCCGGATATTCATTATTCTTATCCTACAGTAACTAAAAAATCGGGTGAAAAACCTATCGCGACAGATTTCATAACGGAATGGAGGGAATTCATCAAGTTTAATCCTTACAGTAATTTGTTTGATTGGATCGAAATGATCAAGGAGAAGGATAACAGCCAGGGAAAGATCACAGCAAGAGAATGTGATGAGATTATTCGCAAGCTCAGTTTAAAAAGTTTTGAAAGCGGCTATAAGATCCTCATCCTATGGATGCCTGAAGAATTGGAGAAAGAAGGAAATAAACTATTAAAAATAATCGAAGAGCCCCCGCCAGATACATTATTCATCCTCATCACAGAAAATGAATCACTGGTGCTGCCCACTATTGTGAGCCGATGTCAGTTGATCCAGGTGCCAGCCCTGGAAACAGAGGATATAGAAGAAGCATTGATCCAAAAAAATAAAACAGAACCCGCCGCTGCCCGGCAGATAGCGGGGGTCAGCCAGGGTAATTTCCGGGAAGCGCTTCAATTGGCCCAGCATGCGGAAGAAGACTGGCAGGCCCTTTTAAGGGAATGGTTGAATGCGATGCTCAAGACCGGACCTGTAGCTCAAACCAAATGGGTGGAGGAGATCAGCAGGCTGGGCAGAGAGAAACAAAAGCAATTCCTCAAGTATTTTTCCCATCTCCTTGAACAATCCATTCGTTTACGATTGACTGGAGAAGGCCAGATAGAAACTATTCGACCGGGGGCTGAACAGGATTTTGCAGAGCGTTTAAATAAGATCGCAGGCATTGAACAACAGCAAGCTATAGCCGAAGAACTGGACAAGGCCGGTTATTATATCGAAAGAAATGCTAATGCCAAAATGTTATTCCATGCTTTGACCATTAAGCTTTACCATATTATTAAAGACAAAATTGTATTTTTGACAGATTGAGGGCAAGCGCTTTGAACTGTGAAAAATGACTGGCCCGGTAGGATCAAAGTTTTATTATACCCGTGTTCACACCCACTTATAAATATAGACTTCCCGTTCAATTGCATTTAACCCGCTTAACGGATATTATAAGTGTGCTTTATCACCAAGCCAGGTAAGCCGTATAATAACTTTACTACCGCGACAGCTTTTCCCTCAATTTCTTTAATATGAAATTTTGAGTTGTACAAATTGTCATACAGGGAACGGCAAACCCAACGGTTGTAAAAGCAACGGAGGTTGCGCTACCGGGGGATGCAACCGCATGAATACCTACGATTGGTTGCGGAACCTGCCAGTGATTGACTTTGATACCATTTGCAAAGTGATCGAGGTCAGCTTTAATAATGGCAGCCGCAAGGATTATTTCAGAAATCCTCTTTTACAAAATTTCGAAAAGGGGGAGATGATTTCTGTGGAAGGCGTCAGCGGCTTTGATCTTGGGGAAGTTTCCCTGACCGGCGAGATCGTTCGCCTTCAAATGAAGAAAAGGGGCGTGAAAGAAGATAACCCGGAAATGAAAAAGGTTTTACGCAGGGCTACTGACAGGGATATTGACATTTGGAAACAAAATAAGGCCAGGGAACCGGAAGCAGTCATACGCAGCCGGGCTATTGCGAAACAGCTGAATCTGGATATGAAGATCAGCCAGGTGGAAATGCAGGCTGATGGACGAAAAGCAACTTTCTTTTATATCGCTGATGGCCGGGTTGATTTCCGGGAGCTGATCAAGATCTATGCTTCTGAATTCAGGGTAAAAGTTGAAATGCGGCAGATCGGCGCCCGTCAGGAAGCTGGAAAAGTCGGTGGAATCGGAAGTTGTGGTCGCGAACTATGCTGTGCAACCTGGCTGACCGATTTCAAATCCGTGAATACGGCAGCAGCCCGTTATCAAAATCTTTCTATCAACCAAACCAAGCTCAGCGGCCAGTGCGGAAGATTAAAGTGCTGCCTGAATTATGAATTAGATACTTATTTAGATGCACTGCAACATTTCCCTGAAAATTGCGATATGCTGCAGGTGACCAAGGGAAACGCCAGTCTTATTAAGAAGGATATTTTCAAAAACCTGATGTGGTATATCCTCCCGGACAGTAATAAACAATACCCGCTTACAATTGAACGGGTAAAAAAGATCAAATCACTAAACCAGCAGGGCGTAATACCTGAAGAACTGGAAGCAGTAGAGCTTGTTTCATCTAAACAACCGAAAGAGGCTGAGCCTGAATTTGTAGACGTTGTGGGACATATCACACTACGAAGCCTGGAGAAAGCGGATAAAAAGAAACGGCAGCAACAACAAAAGGATCACCCACGACAAGCTCAGGGGCACAAGGGCCAGGGTTCAAGAAGGCAACATCGGGGAAATCAAGGTCATAAAGGGCAAAATCCTAATAAAGGTCAGCAGAGACCGCCGCAGGATAATAAGAAATAGCGGGTTTTAGCGTGTAGAGTTTAGATATTTACCTGAACAACACTAAACTCTAAACATCAGTAATATTCATAACTGTAATCATACTTGGTTTTTGAATCACTACCCGTAGAAGGATTCTTTGTCTTAAGTCTGGATTCCCGAACCAGGCCTTTCTCATTGTATTCGTTTTCGGTCTCAGTTTCGAATTCATCTCCTTCCCAACTTCCTTTTTCTATTTCCCTCAGCACCCGGTCTTTGGAATCATATTCATATTTGATGGTGGATTTATTTCCATCTACACTCTTTTCAACTTTCACCAATTGTCCTTTTCCATTGTAATAATAGCGACGATCGATCTTCACTCCCCCATTCTTTCCGTCAGAGATCGCCGTCAGTAATTTTCCTTTCGTATCATATTTATAGGTGGTTGTATTACCATCTGGCGATTGACTTTTCATAAGTCTTCCTTTCTTGTCAAACCATTCATAACTCTTCATTCCAAAACTAGCATCCGTATAGGTTTCTTTATAGCTTCCATCTGCGTTATACTGGTAACCATATTTATCCCGGGATTTACCTTCATGATCGACAAAGGTTTTTTCAACAAGACGACCATTTTTATACGTGTTTTTAATCACGATTACTTCGCCGTTTGTTTCGTGCAGACTATCATTTCCCCTGCGATCATACCAGACGGAACGTTGCTGATCTCCGGCATCCCCACTGCGCTTCTCTGACCATTTTTTGATCTTATGTTTTTTGATCTCTTCTTTTGAAGGCTGCGCGCAAACAACTATTGTCATGAAAAACACAATGAATGAAAGCATCCATTTCATATGCTAATTCTTTAAATAAAGATAAGTGATAGTACTTCTCAAATCCCAAGCGCTTCATAGATCGCATCCTGGATCTTACTCCTGACCTGTAATTGCGATAGGCGGTTATTCTCTCGTGTGGGATGTACGCGATTGGAAAGAAAGATATAAACGAGTTCATGTTTTGGGTCTACCCATACGCAAGTGCCGGTAAAACCAGTATGACCAAAAGTTTGAGGAGAAGCCAACTGGGATGGATACGGGTCTTTACGAAGAGCGTTATCCTTCTCGGGTTTATCAAAACCAAACCCCCTTCGGCTGTTTGCGGCATGGTAAGATGTAAACAGCCTTATTGTTTCTGGTTTGAAAAATCGAACCCCGTTTAGTTCCCCACCATTCAACAGCATCTGGTAGAGGAGTCCAAGATCGTAAGCATTGGAGAAAAGACCTGCATGACCGGCCACACCACCAAACATGGAAGCGCCTTCATCATGTACATCCCCCTGCAAGGTCTGCCTGCGAAAATGTTTTTCCGTTTCCGTAGGTATGATATTTTCCAGGGGAACTCTTTCCTTTGGTTTAAAACCAGTCGAGATCATTCCAAGAGGCCGGTAAAAATTTTCGTAAACGTACTGGTGGAGCTGCACCCCGGTAATTTCTTCAACGATTTTTCCGAGGAAAATAAAATCATTATCACTATACACATAGCGTCCTTTTGGACCTAGCGGGCTATGCAGGATCCTGTGTAAGATCGTATCGGTCCAGTCATCCCGCATATAAATATTCTCGGCTACTCGTACAGTAAACCCATCTCTTCTTTTATCTGAATAAATTGTCGTTTTTGGCGTACCGGTCGCGGAATCAATAGTTTCTTTATAAAAGGGGATGAAAGGGACAAGCCCTGCCTGGTGCAATAAAATATCCCGGATAACCAGATCTTCCTTATTTGTTCCCCGTACCCAGAAAAGATGATCACCCAGCTTATCATCAAGGCCCAGTTTCCCCTGTTCAAACAACTTCATCACCGCAACAGTCGTCGCCGAGATCTTTGTGACCGAGGCCAGGTCGAAAATGCTTTCGGGATTCACCGCTTTCGCATTATCATAGCTGTATTGACCAAATGCTTTGTGATAAATGATCTCTCCATCATGCAAAGCCATTACCACGCATCCAGGAAACACTTTCTGGGCCAATGCATCCTGTACGATCGAATCTACTTTCACGAGTTTTGCCAGGTCCGGAGCTCCGCTCTTAGCCGGGGCGCTGACTATCCCGCTGCCGTATTTATAATTGCAAACTGTGACTGGCAGCGTGCCAACAGCTTTTATCTTCCCTTCCAGGAGTTCCGCTGCAGCCTGCTGAGTAGGTTCATCATCCTGGTGACAGGCCACCAAGGTCCACGCATCGCAAAAGTTTTTCGCGGCGAGGACATTACCGAATAAAAAAGTTTCGGTCTTAATAAAATTCAATCTTTTCCATAGGTTGATGGCAGCTGCACTGATCCCGTAATTATTCGCAGGTCGGTTACTGAATTCGTGGATGCCTACGATGATCGCATCATATTTCCCATCCTTTTCCAATTCTTTTAAAATCTCGTTGGCTTTGCCTTCTCCATCTTTATAGGAGAACAGGAAAGTCTCGGCGTCAAATACATCTTTTAGACGTTGGCCAAAACTATTCAACCGGTTTGTTCCGATCCCGAGATAAGCGATCTTCTGTCCTTTTTTGAGAGGGACGGTCGCATAATCATTCCTTGACGCTTTATATGCAGCTAACGAGACAACTGTAATGGATTTCTTAGCCACTTCGTACCGGATCGCATCGGTTTTCGCATTCAGGTCACTAAGCAAATTCACTGTATTGATCGGAGACCATTTATGCAACCCAAGCCGGTATTTTGAAAGTAAAACTTTCTTCACCTTGGCATTGAGCTCATCCCAACTCAATCGTTTCTCAGCAATGGCTTGTTTTACCGCTTTGATTGTTTCCGGAACTGATTCTGGAAGACAAAGCATGTCATTCCCGGCGATCAGGGCTTCTACCGCAATAGTTCCCCCGGGAAAATATTTTGAGACACCCTTCATCTCGAGAGCATCAGTAAAAGTGAGGCCCTTGTAATTCATCCTATCTCTCAACAAACTGGTTACGTTGTTTTTAGAGATCGAAGTAGCCTTGTTGGCGGTATTATCGATTGCGGGCACAAACAGGTGGGCGATCATTACGCTTCCAATACCCGCATCGAAGACGGCGCGAAACGGTACCAGTTCCAGTGAATCCAATGCCCCAACGGATTTGTTGATCACCGGCAGGTCAAGGTGAGAGTCCACATCCACATCTCCATGACCCGGAAAATGCTTGGCACAAGCCATAATGCCCGCATCCTGCATGCCTTTCATGTAAGCAACTGCAAAAGAAGAGACCTTGTTTTTATCTTCTCCAAAAGAACGATAACCTATTACAGGATTATCAGGATTATTGTTGATGTCAACGACCGGCGCATAATTTACGTGCACGCCCAAACGTCTGCATTGCTCACCTACTGCAAGCCCCATTCGATAAACGAGATTCTGGTCATTCATCGCGCCCAACGTAAGTTGAAAAGGAAATTTGGTTACGCTATCCAGTCTCATACCGAGTCCCCATTCTCCATCAATAGTGACCATCAGTGGGGTTTTTGCAATACTTTGATAAAAATTTGTAAGATTCGCTTGCCGTACAGGCCCTCCCTGGAAAAAACATAGCGCGCCTACATTGTACTCCCTGATCTCATTTGTCACTTTAGCCACGTGATCCGCTCCCAGGTTGGAATGTGCACGGACCACCATCAGCTGGGCAATCCGCTGTTCAGGGCTGAGGGAATTGAAAACACTGTCTACCCAGTCATTTGCAAAAAGATTGCTTTTATACTGGGCTTCCAGGCAAAAAGGGATGAGAAATAAAAAAGCGAATAGTCTTAGGTGTTTATTGGTCATTTCAGAAGGATGAATTATAAAATTACTCGATCCAGTGCTTGTTCGGTTGTTAAATTCAGTATCTTTTTAGTACCAATTTCCACAGGAAGCAAGCATTTTTTTAACAAAAAAAACAGGCCGAATGAAAAAAGGATGTATCCTGCTGGCAGCCCTTGCCTGCAGTGGCTCTCTTTTATCACAAAATCCAATTATAGAGAGAGCTCAAAGCAACACCGTTACCACCATTAGCATGGATGAAATTGGTAAAATAAAGATCGTCACCCCGAATGATATCCTGGCGGGGGATAAGTTTACGGCAGGTGTGAAATTGATTCCAGAAGGAAAGAAGGAAAAAGATATTGTAAAGAATAATCAAATCTTAAAGGATAGTTATATCTATTTGGGACATACCCGCTTCCCCGCTTCAGGCAATAGCGGGCCTCTTTTTCTGAGTGAATCTGAGATCAGGAACACTCCTATCAAAGTAACTGACCCTGGCGGGAAAACGCTTTTCGAATCAATTGTTCCGGACCTGTTCAATAAACCAATACCAAAATCCACCGGTTTCAAAATACCAAGCCACGGGGTTATCGGTACACCATTTAGGATCTATGGGAATTTTGATGGAAACGCGCAAAACACCAGTTGCCATATCGGTGGCAAACCGGCCGAGATCCTGGCGGAATCTCCCCGCCAGTGCATCATCGAATTTCCTAATGATATAAAGGGTGCCACCAGTATTACCATTTCGGAAAATGGAATAATTATTACAGAACAGATCGGTGCTGTCGACATGAGCATCTCTGCTGGTCGCATGAATTTAAAGCGTGGAGAGAGTACATATGTCGATGTCGTGGTTACTGGGCTTGAAAATTTAAAAGAAAATGCAACGCTGACGGTCAAGAATGTTTCTACCGCTGTGGTAACAATGGGTGGCGGTAATTCCCAGGTCATTACTATCCTGCCTGCGGCGGTAAGTGGTACAGGTAATTTCAACCAGCGGTTCAATATCCAGAGCTTACATAAAGGAACTTTCTCGATCAATATAGATCTTCAGTTACCTGAGCCCGGGGAAATAAAGAATAAGGAATAAGAAATACGGAATAAGAAATTGAATATTTAAATATTTAAAAAATAATATTGAAATTTTTTAAGTTACTAAACTCTAAAGCTAAACTCCAAAAAGCCCCTTTGAGTTAAATAGGTTTCTTTCTTAATAGTTTATTTTTACAGACTAAATCCATTCATGTGCCCGATTGCATACTCCTGCTCCCTGATAACATAGCCAACCAGATCGCTGCCGGTGAAGTAATACAGCGTCCTGGCAGCGCCGTAAAGGAGCTACTTGAAAATGCAGTAGATGCGGGTGCCACCGAGATCAAACTTATCATCAATGATTCAGGAAAATCGCTCGTCCAGGTGATTGACAACGGAAGCGGTATGAGTGAGACCGACGCACGCATGTGTTTCGAACGTCATGCTACTTCGAAAATCCAAACCATTGAAGACCTGTTTCATATCAGGACGATGGGATTCCGTGGCGAGGCGCTTGCCTCCATGGCGGCAGTAGCCCAGGTGATTTTAAAAACAAAAAGAAAAGAAGATGCTGCCGGCACCTATATCGAAATTGACAACAGTGTGGTAAAAAAACAGGAGCCTGTGGCTATGCAGAATGGGACCAGCATCGCCATGAAGAATCTTTTCTTCAACGTGCCAGCCAGGCGAAATTTTTTGAAAAGCAATAATGCTGAACTGAGACATATCGTAGATGAATTCACCCGCATAGCACTGGCGTTTCCTCAGGTATTTTTCTCCCTGGTGAGCAACGGGCAGGAACTATTTCATCTCGAGACCGGCAATCTTAAACAGCGCATCCTTCAACTACTGGGAAATAATTATAATGCAAAGCTTGTTCCTGTTAAAGAACAAACCGATTACATGGATATTCATGGCTTTGTTGGAAAACCGGAAACAGCCAAGAAGACCAGGGGTGACCAGTATTTTTTTGTGAACAACCGGTTCATTAAAAGTCCTTATCTCAATCATGCTGTGATGAATGCCTACCAGGAGATGATCAGTCCTGATAGTTTTCCACTGTACGTTTTATTCATAGACCTGGCTCCTACCCAAGTGGATGTGAATGTTCATCCAACCAAACAAGAGATCAAATTCGAGGATGAAAAAATAGTGTATGCCTTTGTGCAGGCGGCTGTAAAACATGCGCTGGCTCAATTCAGCGTAACGCCCACACTTGATTTCGAGCTGGACGCCTCAATTCAGCAATTGCCTTCCATTCAACAGCCTTTCACAGAAAGAAAACAGGAAGCGGCGGTTACTACTTCAATCTTCAAAGGATTTACACAAAAACATCAAGCTCATTTTATTGAGAGTCGGGAATCTGGAGCCGGGAGTCTGGTGTACAATGTTAAAAATTTTGAATCTCTCCGATCTGGTGATATATCTGCCAGAACACAAGACCCATCACTCACGACTCACGACTCTGGACTCACGACTGAAATTGAAGTAACCCAACTGTTAAATACATACATAGCGATCCCGACAACTAACGGTTTTCTGCTCATCCACCAGCAATCAGCCCATGAGCGGGTATTGTATGAACAACTCAAAAAAGCCAGCCAGGAAAAGCCGGTAGCTACTCAACGCAGTATGTTCCCTGTAACGATTGAACTTTCACCTGCCGATTCAGCGATCCTGGAAGAGATCCTCGCCGACCTCCGGTATTTGGGTTACATGATCGAACCATTTGGTAAGAATAGTTATGTTATCCAGGGAACACCAGCGGATGTCGGAACAGGGGATGAAAAAAACGTGATCGACTCCCTCCTCGAACAATACAAACATTTCAGCAATGAAATGAAATTCTCCAGCCGGGAAAAGCTGGTCCGCGCGCTTATACGACAACAGTCGATTAAACCAGGGGTACGATTGACAGAAAAAGAAATGAGACAGTTGGTTGAGGAATTGTTCAATTGTGAAACACCGAACAGTACGCCTGATGGTTATCCTACTTACTTAGAGTTTAAAAAGGAGCAATTGGAAAAGATGTTCGGGAAATGAAAATCACTTATTCTTCGTTCTGAATAATTCAAGTTGCAGAAATAACTGGAATGAACTGTTCTTCTCCTGTTGCGGAGAGCCACCAGGGAGAATAAAATTGATATACGGCTGAAGACCGAAATTGTACCGGGCGCCGATTGTCAGTTTTTCCCATTTGTATTGGGTTTGCAACATCGCTTGCCAATAAGATTTCCGAAACTCAGTTGCTGAATCTGTATCAAGTTTTTGGATGTTTTTTCCAAGCAAGGAATCTTGTTGTGTGAAATTATTTCTATAGATACTTTCTTTCTCCGTTATGGCTGCATAGAATTTATTCCATTGGACCCCTCCACCGGCTGACCAGTTCGGTAAAATGAAATAATTGAAACTAAGAGGCAATTGATGGTAAAAAGTCTTCTTTAACATTGAGGTATTGGTGATACGAAAACGCGGGTTGGTCCCTGTATCATTAATAATCTGCTGCCGGAAGGCAAATTCTTTTGTGTTCTGAGGCGCTCCATACCTGAATTCCGCCTGAGCAAACCATTTTTCAGCTCTTTTCAGCCTTAAGTAAATGGAAGGTATATAGTCGGCCAATGATGTTTTTCTACCAGAGGCACTGTAAGGTGACCATTTCTGACCAGCAATCGGTAATTGCTGATGTAAACCAATTCCTCCACTAATAATAAATGCGCGATTTTTCGTACTGTCATTATCCGGCTGGATTTTCGCAGGATCGGGTTTAGGTGGTGTAATAATGGAATCCTTTTTTTGAATTGAATCAGCTGAAGTGTTGACGATATTTCCGTCAATAGATTTAATCGGGTGTAAATTGGGCCGAATATCGGGTCGGGTTGAATCTGAAACTTTTCCATTCTCCACTATAACCGGTTTGTCGACACCTTTATCAGATTTAAACTCTCCTGGTTTGGCTGGAATTTTATTGGTCTTAACGATCAATCGCTGGTTTGGATTTACAGGATTACTTTTTAGTACCTGATTTTTTCTATTCTGAATTTTTAACTTTTCCTCTGGCTTTATAGTTCCCTTACCTTCTGTTACTATTGGATGATCTTCGGGGTAAGTCTTTACAATTGAACTGGTCTCAGGATCTAATTTGATTGTTTCCTTACTTGTCCTTTCAATGAAACTATCAATTTTTTTACCTGAAACATTAATTGTTCCCGGATAATTTAATGTGTCATTTCTGGCTATATCCTTATTGCTTATTGTTGCAGGGACAGATTGCTCACTTTCCTGTTCTTTTACAAACCATTTTTCAGGCCTTAAGGTCCACCAACCAAGTCCAACTAATAAAATTGCAAGTAACCCCCAGCCGGCACAACCTGTAAACCAAATTGGAAAGAATCTTCTCCGGTCATCTTTATCCAGCCTTCTTTTCATATCCTCCCAGGCCATATTTACATCTGGCAGAGGAAGATCATTCCAAACTTGCTTCAATTCTATCTCATATGGTAAGAGTCGATTCATTGATGGTTTTGTTCATTGATCAGTTTTTGTAGTTTTTTCCTGGCCTCGTTCAAATGCCATTTGCTCGTGCCTTCGCTGATCCCTGCCAGTTTGCCAATTTCTGCATGACTATAGCCTTCCATTACATATAGATTAAACACGGCTTGTGTGGCCGCCGGTAATTCGCGCACG
>Ga0196964_10000276_pt1 | contig 38515 bp, 63 predicted proteins | sample S1_10metaG_FD_148615 | JGI IMG/M metagenome (GOLD analysis project Ga0196964, IMG submission 148615) | Soil microbial communities from Anza Borrego desert, Southern California, United States - S1_10 | ecosystem: Environmental > Terrestrial > Soil > Desert | place: USA: California | collected...
GCGACCGGCTTGCAGATCAAAGTCGGACAGACGCTCACCCTCGACTTCACCCTCCAGGACGGAACGCAGCGCAGCGGTCTCAACGGGACACGGAAGTTCGTCGTGCTCTCGACTGAAGATGTAAAACAGCGGGAAGAAGTGAAAGTGGAGGTGTGGGGATGAAAATCTTGGGTCTTCCGAATCATGCCGTTCAGTCGTATGCAACGCTTGACGCCAGCTCCTTCGCCGGCCTGTTTCCTCCTCAATTCGAGCCTGAGTTGGTCTTGAACGAGGAGCCATCAGAACGTACCCGTTTCACACTGCTGGACCCCTACCACACACAGCTTGCATTGGGCACCTCCGGCTTGCTCAGTCTATTCCATGGTTTCGCCATCATCAACCACAATATTAACGATGGCGGACAGTTCCGAATTCTGGGGTCAATTCTCGGCCCTTCTCTTCATCTTCCTACGCGGGCGGCGCCGACGAGCATTTCTAACGCCACCAACATTTCTGGGAGTGTCTCCGATGTTGATGAAGCGATCGACACACCGGATGGGCTTTCTATCACACCGACAGTAACATCCGACTCCTGGGGCTTCACGTGCGACTTTCCTACGCCGGGGGGTACTCTCGGATCTATAGCTGACGCTCTCTGTTTCGTCGTGCGGGCTCGCAGAGCCTTCTCTGGGGCAGGTGCCACCGCTCCCCAGACTTATCCTTCCCTAAGCATTAAGCTCACAGAGGGCGGTTCACTGATCAGATCCTTGGGTTATCGAGCCGTCACTGAAACGGCAGCGGGAGGACAGATCCTGATTTTCCCGTTTAGTAAGTCAGAGCTTGCGGACCCCACTGGAGCGGGCATACAGGCAGAGATTGACGGAAGTGTGGGGCTTAGCGCGAGTGGGCATCAGTATATCGCTCTCGAAACTGTATCATTCTACTGGGAAAGTGGTTTCGCAGGATTTGATTCAGGATGGATTACTGTAGACAATGGAGACGACCGACCGGCGCCGCTACAGCCCTCTCGTTCATCCCACTACTTTCCGGATACTGCCTGGACAGCCTTAGATGGCATCACTCTTCTTATCAGGTCTGATCAGACTAGGCACGATCCACCAAAGACCCAGGGGTCGGTGATTCCTGTCGGAGCTATTGCTCCAGCAAAGACCGTCATTGACATCGGGGTTTTCTGTGCTGGAGAGGGAATCACCCTGGGGCGCGGAATTAAAAAAGGCTCGGGGCCTCTTGCAGGACCCGAAACCGTTGCATTCGATAGCTCTACGATCGCCGGTCAACCTTATGGCGCTGATTCGTATCGGTTCCGGTCCACTGACCCGATCGAGGTTTTAGTCACTCGGGACGAGGCTTTGTTTTTACAGGATCAATTGGCCTATCGGCGTGGTCAATTTGGAGCGTTCTACGTTGTCTTGGAGCCTGACATTGCAACCTATTATCAGCTTATGTCGTCCTTTTGGGCTCGGCTGAAAAGTCTATCCCGTCCGCACCCGCTGGGCCGCTACCGTGCGGACGGGCAAATGCTTCACTCGATGGAAGTGCAGTTTACAGAGAGGCTCTGAAGCATCAGGTACAGGGTGCCATGGAGTGGACGAAGAGTTCGGTCCCTGGTCCGAGCCGCCCGACGTGGCCGACCCCGCAGACCGTATCTGTCTCCTCGTACACTTCGCATTCCTCCGGATCGATCCAGGGCATCTGGCAGATTAGGGATATTGAGGGTGGCAGAGAGTCAATTTCAAGCGCAAACCAAGGCGGACCGAGACCCGATTCCGTATCCGTCACTGTTCCCTTGAAAGTGGTGGTGGAGAGCCTCGTCAGGTAGCCTGTCAAATCAATGACGACATCCGTGGCCTGACTCGAGAGAACGCGTAAGCCCCAAGAGGGCGGATCGTATGCCGAGGTCGTTTCATCATCGACGGACAGCCAGCTGAGAGCCCCAGTAGTCACCACCGTCTCTCCCGCATTGTAAGTCACAACAGCGGTATCCGGCGCCAAGTTCGTCCCGTAAACCTTCGCGAAGCCGATGCCGGCCGGAGACACGACGGTGAGGTTGTACACGACTCCCGTAGCAGTTTCTGGCACCAAGCACTCCCCGCGGACATCCACCGACAGCGCCGTATTCGCGGCGATCGGGTCTCCTGGCCGAGTGTCCAGCAGCCGGCATGCTGCGATTGGAACCACTTCGTCGGCTGACGAGCTGACCGCCCCCGCGGTCAGAAAACACACACCCATCACGATTAGACGGTACTTGTTCATGAACCCTCCCCTTGGGTTAGAAGACGGGGGCCGGTAATCGACCCCTTACTGCTTGAGTTGCTGCTATGACGCGGTTTGTTTACTGCTCTGCGTAACCAATGGTGCCTGCGACAGACAAAGCGGGACAGGTTCTTACGGGTCAGAACGGCGGACAGCTGCGGGAGATCAGATCCTTCGAATTGCAGCCGGAGCACGTCGACGGACAGGGATCGTCGCCGATCGGCCCATTCAGGCCATCCAGGCGGGCCAGGGTCTCGCGGGAGAGACGGAGCTTCTCCTTCATGGTGATTGCATCTTTCGAAGAGGGAAAAAGGCGGCCCGGGTAACGTTTTGAGAGGGAACCCCGGGCCGCATGAAGCCTTCCGCCGACCACACGCCGGCAGTAAGGCGGGCTACCTACAGATTGCCCGATCGTGGCGTCTCGGGCTCGCCTGGGGCGATCGGCGGGTTCTGCGGCTGCGTGGGCTGAGACGGCGAGGACGGCGTCTGCGGGGTCGTGGTCGGCTGGCTCGGATAGCTCTCGTCGGACATCTCGTCTCCTCTCGTTGTGCGCCGGGCACCTGCCGCGACGCGGTTGTGATCATCAGGGTCGTTGATTCTACTGGCCCTCGGCGGCTGCGCGGATGTACTCGGCGAGAGCGAGCACTTTCTCCAGCTCGGTGGCGAGGATGGCCAAGCGGCGCTGTTCCTCGCTCCGGTCTCCCGTCCGGAGGGAACCAACGTTTCCCCGCGCCTGCTGAAGCAGAACGAGCACCTTCTCCAATTCAATGGCGAATCTCTCGGCGTCTTCCATATCCTCTCCTTTAGATCAAGGCATGCTGTACTCGATCAAGGCTCGGCGGCTCCGAGCGTCTCGGCGCGCTGATCGTCGGCTGAGCGCCGTCGAGCTCCGCAGGATGGCCCGGACCACCTCGGGATGGAGGCGCGTCGCCAAGGCCACCTCGCGGACGGTCCACCATCCACCGCGGGCGAGACAGGCAGCGACTGCCTCCCGGCGGATGGCAATGTCGCAGAGCGGCCTCACCTCGAGCACCGGCGGCAGGCTCGCAGTCGACGGCGGAGAGGGACGTAACTCGATCGACCCCGAGGGGATAACCACCGGCTCCCGTACCGCGACTGGCCGAGGCGGCGGCTCGATCCACCCGGGCGGCCGGAGGCATGCCGGCACCGGGCCCTGCGCGAGGTCCAGCCGGATCTCGTGCTCCCGAAGCTCCGCCCGCGTCATCCGGGCGTGAAGTCGCTGGCCCGTCTGGACGCTGATCATGGATGCGCCACTCCGAAGCGGTCCAGGCGGCTCACCATGACGGCGCTCCGTGCTGTGCGGCAGAATGGCGCCATCGCTTGATGGCCTGCTGAGCGTTGTCTGCGAGAGGACCACTCGCCCCGCAGTACCAACACACGACAGCGAACGACCGCGTCAGAGTCTGGACAACCCGGTGCGTCTGCGGCTGATGTCGCGGGGCAGGCTCCTGCGCGCTCATCCGGCCGCAGAAGGGGCAATCCCAGGGACTCTGGCGGCTCACAGCCCCACCCCCCCAATCCGTCCCTTCACCGGCTGCCACGGCTCACCAGGGCGGGGCTCGATGGCCGGCGGCAGGGTGGTCTCCCGCCGCTCCTCCTTACAGGCCGCGCAGAGGCGGTCTCCGTCGCCGTACACGGGGAACAAGAGGTGGCCGCAGCGCTGGCAGGTCACGACTTGCCCCCCATGTCTGCCTGTTCCAGCGCCAGCCGAGCGATCCGCCGAGCCGAAGCGTACATCTCCCCGCGATGCGCGGCATCATTCGGCCCGGTAGGGTTCGTCAGCCGATCGTCTGGAAGGTTCCCGCCCAAAGCGACGATCGAGCGCAGAGCGGCAATGCACGAAGGGGGCGCCTGTTCAGCCTCCGCCCGCCCCCCGAAGATCTCGCCGAGCCGCTCCAGGAAGGGCTCGGCATCAAGGACATCGTGATGTTTCGTTCGATCCAGTGGGTCGCTATGAACGGTGTACCGCAGCTCCTCCACCAGCGCCACGACCTCCTTCAGCGCCCTGCGATATCCCTCCTCATGCTCGTCCGCGATCCGTTCGCACTTCAGGGCATCTCGGTCCCGGTCGATCGCGTCGGCAAGCCTACTGAACCGACCCGGCAGCGATCCTTGCGGCGGGAGAGACGATTGCTCATAACGTCGACCAAACTCACGCAGCCGATCCCCGAATCGCGGTTCGCTCGAAGGCGGCGGGGGCGGGTTGACCGGCTTGGCCGGCTCACCGCTGGTCGCTCCGCGCGTGATGTCCCACTCCGGGCAGAGACTGTCGGGATCGGGCGGGCCCGCCGGGTTGCCGTAGCCCTCCGCCTCGGCGTCAGCCGGGTCGCCGTCTAGCATGGTGTTGCATTGCTCAGACACGGGCCACCTCCTGCACATCGGGGCTTAGCTCGGTCGCCGTCCGCCACCCGAGCCAGAACCGCTTCGAGAGAGCCTTCGCTACCTGAACGGTCGCCCGGACATCAGCGAGTGCGTCGTGTGCCTCGATGTGCTCGATACCCAGCCACTCGCAAAGGCTGCCGAGCTTGTGGTCCTTCGGCTGCATCGGAGCGATGAAGGAAGCCCACCGAGCCAGGGAGACCGTGTCCAGCGGCTCGAAGCAGGCAGCGGGGCAGAACTCCCCGGCGGTCTTGTACCACGACACCAGGAACGGGCAGTCGAAGCGCTCCACATTGTGGCCGGCGAGGCGGGCCACCGTGTACGTCTTCCCACGGGGCGAGGTCTTCTCCATGGTCGCGTAAGTCCGGAAGAAGGAGGAGAGGAGAGACATCGCGCGGCCTGGAGGGATGGCCTCGGTCATCCAGGTTCCAGCGTCGTAGATGTTTGCCGCCAGCGCTTCCGGCTCGGCCTTCGCGTGATCAAACTGGAGCTTCATCTCCAGCGAGTCGATCTCCCGGAAGGCCCCATCAACCGCAAGGGCAGCAATTTGGATGATCGGATGCCGAAGCGGATCCAGCCCGCCGGTTTCCAGATCGAAAAAGACGATGCGGTCGGCTGGCTTCATGCTCCCTCTCCTTTGATGTCATTGATTTCGAGGTGGACACCGAGCACCTCCGCAATCCGGGTCAGCCTTTCCAGGAGCGCCGTTTCGAGCTCGCGGAAGATCCGGTCCGGGACCGGCTTCCCGCCGAGGTACCGAGCCAGAGTCCGCCGGCTGACGCCCACATCCTCCTGCATGGCGGTCTGCCAACGAGAGCCCCAGAGAAGCTCGGCGTGCTGGCGGAGGCGGTCACGGTCGGTCATGATCTGGCCTCGGTGAGATGGCTCGCGTACCGCGTCAGTACCCGCGCAAGCCTCTCTGCCAATGCCTCGGGTGCTACAGTCTTCCATTGCAGGGGGGTCACAAGGATGAAGGCGAAGGCCCGGGCAAAGGTCGCGGTGAGCTTGAAATAGTTGTCGCCGTCCAAATAGTTGTCGCCGTCCTCGACTCCAAAGAAGTCGGGGAGATGATAGGCGGCCGGCCACGCTCGGAGGAGCGCCTGAGCGGTAGACAAATCCTCGGACCGGCATCCGATCCGGACGCCTTCAATGTCGCGGTCGGTCATCTTCCCACCTGCTTCCGGTGCTCACCCTCTTCAATCCGCTCGAGCCAGGCGTAGAAGTCGTCGCGAGTGACCGCTCCGCTATGTCGCTCAATCCTTTGATGCAGGAATTCGGTTACCGCCTCCCGCTCCTCCTGAGCGCCGCCCGTCTTCTCCCCCGCGAGTTCTCGCTCCGCATCCTCCCGAAGCGTCCGGAGGTCGGCTGCCCATTCCCAGCCATCCAGGGCATCCTCGTCGATCTCGAAGGCGGAGGGGTAGGTGTCGACGCGACCGTCCTCCAATGGCTCCAGGAGATCGACGACGCGGCGGAGGATCATGCCATCGCCGACAACAGACAGGCGATCGCCAATAATGTCGGGATCCGCGCGGGTTTCTTCGAGAACCTCTCGCAACGCGATCGCGCATCGCAGAAATGTCGGGATGTCGCCCGTGTTGGCCGTGCTCCAGCGCTGCACCAGCAGCTCGCAGCGGGTGCGGAGATCTCCGGCTGGGGCCGGCCTCGCGTCGCTGTTTCGATGTTCCCAGCATCGCCCACCAACCGAGCGCTGGCAGCAGAGACCGCCCGGGTAATCGCCGAAGTCTTGCTGGCTCATTCCCTTACCCTCCTCCACCGGCCGACAGGCCGCTGCTCGACATGGCAGTACTCCAAAGGAGGCAGCGTGCCCATTGCGTCCTCGAGTCGCTCCTTCTCGCTCGCCTGAATCTCCTCAGCAAGCCAGCGCGGACCGATAACGATCGATATCCGCTTCCTCCCTTCCCGCTTCGAAACCACTCGGTACTCATGCTGGCAGTTCATCGCGTCCTCCCGCCAGAACCCCGAACGATTCCCGCCGCCTGATCCGCCATCACCAACCCGCGCGTGTGGAGGTGCGAGGCGGCGAGCCAGAACCACTCCTGCGCGAGCCGGTCGGCTGGAGGTCGTATCTCGCCCTCCTCCTCCAGGGCTCGCAGAATCTTGGCTTCGAGGCCAGGTAAGCGGGTCATACCCATTCTCCCTGGGGCTCGTATTGAGTCGCTCGCTCCGTCCAATAAGCCTCGGCCTTGAGGCGGAACTCTGGATCATCAAATTGCGGAAACGTCAAGGAAGTTGCCGGACACCGACGACCCGGTATAAAAACCCGATACTGGTGCGGCGGACCGCTATGATCCCCCTCGGGCCGAAGACAGTGAATGCACCGCGCCACTTTGAAGGTGGCGACCCTATCTGGAGCGCTCACCGTTCACCGCCTTCCCGCGTCGGCAGCGGAGCCCAGAAGGCGACATCGACTTTCGCCGCCCGGTATCCCTCAAGGTCAGGCTCGAAGAAGCCTCGCTCGGGCCACCAAGGCTCGAAGGCGGCTGCGTGCCACTCCCCCAGGAAGCTCTGCGGATCGTCAGCTCCCCAGCAGAGCACGAGTTCCAGATTCTCGGGCTCCCGTTCCTCCAGGGTGAAGAGGCGAAGCTCGATGACATTCGGTAAACGGTATCGCCGCCGCTCCCAGCAGCGGTCGCACAGCTTCGTCCCGGTCATGCGGGTAGGGCGGGAGCAGGCGGTGCAGTGAGTCCAGGCGTCACCCTCGCGGGGATCGGAGGCGACAGCCCCCATCTGCTTCGCCCAGACTCCAGCGGTCGCAGCGCTCCACGGCGGTAGCATGATGTCGGTCATAGCAACCTCCCGGACCTCTTATTGTCGCCCACACCCGGGCACTCCCGGCATCCAGACGGCTGGATGGCAGGGAAGCGGCTCATAAATGAAGCTCCAGCAGAGACCGCGTGCGCTCGCTTTCGATCCATTTGTTCGCGCCTTCTACATCCCCCGCCCTCAGGTGGTTTCTCAATTGAGTCAAAATGACCGCAAGCTCACTCCCGCTCAGTAGACGGCGCACCTCCTGTAACTCATCCAGCAGTTCGGCTTCCCGCTGATGAAGTTCTCCTCGCGTGACGCTCATGCCCTCCTCCCGTGCTTCCGCAGCCCGCGGGCCACGAACGGGGCGAGGGCCATTTCCCGACTCATCCGCCGCCGCATTGAGATGACGCGGATGTCCTGCTCCAGGCGCTTCCGGCGGTCGGGATCCGCCATGGTGATCTCGAACTTGCAGCCGCCGCACAGCCGACGGTTCCCGCCATCTCCTTCGCCGCTACAAGGCCCTACATTCGGGCGGAGCTTCAGGCAGCGCGGGCAGATCTCGGCGCTCACGCCCTGCCCCCTTCCGGGTAGCAGAAAGCTCCGATGCAGTGGTCAACGTGGAGGACGATGTCTTCCTTCTTCTCGATCGCCGTCCAGATATCGAGCCCGCGGGCGATGGTCCGATAGCGGCGCCGACCGCTCCCGTCCTTCGCCTCGAAGGCTGCGACCACTTTGTAGGTTGTGCTGGGGTTCTGCTTCGTGTTCACCGTGGTTTCCCTCCGGCTCGCCGGGCCCTATTGCCCTTGCGTGTCTCTATTGTGTGACAGGCCGGGGAGGATGTCAAGCGGAATCTTTGCGTCTGCGCTACCATCTCCTTGATGACTCTCCAGACGGATCGCCGTCAGTGGCTCACCCCCGGCTTCATGAAGGAGGTCGTCGTGGCCGTTCTGATGATCGGCGGGACCATCTGGACCATTCAATCGAAGGTCGATGTCCTGCGCAAGGACAATGACCGCCTCGAGGCCTCGATCGCCGACCTCCGGGGCGACCTCAAGAGCCTCCAGGCCGCCCAGGCTGACGTGATTCGCGCCCAGGAACGCATGGCCGCCCTGATCACCCGCGTGGAGGCTCTGGAGCGCTTCCAGGCTGCCCAGAACGATTACAATACGAACTTCATGTCCTCCATTGCCGTATTGAAGAGAGGTGTCAAATGAGTCGCAAGAATCCGGTCCTTGATGGTCCCTGCTGTCGCTTGGAGCTGTGCTGCGATCCGCCCCGGGCTGCCGAAGCCCTCGCGGCCTACCTGAGCATCCCGAAGGAAGCTGCAGCCGCAGTCTTAGCCGAGCACTATCTCGTCCCGCGAACGCTTGAGCCAGGTCCCGAACCGACGAGCTCCGAGCACTTAGCGTCGGCCAGAAAGCGGCTCGAAGGCTTGCACCGACGTCTGGCGGCGGAGCTGAAGTCAATACTTCTCGGCATGGGTTATGCGTCGCCTAAGGGTACGGGCTAAGTTCTTCCCCCGCCTTCCTGCTCCAGAATCCAGCGCCCGATTTCAGGTCTTCACTTCCTCCGGGATTGGCGGCGGCTCTGACTTGTTGGACCTCGGGGGAGAGGGAAGGGAGGGGCGACCGGCAGGGCCCCACAGCGCCGTTCTCGTGGCGTCCCGTGCTCGTGCTGCGGCGAGCTCCAGGAGTACGTCTTCCCCCTCCCCGGCAAGCTGCTGCGTCTCAACTCCCGGCGTGTCGGCGAGGCGCCGTATGGCCCGCTGGAGATACTCGTCTAGTCGCTCGATGGTCGTGCGGGGAATGCGGGATTGGTCGTCGGTAGGGCGGGGGTCAGGCAAGGGACACCTCCGGCATTTCGCGGACTCGTAGGTCTTCCGGCCATTCGGCAGGATCGCCACCCTTCCGATCCTTGAGACGGATGGACCACATCCCCTGTAGGTCTTCTTTCTTCGTTCCCCACGGCCACATCTCCCCAGAAACCGCGCACCCATCCCAAACAGGCCCAGCGCCGAGCTGCTTGCCGAAGAACGCCACGCCTGCCGCTGCACACTGTTTGCGAATAGAGCGCATCCAGGAGATGTCCATCGGCCGAGCGCTGGGGCCGCTCTCGGCGCCGCAGATAACCCAGGAGATTCCGGAGAGATCGACTGCCCCCAGATCCTCGAGCAGCGGCTCTGCGGATACAAAGCGGACAGCAGCCGGCACCCCCCGAAGATGCCCAACGCGTTCGCCCCACTCCTGACGCCTCTCCGCCGAGACACCGAGCCAGACATTCCTAAGGGGCCATGGCTGAATGGCAGCACGGTCTGTCTCCTCGGCGCCCATCCCCTGGGTTCGGGCATACCAAGCCACGGAGGCGCTCGGCTGCTCTTCGCCGATTTGCCAGTACTTTTTCCCGTCACTTCCGAGCCACGCAAACCAGCTCGGCAACCGCTCCGCCCGCTTCGTCAGAACTTGATGTGTGTGCTGCGGCGTCGCCGCCATCACGCCGAAGCATGCAGCAATATGCTCGTTCGGCACCCACGAACCGAACATATCCGTCATGTCACACCAGAAGTAGGTCGTCGGCGTCCGCCGGCGCAGTACCTCCTTAAGCTTCGAGACATCTAGGAAAGGCTCGACGAGCTCCCGCCCGCGCCCGTGTACGCCGCCGAATGGAGGAAGGCCGCGACGTGACTGAAAGCGGGAGCTATAGCAAAATGTGCATCCGCTCGATACCTTCTCGCAGAAGTGCCCAACCTTCGAGGGGTCGGACTTCAGGCGGGCGCGCAGAGGGTTGATGGTGTGGCCGGTCCATTCGATCGACGTGGCTCCCATCAATGCACCTTCTCTTCGGTGGTCTGGCAGTTGAGCAGAGCCGTCAGCGCCGGCCACACCCGATCGATCTCGCCGCGGGACCGCAGCAGCAAGAGCGACTGAATGACCGCCGCGAGCTCCGCCTCGCCGTCTCGAGCGGCTGCCGCCCGAGCCAGACCCAGCGCCTCGCCCGCGTCGATTTCGACGAGATTGTCCCAGTCGGGTGGGATGGTCTCGCGAGACGGATCATCCGGCTCGGCTCCAGCGCGCCAAGCAGCCACTGCTGCGGCGGCAATTCTTCGAGCACACTCTGAAATGCTCATCCTGGTCTCCTAGTCGAAAAGGGAAAAGGGCTTCGGGCGCCCAGGCGTGGCGGCCTCGCGCGCTTCGGGGTAGGCGCGGACCATGATCCAGCATCCCGGCACATCGCCGTAGAGCTTCGAGGCGGACTGGACCACGATCTGACAGTCGTCCACCCAGGCGATGCCCTTGAGCGCGTCCTCGGTGCTCCGGATCAGCTTCGTGATATCGGGCGTTCCCGTGTGGCCGGTCGGAGCGTTAGGCTTCAAAATCTCGGCTCGTCGGCCCGTGCCGAAATGGTGCTTGGGCCGTGGCATCGTGAACAGGAACTCGGCCTCAAGGGGCCCGGTCAAAGGCGCGGTGAAATGTTCGGCGGCAGCCAGCGCCACCTTGGCCCGCCAGGGGGCGTTGTGCTTCGCGTCCTCAACGATCGCGACCCGCGTCTTCCCGGTCTTCGTCCTCACCACGAAGCCTTTCTTTGAGCCCCCCGGCTGCGGCACGCCGGGGACGAAGAAGCGGACGCCAGCAGTCACGACTCACCTCTGAGGAGGGCTGCGACATAGTCCTCTACCCAGGCGCACCTTCTGTGTGCCCAGTTGAAGCTATCGTACTCAGGCGATCGGGCCGCCTTGAGCGTCCGCGGCCACTCTCCGCGCTGTCCGAAACCAGCCTCGCGCCAAGACCTGACTGCTTGCCACTTCGCTGCCGCCTTCGTGACGCCGAAGCAGATGCACTTCACGCCATCGAGCTCCACGGCGTACGCGACGCGGGCGCTCATTCCGGGATCTCCAGGTAGGAGAACGGCATCCGCCAGACCCACCCATCCCAATCCCGAGGGGTGGAGCTGCGAAACATGTTTATGAAGCCTTCGGGGGTGGTATCGAAGCCCTCCCGGATCACGTCATCCTGCTCGATCGAGACGAGCGGCTCTTTCGTTGCCATGCCGCAGCGACCGATGCAGAGCCCCTGCGCACCCGCCTGCCGGATCTTGTCGACCCCCAGGAAGTAGGCGCCCTCCTTCCACCAGCTCGGCAGCGACACCCGGCGCGTGACGGTCTTCCGCCGCTCCCGGACCGCGTCAGTGGTCAGTGCGAAGGAGAGGCGGGGAAGCCGGGGCAGATAGATCGGTTCCGGACGCGCTTTTTTCTGAAGCGGGAAGGCTGCCGACCATCTTTGATCATGCCGCCAGATCCGCGCTTGGCGCTCCCCGTCAGCTACGCGGAGCACCATGAGGGGAATCGTCCCGCCCGCATCCCTGTCGTCGCCTTCGCAAACGACCATTCCCTCGGGGAGCGCGAGCACCTCCGCCCACGACAGCGGCGGCGAGGTCGACGGTTTGACCTTCCACCAGTCGAAGAGCTCGCGCTCTTCGTGCCCGTCCTCCTCGCCGACGGGGCATCGGGTCAAGGTGTCGTCGGTGTGCCTCACTTCGCCTTCCTCCCCCGCCCGATCGGCGTCGGCGCTGGCGGCTCATCTTCCCCTGGCTCCCGCCCGCCGTCGGTCGGGTGCTGCCGCGCGGCTTCGCGCTTCGCTTCGAGGATCTCATTGAGCGCTCGCCGGTACAGAGCCAGGGTCTCCGCTCCCTCTTCGTACCCCAGCTCACCCCTGTTGATCGGTAGCCCGGTCGCCCGCGATGGCTCTCCGTGGCTGTGGACTCCGACGAGACTGGAGGGGCGGTGGTCTGCCTCCGTGAACCGGCCGGTGATCTTCTCGTCGCCGTGCTCGTTTGAGATGATGAAGTCTCGGTAGTAGAAGACGGGGCCACCCGCCGGGGCGGCGAGGGGCAGGTCTCCCTGCGGGTCCAACACGAGCCCGAGCGCTTCTGTCCAATCCTTGAGCTGCTCAGGCGTCGGTTCGCGGAGCGCTTCGAGCAGATTCTCCTGCCGCTCCTGGTCGCCGAGGCGCCGATGCTGGACGAGCTCGCCCGTGTCGTCCCGGACGAGGAAGGCGTATCCCTCCTTCAGCGCGTAGAGCCAGGAGCACTCCACGTCGCGGTCTGCTATGCCGGTGTCGACAACGGCCGCCAAGGTGTTGGCCTCGTCCTCCAGATGCGCGAGGTATCCCTCCATGGCCTTCTTCTTTTCATTCCAGAGGCCTTTGGCCTCCGCGATCTTCTCCTTCTGCTGACTCATCGCCTCGACAGCTGCAGCCAGCTTCTGGCTTTCGAGCGCTAATTCGCTCGGAGCGAGCTCCGTCGGTAGCTTCCTTGTTTCGGTCTGGATTCGCATCCTACTTCTCCACCCTGGCGACTCGGCCGGCTTCGATGATCGGAATATTCGCCTCGGTGGGCACATAGATGATCTGCTGGATCTTCCCGCTCTCCAGGGCGTTCGCGAAAGCACCGATGAATTCCTGCTGGCGATACTGAGGAAACTGTTGGCTCGCCTTGCCGACAATCGCTATCGCCTGCGCCCGCTTCTCGGCTGCCTCGCGTTCCGCGTCGGCCTGTGTGACCATGATCAGCTTCGAGGAATGAGCGTGCGCCAAGGCGGCCTCTCCAGCCTTCCTCTCGGCATATACATGATACTGAGGACACCCAACCATAAAGCCAGCGGTGATCAGCACCGTCAGGGCACCGATGCTCCAGACCGCAGAGGCGGTAACTATTGGACGGTCTTCGTAGGGCATTTTATTTTCTCCTGGTAATTATAGTCGTCTTCGCGCTTCTCGTTCCTGGTAGGCGGCGAGGTCTCGGAGCCACCGCTGATAGATGTGGGACGCTCGGAGTTCCCTTCCCCGCCTTTCCTCCTCCGCCTCGATCGTTGTGCCGCAGCGACGGTGGCATTCCTCTTTCAGGTGGTGCCACGAAGCCCCGGATACGTCGGCGCACTTCGGCCATGCACCGCCGCTGGGTCCCCGGCGCAAGACCGATGGTCCGGCAGGCATCTTCGAAGATTTCCCGTGTCAGCCCCGGCAGCGTCAGAATCCACAGTGTCGAGTCGCTGCGCTTCTCGGCGATTGCGCGCCCAAGGCCTTCCAAATGGGCCCGGATTTCGTCGTCTCGGGTCATCGCGCATCCTCGGCCGCAGCCAAGACGGCGAGACAGACAGCGCGGCACCAGGGGCCCGAGCCCTCTCCCTGCTGGTTGGTGCTCCTGCCGAAGGTAAGCGTGCTGACGGTAGCCCACGCCGACCAGTGGCTCATTCTTGTCTCAACCTGCCAGCCTCGCTGCGCGGCTTTGGCCATCACCTCAACGGTTTGGGCGGGGTCAGTGAGAGGGGACCAGGGCTCGTGCGTCGACTGCGGATAAAGGCCGCGCCAGATGGTGGGTGGGCTTCCGGGGTCCTGCCCGACGACAAAGGAGCCCCGGGGGATCGGCGCGTAGGGCCATTGCGGCTGTTCCTGCCACCCCATCCAGCGCGCAAGGGCACGGTTGATCTCGTGGTCAGTCATCTTCTCGTCCACCCGAAGAAGAGGGCCCAGCAGTAGCGATCGGATCGGCACTTCGGGCACACCCGCTTGCTGACCCGGTGATAGCCCCCTTCCGTAAATTCATGGCTGCATCTCAAGCAGTGGAACAGCGCCCTCACTTCCCCACCGCCTTCTCCACCGCATGCGGAGTCGCCTTCACCCCTCCGTCCGGCAGGCTTTCGAAGCTATACCGCCAGCCGGGGGTCTCTGGAGGGGTCTGCTCGCCGACCTCCCCAAGGGGGCCGGCTCCGGGATAACCGGGAGGGGTTCCGAGCGCCTCGAAGCACCTCCAGCGCGCCCAGGGCGGGATCGAGCCATCCTGTCCTACCGTGAGCGTGTACGACGTCCCGAGGTCGGCGTTCCTCACCGTGATCCTCTTGCCGTTCTTCGGGGGCATCAGGTGGACCTCGGACAGATGCGGTCCACCGCCGAGCGATTCACTGAGCCGACAGCATCAATTTCCTGCAACAGAGACCGCCGAGTCTCGATTTCCTTGCGACGCAGCTTTCCCACGTCGCTCGCGAGTCTGTGAATTTCTGCCGCGAGACTCTGAAAGAGAGGTTGGCAGGTCCAGTCATGATAGGACTGGAGTACCCCGAATGGAGCCAGGGTGAACCAGTCTCCGTGCTTCCAGATCGTCATCTTCCCGCCGTCGTGTTCGAAATTGGTGACGCAGCCATCCTGCCGTCGCGCCTCTCGAAGCTCCAGGCCCTGAAGCTCTTCGTCTACCCCGCGTCTGTCGATCGTGTCCGCCATTGATTCACCTCCGCTGAAGACCATAGCATCGCGTTGCGCCCATTGCAAGCGTTGCGGTCGTTGCGCGACCGTGCTACGCTCTCCCCGCTCGCCTCCCGGCCTCTCGGCCCCAGGATGGAGCGGGCGGAAAGGTCCAGAATGACCATCAACGACTATGTCGGAAAGCTCACCACGGATGAATGCGTGGACGCCTTCCTCGTCATCTTCGACGCGCTGAGCACGGAGTCGCTGGCCGTGGCGCTCGGGGAGATGACTTGGGGAGATCGCGATCGCCTCCGCGAAGCTCTCGAAGGTCTGGAGTTTGAGGATGAGTGACGCAGAAGAGCCTCTGAAGATCGAACGCCTCACTCGCGGGGATCGGGGGTTCGTCGGATACGGCGAGCCGGTCCACTGCACCTACGGAACCGCAATCGAGGTGTACGAATCCTCCAGTGCTGAAGGGCCGCATATCTGGCTTGCCCTGAGGCAAGATTTAAGGGTATTGCGCAATTTTGCCGCTGGCGAGGCTCACGCCCACCTGTCGGCCGAGCAGGCGCGGCTGGTCATCGCCCGTCTGCAGGCCTTCCTCGACGACATCCCGGAACGGTGGGGGCAGGAGGACGCTGGTGTCTGACGCTCCCGCTCCCCTCGTCATCACCGTCTCGAAGGCAGACCCAACCGGCAAGGAACCCACGGCTGGCGCGGTCCTTCAGATCACCGCCGACCTCCCAAAGCTCAAAGGCGAGCACCCCTATGCGCTCTGGCGAGCACTGAACTTCAGTCAGCACATTCGGGATGCCCAACAAATCGTAACTGCTCTCGCCGCCCTCCCCCAGGGAACGATTGATCAGGTGCTCCTCCTCCTCCTCCAGCAGCGGGCGTCGCTTTTGCGGGTGGCTGGTCCCGTCCCGTCGACCTGCTTGCCCGAAGCCGCGCCGATACAGCCGCACGGTACCGAGGCGCCAGCAGAGGAGCCTCCAACCGCCCAAGTGGTTGATCTCATGGAAGCGCTCAAGGCGAGCCTCGCGGGGGCGAAGCCCCGCAAGGAGTCGGAGTGATCACCCCCGAGCAGCGCCTCGCCCGCCGCCTGTTACCTTATCCGGCACTCCTGTGCCGTTCATGACACCTCCCGAAAGGTTTACCATGACCACAGAACAGAAGGGGCTTTTTCCAAGTACCTCGACCGCTTCCGGCCGCCGCGTCGTTGTCCAAGAGCATTCTCCGGAGGTCGAGGTTGTGACCTCGGAGCCTTCCGCGATGACTCTCTACACCGGCGGGGGCGCCATCTCCCCGCAAGGCGAAGCGCCCCCGGTCGCAGCGCTGGCGATGCTGGAGAATGCCCTCCAGATCACCGAGCGCATGGCCCAAGTGGTGTCGAGCTTGCGGGTCGCTGCAATCAAGATGACAGATCCCGTGGACTGGGTCTTGAGCATGGATAAACAGAAGAACGAAGCGGCCATGCTTACAGCCTCTGGGGCGCAAAAAATTGCCTCATTGTACGGGATTCAGCTTTCTCCCCTGGAGGGCGCAACCCTTGAACCGCAACGGGCACAGATCAACGGGAAGCTCGCTTTCGTCCTGCAGTGCACCGCCTCATCCCGCCTACTCGGGCGGTCGATCGAGATCGAAGCGACCCGGCGGGAGGATGAGGAATTCACCGGCCGCGCCACTGACGAAAAAGGAGACTTCAAGTTCAACGCCGACCACGCTTTCGAGCCAGATCTGAAGAAGGCCGTCCGCACTCTAGCCATCACCACCGCTGTTCGCGAGCTGGTCGGCCTGAAGAATGTCTCCCGCCAGGAGCTCGACTCCTGCTGGCTCGGGACGACAAAGTCGACGGAGCGCTGCCGCTTCGGCCACGGCTACGGAACCAGCCAGGACCGGAGCGCTGCCGGGGTGGCGGAGGGTGATGTCAAGATCAAGGCGAAGGAGCTGGGGGACGAGATCCTGCGCCGAGTCGGAGGCGACACCGATGCCGCGAAGACAGTTCTCCGCGAGATCACGGTCAACAAGGACGGGAAGTATGCCCGTGACTCCGTAGCTCAGTTCACGAAGGTCGAACAGGTTGAGTGGGCGGCGGAAAGGCTGAAGAAGCATCCCGTCTTCGGCGACGCTTCGCAGCGCCGCGAGCCTGGGGAGTGATCGATGTCGAAAATCCAGGATCTCACAGCTGCTCTCGGCGAGGCGTGGGTCGAAAACACCCGTCGCGTCAAGGGCTGGAAGCCCCGGCAGGGGCCGCGCGACTACCTCACAGCCTCCAACCTTTCGGAGTGCGGGCGAGCCATGGCGCTCGATCTCCTGCACCCCGAGGACAACCCTCCCTTCGACGACGACACCCTGGAGCGGTTCTACCGCGGAGACGACGCCGAGACCGCGAAGAACGCCCGCCTTCACCAGGTAGGCATGCTCTGCAGGCCACCATTCAAGGTTCACGGGCAGCAGCGCGAAGTCGAGATCTTTGCCCGAGACGGCAAAACTCTTCTCATCCGCGGTAAAGTCGAGGGCACCCTGGAGTTCTATACGGAGCGACTGGAGATCGACTACGAGATCAAATCCGGCCAAGCGGTCGCGCACGTCGAGACTTTAGACGACATGCTTCGAGGGTACTGGACACGCAAATACGTCCGCCAGTTTGTCTCCTACCTCTACGCTCAGGTGCGCGGCGGCCGCGGCTCCGGCCTAGGCGTCTTCATCCTCGACCGGCCGGGCCTGCCGGTGCTCATTCCTCTCGATCTTGCGGAGGACGGTCGGCTCCTGGAGCTCGCCGAGAGGACTCTCACCGCAGCGGAATGGGCGGTCGAGGCTCGCTTCGACGCTCGCGAGCTGCCGCCCTTTGCCACCGACCAGGGTCTCTGCCGACGCTGCGTCCATCTCGGGAAGAGTTGCCACCCTCCGATCGACTTCGGCCCTGGGGCTCACATCGACGATGACCCCGTGGCGGCGGCCATGGTGGCGGAGTATCTCGAGACGAAGGAGCCCTCGACGCGCCACGAGCGGGCAAAGCGCTTCCTCTTCGGCGACGCGAAAAAACCAGGCCGGTACCGCAGCCATCCGCTTGCCCTGGTGGCCGGAGAGTACATCGTCGAGGGAGAGTGGGGCCCTTACACCCGCTACGAGATCCCTGAAGAGATCAAGGAGAAGCACAAGGTAGTCGACCCGAAAGGCCAGTGGAAGACGACGGTGACGAAGCTCGCGAGCACGGCGAAGGACTGAGCGTGCCTCTCCCTGACGTGCCAGCTCGGCTCATCGTCGCGAGGCTCGCGGGACAGCCGAGCTGGCTGATAGTCTGCCGCCGCTGCGCGTGGCACTGCGAGACGACCGAGGGTTCGTGCTGGCGCGGATGCCCCAACTGCTCGGCCGAGCTCTGGCTCGTCTGGCCGGACGGCTCGTCGGAGACCATGATGCTGGCCGCCTCCTGGCACGCTGGCTTCCGTGCCAAGCGGCGGAGGAATCGGTGGCGGATGGCTCCTCCGATTGCGGGAAGCACGAATCGGTCTTGACTCTCTACCCCGAACGGATAAACTTACTCCATGGAAACCCAACGACCGCGAAGGGGGCGGCCTCCACTCCCTCCCGCGGAACGCCTTCGGGAGGATCTCCGTATTGTGATGCGCCAGGCGGAGAAGGATGCAGTCGTTCGTGCAGCAGACCGCGCCGGAACTACGGTTTCAGAATGGGTGAGACGAACCCTTCTTGAAGCTGCTGGCGAACAGGTGTGCGCATGAGCAGGGAACGGTGGCACAGGAAGGTCGATACGAGGGAGCCGAATGGCACGCCCAAGCCTTCCGAAATCCGCTAAGTTCCAGATGCTGGTGGCCCTTCTCCGGCGGCCGGCCGCGCATTGTCGTGGATACCTGGAGCTTCTCTGGGACGCTGCGTACGAGAACGGGGAGGAATTTCTTGGCCCTGCCGCCCTGGTTGAGCACATAGCTACATGGGACGGCGAGCCGGGCGCTCTTGTTGCTGCTCTGGTTGACTGCGGATCCGCATCTCCCTCTGGGGCTGGTTTCATCGAGCTCGATACCTCGCGCGCAGAATCACGGTCGGGATACCGAATCCACGATCTATGGGACCACGCTCCAGACTATGTCCGCAAGAGGTATAATAGGGAACTTCAACGCAGGGAGACGGGTTCGCGGTATAGAGCCAGTGATGCAATTAGAGGAATTGACCGGTCAGTGACCGGTCGGTGTCCGCCGAATGGACAGACTTGTCCGCCGAACGGCGCACCTCCCGCTCCCGCTCCCGCTCCCGCTCCCGCTCCCGCTCCCGCTCGGGAAGACGCGCGCGCGGAGAACCTCGCGGGGGTCGAACCCCCGGACCCCGCCTCCTCAGGAACCCAGAACGGCAAGAGCAAGAGGGTGAAAGAGCTCCCCTTCGACCCCCTCACCGTACCTCTGCCGCCGATTCTCGACACACCCGCCTTCCGAGCCGTATGGGAAGCTCGCGTCGAGGAGCGATCCGAGGGGCCGCCACGGAATCGCCTGAGACCGAAGCAGACGGAGGTGAAGCTCTCCAAGCTCGCCGAGGTCGCTTCCAAGCATGGGATCGACGCGGCCATCAGCTGCGTCATTAGGGCAACATCGGGAGGATGGAGCGGAGAAGTCTTCGCAGAGGATGAGGCAGGTATCCGCAGTGGCAACGGCAACGGAGGCTCCCATGGTCAACAGCAGGCTCGACGCTTTACTCCAGCGATTAGAGGCGCAGCTCCTCCCGACCCCCAGCGACTTGCCCAGCTCCGAGCTCGATCTCAAGCCGCCATCTGGGTGGATGATGACGATCCGCCGAAGGCTTGATGTGCCAGAGATCGCGCTGAACCGGGGGTGGACTGATGACCAGCAGCAGGACTACGCTCACCGCTACCAAACTCAGGAGAGGCGCATGGAGAGTGCGGGAGTGCCCCCCCGATACCTCAGGTACACTTGGCAGACCTGGCCGCGCAAGAAGCGGCAGGATCTCCTCGACTGGCCCAGCAAACCGGGGCCGGAGGGGCGGATCCCGTGGACGGTCTTCGCGTACGGGCCCAAGGGTTCCGGCAAGACGCACATCACTACCGCCGTGCTTGCTGATTTGCTCTGCCGGGGATGGACCTGCAAGTGGTTCGAAGTTGCGGAGGCGATCGAGGAGGTCAAGGCGGAGTTCGCCGACGAAGTCTACCAGGGCAGGACCATGAAAGCGCTCAAGGAGACTCCCATAATCCTGCTCGACGACTTGGGGGCCGAGCGTCTCACCGATTTCGCGGCCGACACAGTGGCGCAGGTCCTGAGGTATCGTTACAACCGGGAGAAGTTCACCTTGGTCACTACGAACATGGAACTTGAGGAGCTGGACTCGATTGACTCCCGCCTCGGGTCCCGGCTCGGCGGACGGGAGGCCCTCCAGATCAACTTTGCAGGACAACGGGACTGGCGCCTATGAACGCTCCAGGCGGAGCAGGGGAGTCTGTGGTGAACTCCCAGGGCGCACATGGCGGCGCCATTACCTCAAGGGCAGAGATGAAAGCGACCCCACTCTTCCCCTGGTTTGGCTCCAAAAAGGACGTGGCGCGGGAGATCTGGGACCGGCTCGGGGATGTGCCCAACTTCGTAGACCCGTGCTGCGGATCTTGCGCAGTACCGCTCCTCCGCCCGCATCCCGCGAAGACCATGACGTTGAACGATGCGGATGGCTTTCTGGTGAACTTCTTTCGGGCTGTGTCGATAGATCCGGAAAGCGTCGCGCATGAGGCAGACTGGCCGGTGTCGGAGCTTGATCTCACCGCTCGGCATGCCTACCTCGTGAAGCGCATCCCGTGGCTGGTGGAGCGGCTCGAAGGAGATCCGTGGTGGTATGACGCCCGCCTAGCCGGATGGTGGCTGTGGGGGCTTTGTGAGTGGATCGGGACCGGCTGGTGCACCGGTGATGGGCCGTGGGCGGAGGTGGGCGGGCGGATCGTAAACATCAGGGAAGGGGAGCACCTCGGGGATGCCGGCCGCGGCATCAACCGCAAGATACCGCACCTCAGCACTGCCGGATCTGGAATCAACAGGGCGATAGACACGCGCAGGACTCTTGAAGCGGCGCGCGACCAGATTCGCGGAGCCCGGATTACGTGCGGTGATTGGCGGCGTCCGCTCTCTCCCGCCGTCACTTGGCGCCATGGGCCGACGGGGATTCTTCTTGATCCGCCATACCTGAGAGGCGAGATGTCATACGCGGGCGGCGGCGCAATCGCCGAAGATTGCGCCGCTTGGGCACGCGAGAACGGGGATAATCCTCTCCTTCGCGTCGCTCTCTGCGGCCACGAGGGGGACTATGATCTCCCGGGATGGGACGTGTTCCGTTGGAAGGGGCGGGGCGGATACGGCAACACAGGCGGCGAGGATGCCGAAGACAACCGCCACCGAGAGACGATCTGGTTCAGTCCTCACTGCCTGGGGAGTCGGCAGCCGAGCCTCTTCCCGAGAAGTTGTCGATGAAGCCGCGCCAGCGAAAGTCCCGGGGGAAACGAAAGGACCGAAAAAACTTCGATCAGGCTTTGGTCGACGCGGGTAAGTGCGGACGCCCTACTCGCAATCCGGCCGCAAAGGGCGACTACTGCACTCTGGACGCCGGCTGGGGAACTGACCACTATGGCGCCGGCGCCTGTCGCAAGCACGGGGGAAATAATCCGATCACTCACGGAGGCTACTCGGAAACGGCGCGCGAGCGGCTCGGTCCTTCCTTCGAGCGTTTCAAAAACGATCCGAATATTGCTTCGGTAGACGGCGAGGTCGCGATCCTGCGAGGCATCGTGGAGAAGGCGATCGAGGAAGGTAAGACTGGGGAGGATGTGGCTGGCTTGGCGGAAAGGGTCGTGCGCGCTGTCGAGACTATGGGCAAGATCAAGCAGAAGTTTGGAATCACGATGGAAACTTTGAATTACGTCACGTCCCGAATGGGCCTGGTTGTCGAGGAGCATGTTAAAGACCCCACAGTTCTCGCTCGAATCGAAGCCGGCTGGAAGAACATCGTTCTCCCTTGACGGCGCAATCGCCAGCCTGACTCGCGGTCGAAATCTGATCGCCGGTCCGCTGCTCGCCGCGCTCTTCCCGGGGCAGGCGCGGATCCCGGCGACCCGGGGCCGAGAGCTGCTCCTCGCTGCCGAGCCCCGTTCCGGAGCCTCCCACCTCCTTCGGTCGCTGGCGCTCCTTCGTGCCGCTGAGCAGGAGAGGGTGGCGGTGGTCCTCGCAGCTCGTGACGAGAAGGCCCTCCGCGAGGAGCACAAGGAAGGGGAGGGCGGGATCTGGCGCATGCTCGAGGCCCTGCCGCCGGGGACGATCACCTGGCAGCCAGGAGGCATCGGGAAGCTCGCCAACGGAAGCACCCTCCAGCTCACCACCTGGGAGGGAGCGGCGAAGCGGGCGGCTGATGTCCTGCTGATCGACGACGCCGACGAGTTGCCTCTCCCTGCCTTTCAGCAGCTCCGGGAGAAGGCGCTCCAGGGCCCGGTCCGGAGTGATCTCCCCCGGCTGATCATGGTCTCGAAGCGGCCGGAGCAGGGCTGGATCCGCGAGCACTGGCGAGCGCTGAACGGCGAGGGAGTGCGGGCCGAGCTCAGGGCGAGCGATCTACCGGAGCACCTCCGCCGGGAGGTCGCGCTCGCGGCTCCGGAGAGCTTCGGGGACTGGATCTCGCGAGTGCTGCCCTCCTTCCGCTGGTACCCGCATGTCACGCTCATGGTCGAGACGGCGCAGCGACTGATCGATGGCGAGATCACCCGGTTGCTCGTATCGGCGCCGCCGCGGTACATGAAGAGTCTTGTGTGGGCTCGGCTTCTGCCTGCGTATCACCTCGCGATGCGGCCGGACGAATGGGTCGGCGTGGTGTCTTCTTCGGCGACGCTTGCGGAGATCATGAGCGCAGACGCTCGAGGGTTTTACCGCGAGGCCGGACAGCCGTTCAGGAACGATTCCCAGGACAAAGCCCTATGGCGGACACCGAAGGGCGGCGGCATGTGGGCGCGCGGTGTAGGCGGTTGGATTCTCGGTGTGGGAATGGATCTCGGTATCGTTGACGATCCTTTCGCGACACCAGAGGAAGCCATGAAGCCGAGCGTACAGGAGTTCGTCGAGCGGTACTTCTGGGACACGTTCATGGGTCGAAAAGAGCTGCGGGAGGTCGGCGAGCGGCCCGTCTCGATTGTGGTCAACCACCAGGCGCTGGCGGAGGGGGATCTTCGCGGGCGAATTCTGCGGCGCGAGCTCGAAGCCAAGCTCCCGAGCGAGGGTTGGCACGTACTGACGCTCGCGGCGCTCAAACGGGCCCGAAAAGAGCCCTATCCGCCGTCGGTCACGATCATCCCCGAGGTCGCACGCTGGGACGGAGAGGAGGCAGAACCCCGGGAGCGCAGACTCGGGGAGCCGCTCTGCCCCCAGCTCCTGGACCAGGACGTGGAGGGGCTCTTGCGCTTGGAGGCGAGCAACGCTCGGCTCTTCGCCGCCACCCACCAGCAGGAGCCGGAGAGCGATAGCGGAGGCGGAATGTTCGAACGGTGGTGGTGGAGTTTCATCTGTCCGCGGGAAAGGGTCGAAGCAGTGGCCAGTCTCCCGTTGACCGAGCAGCTCGCCGTACTTATGGCGTCCGGCGACATCCCGGTCCTGCACCGGGAGGCGAGAGCGTGGGACATCGCGGCGAGCCTGAAGGGAGAGGGAGACGCGTCAGCCTCGGTCCGTGGAGGTGTTGCGCTTCGGAACGGCCGGCGAGAGATCGTCTTCACCGATGCCCGGGAGTACTTTTATCCCGGTCATGCAGTGCCGGACCTGATCTACGAGACGGCGATGCAGGACGGGCCAGGCGTGGACGTGATTCTGCCGGCTGAGCCCGCAGCTGCGGGGAAGATCCTGATCGGCAGTGCCACCGGCTCAAGCCCGGGACTCCTCCAGACACGGCTCGAAGCCGCAGGCTTTCGCGTTGTAGTCGTGCCAGTGACCGGCTCGAAACGAGTACGCGCAACGCCGCATGCTGGCGCGGCCGCGCCGCTGCGGAACGCGGAGGGTAAGGAGGATGGGCGGATGGGACGGTGCTTCCTCTTGCCGGCCATCGAGCCTCTGCCGGACCGAACGGACGGCTGGACCTGGAATACGTTATTCTGCGAGAGGCATCAGAAGTTTGACGGTGTGACCAAGCCCCTCGACGTTGCCGACGCTGCGTCGTCCCTGTTCTCCGATCTCGATTCGACCCCATTCTTGACTTCCGGGATTTGGTAGGGGTAGCGGCGCAATCATGCGTTGACGCCATCCCTGCCGAGAGAGTAGGCTGACTAAGCCATCTGTGCCCGGACCGGGCCAGATCTTGGTACGAGAGAGGCAGCCGAAGAGCATGACCACAGCCTCAACCTCCCACCGGCCCCACATGCTCTTCGGCGAGCGAGCCTTCGGCGCTTTCTTCCTGCTCTGGGGGTGCATCCTCATCGCGGACACGTTCTTTCCCATCGCGCACCACGGGCTCTTTCTCGGCGAATTTGAGCATGTGATGCCGACCTGCGCCTGGGGGATATGGTTCGCACTGCTCGGAGCCGCGCGGTTCGTCGCGTTTCGGTTGCGGTCAGCCTGCTGGCGCCTCAGGCTGTCCCTGATCAGCTTCTTACTGTTGGCGATCATTGCCGCCATGTCGCTTTACTCCGGCCTTTGGGCGGCTACCGCCCCGCTGACGATCTTCGTGGCCTATGTGTCTTTTTGGGCGCACCATAGACTCCGACGTGATCTTCGCCTCGGGCTATGACCATGGATTGGGACAAAGCGCTCGAGGTGGCGAAATACCTCGTCCCTGCGATTGCAGGCCTGCTGCTGACATTGCTCAAGGATCGGAGGGCCGACCGTCTGAGGGAACAGCAGGCGGAAGAGGCGCGACGTGAGGATCTCCGCAACGAGCTCACGGCTGTTCGGGCGGAGATGACCTCCCAGGCGCGGGAAATCTTCGACCGGCTGCAGACCGAGGCTACTGCGGCGAAGGCAGAGACGCTAGTTGCCCGGGAGCGGATTCAACGTCTTGAGCAAGATCTTAGTGTGTGCCACGATGAACGGGAAATGGCACTCGGACAACTTACCGCCTTGCGGCGAAAGATAGAGCGCAAAAGGCCATAAAGAGGAGCCTGAAATGAACTCGGCGATGCAGCAGCAAGTGATGCAGATCCTGATCGACACCCAGATGGACCACCTCGCTCGGCATCTGTGGACCCGATGAAGCTCACCTTGGTCAAGGAAACGCTCGCAAACCTGGAGCAGCGATCCGGCAGGGGGACTGGCGTTTCGCAGCGGTGTACGGCGGGATGGACCGACGGATGCCCCACTGGCGGCTGCATCTGCCTCCCGATCAGCAGGTAGGTCCAAGAGATGCCCACCTACCGGCTCACCGAACGTCTCACAGGCCGCATCGTCGAGCCTGCTGTCCAGGCCGATAGTGAGCTCTCGGCGCGGGCTGGCCAGCCGGACGACGCTGACCTCGTGGTGATGGAGATCTCTCCGAACCCTCCGGCGGCGGTGTACACGGTCGCCTATCCGGTGGAGACCGGCCGGGGGGTAGAACTCGTCGAGGTAATGACGACCGGGAGCCGCACGACGGCACTCCGCGAGATGTCTCCCGGCCGGTCCCTGATCGAGGAGTCGCCGCAAGCGAACCGAGCCGCCGCCCGCGGGCGCAGGTCCTGATTTCCGGGTGGTGTCCTATGAATGTGTTGGTGGTACTCAAAGTACGCGATACGCCACTTCTCGCCAGGACTTGGCTCTAGGCCAACGGTTTCGCCACCCTCCAAAGTGCGCTCTACGGGGCGTCGGTCGTCTGCGCTCATTTGGCCCTCCCTTCGTCGCTCCCATCCTATCACCCATCCCCGCCCTCGAAAGAAGTGAGACAGTTGCAACGGATGAAACCGTCGCAACAAGCGAAACGGATGCAACGGACGCAACTGTCGAGCGCTGGTTGCGGGCTGAAGTCGCGGATTGACAGACCGCGTGGCCTGCCGTATCGTCTTGTCTGTGAATCTCCTGGCTAACCTATTGAAAACAAGGAGCCTCTTCAACGTGAGCCCATAAAGCGAAAACCCCGCCGAAGCGGGGCTCTCTAGAAACCGACCCGGGACCGTGGTCCCTAGGTATGGCTCCCTAGACAAGCGCCATCCTAAGCCACGGCTTCCCCAGGGTCAATACCCGGAGGTGAAGTCATGGCGCACTTCAATGGCCCCCGCCCGCCCTACCGTTGGCAGGCCGGGCTCCTACTCTTGAGCCTTCCCCGCCGCCTCTCAAGTCGGCGGTCGCCGTGTTCGTCGCGAGCTATAACTTCTGCTGGCGCCACTCGACGCTCCGGATGTCTCCCGCGATGCACGCAGGGCTTACCCGGAAGGTGTGGACGGTGCGGGATCTGCTGACGGCCTAATCGGTGCTCTTTTTGGGTGGTGAGGGCGGTGGCGGTGGCGGTGGCGGTGGAATGGGAATCTCCATGGGCGGCCAGCCGCTCTTCCTCACGTCGTCTTCACGGCTCATGAAATTCCCCGCACTTGGTAAACCTGAGACTGACTTTGGCGCATCAACCTTCTATTTTTTGAGAAACTCTGGGAGGCCGTTTCGTCGGCATCGTAGTGCATCTTCTCGATTTTCTTCCAGCGCGCAAGAGCCTCTTCATCGTCGAGTCGGCTCAACTGGTGCCAGAGATACTCAAACTCGTCTTGGATCGATCCCCACGTCCGGCAAAGCGATCCTGCCAGGGCAGGCGCCTTACTCTGGCGAGCCAACCCGATGTAGACACCGGCTATAGCGCTGAGGAACGAGAAGGCCTCACTGAGACCGGTAACTTGAAACTTAGAGATCAAATTCACGAATGCCACCGATGAAAAAACGCCCACAGCGAACGCCAGCCACTTCTCGCGTGCCTGAAGGCTTGAGGCAATGTGACCGAAGTAGACGGACCGCGACTCAGCGGAGATTAGAGAATCCCAGATGCGTTTTTGAACCGCAGGTGAAGTCATGGCGCCTCCATGATACCGTGCTCGGCGTGAGGCATTTTGCCGCGCCGTTCACGGGGCATTTTGTCGCATGTCAACAGTAGCAGGCAAGGGGGGGAAAGAAGAGCCGGCCCCTTGCGGAGCCGGCTCGGTGCTACATCGCCTCTCGGCGGTGGCGTTCAACGATCCCGGCCGGGTCGCCCCGGATCAGGACGGGCGCGATCTCCGCCGCGAGTGCCTGACATTGGCGGTAGGTGCGGAGCGTGGCGATGATGCGGCGCTCGGGTACGTGCACCAGGGTATGGCGGTGACGGCCCGGGCAGCCCTGACCGTCCGGTGTACCGCGGTACGCGCCGAAGGGCGGTGAGACGTGACCGTTGACCTCTACCGCCTCGCCGCTCTCCAGGCGCACCATGAACCGCCCCCGGCGCCACGCCAGAGGGATCGGCCGGCCCGCCCTGGCTCGCGCTTTCAGATAGGCGTCTGCGGCGTCCGCGAGCCACGCTCCGGCCGAAGCGAAGCCTTCCGCTTCCGCCGCCCGCTTCCAGCGGATGGACTGCGCCTCTGGATCTTCATCCATGCGAGATGACGGGCGTAGACGTCCCCGGCCCGGGCAAGGAACCGCGGGACCGTCAGACCGAGAGCCGTAGCAGCGCACGCCCAGACGACGCCCTGCTTGCCCGTGTGGGTGACCTCGTGACGGCGCCGGCTCACGGTCAGATCTCCGAGAGGGTGATGCCGAAAGCTCGGTCAGGGTCGGCGAGGACGCGGGACATCACCGCTCGCTGATCTGGCGCCGCGTCGGCCGGCTCGTCGAGATCGAGATAGACCACGATCCACCGGCCGTGGCTGTACATCACGGTGAGCTGCGCTTCGTCCGGGCTGTACGGTGGGGTGTAGTCGCCAGGGTGATCTGGCGTCCAGAGGTGCGCTACGACGGCATCGTAGAGCTGGCGGCGGAGGGTCTCGGTGTAGACGAGAAGGGCGGAGGCGGTAAACTGCGGGTGCTGCTGCATGGGAGCTGGTCTCCTGTGCGGTGGTAGGCTCCGGCCGGAGGTGCAACTCTTGCCGGGGCCGCTTCGGTGTCTCGGGGAGGAACGCCCTCCCCCTGGGGGAGACTACGGCACTCTCACGCGCCCGCGACCGGCCCGCACCGCCTACACTGAGATAGGACACGACCGATTTCCGCCCTTCCTCGCTCTGCTGCTACACTCGGAGCATGACCGACTCAGAATTCAGTCAAGCCATGGCGCTGGCGCTCAGGGTCTGCCGCGAAGCGGCGGCAGCCGGTTTGCCGATCGAGACAATGCTGACGCGAGTGGAGGACGGTATCGAGGCCGCGATGTCCTCTGGCCTCAGCAGCTATGGCTCCGCAGCCGAGATGCTCAGCATGCCGCCGGACGCGGTAGCCGAGCTGGAGGCTCTCCGCGAGATCATCGGCGCCGTCGGCGAGGTCGCGGCGATCGGCTCGAAGCTCCCGCCGGAACCTGCGCCTACCGCGGTGCCCACCACCACCGGCTCCTTCCCGGTTCCGGCCAACCTGGGGGCGTGATGCGCATCCGTCCGATTACCCGAAACGCAGCGATGGCCTTCCTGGCGGAGAACCACCGTCACCTCCGCCGAGCCCTGGCAGGCTGGCTTTTTGGCGTTGCACTGGTGGACGACGCAGGGGAGATTCAGGGTATTGGTTGCGCCGCACGACCATCTGCGCGGCTGCTCCAGGACGGACTGACCATCGAGATCGCCCGCGTCTGCACCAACGGTGTGCCGAACGGATGCAGCCAGATCTACGGAGCGCTTCGGCAGGCTGCTCGAGCGCTCGGCTACCAGCGGGTGGTGACCTACACGCGTGAAGACGAGCCGGGGACGTCGCTCCGTGCGGCCGGATTCGTCTGCGATGGACCGGCCGGGGGTGGCGAATGCAGCCGGCCGAGCCGGCCGCGCAGGCCCTCGGAAGACCCATCACCGAAGGTTCGATGGAGCTGGTCGAGCAGCTCCGCGGAGCCCCGCCCGTGGACTCCCGCCTGATCCCCGCGTTCCTCGCCGCCGGCTGGTTCCTGGTGACCCTGGGGCTCTGGGGCGGGTGCGGTCGGCCCTGGTGGGTCTGGCCGATGTCGGTGGGGCTCGGGCTCCTGGTGGTCGGTGGGGCGTACGGGTGGGCAGCGGTGACTCTGACCGCAGCGGGGAAGGTGGGCGAGGAGACGGAGCACCCCAGCAGGATTCCGGAACCAGGGGCTGGGCCGCGGAGGGTCGGGGGGTGAGCGAAGCCGCTCGCGTCTTAAAGTTCGCCACCAAGGCCACCGATGTCTGGCGGACGCCCCCTACGCTATGGGGTCCGCTCAACAACGAGTTTCACTTCGTCCTCGACGCCGCCTGCGAGAGCCACAACCAACTCGCGCCGCACGGTCTTTGCGCTGATCGCGGAGACGACGCGCTTCTGATGCCCTGGCACACCTACGGCGGAGCGGTATGGTGCAATCCGCCATACTCGCGGATTCGCCCCTGGATGGAGCAGGGCATTCGAGCGGGACGGGTGGTTCCGGTCGTCATGCTCATCCCGGCGGACACGTCTACCCGCTGGTGGTTCGAATGCGTCGCGCATCTGGCCGCGGAGGTGCGCTTTTTGGTCGGACGGGTACGCTTCCGGGGAGTAGACGGGGAACCTTATCAGCGAAGGACCGGAGGAGGAAGCGGACTGAGCACGCCGAGCGCCCTGGTCATCTACCGGCCTTCGGGTGGCCCACCCCGGTATTCCTACGTCGAGACGCCCCGTTGAAAGTCTCTCTTACCGCAGCCCTGGCCTCCGCAGCCGGGGACATCCAGAAGCGGGCGAGCGCCACCCCTTCCCGCGAGATCCTCTCTCCAGCGCAGTTCGGCGGCTCCGGCTACAGCTACGGCGGTGGGCAGGCAGTCCAGACCGACTGGGACGAGAGGCGGGCGATCCAGGACGGATACCGATCGAGCACCTGGCCGTTCGCCTGCATGGACCGGCTTCAGGGCGCGGGCAGCTCTGTCCCCTGGGTGGTCTACGAGCGTCGTGGCCGACGCCGGCGGGAATGGGAGCGGCAGGACGGGCACGATTACGAGGTCTGCATTGAGTACCCGATGCCCGGCCTGCTTTCCCGCCAGACTCTGATCTCGGGCATGATTCTCTCCCTCTGCTGCGGGGGCAACTCCCTCTCTCGAGTGATCTATGTCCGGCGTGGCGGCGAGGAGGTCCCTGTCGAGCTCCAGCCGATGTCGACCGCACTGTGGCGACCGGTGCCCGTCGGCGACTTTGACAGGCCGGAGCTCGTGACGAACCGGGAAGGTCGGCAGCAGTGGGCGAAGTGGATCAAGGGCTACAAGCGGACGGACCGGAGCGATCCACCCATCGAGCCCTGGCGGGTTGTTCACGCGCAGAAGCTCGACCCGGGCGTCTGGATCTGGGGCATGAGCCCCATGCGGCCAATTGCTCCCATCGTGGATATGGACCGAGCCATGGTCGCCTGGAACGCCCGCATGCCGCAGCAGAACATGGTGCCCGCCGGCGCCTTCATCGACTCCAGAGTTAGCACCAACGAACAGGCCAGAGAAAAGGCTATAGCGCTCCGCACCCGCCTGAACGACCCTTCGTTGTCCGGGGCCCCCTTCGTCTTCGGTCCGGGCACGACGTGGCTGCCCATGGGGCACACCATGGTCGAGGCAGACTGGAACGCGAGTCGCGAATTCAACCGCGACGAGGTCTGCGCCGCCTTCAATATCTCTCCGACGCTCTTCATCAGCGATGCGAAGTACGCCAACATGGAGCAGGGTCGAGCGCACCTCCTGGAGAACGGGGCACGAGACTTGCTTGAGCTCCTCCAAGACGCGTTCAACACCGCCTTGGTGCCGGACAGCCGCCGGCGGGAGGTGTACATCGCCTACGACCTGTCGGACGTCCCCGGTGTGCGTGACACCCTTCCAGCGCGTCTCGAGAGTCACGAGAGGGCAGTGCGCAGCGGCATCCCAGTGAACAGCTCGATCTATCTCCACGGCCTAGATGTGCAGCCGGTCGAAGGCGGCGATCAGCCGTTGGTCCCAGCCACGCTGGTACCCCTCCGGCACCTCATCGAGGAGCCTGCGGCGTCCCCTGCGGACGATGGGGAGGATGACGGTTCACTTCCCGTCCCATCGTCGGGATTGACAAAGGAGCCCGAACAGACAGACGATTAGAGCCGTGAGCAGGCAAACCACGGCTCGAAGCGCGATGATCGCAGCTTGGCGACTGGTGACCCGCGGGCTGGCCGTACCCGCCGGCGCTTGCGAGTGCGCTCTGTGCGGAGGCAGCCCGCACCCCGCCGCCAAGAAAGTCGTTGAATTCCTGCCTGCGCACTTCCCGCACCCCGACCTGATCGACCCTACGAGAGCGATGGTTTGCGCCGGATGCGTAGCGATCTTCGGAGGCAAGCCCAGCAAGATCACTCCGCCGTTCCGCACGCGCCACGTGGCGGTAATGGCGGACGGTACCCTGCGCACTCACGAGAGAGTCCGAGAACTTTATCAATATCTCTCTGCGCCCGAAAGCGTGGCGCTTCTAAGTTGGGCAGTCTCTCTCAAGAAACACCACCTCGTGCATGCGCGTGCAGCGGTGCCAGGGCGCCTCTTCGTTGGGAGCGACAACGGCACGCTCGAATACGGCGCCGCTGAAAGTGCCCTCCTGCCCATCGTCGCTGAACTGTTGGCAGGCTTTGGACTGGACACGATCATCGAAGGGACCTACTCCTCCCATCAAATCCAAGCATTCGGAGCGTCGCGGTGGGCCGCCCTGGAGAGTCGGATCGAAGATCTCCGTCGGCGCTCGCCGTCAATGTTGTCTTTAATCGTCTATTCCACACCGAAACAGGAGCGGCTTGCGGGTCGCGCGGTAAGGACAGACCCACGCGCGGAAAGGACAGACCCAATGAACGCGGAAGACTCGGCTGCGGCATTCCTCCTTGGCGAGATCGCCCACGCAAGTGCCAAGAGACGGGAGGATGGCCTTCAGTTCTGGGGCGGCTTCTTCCTTCACCGCCTGAACCGGTTTCGCCGCCTTGACCTCGATAGCTTGGTTTCTCGTCTCATGGCAGAATGCGCTGTCGCTCCGCACCAAGCCGAGAGCGTGACCTCAATCCTCCGTGAGATCGAGAAAGAGGGGATGACGGCCGCCGTTTCCGAGGCCATCCGCCAGCGACCGGCGCTTCTCGCCGCTCTGGCTTACGACCACATCCAAGGAAAGAGGGTGGCGAAGTGAAACCGACGACGATCAAGCTCCGGTTGGAAGCGCTCTCGCCAATAGTCCACGGCGACATTGGGAGCGGCAAGATCGGAAACGCGATGGCTTTCAGGCGCATGGAAATTCGAGGAGTACCTACGCCCGTGATCTCCGGCAACGCTCTCGGCGGCATGCTTCGAAGGATCATCTGGCGCGCTGCGTTTGACCGCTTTGGGATCGATCGCACCAACATGGAGACGAAGCAGTGGGATCGGCTCTATGGCTCGCTTGCGAACGGCGGACACCTAGAAAAGTCGGAAGTGGCGACCGATCCAAACAGGCAGCGTGAACTGCGCCAGATTCTGCCGCCTCTTTCCGCCCTTGGCGCGGCCCTCTATTCCTTCATGATGGCGGGAAACGCGAGCTTTCCGTTCCTGTTTCCTGAGACCGACCTTGACCCTGAACTGCTGATCGAAGAGGTCAGCCTCGCGCGCCACGTGGACCGCGGCGAGCAGGACCCCGAGCAGTCTGGCGTGACTCCGATGCCCGTCACGATCGAAACCATCAAGACGGGGACGGTGTTCTCTGGCGAGATCCTATGGCTCGCGAGACCGCACTCCCCCGCAGAGGTAGGCTGCGTGGTATGGGCACTCGATAGGCTCGCCCATATCGGAGGAAAGGGACACGTCGGATTCGGCCGCGTTCGCGCTGAGCACGACGGTGACCAGGCCACCGCGGCGGCATTCGAGGAGTGGCTCGCGGACCAGACCGTCCCCGCCTTCTTGCGGGCGCTGGCGGCCGAGCTGTGAAACTACTGCGGGTTCGCTGCGAGCTTGCAACGCCAGCCATCGTGGACGCCGGTCCCGTCCACCTTGACGGCATTCTCTGGGCCGCTTCGGCGGAGCACAGGGAAGCCTTTCGCGTCGAGGTGCCACGCCTCCCGGTTTGGAGCGTCACCCTCTTCGGCGAGACGGTGGCACTGGCGTCCGCGCTGCTCCCCGGGCACTACCGGCACCAGCAAGTCTCTCTGGTAAAACGTCGGGACGGCATCGATGTCCAGCATCTGGGGGGTCGGCTCCATCGTGGGCTCGGTCCAGGCAAGGACAAGCTGCGCTACGCGCTGGCGATCGACGGAACCCTGGAATGGGTCGTAGTAGCGGGCCGTCGCCGGCCGGTACTGAAAATGCTCCGCCGCGTCCTCGCGCTTGGTCGCGACCTCCGGAGCGGACACGGAAGGGTCAGAGAGTGGGATGTGCTGGAGGACCCGGAGGAGGATTTGGCGTCTGTACTGGTCAGCCCGGACAGTGTGTCGCGCCGCAATCTTCCTCCGCGCTGGTGCTCCTCGTCTTCCGCCGTGAGCCGCGGAGCGCTCCGTCCGCCATACTGGAATCAGCACGTCGATATCGTGCCGGCCGGTGCTGTCGTGCGGCTAGATCCGGCAGTGCTTTACGAGGTGCGGAAAGGAGTTGAGATTGCCCCAAGGCCTCGACCTGCGGACATACGCCGCGCTCTGCGGGACGCGCCGATTCAGACGGAAGATTGATCTCGCGCGACAGTGCGTAGAGTCTTGGCTCGCTCAGTGCGCACGACCGGCGGTGAGCTGCGGAGGAGGCAAAGACTCGACAGCTCTTCTCCAACTGGTTCACGCCGTCGAGCCATCCGTACCGGTCTACTGCGCAGATCCGCCCAACCCGTTGCCGGATCGTGCTCCTCATCTCCGCCGCCTGGAGATGGCCGACGGATCGTCATTTTGCCGCGTTCCATACCCGTGGGACGTCGAGGCCGTGCTGAACGGCAGGGAGGCCTACCCGGCACTCCTGAAGATCCGCCGACTAGAGGAGCGCCTCGCGTTGGACGAGGTCGATGGCGTGGCGCTCGGAATCCGGGCGGAGGAGAGTTATGGGCGCTGCATGAACTTCCGTGTCCGCGGGCCTCTCTACCTCCATTCTTCGGGCAGGTGGGTCTGCACACCGATTGCGTCATGGACCGCGGAGGAGGTCGTCGGCTTCGTGCTCGCGCATGACTGCCTTCCGCTTAATCCCGTATACTTCAAGCTGGAACTAGCGCCGGCGCTCAATCACCTGAGGGATGGCACCTGGTTTCCCCGCGAGATAGCTGATGGTCAGGGTTACGAGGATTGGTTGCGCTTCCATTACCCCGAACTGGGCGAGTTGTACCGAAGAGCTGCCAACTTGACACCTCGACGCGCATAGACGAGACTGGATGCGACATGCCCCGCTTCGTCCCGATCGAGGTCAAGCTCTCCGCTGACGCCGTCAGCGTCTCAAAACGCGAGGTGACATTCTACGGCAACGCGTTCAACAACCGCGACCGCCAAGGGCACCGAATCCTCCCTGGCGCATGGACCAAGACCATAGCGCAGCAGCTCCCCAAGGGGGAGATCAAGCACTTCCGGAACCACGAAGTCAGCATTGGCCCAATGCGCGAGCTGGTACAAGACTCCTACGGCCTCCTGTGCACGGGGTACTGCTCGAAGACCCGGGCCGGCGACGAGTACCTGGAGCAGGCGCTGGACGGCACCCTGACACACGCCTCCGTCTATGCCAAGATCGTTCGCGAGCGCGCAGAGTACGTCACCGAGGACGATCCCGTGACCGGACAGAAGGTGGAGACGCTCAACATCGGGGAGGCCATCCTGCTTGAGGCCGGTCTTGTCGACCTCGCCCCAGCCAACAATCTCGCGACCCTGGTGGCGGTGAAGAACCTCGCCGGGTCAGACTTCTACGACCTTCTCACTGATCTCGACTACATCGTGAAGGACTTCGCCCTCTCGTGCAGCACCGATAGACGGCTGACTGCGGAGGAAAGGCGAGTAGCGAAAGCTCTGCTCGGGCTCCGCAAGGTGCTCGATGACCAGGGCGATATCCTCAAGGCACTGCTGGCGCCGGGAGACGTCACCCAGACCTCCGGGTCTGCGCCGAGTCTAGCCACCCCCGCACATGCCGAGACGCAGCCCGACCTGACCGCCATCCTGGAGAGCATCCGGGGGCGTGGTCAGATCCACCTGTAACTCGACACCCGCCGAAGTGCGGGGGAGACCGACAGCATGCCCACCGTCGAAGAGATCCAGACGGAAATCGTCAAATCCAACGCCGCGGTCAACGAGACGCTCAAGGCGATCAAGACCCAGCTCGACAACCACGAGGCCGCCATCGCCGAGATGAAGAAGAATGGTGACCGGCCGGAGGCGACCGCCGAGCACGCCGAGACCATGAAGAAGCTCACCGCCACGCTGGATGGAGCGCAGACCTCTTTGGCTGCTGCACAGGCCGAGCTTGTGGCCCTCAAGGCGTCAACCCAGCACGACATCGAGGAGCTGCAAAAGGCGATGCAGCGGAGCGGCAATGGTGGCGCGGGCGGCGAGGCGTTCAAGACCCTCGGAGAACGAGCCGTCGAGCTGATCCAGGAGAACGAGGCCGCCTTCCGTGACTACGCCAATGGTAGGGCCCCAAATGCGCGTTTGCTGCCTCACGTGACCTTGAAGTCCTTCGGCGACGAGCCGATCTTCCGCGGATACGAACCGAGTGACCTGAAGAAAGCTCTTCAGACGAACGCCACGACCAATTTCATCGCTCCCTACCAGATCCCCGGATACATCCCGCTCCGCCGGCGCCGTCTCCGGATGCGGGATCTTATCCCCATCATTCCGGCGCCCGGCGGCGGCGAGATCCGCTATGTCCGGCAGACCGGCTTCGCTCCGACTGCTGCGCCCTCGTCGGTCGTCAGCATCACCCAAACCGGAGGCCTTGCGACCGCAACCGTTACCGGCCACGGGTGGGAGGATCACGACCGCATCCGAATCGCTGGCGCGAACCAAGCTGGTTATAACGGCGATTTCTACATCAAGGTGGTGGACGCCAATACGTTCACCTTCACGGTCCCGTCGGGAACGGTGAGTCCGGCCACCGGAACCATCACCGCCTTCCGGATGAACAACTATGGTGCTGCCGGTTGGGTGGCCGAGGGCGCGACGAAACCCGGCGCCCAGATGTTCTTCGAAGAGCGGACGGCGCGGGTGCAGACGCTCGCCCACCACATGAAGGTCACTCGGCAGGTGCTCGCCGACATGCCGGGGCTCCAGAACAACATCAACACCGACGGCATTTACGGCCTCCTACGGGCCGAGGATACCGGGATCCTGTATGGTTCTGGCACCGGCGCCGAGATGCAGGGCATCCTCACAGACCCGGGCCGGCAGCAGTACAAGTGGAGCGAGGGGAAGACGAACGACACGAAAGTGAAAGCGATCCGCCGGTCGCGGACCTTGGTCGAGATGGCGGACGGCGAAGCCTCGGGCTGCGTCCTTCACCCCACCGTGTGGGAGGACATCGAGCTCGAAACCGGGAGCGACGAGCATTACATCTGGGTGAACCGGATGAACGGCCTCAACCCGGACGGTGAGGAGATCTGGCGGATGCCGCTCGTGCTCACCCGCGCGATCAAGGCGGAGACCTGGCTGGTGGGGGCCTTCGCTCAGGCGACCTCGCTCTACGACCGGGAGCAAGCCAATGTTCGCTGGAGCGATTCGAACGAGGACGACTTCATCAAGAACTTGATGACGGCACTCTTCGAGGAGCGGATCGCCCAAGCCATCCGCCACCCAGAGCTGCTGGTCGAGGGAACCTTCGACAGTGCCCCGGCCTAGTGACCGGCTCGGAGGCGCTGGGATCGTCGTGACCCCGGCGCCTCCCACCGCTACCCCGCCGCCCTCGGGCAGACCATACAACCCTTGGGCGGGTGTCATTTCAACCGAAGAGGAGAAGCCGGTGACCAAAATCGAGATGAAGGCATTAACATACCAGAGCGTGCCTCAGGGAAACGACAGGCAGTATGTCGCGAAGAACGGGAAATTTTTCGTTTTCAGCGAACAGGAGGCGCTGGCCCGGGTGGAACGTGGTATCGCCGAGCGACTCTCCGCCGAGGCGCCAAGCGACGAGGAGACCGCGAAGCAAAGCGAGACCGAGGATCTGTCGAAACCCTGGACGATGCAGCTCGACCCCGAGACCTACCTCAAGAAATATCCCGAGGGTCAGCACGCGGAGCATGCCCGCGCGGTCATCGCCCGCGAGGGTGGCGGCGAAACGAAAACGTAGACATATCCCTCCGCCGGGGTGATGTCCACCCCGGCACTTTTTCCTGAGGACCGATCGATGAGCCCAGAAGTTCTCGCCGCTACCGCTGGCGCAATCCTCTCCCTCCTTATGAACTACATCCCCGGCCTCAACACGGCCTTCGACCGGCTCAGTCCGAACGGCCAACGAGCCGCCATGGCAGGGCTTCTCCTGGTGGCCGCCGTCGGGACGGCCATTTGGACGTGTACCAATCCAGAAGCAGGCGGACTGACGATCTGCCTCGGCGGCACGGACTGGCGCGCGGTGGTCCAGTCCTTCATTTTCGCGCTGATCGCCAATCAGAGCGTCGACCGGATCAGCCCCAAGCCGCGCGAGGAGTAGCTTGTGAGCCATGCCGCCGGAGAGCCGTCGGGCGAGATCACGCTCTTGATCTTCCTCGTCCTCGGGCTTCTCTTCGCCGCGGTCTTTGTCTGGGGGTGGCTTCGGAGTCGGAGACGATGAACTAGGCGAGGACCTTCGGCCGGGAGGAGTGACCCCCATGCGAACGATCCAGATCACACTGCCGCGAGCCGTCGCTGACCAAGCCTTCGGCTTCTATCTCCACTCGCAGGAGCCCAAGGCTGACTACGACCTCTCGGCTTTTCACGCCGGCACCGCCTTCGAGGAGGAAGTCTCCCAACGGGTGAAGGCGATGCCGCGCGAGTCCCAGATCACGACACAGAAAGCACTGAAGCGGGTCCTTGGGGAGTAGGCGGTGGTAGAATCGGAGTGCGGCGGGTTGTGGGACCCGCCTACCCCTAACCACGAACCCTGCAAGGAGGGCGCGATGGCTGAGAAAAGCATACCCCAACACCGAACCTGCGAGATCTGCGGCGAGGAATCGCCAGCGAGTGAGTTTGCCCTCTCCGTCCCCGACGGACGGTGGATTCATGCCGGTCCCTGCTTCCTGGAATTTGGAATCATTCAGAACACGCTCCAAGGCACGGTGCGGGAGGTCATCCAGCGTCTCTGCCAGCTACACCGGGAACGGGCAAGGGCGTGGAAAACGATTGCCTGTGCCGAGAGGGAACGCCTCGCCGAGGAGAACAGACTGCTCAAAGCCGCGCCGCCGGCCTTGATCACCCTCGACGACCACGACCAGCTCGTCGCGCATGCGGTCGCTGCTGAACGCGCCCGAATCCGGCGGGATTTGCTGGAAGCTCCAGAGCTTCGAAAGCAGGATATCTCCATCGGCCGAGTGGTAGCCCTGATCGACCGCATCTGCCCGGAGGGCTTCTGACATGGGCACCTCGAAGGGATGGGAGACCCGCAGACGGCGGCAGGCCGAGCAGGCGAAGGAATGGGACAACGCGCTCTTCGCGGCCGGGGTAGCGGAGGAGCGGAAGCGGATACGGTTGGAACTGTTGAAGCTCGTGTACTCTGGGTCGGACGGTCTGTGGCGAGCAGAAATTGACCGCATCTGCCCCGCCGACGGCGAGCCCGTAGCGGACGAGCGAACGGCGGATCGGATCAGCGAGAAACTGCTGGAGCGGTGCGAGGCGCTCGTCCGTGCTCAACTTCACTTGAACCAGGGGCTGCGGCGACCAGA
>Ga0196964_10000277_pt1 | contig 38461 bp, 30 predicted proteins | sample S1_10metaG_FD_148615 | JGI IMG/M metagenome (GOLD analysis project Ga0196964, IMG submission 148615) | Soil microbial communities from Anza Borrego desert, Southern California, United States - S1_10 | ecosystem: Environmental > Terrestrial > Soil > Desert | place: USA: California | collected...
GGATTGCCCTGGACCCTGACTATGGGCTGCTTTACTGGCACAGATCGATCATTTTCGGCAATCAGAAAAAATATGGCGATGCTATTCGCGAAGCTAATACGGCCCTGAATAAATATTATGACTCTTCCTCCAAGGCCAGCTTGTACTGGTTGAGAGCTTCTCATAAAGATCTATCTGGAGATTTTAACGGGGCAATGGACGATTATAAAACCTACCTGGCTTACTATCCCAATAGCAGTAACGCCTATTATGAAATGGGGAGATTGATGAAAACCAAATTGAAGAATAATGACCTGGCCAGGATCAACCTGGATAAAGCGGAGGAATTAGCAATCAAATACAAGGACAGTACGCGATTGGCATATATTTTTTATTTCAACGATAAAAAAGAAGAAGCCATTAAGTTGATGCAAACTGTAACCGAGAATTCCAGGGACAAGAAATATAATTATAAGTGGAACCTGCACAACCTTGCCTGTCTTTACAGCATGGCAGGCAATACAACCAAGGGGTTGGAATACCTGGATAAATCACTGGCGGCCGGATTTGATGACTTCCAGCACCTGCTGCATGACCGGGACCTGGTAAATATTATGAAGCAAGCGCAATGGAAAACAATTCTGGCTAAATACAAAGTACCAATAGTGAAGAATTAAAAGCATTTTGTACTGTCAATGAAGAGACCATGCCGTGAGGCATGGTCTCTTTTTAGCATACCGGGTTCTTGGTAGAAGAAAATACAGAATTCATTGTATTGACCCGGAAGTCAAACGAAAATACTTTCATGTTATATTGACTGTCCCGGAATAAAATTAATTTAGTATGACATTATTTTCAGGCTTCTTGGGATCTGTTCCCTATCCTTTACTGTGTGGATGCCCTTTTGAAAGTACTTTCCCAATTGCAGATCCGCGGGCAAACAATGACAACAACCTGCTTGGAAACTGAAAAAATCGGAGCGATGGCAATTGATCCGGACAAAATTCTTGTTCAGTTTGAAATATCAATAAATGAAAACGGAAGGTAGAAATTTACCGGTATCCTTTTTCTTATGCAGTGTTCGGGGATGCTTATAAAATCAGTTTAAAATAAAAGAATTAACCCAGATAAAATGATCATCTTTATAATCATTGGTGCGATTTTTCTATTGATCATTCTTTTTGCTTTATTCTCCGCTAAAAAAACAGTTACTGGCACCTGCCCGGTTTGCAATAAAACTACCGGTCTTTTAAAGGGGGTCGGTTGCTGCGAGCATTGCGGAGAACCTCTGCGAAAAGCGGGGGACCGTTTTATTCCGGTCGAAGCAGGCTATATTCCCGATAATCCTGCATTCATTACTAATCTTTCAAAATTGAAAAAGCCCTGGAACTGGGAGCCAACCTGGCAAGGCAGGTGCGTCGTGTGCGGTCATAATGCAACAAAAATAAAAACGATCCACATCAAATCGATCCGGGGGCAGTATGGCTCAGCGCTGGCGCCGGAAAATGAAACAAAAACGACTCCATTTGAGATTGGTTATTGCCAGGCCCATAGCGATGGTTTGCGTTTCTGGTATCCTCCAGGTATGTATGCAAAAAAGAATTCGCAATGCCTGCTTGTCTTCCGTTCAGTTGATTTTTACCGGCATTTCATGCAGCAGAATGCACTAAAAGAAAGACAATCGTGAAAGATCTCTTAAAGCCTGTTACCTACCAACTAACCGGTATTTTTTTAAGATTATTGTTTTGTAATTATGTATCCCGACTATGTTCCTCATCCTTAATTTAGAATTTCGGACATGAAAATGAGTGAATGCAATAAAGTCTTTCTATTTATTTTGATTTTGAGTTGTTTGGAGTTCCGCGGATTCTCTCAGGGGAGAATATGGTTTTCCGAATTGGGGGCTACCATATATCAGGATCAAAAGGTCGATTATGCTAATGGTTCATTCAGCCATAGTCCTGCCTTAGGTTATTTCCTGAATATAAACACCGGGGGTAAACATTTTGCTATAGGAGTACAGGGAGATTACAGTTCCATTGATTTGAAAAGTGGTAATAATCCAAGCCTTAAGAATAACAACGTGAAACTCTGGGAGTTTTATGCGATACTCAGGTATTATCCTATGTTGCCAACTATGCGTTTTTGGACGAAGGGAGCTATCCGATTCACTGCAGGGGTATCCGGCGGGGCATATAGTTTTTACTGGAGGGAAAACGATAATTATAATTACCCTACTTATTCGCATTTAGCCTGGTCACCGTTGCAATTTAGCTCCGTGATATTTGGAGGATTGTGTTTTTCTTCATTCCGTAATACTTCAGGCCTTTCCCTGAAATTAAATTATAAGCCAACTACATATTCTATGTCAAATTTTCCATTAGCTGATTTTACGCTCAAGCAGCCCTTTTCAGTATCTGCTTCATTATTCATAGGTCCATCAATCAAATAAAAAATAAGGTTATGAAAAAAGCAATGATCCTTCTTCTGTTATTGTTTCCTGTTTTATTAAAAGCCCAGCTTTCCGGGGATCTTTTCGGAACACGGTATAATTTCTCAAAACCAACTTTGAGTGGCTCAGGCGGTGGCGGTGGTGGTGGAGGCAACTGGAATTCCAATGTTTCATCAAGTACCTATTCAACTCCAAGCTCTAGTGTGATAATCACGCAAGCTTATGATAAAAAGGCAGCAGAGGCCTATAATGAAGGTGTCGAAGCCTGGAAGAAAAAGGATTGGGATGAGGCGATCAGGCAGTTCAACAAGGCACAAGCCTTCAACCCTAAAAATTCCGATTACATTAAATACCGGGACCAGGCGAAGGGACTTAAAGAATGGTATCGGGGAATTGACGAGGCAACTAAAAAAAACTGGGATAAGGCTATTGCTCGGTACAGGGAAGCCTTAAGATTTTTCCCGGAGGATAAAACGTTGAAGGATAATATCATCGCTTGTTCCTACAATAAAACTTCAGCGTTGGCAGAAAAATACTATGATAATAGCGACCATATAAATGCAGCAGTTTATTATAATATTCTATTAAAGAATTTCGATGATAAAAGACAGGTTGTAATTGATAGGTATACTGAGTCTTACCAGGCTGTGAGCAATATGAAAAAATCTGAACAAGCGCTTTCTAAATTTAATCTGAAGTTGAAAGAAGTTAGAGATGAACTTCCTTTTATTAATTCAGAATGGGGAGAGTAAAATTTATGGAACCAGCCAATTTATTAAAAATCGAAAGCCTTCGTGAAAGCTGGACCGATAAAGATCATGTGATGTTACATGCCTGCTTTCAATTGCTGAGTGATTTTGTAGAGAAGGAGATGTCGCAGTTTCCTTATATAGATTGGAATGTCTCTGCTAATCCCATGAATGCGGTGGAAAAGAAACTACAATTCAAACCCGACTCAACGACAGAGAATGTTTCAGCGGATACCAGGAATATCAAAGCTGAGATTGAGGAATTATACGCCTGGTGGCAAAAAAGGAAGGATAATAAGATTATGAACCGATCCTCTTCTTTTAATGAAGACCACCTGATTTATAAAGAAGACAACGAAATGTTGAAGCGACTAATCGACTTAAGACAATATTTATGGACTTAGGTTCATGAGTGGCTACCATCCTGGTGGAATGCTTGCGGGATATTTAGCTCTCTTAAGTTAAAATATATTAAAATGATTAACATTTTTAATGAACTGAAATAAAGCGATGGAACGTTTTTTTTTATGAAAAAAACCGCCACCTGTTTATTAATACTCATCGCCATGGCTGCTTTTGCCCAGAAGCCCGACAGCTTTTTGAAAAGCATGAGTTATGTCCCGGCAAAAACTTTCCAGGGTTCGTCTTACATCGGTACTGCTTCCCAGGCAACCTACGCTTCCCGGAATATGTCTGTGGAGGGATTTTATATCAGTACAACGGAAGTTACCAATGCAGAGTACCTCCAGTTCACCAGTTATGTCAGGGATTCCATAGCACATTCCCTGTTGAAACATTTCAAAAAAGGAACTATAGTTATTGATTGGAGCAAGAAAATTAACTGGAACGATAGCCGGCTTAAAGACTTCTTTTTGTCGCCGGAGGAAAATCGGATCGGCAAACCGCAAATTGATCCTAGCCAGCTGAATTATGAGATCGACTTTTTCGGGGAAAAAGAAGTCATTCAGATCTACCCGGACACGCTGGTATGGATGAATGATTTCAGTTACTCTTACAATGAGCCCTTAGTAAAAAAATATTTCTCTCACCCTGCTTATCAGAATTTCCCCGTTGTGGGTGTTACGCTAAAGCAAGCCATAGCTTTTTGCCAATGGAAGACATCCCAATTAAAAAAAGGAACTGGCGGCAAAGAAATGATCGTTCGCCTGCCGACTGCCCAGGAATGGGAGGGAGCGGCGATGGAACAAAAGGATACTGTTAAGCTAGTATCGAATAAAGGTTATAATTACAATTTCGGAACTATCACAGACAGGGGATTCACTGTAAAGGATTATGCAGACGACGGTTTTTTTTATACAAGCCCGGTCAAAAAATTCTTGCCAGGACCTTATGGACTATATGATATGAAGGGAAATGTCGCCGAATGGACATCTACACAGCAGCAGGCGAAAAAAGAAAATAATGGAGAAACGGATCGATATGTAGTGAAAGGTGGTGGGTGGGATAGTAGTCCTTTCTACCTGCAGGCGGGAGCCAGTCAACAGTTTCCTGCAAATGGAGCACATTCATTTATTGGGTTCAGGTATGTGGCAGAGATAACTGCAAAAAAATAGGTTATTCTATGAATAAGTTTTTCATTTCGCTTTTCCTGATTTTATCCCTGGTCAATATAAAGGCGCAGCATGTTTATGATCGAATCCCCATAATTCGGGATACTGTTTTTCAATGGACAGCTGAAAGCGACAAAGTGATTAGTTTTCAAGCGTCAGGGACGATCAACCTAAAAACATGGTACCTGGACAAACTAAAAAATGACACGATCCTTATCTATTCAAAAAAAAGAGGAGACCCGTTTGTTCAATCATCAAACCTTTCTTTACCCGGACTGCGAAAACCAGAGTGGCTGAAGGGATTGATCGCGGAAATCCCGCCCAACCAATATAGACAGGAATGGTATTTTAGTGATACAACCGTGCAGGGGTATGACCGTTACAAATACCGCGGCGGAATATTGACATTTAACCCAGATTCTTCTTCCAATTGTGATGATGCAAATGCCTTTCGGGCAAAACAGGTCCTGAACTATAAGAATGGCAGGTTCAGCATCTGGAATGTATTTATTTCACCCCTTTGTGCCCGTAAGACCGGAGCTGCTCCTTTTGAATGGTATCCATTGGTCAATGTAGCATATAATGACAATGCCGGGCGGAAATTTCCCGGGGCAGGGAAGGATGTACTACTATTAGGTACAAATGAAATCGATTACGATTTCAGTTTTGACGGATCAAATGAATATGATACCGTACTAAGCCCGGGAACAGATATCGGTAGTTTGATTTACCAGGACGTTTTGAAAAGCAATCTGAAGCCGGTAGATATTGTGACCGGTAAACTGATCCCGATCCGGAATTTTTTGACCCGGCACATGCTAGCCGACACCGTTATGTCATATGATCCAGACCATCGAGATAAGCTTATCGCTTATAGAGTAGTTCAGCAGGAACGAAGCAGTCGTGAGTTTAGCCGGCTTCGGATCAAACAGGAGTTTTACTTTGATTTTAAAAATGAACGGCTTTATTCAGTCATCAAATCTGTAAAATTGATGCTGGTTGCCAGGAATCCGGATAACAGTATCCGGGGTATTTATCCTTATTGCCTTTTAGAATAAATTTCGTGTGCTTCTGATCTGCCCAAACGCGGGCTTATCCTGGGTGAATCCTTATAATCAAATTGGCAAATTACCCCTGCACCCTTACCTTTGCGGCCTGAAAAAGAAGCCGATGTCAAAAGTCAGAAGTCAGAGGTCTGATCTCTGATTCTGACCGCTGACCTCATACCTCAATTCTTCAATATGGGTAAACTAGGAAAAGTAAAACAGGTTATCGGTGCGGTAATTGACGTTCAATTTGAAGGCACCCTTCCCGAGATCTATAATGCATTAGAGTTAAAAAGAGAAAATGGAGAAACCCTGGTACTTGAAGTGCAGCAGCACCTGGGGGAAGATAGCGTTCGTTGTATCGCGATGGATGGTACAGAAGGATTGATGAGAGGGACAGAAGTGGTAGATACCGGGATCGCTATCGCCATGCCAATCGGGGAAGGTATAAAAGGGAGATTATTTAATGTTACGGGCGATCCCATCGATGGATTGCCTGCAGTTTCTAAAAAAGGAGGGCGTCCGATCCACAGTAAGCCGCCTACATTTGAAAATCTTTCAACAACCGCTGAAGTATTATTTACCGGGATCAAAGTAATCGACCTGATCGAACCTTATGCAAAAGGAGGTAAGATCGGTCTGTTTGGCGGGGCCGGTGTGGGTAAGACGGTTATCATCCAGGAACTAATTAATAATATCGCGAAAAGCTATGGAGGTCTTTCTGTATTCGCGGGTGTTGGGGAAAGGACCCGCGAGGGAAATGACCTGATGCGGGAGATGATCGAGGCCGGCATCATGATGTATGGCGAGGCTTTTAAACATAGCATGGAAAAAGGGGGTTGGGACCTGGATAAAGTAAATATGGACGAGCTGGCTGAGTCCAAGGCTACTTTTATTTTCGGACAAATGAACGAACCTCCGGGAGCGCGTGCCCGGGTTGCGCTGAGCGGTCTGACGGTTGCTGAATATTTCCGTGATGGAGATGGACAAGGCAAGGGCCGTGATATCCTTTTTTTCGTTGATAATATTTTCCGTTTTACACAAGCTGGATCTGAAGTATCTGCTCTTCTCGGAAGGATGCCATCGGCTGTTGGCTACCAGCCTACCCTGGCCACGGAGATGGGTATCATGCAGGAGCGCATTACTTCTACCAGGAACGGATCCATTACATCCGTCCAGGCGGTTTATGTTCCTGCGGATGATTTGACCGACCCGGCACCTGCAACCACATTCGCTCACCTGGATGCGACAACGGTATTAAGCCGGAAGATCGCCGACCTTGGAATTTACCCGGCGGTAGATCCGCTGGATTCTACTTCCAGGATTCTGATGCCACAGGTAGTTGGGGATGCGCATTATAATTGTGCGAACCGGGTTAAGCTGATCCTGCAACGCTACAAGGAATTGCAGGACATTATTGCGATCCTTGGTCTGGATGAATTGAGCGATGAGGACAAACTCGTCGTATCCAGGGCAAGAAGGGTTCAACGTTTCTTATCACAACCTTTCCATGTGGCAGAAGCCTTTACGGGTTTGAAAGGCGTACTGGTCCCGATCGAAGAAACTATACGCGGGTTCAATATGATCATGGATGGGGAAGTGGACGAATACCCGGAATCGGCGTTCAACCTCGTGGGTACCATTGATGATGCTATGGAAAAAGGAAAGAAATTGATGGCTGCAGCTCAAGGATAGTACTCAGTATATAGTATTCAGTATTTAGAGCTACTTAGGTACTATTTCTTAAAAGAGATCAATGATTTTTATATGGGCATGCATAATTATAGAGAATTAAAGATTTGGCAGCGATCTTTGGAATTTGTGGTTAAGGTTTATGAAGAAACAAAAGACTTTCCAAAAGAAGAAAAGTATGGCCTGACATCTCCATTAAGAAGTTCTGCTATATCGGTTCCTTGCAATATCGCCGAAGGTGCTGGAAGAGGGTTGAATAAACAATTCAAAGCGTTTCTTGAAGTATCAATGGGCTCAATTAAATGACATATCGAGTCGATTACTTGAAAAGAGAAATTTATGGAGAGATGATTGACGAAGCGTTACAGATCTATAAATGATGCTTACCTTTTATAATACCTTAGACTGAACGAAATCTATTGTCTGAGTACTAAATACTGAGTACTGAATACTGAAATACTATGAACCTGGAAATACTTACTCCTGAAAAGAAACTATACAGCGGTGAAGTATATGGCGTACAGATGCCTGGAATTAGTGGAAGTTTTGAAGTGTTGGACAAACATGCTCCCCTGGTGAGCGCGCTTAAAAAAGGGCGGATAAAAGTCTTGAAGGACAAGCAAAATCATTTTGCATTTTTTGATATACAGGGTGGATTTGTGGAAGTGCTGAATAATAATGTAACCGTGTTGGTGGAAGGGGCCGTTCCTGTAGAATAAGTTGATAAGTTTAAAAGTTGACAGCCTGCCTGCCGGTAGGCAGGGTTGATAAGGCTGTTTCCCTGTCAACTTTTTAATTTGTTAACCTTTCCCGATAAATTACTTACCGTGTCTGCAACTTTTTTTTCAATTCTCTTTCAGCCCAGGTAAATACTTTTTTCATAAGATCGGTTTTCCGCAATTCATATTTAGCTCGTATCTGGGCTTCTTCGTTGGCAATGACCAGGAACATTACGTCGACCACTCTTGCGGAGACGAAATCAGTAAGATTGGTTTCAAGCGGCCGGATAAAAGGGATGCTGTTATATACAGAAGTAATATTACGCCATTCCTGCTCTGTGCCTTCCAGTTTTATCGTACTGTCTACGACCGGTCGGAAAGCAGTTAGTAGTCCGGATTTCATTTCCTTTTTGAAATAGTCAGTGGCTGCGTGCGGATTGTCAGTTATCAGGATGCCTGCAGCATCTTTAACAGTCATTTTCTTTATGGCGTCAATAAACAGTGGTTTAGAGGTTCTGACAGCTGAAGTCATGGCGCGTGTGAATTTACCAGTGACTCTTTCAACCAATTGGTCAAGCCCCAGGTCTCTCAGGGTTTTCTCAATTTTTACTGCCTCCCCTGGAAAAACAAAACGCACCAGCGGATCGCCCTCCGGATTTTCAAAAGCCTCGAAACTTTTAAACAGCCCGCTGCTCAATGCTTCTTTTAAGGCCATGATCATTTCCAATTCAGTGGGAGCTGCACCGAGTTTCTTTAGTGTATTACATCGCTGAGATAAAATGGTAACGAGAACGAGGAGTAATGGAAATAGTTTTTTCATAAAAGAATTCCGGGTAGAACTTTTTCTTAATTCAACTGGGGATCAATCGGAAAATTCACCATGATCTCATAATCTCCGCCGAGGTGCTTGAGCGAATCTTTCCATATCTCTTCGTGGTTGTTGTGGAAGATTAGTTTTCGGGTGGCTGCTACCGTTAGCCAGGTCTTTTCTGTCATTTCATTTTTCAGCTGTCCATCGCTCCAGCCGGAGTAGCCAATAAAGAACCGGATCTTTCGACCATCGATCGTTTCATTTTTGATCAGGTCAACCACTACATCAAAATCACCCCCCCAGTAAACTCCTTTGATCACTTCCTGCGAACCGGGGATCTCATTGGGATATTGATGAAGGAAATGAATGGTGTCCATCTGAACCGGACCTCCATAATAAACCGGTAGAGGATGACCCTCCAGTTCGGGGATCAATTCATCCAGGGTGTTTTGAAACTTTCGATTGAGAACAAAGCCAAAACTCCCTTCCTCCTTGTGCTCGCAAAGGAAAACGACCGTGCGGAGAAAGTTAGGATCCTTCAGGAAAGGGTCAGCAATCAGCAATATGCCCGTTGCCGGTTCGATCATAGTTCAATTTAAGATGAAAAATGTTTTTCCTGAAATACTTTATACAGGGACGGTTATATAAAAGCAAGTTAAAAACAGCATGTGATATGATCATGCTCTCCAGCCGGCATCCGTGAGGTAGTATTTTTGCCGCGTACTTAGCTGAACTATAGGGCAAGTGAAAAAGCTATTAACTTACGCAGAAATAGGATTCCTGTACGTGAAAAGGATCTTTACAATTATTGTTATCCTCGTTACCATTTCCCTGGTGGGCATCATCACGCTCCAGTTGTCCTGGTTGAACAATATGATCTTGTTAAGGCAGGAACAGATCAAGGAAAAAGTAAACCAGGCAGTGGCTCTGGTAGGGGCTGAACTTTCGCAGCATAAAGGTAATCTTACCACGCACAGGATGCCCAATACAGGGAGCATCTTCCCGGATGAATACAATCTCGACTTTCTTCGACCACAGACCATCGGTAAAAAATTTACCCTGGAAGAACTGTACGAAAAGATCGCTAATGCCTTTAAGATGGTTGGACTGGAGAAAATGCATTTTGAATTTGAATTGGCCCTGATGAATCCGAACACCAACCTGATGGGAACTACGGAACGACAGTCCAATAATTATGAGAGAGAGTATCCGGATACCATTAATAACTATTCAAGAGGCGCATTATTGATGGCTCCCAGTGGTTCTGCTACGGAAGGAATGGCGATCAATGAAACACTTACCGTGGTAGCCCTTAACTGGAGGAGCTTTGCCCTGCAATCTCTTCGCTGGCGGTTTGCAATAGCTATTTTATTTACGATCATTATCATTTCTGCATTCTACCTGACCTTCCGGACCATGTTGCGCCAGAAAAAACTGGCCAAGATCAAAAATGATTTTATTAACAACATGACCCATGAATTCAAAACACCCATCTCTACCATATCGCTGGCAGTTGATGCCATGCGGAACGAAAAGGTGATGGAAGACCGGGAAAAGATGAGTTATTTCAGTTCGATCATCAAGGAAGAGAATCAACGGATGAATCGCCAGGTGGAAACCATCCTGAAGGCTTCGCAACTGGAGAAACAGCAAACAGAATTGAATTTAAAACCAGTGCATGTGCATGATATCGTTAAGGATGTGGTGGATAATTTCACGCTTCAATTGGAAGAAAAAAAGGGAAGGGCTGAGCTCGCACTGAATGCAACAGACGACCGGATCGAAGCAGATGAAGTGCATTTTTCTAACCTGGTGAATAATCTCGTCGATAACGCGGTGAAGTATTCAAAGGAAAATGTTCCGCCATTGATCAAACTGAGTACAGAATCAAATGCGAAGAATTTTTATTTGCGGATCGAAGACAACGGCATCGGCATGACCCGGGAGACGCTCAAACGCATCTTCGAACGATTCTACCGCGCGCATACAGGAAATATTCATAATGTAAAAGGATTCGGATTAGGATTAAGTTATGTAGAAACAATGGTGGAAGCGCACGGCGGAAAGATCAGGGCGGATAGTACCCTGGGAAAAGGAAGTGTGTTTACGATTGAACTGCCACTCCGGAAATCGTAATTGGAGGCGGTTGACAAATTAACTGGTTGAAAAGTTGACAGCGAATTCCAGGCGACTGCAAGTCCGATAAATTTGTTCACTTGTCCTTTGTCAACTAGTACTGATCAACTTGTCAACTGATTGCTAGCCCACAACAAGCATCCATCTCCATAACTAAGAAAGCGAAAATCATTATTTAAGGCATATTCGTACACTTTACTCCAGTCCTCCCCAATAAAAGCTGCAACTAATAATAGTAACGTGGACTGAGGTTGGTGAAAATTTGTTATCAGTGCATTTGCGATCCTGAATTTATAACTGGGTGCAATAAGCAACGAGGTACTTGCAAGAACGCGCTGTTCACCGGCTTTCTGTAATTCTTTTTTCAAGGCAATCAGAGCATCTGATGCAGTGATCCCATCCGGGTCAATTACATACGGGTCCCATTGAGACACCTCGAAACTTATATTCCCATTTAAAATCTTTACCCCGATCCAGTACAAACTCTCGAGTGCACGTAATGAAGTTGTACCCACGGGAATAATATTACAATCAAGATGATCGATGATAGTTTCAAGAGCGATGAGACCGATCTCAAAATTCTCGCCGTGCATTGGGTGTCCACCAATGATTTCGGATTTAACGGGTTTAAAAGTGCCTGCCCCAACATGAAGTGTGAGAAACTCTGTCTTAATGTTTTTTTTATCCAATTGCTTAAAAATATACTCAGTAAAATGCAATCCCGCGGTGGGTGCTGCCACTGATCCTTCTGTAGATGCGAATATGGTCTGGTATCGCTCTTTATCCAGCGTTTCAGCTTCTCTTTTCAGGTAGGGGGGAAGAGGCACGGCTCCAACATGATGTAAAACTTCGACAAAGGATAAATCAAAAGGTAACCAGCTGAATTCGATCAAAAAACTGTCAGTGCTCTTTTTAACATATTTAGCCTTGAGAAGAACGTCATTTCCTTTTTTCTCCAGTATTTGACCAGGCTTCCATTTAGAAGCTCCTCCGATCATACAGTTCCATAAAACAGTTCGGGTTTGCTGCATGGCCGTGATAATATCCGCGTATTGAGAATAAGGATTCAGGCAAAATAATTCAATAACGCCTCCCGTGGATTTTTGGAAAAGCAATCTCGCTTCGATCACTTTAGTATTATTAAAAACCAGGAGAGAACCTTCTGGAATATGGTATGCAATATTTCTGTAAATGTCCTCCGAGATGTTTCTATTCTTAAAGAGCAGGAGTTTGGAAGCATCTCTTTCGCTCAAAGGGTAGCGGGCGATCCGTTCTTCAGGAAGCGTGTAAGTATAATCCTGGATGTGGATGTTTCTTGGGTCTGCCATGGGTACAACCAACTGTTGTAGTTAAGACAAGTTAATCCATTGACCGGTAATAAATTTATCCGAATGAGTACAAATAAAATCCGGTAACTCACCGATTGACGAAAAACCGATCAAGGTTTTCCACAGTTTTTCCACATTAATTCACGCCTAATCCACTAACAATTTGTAAAAACTCCAATAGACACCGGATAAAACCCTTTACAGGATTGAGTTTCAGGCCAAAGTCAGCCCGTGGATAAAATAAAATCAGAAAAATTTGGTATTCAAGTGGGAAAAAGTGTTATTTTGTGTCAATTTAGAGAAATTTGACTCAAACCCCTGATAATGATAGGCTTTCTCGGAGAATTCGAAGCGACTTTGGACGCCAAGGGGCGATTCCTTCTCCCGGCGGGGCTAAAAAAACAATTGCCGGAAGGGGACTCGCTGAACTTTATAATAAACCGGGGTTTCGAAAAATGCCTGGCCCTTTACCCAGTCAAGAACTGGGAACCGCTTTTTACAGATATAAGCCGGTTGAACGATTTCGACCCGAGAGTGAGGGAATTCAGGAGATATTTTCTCAATGGAGCCACGCAAGTAGAACCGGACAGTGCCGGAAGATTGTTGGTACCCCCCAACCTGAAAGTTCATGCGGACCTACAAAAGGATATTGTCCTGGTAGCGGCGATAAATAAGATTGAGATCTGGGATAGCAGTAAGTACAAACAGCTCTTTGATACATTTTCACCGGATGCATTCAGTAACCTCGCCAAGGATGTGATGACGAAAAGCAATGAATAATTATTAATGAATAATTATTAATTATTTGGCACAGCCCTATCATACACCAGTACTGTTAAAAGAGGTGATTGATGGTTTGAAAATCGTTGCAGATGGAATTTACGTGGACTGTACGTTCGGAGGAGGAGGACATGCGAAAGCGGTCTTGGATAAATTGAGTTCAACAGGAAAGCTGGTTGCTTTCGACCAGGATGATGCGTCGAGAAAAAACCTGCCTGATGATCCGAGGCTCCTCTTTATCCAGCAGAATTTCCGGCATATCCAACGGTTTCTTCGGTTACATGATATCCATGAAGTAAATGGGATCCTGGCCGATCTGGGAGTAAGCAGCCACCAATTTGATGAAGCCGAGCGCGGCTTTTCCATACGGCAAAACGCATCACTCGATATGCGGATGGATAGGAGGCAAACGCTAACTGCTTATGAAGTTGTGGCAACCTATTCGGAAGAACAACTGCATAAGATATTTGAGCAGTATGGAGAAGTGACCAATGCCAAAACGCTGGCGAAAACAATTGTCAACATTCGCCAGGCAGGATCCCTCAGGACGGTTGAAGGTTTCAGGAATGCGCTCCGCGAAATTGTGAAAGGAAATCCCAACCGCTATTTTGCCCAGGTATTCCAGGCTTTACGGATCGAAGTGAACGACGAGCTGGGAGCATTGAAAGAAATGCTGCAGCAAGTACCCGCGCTGCTGAAAACCTCTGGCAGAATAGCCGTCATTACGTTTCATTCTCTCGAGGACAGAATGGTAAAAACATTTTTTCGTCGCGGCACATTTCATGAGCCGGAAACGCATCCTTTTATAAGCGAAGAACGAAAAACGAGTTTGACACCGGTGAATAAAAAACCCATTCTTCCAACAGAAGAGGAAGTAAGACAAAACCCGAGAGCTCGAAGTGCAAAGTTGAGGATTGCCGAGAAGGTGAATGATGAATAGTGAATGGTGAATGGTGAATAGTGAATGGGTAATGGGCAATTGACAATATGCATTTGGCAATAAACTATCGCAAATTGTTGACTGGCTAACTAAAAAACTGATAACTGGGTGCTGGCTGCGAAACGCCGGCTGACAGACTGAATAAAGGTTATAAAAACCTATATCCTTTGATGACCTCCTTTGAAAGACCAACTACTTATGCAGGAACAACAAAACCCTAAAGAACGGAACCTGGATCCCACCACCGAACCAGCTGAAATACGCCGTGCTGAGTTTGTCGAAGCACGCCGTGCTGCACTTGACGAAGCAACCGGGTGGAAACGCTGGCTGAATTATCAGTCGATTGTAAGGCAGGTGCCGTTCTTTTTGTTCCTCTCCTTGCTTGCTGTTATATATATATACAATGGACATTTTGCCGACAAGATGATCCGCGGGATCAATCGTCTTTCACGCGAAGTGAAAGAATTGCAATACGAGTATAAATCTGTGAAAAGCGAAGTAATGTTCCGCAGCAAGGAAAGTGAATTGGTCAAAGCAGTAGAACCTCTTGGTCTTAAAGAATTGACCACATCCCCGGTGGTCCTTTCTGCAGATTAAGAAAAGTGATATAAAACAACTAGAAGGACATTGGAAGTCAAACGGGACATATTGTGGAGAGTATACCTGAGCTTCATTGGTATAACAATACTCAGTCTCCTGGTATTGGGTCGCGCATTCTATATCCAGAAATTCCAGGGCAGTCACTGGAGATCCATGAGCGATAGCTTGCATCAGCGATTTATTACCACGGATGCGGAAAGAGGTACGATATACAGCGAAGACGGCCAAATGCTCAGCACGTCTATCCCGACTTTCGACATTTACATCGATTTCGATGCCGAAGGGCTCCGGGATAAGAATGGAAAACGTTTCCGGGAAAACCTGGATTCATTCTCTTTCGCTTTATCTGATCGGTTCAGGGACAAAACAGCTTCCCAGTATAAAAAAGAATTACTCAAAGCATATAATGAAAAGCAACGCTATTACACACTCAGGAAGAAATTAAGCTTTGATGAGTATAAACTCTTCCGCGATTTCCCGCTAGCCCGCCTGGGGAGAAATAAAAGCGGGATCATCGTCGAGGTGAACAGCAAGCGGCTTTCTCCATTCGGGCTACTCGCCAACCGCACCATTGGACTTTCCCGCGAGCATATTGCGAGCAATGGAAAATTGAAGAAACAAAATGTAGGTCTTGAAAAAAGTTACGATTCAGTACTCAATGGTAAAAGCGGGCAACGACTCGTGAGATTTATCGCCGGTGGAACGGCTGTTCCGATAGAGGGATACCAGATCGAACCGGTGAACGGGAAAGATATTTTCACTACGATCGATGTGAATATCCAGGATATCACGGAAGCAGCACTGATGAAAATGTTGGTGCAATCCGAAGCGCTCTATGGCACTGCCATCGTGATGGAAACATCCACGGGGAAGATCAAAGCGATCGCTAACCTGGGCAGAAGACCAGACGGATCTTATTGGGAAGATGATAATTACGCATTAAGAATCACAGAGCCCGGCTCAACTATTAAGCTTGCGACACTGTTAGCGGTTTTAGATAAAGGAAGCGCTTCGTTGCAAGACCAGGTGGAAGTGGGTACAGCTGGTAAAATGGAAGTGGGCCCACGGATCGTAAACGATGCCGAGCGTTCGCCTAAAGCGGTACTTACTGTTAAAGAATGTTTCGCGCATAGTTCAAACGTTGGCATGAGCAAACTGGCATTCCGGGCATTCGGGCAAAAGCCAACATCATTTAAAGAATATCTCCATAAATATCGTTTGGATACACGCTCGCCCATTGACCTTACAGATATCCCCTCGCCAAGATTAGCTCCTCTCGAGAATAAGAACGGAGGACTTATAAATATGGTCACGATGAGCTTTGGTTATGCGATTCAGGTCAGCCCGCTTCAGACGCTTACTTTATATAATGCGGTTGCGAATAATGGAAAAATGATGAAGCCCTACCTGGTAAATAGCATTCAAACAGATGGGATCGTTTATAAACAGGTCCTGCCGGAAGTGATCGAAGAAAAAATTGCAGGGGAACAAACGATTCGTGCCGCGCAGGAATGCATGGAAGCGGTGATCACAGAAGGTACGGGCCGGCTTGCATTCAAAGATCTTCCTTTCGCTGTGGCTGGTAAGACGGGTACTGCTCACGTTGCAGATGGAAATATTAAATACGGTCATGGTGTTTACCAGGCTTCATTTGTGGGTTATTTCCCGGCTGATCAGCCTCAGTACAGTTGCATTGTAGTGATCCGCACCAAACCACATGCATACCTGCATTACGGCGGACAGCTGGCCGCGCCGGTCTTCAGGGAAATCGCTTCCCGCCTATACTCTGTATATGTACAGGGCAAAAAACCTTCACATTACACGGCGATACGCGATAGCAATTCTTATTTCTATGCAGGAGCTGCGCATGAAATAAAACAGGTTTTGGACCGATTGCAACTTCCTTACCGGGATTCATTGGACCACGCATCGTGGAGTTATGTTGTTACAACCGGGAAAGATCAAATTCTGAAACCGAATCCGGTTGATCATAAACTCATGCCTGATCTGAAAGGAATGGGTTTGAAGGATGCCTTGTATCTATTAGAAAACCTGGGATTAAAAGTGACTATAAGGGGTAAAGGAAAAATTTTCAGGCAATCCGTGTCCCCGGGAACAGTTTTGGCAAAAGGGATTACAATAATGCTTGAATTGAGTTAAAAAGATGAAGTGGAATTAAGAGATGTTTTATATAAGGTGCCGATCCGGACCGTTGCAGGAAGCACCGAAGTTGAGGTAAAAGATATCCAGGTAGACTCGAGAAAGATCGGAACAGGCTCTTTGTTTATAGCGATTAGGGGCTCAGCGGCGGATGGTCACGAATACATAGCCCATGCCATTGAAAAGGGAGCGGGAGTGATCATCTGCGAACAGCTTCCTGCTTCACTGAAACAAGAAGTGGTTTATGTGGAGACAGGGAATAGCGCCGAAGCTGCCGGTATCTTATCGCATAATTTTTTCGGGAGGCCTTCAGAGCGAATGAAACTGGTAGGCGTGACAGGAACAAATGGAAAAACAACTATTGCAACCTTATTATACAAGCTCTTTACAAGTCTGGGAAATACCTGCGGTTTGATCAGTACCGTGGAGAATTATATCGGTGAAAAAGTATTGCCGGCCACGCATACCACTCCTGACGCTGTCAACCTGAATGCCCTGCTCAGGCAAATGGCTGATGAAAAATGTGATCATGTGTTCATGGAAGTGAGTTCACATGCCATACACCAGCACAGGATAACAGGTCTGCAGTTCGCTGGCGGGATATTCAGCAACATCACGCATGATCACCTGGATTATCACAACACCTTCGATGAATATATACGGGTTAAGAAATCCTTTTTTGATCAGTTGCCTTCATCTGCTTTTGCATTGAGTAATGCAGATGATAAACGAGGAACGGTGATGCTGCAAAATACCTTGGCCAGGAAATATTATTACAGTCTGAAAACCATGACTGAATTCAAGGGAAAGATCCTCGAGAATAACCTGACCGGGCTGGTAATGAATGTGAATGAGGTGGAAGTGCATTTCCGGTTGATCGGGGAATTCAATGCTTATAACCTGATGGCTGTGATCGGTGCAGCGAATTGCCTGGGTTATGATTATGAACGGATCCTGACCAGCCTGAGTTCGCTCACCGGTGCAGAAGGAAGGTTTGATTACATGGTCTCTGCCAAGGAAAAGATCATCGCGATCGTAGACTATGCACATACGCCGGATGCGCTAGTAAATGTGCTGGCTACGATAAAAAAATTGAAGAAAGGATTTGAGCAGGTGATCACGGTTGTGGGTTGTGGGGGGGACCGGGACAAAACGAAACGACCTGTAATGGCTGAGGTAAGTGCCGAACATAGTGATACACTGGTGTTGACCAGCGATAACCCCAGAGGCGAAGATCCTGCCATGATCATTCGGGATATGGAAGCCGGTATTCCACCGGCACTAAAACGGAAATGTATTTCGATTACGGACAGAAAAGAAGCGATTAAAACTGCGATAACCATTGCCAAACCGGAAGACATTGTGTTGATCGCAGGCAAAGGACATGAAAAATACCAGGAGATAAAAGGAGTGAAACATCATTTTGATGACAAAGAAGTCGTAAAGGAGTTGTTTAAAGAGTTAGATAAATAAAAGCGGCGAGCTGTAAGCCATGAGCAACGAGCAACCAGGAACCAGAGACTAGTAACCAGCAACCAGATGCTATACCACCTATTTGATTGGCTAAAAAGAGAAGACTTCGAATTCCCCGGCATTGGGCTATTCGGATTCATCACTTTCCGGGTGCTCATGTCGGTTCTGCTGGCGCTAGTGATCACTTTGTTCTTTGGAAAAAAACTGATCAGGGTCCTGCAAAAAAAGCAGGTAGGCGAAGACGTTAGAGAATTAGGATTACAGGGGGAACAAACCAAGAAAGGCACTCCTACCATGGGCGGGCTTATCATTATCCTGGCTATACTAATCCCTACGCTGTTGCTGGCGAACCTGAATAAAGTATACATCAGGCTCATGGTGATCAGTACGATCTGGCTTGGCGTGATCGGTTTTGTGGACGATTATTTAAAACTGCGTGCAAAAAGGATCGCGCAGGAAAAGGGAGTGCCGTATCGAAAAGGGGATAAGGACGGGCTGGCCGGCTGGTTCAAGATATTGGGCCAAATAGGATTAGGGATCCTCGTGGGAGCGACACTTTATTTCAATGATAATGTGAAAATCTGGAGAGAATATATCGGAACGCCTCAAGCGGCAGTAGCTGATTCAACTATTAAAAAAGTTGAATTGAATGGGGAAACCAAATATTTCGTGGAAACTAAAGTTCCAATAACAACAATACCATTTGTGAAGGATCATGAATTCAACTATTCCAAGTTAATGCCACCATCCTGGCGTGATTACACCTGGATCCTTTATATCCTGATTGTAATATTTATTATCACCGCTGTTTCCAATGGGGCAAATATAACAGACGGCCTGGATGGTTTAGCCTCAGGTACATCTGCATTAATTGGTGTATTGCTGGGCATATTCGCCTATGCAAGTGGTAATTTCTTTTTTGCGGATTACCTGAACATTATGTACATACCCAACCTGGGTGAGTTGTCAATTTATATCGCGGCGATGATCGGGGCGTGCATTGGATTCCTATGGTATAATTCTTACCCGGCCCAGGTTTTCATGGGAGATACCGGGAGTTTAACACTGGGTGGAATTATTGCAGCGCTGGCAATCATTGTGCACAAAGAATTATTGATACCCATTTTTTGTGGAGTGTTCCTGGTAGAGAACCTGAGCGTGCTTATGCAGGTGAGCTGGTTCAAATACACCAAGCGCAAATATGGCGAAGGGAGAAGGATATTCCTGATGAGCCCATTGCATCATCATTACCAGAAGCAGGGTTATCATGAAGCAAAGATCGTAACGAGATTTTGGATCGTGACCGTCCTGTGCGTGGTGTTAAGCATCGTAACATTAAAACTGAGATAAAGACCATGAACTAATTGCTGAAAAACCGGGATCCAATCCGTTTGAAAACAAAAAGCGAATGAGAATCCAATGAGATTGTGGTGCAGTTGTATCAAAACCAATACTTGTGAAAAACCAGTTTCCGTACAAAGCCCCCTCCCGAGCTACGCTCCTTGACTGGCGCGAATTCCGAAGGGGGGTGAAATCAGATTGGGGGAATTTCTGTTATGAAACACAGCATTGTGATACTAGGAGGAGGAGAAAGTGGAGTGGGCGCGGCACTCCTGGCGAAGAAAAAAGGGTATGATGTATTTGTTTCCGACGCAGGCTCTTTGAAAGAAAACGATCGTAACGAATTGAAAACAGCATTGATCGATTTCGAAGAGGGGAAACATAGTGTAGAAAAGATCTTGGCGGCCATGGAAGTGGTGAAAAGCCCCGGGATTCCTGAGAATGCCGGGATCGTGAAAGAATTAAGAAACAAGGATGTCACGATCATCAGCGAGGTAGAGCTGGCTTACAGATTTAAAGAAGCCAGCAGGCTTATCGCGATCACGGGGAGCAACGGCAAAACCACTACTACGGCATTGACCCACCACATTTTGAAAACAGGAGGAGTCAATTGCGCTATGGTGGGAAATATTGGCCATTCATTCGCAAGGCAGGTTGCTATGGATCCAAAACCAGTGTATGTCGCTGAGATAAGCAGTTTCCAGCTTGATGATATCAGCGAGTTCCGCCCCGAGATAGCCATTTTAACAAATATCACCAAAGATCACCTGGACCGATACGATCACGACTTTGAAAAATATATCGCAAGCAAATTTCGCATCGCTGAGAACCAGCAGGAAAATGATCATTTCATTTACTGCGGGGATGATGAAATAACCATGAAATACTTAAACCAATTCAATATTCAATCAAACCAACTGCCAGTAACCATGAAAAATGAAACACCTAAGGGAGCCTTTATCAAGGATGGAGATATGTACGTACGCACGGGAGAGGATTTTGCCAGGATGAGCGTATTCGATTTCGCATTGAAAGGAAAACATAATCAATACAATACTATGGCAGCTTGCGTGGCTGGAGCGCTGATGGATATAAGCAAGGACAAGATCCGCGAAGCCGTAAAGAATTTCCAAAGCCTGGAACACCGGATGGAACCAGTGGCCACGGTACGGGGTGTGGAGTTTATCAATGACAGCAAAGCTACCAATGTGAATTCCACCTGGTACGCGCTGGAAAGCATGACCAAACCGACCATACTTATACTGGGCGGTGTGGACAAGGGAAATGATTACTCATTGATCATGGAGCTGGTTAAGGAAAAAGTAAAAGCGATTATTTGCATGGGTAAGGACAACCGAAAAATACATGAAGCTTTTGGAAATAGCGTGAGCACGATCGTGAATACAGAAAGTGCATTGAAGGCAGTGCATGCGGCATTTCACTTTGCCAGTAAAGGGGACGTCGTATTGTTAAGCCCAGCTTGTGCCAGTTTTGACTTATTTAAAAATTACGAGGATAGAGGTAACCAGTTTAAAAAAGCCGTGAAAGAATTATAATGGCGGAAGCGTTAAGCATATCAACTATTCAGAATTCTTTCGGAAACCTTGCTAAAAGGACCAAAGGTGATAAAGTCATTTGGGCGCTGGTTGTATTATTAGCATTGGTGTCACTACTGGCGGTATATAGTGCAACCGGTTCACTGGCTTATAAAAACTACAGGGGCAATACTGAGATCTACTTGTTCAAACAGGTTGCGTTCATTGTAGTTGGGATACTGGTGATCTATTTTGCACATCTCATTAATTACACCTTCTATTCAAGAATAGCAAAGCTTGTTTTCATTTTATCGCTTCCACTGCTGCTGTATACCTTATTCTTCGGGGTTACCATGAATGAAGGAAGTCGCTGGATCAGGCTGCCGTTTATTAATATGACCATGCAGACCTCTGATTTGGCCAAGCTTGCCCTGTTTATTTACCTCGCGCGTCTGATCAGTAAAAAGCAGGAGTTTATTAAGGATTTCAAAAAAGGGTATTTACCAATCATTTTCCCGGTATTGGTCACCTGTTCGTTGATCGCGCCTGCCAATCTTTCTACAGCAATATTATTGGGGGCAAGTTGTTTGCTTCTCTTATTCATCGGACGGGCGCGGACCAGGCATATATTGATGACGGTGGGCATTGCACTGGTACCGATCGTTTTTTTGATCACGGCTGCGGTGATCCGTCACCAATCAACTCAGACCGAAAAAGTCAGCACATCAGGTGTTGGCGTATTCGCCCGAATAGATACATGGATAGGCAGAATGGAAAGTTTTATTTATGGAGACAATAAAGCGGATAATGATGATGCATACCAGGTGAACCAGGCCAAGATCGCGATCGCAAAAGGTGGCTTTATCGGGGTGGGTCCTGGCAACAGCACCACCCGGGATTATCTGCCGCAGGCATACAACGATTTTATTTTCGCCATTATTATCGAAGAATATGGATTAACGGGAGGTGCATTCATTGCATTCTTTTACCTGGTATTTCTTTATAGATGTATTCGCATATTCAAGCGATGTCCTTATGCATTTGGCGCATTCCTCGCGCTTGGATTGAGCTTCACATTGGCTATCCAGGCCGTAGTGAATATGGCAGTCACTGTGAATTTATTCCCCGTGACCGGAGTCACCCTTCCATTAGTGAGTATGGGGGGAACGAGTTTCATATTTACCTGTTTTGCTATTGGAATCATATTAAGTGTAGCCAGGAATGCTGAAAAATTGGAGGACAGTAATGAAGTGAAAGCAAACAAATTATAATCAATAGTTACTAATTATTGATTGGAGAAAATAATTGAGTGGATGAGTAAGAGAATCATCATAGCAGGAGGAGGCACTGGTGGACATATTTTCCCGGCAATTGCAATAGCAAATGCCCTGAAGAAAAAAGATGGATCGATACAGATATTATTTATAGGTGCAAAAGGGCGAATGGAAATGGAGAAAGTGCCGCAGGCAGGATACAGGATAGTTGGATTGGATATAGCTGGCTTCAACCGTAGTTCTTTGATAAAAAATATCGGCTTGCCGTTCAAATTGATCAGGAGCTTTTTCCAGGTGAGGACTTATTTCAGGCAATTCCCGCCGGACGCCGTGATTGGTGTAGGTGGTTATTCGAGTTTTCCCGTATTGCGCCTGGCGCAGGCGAAAGGAATTCCCACTTTCATTCACGAATCAAATTCTTTTGCCGGTCGCTCAAATAAGTTATTGGGGAAAAAAGCCACGCGGGTCTTTACAGGCACGGAAGGCATGGAAAAATTTTTCCCTGCCGAGAAAATCAGGGTTACAGGTAACCCGGTACGCGCGAGTATTGCTGATTCCCCAGTAAGCCGTTCTGAGGGATTGAAATTCTTTTCATTGACTGATACAAAAAAAGCCGTGTTGGTGATCGGCGGTAGCCAGGGTGCCCGCTCAATCAACGAAGCCATTGATGAAGGATTGAGCAAGCTCATGAATGCGGAGTTGCAGTTGATTTGGCAAACCGGGAAGACATATGCAACGAAAGCTGCTGAGCGGGCCGTTGAAAATAAAAATATTTGGGCAAATGAATTTATATCTCAAATGGAACATGCCTATGCGGCTGCTGATATCATTATTTCCAGGTCCGGTGCTATGTCAGTGGCAGAGATCTGTGCAGCGGCTAAACCGGTAATATTCGTTCCGTTTCCGTTCGCGGCGGAAGATCACCAGACCGTGAATGCAATGCGGCTGGTCAATAAACAAGCGGCGTGGATCGTAAAAGACAGCGAAGCAAAAGAAAAATTGACAGGAATGATCATCGAACTGGCAAAGAATGAAATGAAACAGGAAGAAATGAAACGAAATATAGCTCCTTTAGCAATAAAGAATGCTGACAAAGTAATCGCTGAAGAAATTTTGAAGAACATCGATAGAAATAAAAAGTAACTCACCTCTCCGTTGTCATTGCAAGCGGAGCGAAGCAAGGAGAGGGACTGGGGAGCATTAAACGTTAAAGAGTATTAAGTAAATGTCCATAGAACGCAAAAAAGAAAAAATTGAAGACAAGCTTGGTACTGGTAATACTGTCCTTATGAACACCTCTTTTGGGGGACTGGATGAGATCAGGGCTGTGTATTTCATTGGCATTGGTGGGATCGGGATGAGTGCCCTGGCCAGGTACTTTCATTTGAAAGGAAAAAAAGTAAGTGGATATGACAAGGTTGAGACGGATCTAACGCGTGATTTGGAAAAAGGAGGCATTGCTGTTCATTATGAAGAAAATATTGATCAGGTTCCAAAAGATGTTCAACTGGTCGTATACACTCCGGCTGTCCCACCGGAACATGCAGAGCTGGTTTTTTACCGGGAGAATGGATACCGGGTGGTGAAGAGAAGCGATGTATTGCAAATGATCACTCAAAGCTCTTTTAATATCTGCGTGGCGGGTACTCACGGAAAAACTACAATAACAACCATGATCGCACATGTATTGCGCGATAGCGGTTTTGGTTGCACAGCGTTCCTGGGCGGTATTGCCGTGAATTATAATAGCAATTTTTGGGATAGTGAGAATAATGTATGTGTTGTGGAAGCTGACGAGTATGACCGGAGCTTTTTGAAACTGGAGCCAGATGTAGCGGTGATCTCGGCGATGGACCCGGATCATCTTGACATTTATGGTTCCGCTGCATCCATGGAGGAAGCATTTATTGAGTTCAGCCAAAAAGTAAAAAAGGATGGCTTATTGGTGAACAAATTTGGCTTGAAAAGAAGCCGGGAATTGAAAAAAGAGCGAAGGTTGAGTTATAGCCTGCAGAATGAAGCTGCCGATGCGTATGCGAGCAATATTAAAATGGAGAATGGCAGCTATGCATTTAATGTGAACATCAAAGAAGAAATGATCGAGAACCTGTCATTGAATATGGGCGGAATGCATAACGTGGAAAATGCCGTGGCAGCCATTGCGGTGGCCAGCTCTTTGGAGATCGACAATGAAAAAATCCGGTCAGCGATCGGTTCTTTCCGGGGTGTGAAACGCCGGTTTGAATATATCATCCGGAATGATCGATTGGTATTTATTGATGATTATGCACACCACCCGGAAGAATTGAAAGTGCTGGTCAATGGCGCTAAATCATTATTCAGGCAACGCAAATGCACCCTGGTCTTTCAACCTCATCTCTATAGCCGGACCCGGGACCTGGCTGATGAATTTGCAGAAACGCTGGACCTCGCTGATGAAGTGATCCTTCTTCCCATTTACCCGGCCAGGGAATTACCGATAGAGGGAGTAAGCAGTGAGATGATCCTGGAAAAAATGAAGAATGAATTGAAAATGGTCAGGACAAAAACAACACTGATTGATTGGATAAAAGATGACTATGCTATCCGTATTAACAATGAATTCGGGGATGTGTTGATCACCGCCGGGGCGGGAGATATTGATATGCTGGTACAACCTATCAAAGAAATTTTAAAAACAGTATAAAGTGAATGCCAAAGCCACCATACGAAAGATCTTTTTTATCAGTCTCTGGCTGGTTATTGGCGCTGGCCTTATCACCTTGCTGGCCGCTGCCATGCGTCGTCAAAACAACGGCATTTGCAAGGATTATCGGATCGACATTCGCGATGCAGGATCGGATCTGTTCATTAATGAATCTGAAATTACCGGGTTGCTCAACCGGGCTGCGGGGGGCGATTTGAAAGGGCATACTTTATCGGGGTTTAACCTGCAGAAACTGGAAAAAGAACTGGAGTCAAATACCTGGGTAGAAGATGCAGAAATATATTTCGACAGTAAGGACGTGATGCATGTTATCGTTCGTCAGAAGAAACCAATCGCCAGGATATTCACCCTTTCGGGTAATTCTTACTATATAGATAGTGCATTAAGAAAACTCCCTTTATCTGATAAAGTAAGTGCCAGGCTTCCGGTATTCACAGGCTTCCCGGACCGGGGAACCTGGTTGAGCCGCGATAGTATTCTTATCGGGGAAGTGAAAAATATTGCTCAATACATATTGACTGATGCATTCTGGATGTCACAGGTTTCACAGGTTGATATCGGGCCCAACAGAGAATTTGAGATCATTCCATTGGTTGGAGATCATGTGATCCGGCTGGGAAAACCGGAAGACCTTTCAGAAAAATTTGCCCGCTTATTCCTATTCTACAAAAAAGTGTTGACCCAGACTGGCCTGAACAAATACCCGGTGATAGATGTGCAGTTCAAAGACCAGGTGATTGGCATCCGGACAAATGAAAAAAGGGTAGTGGATTCTGTACAGTTGAGAAGGAACGTAGAAAAACTGCTTCGCTCGAATTCTATTTCATTAAAAGAAAATATTGAATCGAATAAACAAAACCCTGGGAAGAACGTAAATCCATCCGTTGAAACCACCTTGGATCCAAATCCTGTGAAAGCTTCATCTGTATCCCTTCCTGCAAATAATAGAAACGGGGAAAAGAAAGTACCGAAAGCGATTATGCCGCCAAGCACCGGTCAATCATTGCAGGAAAATAAACCAGAAGAATGAGATCTATGAAATATTTAAACAACAACTAAAAACAACTTCTATGAACAACGAACAACCCATTATTGTCGGCCTCGACATTGGTACCACCAAGATCGCCGTGATCGCCGGGCGCAAAAATGAGTTTGGAAAGCTCGAGATACTCGGTTTCGGCAAATCCAATTCCAACGGCGTGAAACATGGGCAGGTGCTCAATATCGACGAGACCATCAAAGCCATAAAAACAGCCTTAGAGAACTGTTTTGCTTCCAATCCTAACCTGGACATCCGTGAAGTATATGTGGGTATTGCAGGTCATCATATAAAGAGCCTGCAAACTCGCGGCGATATTGTTCGCCAGCGGACCGATGAAGAGATCACCCAGAAAGAGATCGATCAACTCATCGATGACCAGTATAAGACCTATATCCCCGCGGGTGACCAGATCATTGATGTGATCCCCCAGGAATTTACAGTAGATAATTTTCAAAACATTCCTAATCCCATCGGCTATGGAGGCGTGAAGATCGGGGCGAATTTCCACATCATCACCGGCGATAAAAATGCGATAAAAAATATCAATCGAAGTGTGGAAAAGGCAAATCTTCACACGAAAGACCTGGTCCTTCAACCCCTGGCCTCTTCTTCAGCGGTTATGGGGCAGGAAGACCTTGAAGCAGGAGTTGCCATTGTCGACATCGGTGGGGGTACTACTGACCTTGCTGTGTTTTACGAAGGCATATTAAAACACACCGCTGTCATTCCATTTGCAGGTGAGAACATCACAAATGACATAAAAACCGGGTTGGGTGTATTAAAGACACAGGCCGAGCAAATGAAGGTGCAATTTGGTTCAGCCCTTGCCAATGAAGCAAAGGCAAATGCATATATCACTATCCCGGGATTAAGAGGAATGCCGGCCAAAGAAATCAGTGTAAAGAATCTGGCGAACATTATACAAGCCCGAATGAGCGAGATCATGGATTTTGTCACCTACCATCTCAAGCAGGTTGGTTTGGATAACCGCATGCTGAATGGCGGTATCATATTAACAGGTGGAGGTTCCCAGCTGAAGCATCTCATTCAATTAACAGAATATGTTACTGGGTTGCCATCACGGATCGGTTTTCCTAATGAACACCTGGCAGCTGGACACATAGAGGAACTAGCTAAGCCTACGTATTCAACCTGCATCGGGTTGATCCTGAAAGGGTATGATGATTATGAACACAAACGCAAGGAATTTGAAAAAGAATTCAAGAAAGTGGAAGTGCCCGATGGATTGAAGCAACCGGTAAATGGAGCAGAAGAAGAAATAGAATTAGCTGAAGTAAATGATAGAGAAATGACCCGGAGGAAAAACCTGACCGGTTTCTGGGGTAAGTTCAAGGACAGGATTATTGATCTGTTTAAAGAGGAAGAGGATAAACATTTATAGCCAAAGTGAATGGTGAATAGTGAATTATTATGAAAACAATATTCACGATTCACGATTCACGATTCACAAACTGAAACTAATCATATTAACAACCATCCTCTTTTAACCTCCGAATCGGGGTAGAAAAAGTGGACAAAATTCAAACACTATGATACATTTTGATCTGCCTAAAGAAAAATCATCCATACTGAAAGTTATTGGTGTAGGTGGAGGCGGAAGCAACGCGGTGAACTTTATGTTCAGCCAGCAAATTGACGGTGTCAACTTTATTATATGTAATACAGATGCCCAGGCGCTGGCCAGCAGCGAGATCCCTAACAGGGTTCAACTAGGACCTCATTTGACACAGGGACTTGGAGCCGGAGCTAATCCTGAGATCGGGAGACAAGCCACCGAGGAATCACTTGAAGAGATCCGCCGCATTCTCGAAGTCAATACCAAGATGGCTTTTATTACTGCAGGCATGGGTGGTGGAACAGGAACCGGGGGCGCGCCCATCATTGCAAAAGTTTGCAAGGATCTTGGTATCCTTACCGTAGGCATTGTGACAACGCCATTTGCCTACGAGGGAAAAAAACGCCAGCAGCAAGCAGAAGAAGGAATAAAGATCCTCAAGCAATACGTAGACACCCTACTGGTGATCAGCAATGACAAATTGCGTCACCAGTTTGGTAACCTGAAAATGCGTGAGGCTTTTGAGAAAGCGGACAATGTACTGGCTACCGCGGCAAAATGCATCACCGATGTGATCAATAGCACTGGCCAGATCAATGTGGATTTTGCCGATGTATGTACTGTCATGCGTAATGGTGGCGTAGCAATACTAGGAAATGCTGTTGCATCGGGGGAGAACCGGGCGCAAGTAGCGATCGAAGAGGCCCTGAATTCACCATTGCTGAACGACAACGATATCCGCGGAGCGAAATGGATACTCATCAACATCAATTCAGCGGAAGGTGAGTATGAATTTACCATGGATGAAGTAGAAACGATCCAAAGCTACCTGTTGACCCAGGCTGGTGACACCGATGTCATTTTGGGAATGGGTTATGATAATACTCTTGGGGAGAACCTTGGGATCACAATCATCGCAACAGGCTTCGAGCATAAAGATCCGTTCAAGCAGAGCTATAGAAAACCGGAAAAGAAAGAGGAAAAGATCGTTATGGTACTTGGAGAAACGGAAGAAAAAGCTGAAGAAAAGAAATCAAAAGCTGAGAATGAAAATCAACCTGGAACCAAACCGAAAGAAAGTCTCTCTCCGAGGCTGGTTGAGGAACTTCCGGTTACGGCAGCACCGGTTTATGATTTCACAGATATACGTGAGACGGATGCCGAGATCATACATTGGGAATTAAAGCCAGATCCGGAGGCAAACGGAAAAATACTTGGTAATTCTACAGTAGACGGGGCGCGGGCAATTACTGTTGGTAATATGTCAATTGTCGGCCATACCAATAGTATAAATTCGACCACCATTCCTGCAGAAAGCAACGAACCCGTCTCCCGAAAACAAGAAGAAATTAAAGGAAGTACTACCCCGGTGTCTGCAGCATCGGGAGGCTATCTGGCCAGGCCATCCAATATCTACGCAGAATCAAAAGCAGAGGTCTTTACCTCAATGCCTTCTGCAGAAGAACCGGTCCCTTCGCCCAGCACTGCCAGTGAAGAGGAAGAACTACTTGAACTGCAGATGCAATTGGTAGAACGGGATGACATTCCAGCGGCGGATGAGCCGTTGGCCCATCAAGTTCATACACCTTTGTCCACCGAAGTTGAGGATCCCGCTTTGCGGGACGAAGCCGAGGAACAAAAACGTAGGGCAGCCGAACGCTTACAGAAATTACGTAACCTGTCGTTCAATGTTAACGCTGCTGACCCGAATAATGAATTTGAAACTGTGCCGGCTTACATCCGCCGCAATATGGAATTGCATACCGGCACCCAATCAGTAGAAAATTTTTACAGCAACTACGAAGTGAAGACTGATGACAAGAACCAGTCACGCATCAGCACCATCAATACATTTTTAGACGGTAAAAAACCTGACTAGCCCCGTTCCAATGAAACCTTGAGCATTACCAGCTAGTGTTTTTAGTTGTTCCCCCCGATCTCTATCGGGGGGTTTTCTTTGTCAGTTGTAGCCCCGATTTATCGGGACGAAGGCGAGTGCGGGGAGCAGAACGTTGTTATCTTTTAAATACCAAATACCCGAATTCAAATCCAAATATTGGAATTTGTGATTTGGCTTTTAGGGATTTATTTATTCTACTCAACTTTGTTATCATTATGCCAACAGTTCTCATCACAGGGGGCACCGGGATGATCGGAAAAGCCTTGAGCAGGGCCCTTCTGGAAAAAGGATACCACGTTGTTGTATTAAGTAGAACGGGATTAGAAACGCGATACGCGATACGCAATACGGGATTAACGAACAAAACTTTGGAGAATCACGGATCCCGCATCTCGCATCCCGCATCCCTCAAATATGCTCATTGGAACATAGAGACGAATCAGATAGATAATGATGCCATAGCAACAGCTGATCACATCATTCATTTGGCAGGAGCTTCAGTTGCTGATAAACGTTGGACTAAGAAGAGAAAGCAGGAGATCCGCGACAGCCGTGTGAAGAGTGGGAAGCTGCTCGTTAATTCCCTGAAAAATATTCCAAACCGGGTGAAATCCGTGATCAGTATTTCAGGGATCGGGTATTATGGACCTGATAATTCGGACCGAAATGCTTTCAAAGAAGCAGATGCACCATATAATGATTTCTTGGCACAGGTTTGCCAGCAATGGGAGAGTACCATGCAGCCTGTCACTGGGTTGGGAAAACGTTTGGTCATACTCCGTACGGGCGTTGTCCTCAGTTCAGAAGGAGGTGCTTTAAAGGAATTTTTGAAGCCTTTGAAATTTGGTTTTGCAACCATACTCGGCTCGGGAAAACAAATTATCAGCTGGATCCATATTGAGGACCTGGTAAAACTTTTCATTTCAGCGATTGAAAATGAGAATTATTCCGGGGTTTATAATGCGGTTGCTCCAAATCCGGTTTCCAACAGGAAATTTGTGTTAGAAATGGCGAGGATCAAAAAGAAATTCTTTATTCCTGTACACGTGTCATCATTTGTTTTACGCACTGTTTTGGGGGAAATGAGTGTCGAGGTATTGAAAAGTGCGAAGGTGAGTAGTAAGAAAATTGAAAACAATGGATTCAGTTTCCATTTTCCCGTAATTAAGTCTGCTTTGAACGACTTATTAAAAAAAGACCCCGGACCGAATCCGGGGTGACGTTTGATAATATCCTGGGAACTCCAAAATTTCAATCTAAAAGGCTTTTTTATCATCCGGCACTTTCGGCGTCTCCTTCTGCGTATACATCACTGCATTCACTTTTTTCGGATCACCCTGGTAACTCCAGGTAATATGATTCACGTATTTTTTAAAGACATTATTTATTTCCTCGAGCGTTACTTTTTTAATGTCATCTTTGATCTGATAACTTCTTTTCCAATTACCATGAATTACTTCGTTCGCAGCCAGTGAATTTGCCTGTGCTTCATTCGTTTCCTGCCTGTAATAAACACCGGTGAGATATTGTGTTTTCATATTACGCAATTCTTGCTCTGTAAATCCCTCGGCCTTGATCTTTTCGATCAACTGACGTGCGACAGCTATATATTTATTAGGTTCTGTTGTTGTAACATAAATATTAGAGTAGGGAGTAGCACCTGCACTGAACCAGGCTCCCGGGGCATACGATAATCCATTCTTACTTCGGATCTCAACAAAATGTCGGCTGCTAAATATGCGCATGGCTAAAACAAAGGCATTAAACTCAGCTGTTCCCGGTTGCGGGCCACTGGCGATACCCTGGATATAGTTTGTTGCATTTTCCCGTTCCTGTGGTATAAAACTGTTAGCCGGGGGAGTATAAGTTTCTTTTTTCTGCTGGAACGGTTTCCCGGATGGAATCACTGTAAGCATCGATCTTATACTTTTCTCGATCGTTTCCTTATCCAGGTCGGAAACGACAACAATAACTAACCTGGATTTCGTCAAAATTGACTTCCAGTAATTCTTTACCATTTCCGGGGTCAATTTCGTAACAGTGGCCACAGAACCATCAGGATCTTTAGCATAATCCTTTCCCTTAAATGCCGTTTGCTTGGCCATGCGGTCAATCGCGACGTCGGGATTAGATTCATTGGATCGGATGTTGTTGATGGCATCCTGTTTAATACGTTCGAATTCTTTTGCGTCGAAGCGTGGAGTTGTCAGTGCATTCACATATAGTGGCCACACAGTGCCAAAATCAGTTTTGATACAGTTCATACTGAATGTTGCATAGTCCATTCCGGTATTGCCTGAAAGCTGCGCGCTTACTTTATCAAGTTTATCCTTAAAACTATTCTTATCATCTTTCGCTGTGCCGCATTCGGTCAAAGATGTCAAAGCAAGACTTTCAATGCCTTCTTTATCGGCGGTATAGTTTTGCACCCCACCTTTTATTATTGTTTGAACGACCACGATCTCATTCCCGCTGGGTTGCACGATCACTTTCACCCCGTCAATGGTCATTTCGTAAGGCTTTCCCATTTGAGCTGCCAAAGTAAACGGCAACAGAAATGAAGCAAATGCGATTATAATTTTAAAATGTTGTTTCATTTTAATCTGTTTTTAAAATATTCTTCCGGTTTGAATTGTTTATTCATTTCGGGACTGATGATCATTCCTCCAACGTGCACATGTCCAGTAATGTATTTCTGGGCATATTCCCGGAGGTCAGCCCGTGTGACCCTGGAACAGGCTTCAATATAATCTGTGTAATAATCCAGGGAGGTGCTCGCCCATTGATAGCTCAATTGAGAAGATATCGAGGATGGCTTTTCCGTGGCGCGTATATCGTTCCTTCTCATAACTTCCTTGGCTATCTTCAATTGCTCTTCTGTGAAATAATCATCCTCGGCAAACTTGCTGATCTGGTTCATCATTTCCGTATAACATTCCTTCAGTTTTCCGGGGTTCGGCACCAGGAATGCCTGGATCGGACCGACGTATTTGTTAGTTGTATAGGAAATATCTGCATAAGTGGCAAGACCTTTATCCACCAATGCCTGTTGCCATTTTGATGAATTCAATCTTAAAGCAGCAGAAAATACATCTGCGATCACGGTTCCGGCTGAGTCATTCCTGAAATCAGGTCCATGCCACTGGAGCATGATATAAGGTGTTTGGGCAATGGAGAATTCTTTAATGAAATAATCATTTTCCTTCAATGGAGGGAAGTCCGGGATCGGGAATTTTTCATGAGGATCAAAATCACTCGGTTTCCAGTCTCCATAGATCTGCTCGGCTAATTGAAAAGCTTTTTCAGCCTTGATATCCCCGCAAATGATAAGCAAAGAATTGTTGGGATAATAATACTTGTCTTTAATGATCATCATTTTTTCTGGCGTAGCCGTATTTATCACATCATGTTCACCGATCGGATTTTTGCGGGTAAATAATTTACCCCAGCTTCTTTTTTGAGTTTCAATCCAGATCTGGAACCAGGGATCGCTTTCCCCGCGCTGGAATTCTCCATCCACAACCGGGCGCTCTTTCTGCATATCCTCATACCGATAGATCGGGAAGCGGATGGCTGCATTCATGAATTTTAATCCCGCTTCAAGACTGTCCTTATCGAACGTAAAGAAATAATTGACCCTTTCTACATTGGTAGTTCCATTCCAGATCATACCTAATTCTTCAGTACGCCGGATAAATTGTTCCTGGTCAGGATAATCCTTATTTGCCTTGAAGAACATATGTTCAAATAAATGGGAAAGCCCGCTGTATTCAGGTCCTTCGGTATAAGCTCCGTTTTTAACAGCGATCTCGATCGTGGCCAACGGAACTTTATGATTCTCAATCGCAACAACTTCCAGCCCGTTATCGAGCTTTTTCCAGTAATGATCTTTAGGAAGCCTCGGTTGAGCCACAATCGCAACGGTCCAACACAATCCCAACAACAGCATAAAATATTTTTGCATACGTGTTTATTTACAAGCCGACAATATACAGCCTATGCATAATTAGATGAAAACTTTGTCAAGCTATTATTTATTATTTCTTCCGATAAGTAAAAACGGTAATGGGTGTGGATATGCGGTCCGTATGGCCTCCCTCGAAGTGTTCAATTCTCCGCCCGCGAATGATCGGGGTGCCAGATATTGGTAAACTCTCCAATGGTACCGGTACCGTTAAAGAATCGAAGTTTATGTAGTCTCAGTTTTTCAATGTCTGTTTGAAGAACCCTTCGATACACCGGATGTAAAGTGCCTCCTTTTGAACCAGCCGGTTTGTCAGGTTCATACTGATATTTTGGATCTACCAGGGTCCCTCGCGGATACATGATGCCCGGAACTCCCTTGCCCCGGATATCCAGGTCGGCCGGATGTTCTAATCCAATGGTATGACCATATTCATGAGCGGCAGTAGTAGAACCTCTGTATAGATTTTCAAGTTTAAAATAACCGGAATTGCAATTGATGCCATCCACGAATGAAATATTTCCCAATGCAAATCCTTCTATGCGGAAATAATTATTCCGCGGATCAAGGTTCTGATAAATTTCAATAGGTGTGATGTTTGGCTGATAGGAACAGGTTACCCTGAAAATGACTGCGAACTGTGAATTGTTTAACTGTATAACTGCTTTCGGTTCGTTCCACATCGTTTCTATCTCTTCTCGTATGTATTCCGTGATCTCAGGCTCTGCAGCGTTGCCGTAAGTGATGATATGCGAAGAGATAATCAATAAGTTCTGTGTTAATTCTATTGAACCCATATCAAATGAGGAATAAGAAATGAGAAATTAGTAATGAGGGAGTAAATCTTCTCTGAAGGAGTCCTTCGGACAATCTAATTCCGGATAGGCTTCCCACCTTTTAAGACAGATTGTATCCTCTCGAGAGTTTTCTTTTCTCCACATAAAGAAAGAAAGGCTTCCCGTTCAAGATCCAATAAATATTGTTCGCTTACAAAGGAAGGTTCACTCAGATCACCTCCGCACATGACATAAGCGAGTTTTTGGGCTACCACTACATCATGATCCGTGGCATAATTGGCTCTCCACATGCCATTGATGCCAGCATACAAAGCGCCAAGCGCACTTCTCCCAAGGATCTTAATATCCTTGCGCTGTACCGGCATTGTATACCCGCTGTCATAGATCTCGATCACTGATCGTTTCGCCTCGGCCACTCTTCTATCCTGGTTCATCACAATTTCATCCAGTCCTTTCCGGTAAATGCCCATTCCAAATCCTTCGTGCGCAGAGGTAGCCACTTTTGCAGTGGCAATGGACAGGAAACGATTTTTCAGTGTGATGGTTTCCGGTTCATCTTCATGCATTTCCTTCGATGCCCTCAGGGTGAATTCTTTAGTTCCACCACCGCCGGGAATTAAGCCAACACCCAATTCTACCAGTCCCGTATATGTTTCTGCTGCCGGGCAGCATTTGTCCGAATGTAAATTCAATTCACATCCACCTCCTAAATTTAATCCATGCGGCGCTGTCACCACAGGTATAGCTGAATATCTCACCCGCATCATGGTATTTTGAAAAACCCGGATTGCAAAATCCAGTTCATCATATTCCTGGTCAATCGCGAGCATAAAGATCATTCCTACGTTGGCACCTGCGCTGAAATTGGGACCTTCGTTTGCGATCACAAGGCCTTTGTAATTTTTTTCTGCCCGGTCAATACTGGCCTGGATCCCTTCCAGCACATCGCCTCCAATACTGTTCATCTTAGTATTCCATTGCAGACCGACCACCTCGTCCCCGAGATCAACCAACCGGCAACTGCCATTCTTCCAAACAAGCTTGTCCCTGTAGTGGCTCATGATGATGATAGCATCTCCGCCTGGAACAGGTTTGTAGGTTTTGGTTAAAGGATCATAGCTGAGTTTTTTGCCATTCTCAACTTGATAAAATGTTTTATTTCCCGCAGCAAGCATTTCATCTACCCAGTCAGCAATCCCATATCCCGAATCACGCATCGCCTTTACTGTTTTTTCAACACCAAGTACATCCCAGCTTTCAAATGCGCCGATCTCCCAGCCAAACCCAGCCATCATGGCATCATCCAGGCGATATATTTCATCACTGATCTCCGGGATGCGATGAGAAATATAAGAAAACAGTCCATAATGAAGATGGCGATAGAATTCTCCAGCTTTATCCTGCCCGGCCACCAGTATCTTCAATCTCTCTTTCAGATCATCCACCTGTTTGGCAGATTCCAAACTGGTAAATCGGGGTTTTGTGCGGGGTTTGTATTCCAGGGTTTTTAAGTCCAGTACCTGGATCTCTTTGTCCGTTTTTCGTTCTTCCGGGCTGCCCGCTGTTACCGGTAATTTGATCTTTTTAAAAAATCCCTGCCCGCTTTTATCACCCAGCCAGTTATTCGCAACGATCTTTTCCAGCCACTGCGGTATGGTGAAGGTATCCCTTGAGTTATCAGAAGGAACGTTATCATAAACACCTTTTGCCACTTTCACCAGTGTATCAATCCCTACGACGTCAGCCGTACGAAAAGTAGCCGATTTCGGCCTGCCGATCACTGGTCCTGTTAATGCATCAACTTCATCAATTGTCAGATCCATTTTATCCACCAACCGGAATAAGGACATGATCCCGAATACGCCGATCCTGTTAGCAATAAACGCTGGAGTGTCTTTACACAGGACCGTTTTCTTTCCCAAATACAAGTCTCCATAATGCATCAGGAAGTCAACGACCGATTGATCTGTATATGGAGTGGGAATAATTTCCAGCAACCTTAAATACCGGGGTGGATTGAAAAAATGTGTACCACAAAAATGTTTTTGGAAATCCGGGGATCTTCCTTCTGCCATCAGATGGATCGGGATACCGGAAGTATTTGATGTGACGAGCGTTCCAGGCTTCCGGTACTCTTCTACCTGTTTAAAAATATTTTGTTTGATGTCCAGGCGTTCGATCACGGCTTCCAATACCCAATCATAGCTCCCGATATCCTTCATATTATCCTCAAAGTTTCCCGTACTGATCCTGCTGATCACCTCTTTATGAAAGACCGGTGAGGGGTTCGACTTTATAGCTGCAGCCAGTGCATCATTTACAATCTTATTTCTTTCCGCCGGTTTACTTCCGACACCAGCCTCTTTTGCAACAATATCTAATAATAACACCTCTAATCCCGCTCCAGCGAGGTGACAGGCGATCCTTGAACCCATAACGCCGCTGCCCAATACTATTACCTTCCTGATCGTTCTTTTCTGCATGTCCGCCCAATTAGTTAGTTAAACAACTATTTGGTTCGAAGTTAAGCGTTTTTGCCAAAGACATTGGATTGACTGAAGGCTCCCTACGTAAAACTTCCTCGTAAAACTCACCAGAACTGCCCCAATAATAAAAAAATCGGGCATTAATACTTTAAACCAGGGTGTAAAGATTCTAATTTGAAGAGTTCTTTTGCCATTAACCATTAGTCCTTTTCCGAAGCGCAAAAAAACCAATATCCATGAATCAAAATCAGCCCCTGCGGAGCGATCCGCAAGATCATCTTTCTGTCATACATCGAAATACCGGTTCGATATTTATGGAACCGGTCGATTTTTCCGATTCCGTTATACAAGCCGATCTCCAGTTTAATATTTCAGGTTGGAATCTTACGGCTGAAAAAGTTTTTGGATTGCAATTAAAAAAGGGCCGGAATCTTTTCGAAGCTGGTTGGACAGGCATATCCTCATACCAGGTGCAGGAGATCAAACTGGCGCTGAAAGAAAATAAGAAATGGTCCGGGGAATTCGAGTTTTCCCAGGGTCTCGATGAACGCCGCTATTTCTTTTCAATGATCAATTATATTGTCAATGAAGATAGCCAGCCAATTGCCTTCGTGATGGTGAACCGCGATATCACGGACATCAAGAATAAGGAAAGAAAACTTGAAGAAGCGGAAAAGGAATATACTACCCTGGTGAATACGTTGTTTGATGGAGTAATGATGATCAAGGCCGATGGGAAGATCTCCGCAGCAAACAGGCGTGCAGCCGAGATCCTCGGTTTCAGCGAAGAAGAATTAGTAGGAAAAATAGTAGCCTGTCCTTCATGGAAAGCGATCCGCCAGGATGGAACGATATTTCCACTGACTGAATTTCCAGCGGTCGTATCACTCCAAACCGGGTTTCCCCAGCGTAATGTGGTGATGGGGATCGAAAGGGCAGATGGTTCACGGATCTGGGTCCTGGTGAATAGCCAGGCACTTTTTCAACCGGGTGCAAAATATCCTTATGCAGCGGTGGCGTCCTTTTCAGACATTACGGAAAAAGTAAAATGGGAAGAAGCGCTCCGTAAAAGCAATGAACGGTTTTATTATGCGGGAAAAGTAACCTCCGATGCCATTTGGGATATAGATCTCGAAACAAACGAGATCTACCGCAGCGAGGCATTTAATAGTTTTTCCGGATATAAAATTGACCAGATCGAGCCAAACCTGGATTGGTGGATCAATAAAGTGCACCCGGATGACCAGGAACGGGTGCGTAAAAAGATCAGCGAGTCGATTTCAAAAGGCATCGCACGCTGGGAGGATGAATACCGATTCCTTTGTGCCGATGGAAACTACAAATATCTCCTTGATAGTGGGATCATCCTTTATAAAAATCAAAAGCCGGCGAGGATAATCGGT
>Ga0196964_10000278_pt1 | contig 38448 bp, 31 predicted proteins | sample S1_10metaG_FD_148615 | JGI IMG/M metagenome (GOLD analysis project Ga0196964, IMG submission 148615) | Soil microbial communities from Anza Borrego desert, Southern California, United States - S1_10 | ecosystem: Environmental > Terrestrial > Soil > Desert | place: USA: California | collected...
TCCCCTGACGACAAGAGCGCGGCCTGGGCAATGATCGCCGACAGGAGCGGCCCGGTTGACCAGTGCCGCAGCTGGCAGACGATTCGTTTCAAGCAGCAACCGGTGCGGCGCATCAGGCTAACCGGCACGTACAATTCGGCGAACTCGGGCTTCCACGTCGTTGAATTGCAGGCGTACTTCGGAGTACCCGCAAACGCGCCGTCCTCGAATCCCGACACGCTGGACTTCTGATCAATCCGCATACAATAAGAGCTGAGGACGGGTTGAACGGAGCTCAAGCATGCCGACTTATGTGTATGGACCCTCCGGGGCGGACAAGGAAAAGCGCGCCTGCGACATCTGCGCCGGAAGCTTCGAGATGATTCAGCGCATGAGCGATGAGGCGCTGACGAAGTGCCCCAAATGCGGCGGTGAAATTGAACGCATCATCACGCCGCCGATGCTGAACGGCGTTGGCTGGATGGGGAGAAAACCCAGCCCCGACCGCATGGCCAAGGCCGGTTTCACGCAGTACAAAAAACACGGCAAAGGATACTACGAGAAGCAGTTCGGCCAGGGCCCCAGCACGCTTCACGGCGACAACGGCTGAACCGGCTCGGTCTGAAGCGCCGCGGTCTCGCTCAGGCGACTTTTTTCTTCACGCAGCTGATAGCCTGCCGCCAACCTGGCGGTGATCTGCTGAGTGATCCCGATCAGTAAAAACAATTCGCCAAGTGCAACGATGTTCCCCGCGACGATTACCAGCGTTGACGTGACATACTCCCAGTTTGCGCCCCAGCTCGACGCCAGTTGCCGCTCATAATAACGCGAGAGCTCGCCCAAGAGCATATCGAGCAGGACGCAGGCCCACCATAACTTGATGGTCCAGGGAACTTTTATTGTATTGAGTGGTGGCGCAGGATCAGCGGCCAGCTTCGGGTCGCTTCCACGGTAGAGCTCCGACATGATGCGGTACGGCACCACAAAATTAACGAGGGGAATCAGCCAGCCGATGACGACCCATTTTGCGGCAAACTGCAGCCCGGGAACTCTCATCGCATGCAGGTTGCCATAACCACGAAACATCCACCACATCATCAGCGCAATGCTGACTCCCCAGATGGGCCACATGATGTACCCGAGATTCTGGTATGTTTTGTCTACAATGTAGTAGGTATGGTTGTCGAACTCCTGGCCTAGCGCATATTCGTAATAGATCTTCACACAAAGAAACGAAAATACCGTCTGAATGAGGAGAACACCGCCGCTGATCAGCTGCAGGCGCAGAAACCAGCGGGCGATCGGATCAACAGGTTTATAAACAGCCGTCAAAGGCCACCTGCCGCCTAGCGGCATTTACTGTTCGAAATGTTCGCTGCTGACGTATAAGCCGCGCTCGTCGATGAGATTCAGAAAATACACCCTGGCGTCCGCTGGGATTTTAGCGGATGCTTTTTTATTGGCAGTGTCGAGCGTTGCCGGAACTGTCTCCCACTTGCGTTCCTTCCATACGCCATTCATCGTGGTGTAGTTCAACTCGGCTTTCGTGACTGGAACGTCTGACTGAAAATGAACAGCCACAGTTTCGCCGCTTTTTGAATGACTATAAATCGCCGGCAGTGCTTTGCCCTGCAGAAAGAGGGAATCGGCGAAGACGCGAATTTCTTCCGGGTTCTCCCCTGCTCCGCCGTGCCCGTGCGGCATGCGGACTTTGATGCAGATAAACCGCTTCGTTTTCAGGCAACGATACGACTTCTGGTAGGAATCCAGCGGGTATGCAAAGTCGTTCGTGCCGTTTACCCAAAGCACCGGCATCTTTGTGTCCGGCAGATAGTTCGAGGGATCCCACCACTTCAGCCAGCGGCCCGCACGCTCATCACCGAGCTTCTTGAACTCGCCAAGCCATGTTGAATTATCGCCGATGAAGCCGCACCCGTACACGGGTGCCGCAAATTTGAAGCGCGCGTCGACTCCCGAAACGATGCTCGTGAGAAAACCGCCCCACGACACCCCCGTGATACCGATGCGCTCGGCATCCACTTCGGGCAGCGAGCGCAACAACGAGTGGCCGATGATAACAGCACTGACGGCGTGATATGTCCATTGATCCTGCGGTGGATCGTCCACCTTGTCGAACGCACCCCAGCCTTTGGGGCCGCTGAACTCATGGCGTTCCCAATCGTTGGCAAAGCGCCCGCCGGGCTTTTTTCCTTTCGGAATAGCTCCGCACGTATCCATCGCAATGGCCGCGTAGCCGCGCTTGTTCCAGAGTTCCACCCAACTCTCGAAGGCAGTACCGCCGCCGCCATGAACCAGCACCATGGCGGGAACCTTCTTGCCGGCCTCTGTCGGAGGAACTCCGTAGTAGGCGAAGACGCGCGTGGGTTTGCCCTGGTATGCCGCGCCTTCATAGAAGACGGCCTTCACGCCAGGTTTTTCGAGTTCGGCGGGAGCCGGAAACGTCTGCGGCGTCTTCAACCACTCGTCTTTGAGCGTGATCTTCTCAAACGCGGACACAGTAAGCGCAAGCAGCGCAAAGAACGCCGACAGTGTGAAGATCGTTAGTTTTTTCATCTTCTCCCCTTTCTGCGAACTCGCGCTCTCCGCGCCTCTGCGTTGAAGTCGTTATTATACCGTCGCCATCGCCAGCACCGCCTTTTCCCCTTCGACATCGATCTCGAGCGTCTGCCAGCCGCCGGGAAGTTCTCCGACGTGCTGCTCGGACGCGAGCGTCTCGCCGCCGATAAAGTCCTTGAACTTCGCCGCCACGCCTTCAAGTTTGCCGCTGCCCTTCAGCGCGAGCTTGATACGCTGTTCGTACTTGAGGTTCAGCTCGCTTCTCCAGCCGTTGATGCGGTTGACCAGTTCGCGCGCGACGCCTTCTTCGAGCAGTTCAGGCGTGAGATGCGTGTCGAGCACGACGACCACCGAGCGCCCGCTCGCCGCCGCGTAACCTTCCTTCGCCTTCAGAGTGACTTCGACTTCTTCAGGAGTGAGCTCCACCGTTTTGCCGTCTTTGAGCGCGAGCTGTGCTTTGCCATTCGCCGCCAGTTCGCTGCGCAGCTTCGCGGCGTCGGCTTTAGCGAGCGCTTCCTTGATCAAGGGAACCGACTCGCGGTGCTTCGAGCCGATCGCCTTGAAATTCGGCTTCAGCTCGTAGTTCACGAACTGGTCGGCCTGATGCTCGATCTGAATCGCCTTCACATTCAGTTCGTCCAGCAGCACCTGCTCATGCTTGCGGATGACCGGATCGCACTTGGCATCGCTGAGAACGACGATGACTTTGCTCAGCGGCTGGCGCGTCTTCAGCTTCGATCCCGAGCGGGCCGCGCGACCAAGCGATGCGACTTCGCGGACGAGCGCGAATTCGGCCGAGAGTGCCTCGTCGATGAATTCCTTGATGTGCTGCGGATAACTGCGCAGGTGGACACTCGCTTCGGCAACCGGCTTTCCGTTCGGGAACGAAAGATTCTGATAGATCTCCTCAGCGATAAACGGCGTAAAGGGTGCAGCCAGTTCAGCGATAGTGCAGAGGGAATTGTAGAGCTCCCAATACGCGCTACGCTTCCCCTGGTCGCGCGCGCTACTCTTGTCGGGGGTCTCCCAACTGGCCCAGAAACGATCGCGGGATCGCCGGAGCCACCAATTCGAGAGCGATTCAACAAAATCGTTCAGCGCATTAGCGGCCGAGAAGATGTCATAGGCGTCCAGATGAGACCGCATGGCAACAATAGTTTTATTGAGCTCCGAACAAATCCATCTATCCAACAGCGGTGTTTCTGCGACCTCGTCATCGATCGTGTTCGGATCGAACCCATCGATATTCGCGTAGATCACAAAGAACGAATAAACGTTCCGCAGCTTTATTAAAAACTCCTTCTGCGCTTCGCGCACGGCTGGGCGCGAGAAGCGCGCGCTCGTCCAGGGGTTGGTGGAAGAATAGAAGAACCAGCGCAGCGCGTCGGCGCCTTCTTCGTTCAGGATGAGGTTCGGGTCCAGGTAGTTACCCTTCGACTTGCTCATCTTCTCGCCCTTCTCGTCGCACACGTGGCCGAGGACGAGACAGGTCTTGTACGGCACCGGATAATCCTTGCGCGAGCCGGACGTCTTATCGAAGCTCTCTTTTAAGAGCGTGCTTTCGGCGATGAGCGAGTAGAACCAGCCGCGCGTCTGGTCGATCGCTTCGCTGATGAAGTCCGCCGGGAAGGCGAGATTGAATTTCTCCTTCGAGCCCGGCGCGTGCGGGTAGCCCCACTGCGCGAACGGCATCGCGCCGCTGTCGTACCAGCAGTCGATGACTTCCGGCGTGCGCTTCATCTCTTTGCCGCATTTGCCGCAGGAAAACGTCGCCGCATCGATCCACGGTTTGTGCACGCGCAGATGATCGTTGAGCGTCGGATCGTTCTTCTTGGCAACGTCGAAAGCGTCGAGACCCTTCGCGTTAGGTTTCTCGCTGAGCTCCGCAAATGAGCCGACGGCTTCCTGATTGCCGCACTCGCATTGCCACACATTCAGCGGCGTGCCCCAGTAGCGTTCGCGTGACAAGGCCCAGTCAATGTTGCTCTCAAGGAAACTGCCGAAGCGGCCTTCCTTGATGTGCTCGGGATGCCAGTCCACTTTCTTATTGTTGTCGATGACGTGGCCGATCTCGCGCGTCGTCCGCACGAACCAGCCGCCGCGCGCGAAGTAAATGAGCGGCGATTTGCAGCGCCAGCAGAATGGATAATCGTGCTTGTAGTTCTCGCGCTTGAGCAGCAGCTTGCGCTCTTTCAAGTCGCGGATGATGTCGCTGTCGGCATCTTTGACGAAGCGCCCGGTGAACGGTCCGCAGCCGGCGACGAACTTTCCGTCCGCGCCGACGAGCTGAATGACGGGAAAGCCTTCCTTCTGGCCGAGCGCATAGTCGTCCGCGCCGAACGCGGGCGCGATATGGACGATTCCCGAACCGGTATCCAGCGTGACGAAGTCTGCCGCCGCCACTTTCCATGCGCCGGCGAGTTGCTCTTTGCTCAGCGTCGGCTTGGCCCAATCGAAAAGTGGCTGGTAGCGGCGTCCGACAAGAGCGCTGCCTGGCTCGGTCTTTGTGACTTCGTACTTCATCTTGCCCATGACGGTTTTGACGAGGGCTTCGGCCATGATCAGCGTCTCGTCGCCGACTTTGACGTGCGCGTAGACCGTATCGCCCTTCAGCGCCAAGCCGGCATTGCTCGGAAGTGTCCAGGGGGTGGTCGTCCACGCCAGGAAGCTCGTCTTATTGGTGTCATAGTCGGCGTCACGGAAGGTGACGAACACTGATGGGTCTTCGACTTCCTGATAACCGAGGCCGACTTCATGGCTGCTCAGCGCCGTCTGGCAGTGAGGACACCAGGGCAGAATTTTATGCCCCTTATAGAGGAGATTGCGCGCATGCAGCTCTTTGAGCGACCACCAGACGCTTTCGACGTAGCTCTTGTGGTACGTGACATAAGCGTCTTTGAGGTCGATCCAGAAGCCGATTTTTTCGGTGAGGGTTTCCCACTCGGTCGTGTAGCGAAACACACTGTCCATGCATTTGCGCACGAACGGTTCGACGCCGTACTTTTCGACCTCGGTTTTGCCGTCCAGTTTCAGTTCTTTCTCAACTTCGATCTCGACGGGCAGGCCGTGGGTGTCCCATCCCGCTTTGCGCGGCACGTAATAGCCGCACATCGTCTTGTAGCGCGGAAAGAGATCTTTCACGACGCGCGTGAGCACGTGGCCGGGATGCGGCTTGCCGTTGGCGGTCGGCGGGCCTTCGTAAAAGACCCAGTGCTTGGTGTCTTTCACGCTCTCGCGCTGCTGCATCGATTTCTCGAAGATCCGGTTTTCTTTCCAGAACTTCAGGATCGCCGCTTCGGCCTGCGCGAAATTCATCGTTGTGTTGACTGGCTTGAAAACGCCCATTGCTCTCTCCTGCATGCAACGCCCCTACCCCTCACCCGGCATTCGCTGCGCTCGTGTCCGCCCTCCCCGGAGGGGAGAGGGAAATAAAAAACGGGCCTGGTTCATCAGGCCCGTGAGTCACTCATCGAAATGTCTAACAACACCGCAGTGGTCGATGAACGCTCAGCGGCCCGAAGCGAAACTCGCTCGGGCCCTGGTAATAGGCGATCCACCGTCCACTGCCGTCATGGCTTCAAATCTCACTGGCGGGAACCTTTCCCGCGCTGCACCAATAGACCATTTTCAGCGGCATCTGTCAAGCGAGAGCGCCGCGCAGACCACACCGCTATTTATTCTCACCCTTCTTGCGGCCCAGCGTCGGATCGAATTCCTCGAGTACCGGAATGAAGCCGCCCTTCTTGCGCTCGTACACCGGCAACACTTCTTTCTTTGTCACGTCGCCTGCAAACTTCAGCGTGTCGCTCAGGATTGCCAGTTCCTGCAGCATAAAGTCGATCTTCTCCAACTGCGCCTTCGGGGCGGTCTCCATGTTGCGGCGAATTGCCTGCAGTTCGGTTGAGAGTTCGGCAAAGCGCCGCGTGGCGACTTCCAGGTCGCGCGCGGTCTTTTGCGCGTTGTTGACGACTTCGCTTTCCTTCGCGGGATTGTAAATCAGCCACGGCTTACGCTTGAGGAGATTAGTGCCTTCTTCAAAGTTCTCGGCCCCCAGTCGAAAAGCCAGGATCAGCCGCCGCAAATCGGGATAACTTTCGCCAAGGAGTCGATTTCCCGTCGCAAGCACCGTGTCGAGCTTGCCGGCGCTTTCCTGGAGACGTGAGGCCAGATCCTTGGCGTTCTTGATCATTACCGGAAGGTCGTCTTTGCTCTTGGCGGTGATCTGTTGCAGGTCGGTGAAGATCGGCTTTACCTGGCCGCGAACTTCCACAACCGTTGTCTTTGCTTCATCCGCGAGACTGCCGACACGCGATTGAAGATCTTTCACGGCTTCGTCCGCGGTGGTGAGAGTCTTGGTGATCTGCGGCTGAACGGCCGTTACCGTATCGCCAATGCGATTGAAATTCTGCTTGGCGGTGTCGGCCAGGCCGTCCACTTTGTCCCACGTCACGGGCAGACGCGAATCGGCCAGCGTGACGATCTTTTCAATGCGATCGGTAATCGTATCGAAGCGGCGCAAGGCCTGCCGCACGCTCTGTCGCTCTTCAGGACCGACCAGGTCGCTGACCGAGCCGAGGATCTCTTTGACCTGCTCAACGGACTTGGCGAGATTCGTGAAGAAATCGCCGGAATGGCCGAGCATCAGGCGATTGGCGGACGGATCGAGCGCATCGCCGCTGCCCGACGAAATCTCGACAGAGGTATCGCCCATCAGCGTCGTGCTGATGTGGACATCGTCGTCGATGCGGTAGCGCTTGGCGTCGCCCTCTTTCAGGACCTCAAGCTTCAGCATAATCATGGTGCGGCCGTAAAGTTTTTTGTGGACCTCTTTCTGAAACTCCTCCTGGCTGGCGTCGGCAAACGTGCGGAGGAATTTTTGCTCTTTTTCGGTAAGCGGCAGATTGTCCAAATCACGGACCTGAAGCTTCGGAAGCATGCTCACGTTATCTTCCTTAAGATGGAAGATGCGGATTTCTTTAACGCGGCCAACTTCCACACCATTGTAGCGCACCGGCGCATCAGGGCGCAGAGACGTCACGGACGTGAAAACGACCGAGATTTCCTGGCGGCCGCGCAAGACGCCGGCGACTTTTCCATAGATGAATAGCATCGCCACAAACAGGGCGAGGCAGATCGTCAGGAAGACGCCAGCCTTGACTTCAGCATTTGAATAGCCTGTACTGGTCGACACGTGATACCTCCTTGTTACTTCAACACGGCATCGTCGCTCCAGGCGCTCTTTTTGCGCTCGAAGCGTGGCAGCATCTTTTCTTCAACCCAGCTCTGCAGTTGTTCAAGCGGGACGCGCCCCGCGTTCAGCCTCTCGAGCACCAGCCCGGTTTTCGATACAAACGGCGCCGGCGCGCTCAAGACATCCAGCCGCGTTCGGACCGGCTCGACCGGGACATCCGCGAGCATAAAAAGCGTTTCCTGCACTTCCGCTTCGGCTTCGCGGAACCGCCGCGCAGCAAACGATATTTTCCGGTAGATATCCAGCGCAGACTGGTATTCGTATTCGCCCAGGTCCCGATTTGAGAGCATCAGATCCTTGTTTTCGTTCGCAGCCATCCCGGTGTACTTGAGGTTGGTTAAACTGTTCTTCAATGCCGAGACGCCGCGCGCAATATCGGGCTGACTCTGAGATACCAGACGGCCGGACGTAAAGCGCATCTCATCAAGGTGAAGTGACAAGCCGCCCAGATCATCAAATACGGCGCGCATCGTTGTTTTCATGCTTTCAAAATTGGGCTTGCTTTGATCAATGGCAAAATTGATGTCATTACGGATCAATTTCAAATCGTTCGATGAATCACTGAGGGCGGTGCGGATTTCTTTCTGCACCTCATCGAAATTGCCCTGTATTTTCTGCGCATTGGCTTTCATTGCTTCAAACGTGGTGCGCGCCTGTGGCTGCACCTTTTCCAGCGAGTCTCCCATGTCATTAAGCGTCGTGCTGATGTGCCCGCTCAGCGCATCCATCTTCTTCCCGGTTGCTTCCGCGCGATCGCCGGATACTTCGCGTATCTTGTCCATGCGCGCCGTAATGGTGGTCAGTCTTCGCGAGGCCCGTTCGAAGCTGCGCCGTTCTTCGGCGCCAACCACGTCAGTGACGCCGGAAAGAATATCCTTCACGTCGCCCATGCTCTTCGCAAGGTTGCTGAAGAAATCGCCCGACATGCCGATGATTAGTTGAGACCCGCCAGTGTCATTGACGGCGCCGTTGCCGGAGATGATCTCAATCGCGCTGTCGCCGAAGACGGTGGTCACAATGCGGATCTGGTCGTCGAGACGGTAGCGTTTGGCGTCCCCTTCCTGAAGGACCTCCAGGCCCAGCTCGATCATCGTGCGGTCTTTCAGCGCGCGCCGGCACATGACGTTGAAATCTTCATCGCTGACCTTGCGCAGTTCGCGCGCAACGGATTCCGGCCAGAGCGGCAGGTTTTCAAGGTGCTGGCGCGAGAGCACGGGCAGCCGCTTGAGCCCGTCTTCGTCCAGATGCAGCAGCCGAATCCATTTTACGCGGCCGACTTCAACACCGTTGTAGCGGACCGGAGCGTCCTTCTTCAGCCCGGCGACATCCGAAAAGACAACATTGATTTCGGTGCGGCCGCGCCAGATCGGGGCCAGGCGCCCGTAGGTCACGAGCATCGCAATGAAAAGCGCGCCGCAGAATGCGGCGAAGAAGCCGACTTTCACTTCAACGTTCGAATATTTCCGGGAAGTCATCTCCGCTTCCCCTTCCCTGACTCAGGCGGCGCGCCCGCGTCGAATGCCGCGTCAGTCTCGCGGATCAGTTGTTCGACGCGGGCGTTGCGACCCTTATCCGGTGATTCACCGGCAAGCATCTGGCGAAGAGCATCGAGCTCGCTGCGGAGCTCCTGGAACTGCCGGCGTGCAAGCTCACGCTTCCAGAACGCATGCTGGTTAGCAGCTTCCTGTTCGGTTGGTTTATTGGCAAAGGTCGAGGGCCATTTCTTTAAACGAAAGGTCAGTTCTTCGAAGTTCGTAGCCTGCTCTGTGTAACCACCCAGCATCGCGCGCGTGCTTTCAAGACCCTTGTCGAGTTGCGCTTCGGCACGCGTGAAGAACCCGTCAATTTTGTCGCCCAGAGGCAGAACGCGTTCGGTCCATTCCCTGGTCTTCTGCAGCTGATCGGGCAGCTTCGTACGGTACTCAGCTGTGGTGAGCGCCAATTCGGATGTCGATTCAGCAGCCTCTTTCCGCGTGCGTTTGACCTTATCGTGAATTTCATCGAACGACTTGGCAAAGCCCTCGCGGGTCTCAGTGACCGCTTTCTGGGCGGACTGCAGGGCATCGATGAGCTTGGGCTGCATCTTGGCGACTTTGGCCTCGACATCGTTCATCGTTACCTTCGCGCCGTCCATCTGCTTGTCGATGCCAGTCCACAGCGCGGGAAGCTTCTCCTGCATGTCGCCGGCCTCCCGCTCCAGTCGAGCCGTGAAGGCATCGAAATCGTTTACCTGGCCGCGAATGGCCTGCCGAGTGTCGGCGCCGCCGACGATCTCGGCCATGGAGGCGAGAATGTCTTTCACCTGGCTGATGGATTTTCCCAGATCCGTGTACATGTCGCCGCTGATGCCAAGGAACAGTCGGTCGTAAACCGGTGGAACGATCTGGCCCCGGCCGGTGCGGATATCCACGGCGCTGTCGCCCATGATGCTGCCGTTGATGCGGTAATCGTCATCCATGCGGAAGCGCTGCGTGTCGCCTTCCCGAAGGAGATCGAGGACCAGCACGACCATGGTCCGGCCGCGAATGGCATTGCGGGCCGCTTCATCGATTTTGTCTTCACGCAACGCGCGCAGCACCTCCTGCTCCTGGTCGCTGAGCGGCAGATTCGGAAGGTCGCGGTGCGTCAATATCGGAAAGCGAGCCAGCAGCGCGTCGTCGACTCGCACGATCTTCACATTTTCGACATGGCCGATGTTCATGCCGTTGTAGCGCACCGGCGCGTCTGGACGGAGCGCGCTGACCTGCGTGAAGACGACATTGATTTCCTGCCGCCCGCGCCAGGCTCGTCCGAAATTTCCAAGCACGAAGAGCATGGAAACAAACAATGCCAGACAAAGAGTCAGGAAAATCCCGGCTTTGATCTCCGCGTTGGAAATGCGGACGGGAACCTTGCGCTCAGTCAAAGCTCACACTTCTCCGGACGAAACGGATTCGAAGCGCCTGAGTTCTTTTTTGAGACGCTGCACTTCAGAGGATTTGCCTTCGCTCTCGGCCTTCTGCAATGCCTCTTTCAGAAGCGAGACGCTGCCAGCCTTGTCGGCGCTGCTGAGGCCGGGGCGCTCCATGGCACTCTTTGGGAAGATTGCCGTCTTCGCTTCGACCGGCCCCTGGATAAAGCGCCGCACGAACGGATCGTCGCAGGCGCGTATCTCGTTGGGCTTGCCTTCGGTCACGATGCGGCCCTGGTTCAGCACAACCATCCGGTCCGCAACGCGGAAGGCGCTCTTGAGATCATGCGTCACAACCACAGACGTGACATTCATGGTACGCGACAGATCCACGATGAGGCCGTCAATAATGCCCGTCATGATCGGATCAAGCCCCGACGTCGGTTCATCATAAAAGAGCAGTTCCGGATCGAGCGCGATCGCTCGCGCAAGACCCGCGCGCTTGGCCATGCCGCCCGAGATCTGCGAGGGCAGCAGGTTTTCAGCCTCGCGCAAACCGACAAGTTCGAGCTTTACTTTCACCATCAGGTCGATCATCTCGGCGCTCAGGTCGGTGTGCTCGCGCAAAGGCAACGCGACATTCTCGCCAACAGTCATCGAACTGAACAGCGCCCCGGATTGGAACAGGATTCCCAGCCTGCGCCGCACGGCGTCCAGTTCTTTCGTGTTGAGCGACCAGATGTCCTTGCCAAAGAGCTTCACCGTTCCGGCGTCGGGGCGGTGGGCTCCGATCAGGCAGCGCAGCAGCGTGCTTTTGCCGCAGCCGGAAGCGCCCATGATCACAAGCGTTTCACCGCGCCGAACGGTCAGGTTGATTCCGTCGAGCACCACTCTGCCGTTGAATTGCTTGACCAGTCCGGAGAGCTCAATCACAGGCGAGTCATCAACGGGAGTGGGAAGCCCGCGCGGAGTGTTTGACGAGACTTTGCTCATTTGTTTTCGCAGTCATGCAGGCATCAGCCCGCGGGAACCGGCGCCGCAGGCGAATGCCTGCGCTTGGACTATTGTTACTTCTTGGCGCGGCGCCAGGCGATGTGCACGACAGCCAGCAGGGCACCGACCACAAGGCCCATGACAAACATTTCGGGATGATCAGCGTGGGCAATAACAAACATTTCTTTACAGCTCCTTTCGGATCGTACTATTTTCGCAACGTACTCGGAAGTATCAGGGACCCGCGAGAGTCCAGTTGAACAGAATCGCAAACGCCAGGTTGGCTGCAATAATAATTACGATCGAGTTCACCACTGCGGTGGTGGTGGCCACGCCAACGCCCAGGGCGCCGCCGTTGGCCTTCAGACCCTGGCGGCAGGCGACGACCGTAATGATCAGACCAAAGGCCGCCGCCTTGATCAAACCCTTGGGAACGTCGGGCCATTTAACCGAATCATTATTGATTTGAATGTAATTCAGCGGCGGTATATCCAGCATGTAGACACCAACGACATAGCCGCCGAACATGCCCAGCACGTCGGCGATAAGCGTCAGGCACATCATCATCACCATGACGCCAACCATGCGTGGCAGAACGAGAAAACGTATGGGCGAAAGCGCGCCGGCTTCGAGCGCCAGAATTTCTTCGTTCACGTTCATCGTCGCGATTTCAGCCGCGATCGCCGCGCCCGCAAAACCGGCCATCACAAGCCCGGTCATCAGCGGGGCCAGTTCGCGCGTGACCGCCACGGCGACGATCTGCGCCGTGCGGCTGACGGCATTGAGCGAAATCAGCATCTCCGACATGGAAACAGCAACGATCATGCCGACGAACAGATTGACCAGGCCGACGATGGGAATCGCACGGATGCCGAAGCGAATCATCTGCACCGCGACGGGTTCCGGACGCATGCGCGGAAGCGTGCGCACCGTCTTGTCGACGAGGATCCCCATCTGGCCGAATTCTTCAGCCCAGTGCGCTCCAGTTCGGCCTAACGCGCCCAGAAAACGAATCACCACGTCCATCGAGACAGAAAACTCCAGCCATGGAACGGCGAAAAACACTCTAACGCCTTAATAGACAGGCATTTTGTATCGGCACTTAACCCAAATTCAAAACTCAATTTTCGGAATTACGTCCGTGGGATTCCTGCGAAAACAAGTCTTGGCGTGCTCGTGCCTTTCTGGTATGAACGCGGACCTTCACAAGTACAGCGAACCAGGAGAGCGGCCATGATCGAAAAGACGTTGCCGAAGATTGACATCTTTGCCGGACTAGCGCGCGAGCAGATCACTGAGCTCTGCGGCTGGCTGAAGCCTTATCAGTACGCAGCCGGCTCGGAAATCTTCAGAGAGAACCAGTTGCCAAACGGGCTCTACATTCTCACCAATGGCACAGTCGGCGTCATGAAAAGCTCCGCACATGGAAAATTCAAGCTGGCGAGCATTGAGGCGCCAGACTTTTTTGGCGAGATGGGCCTGCTGGAAGGTGCTGAGCGCTCAGCAGGGGTCATTGCCAAAACTGACGTCATGGTTTCGCTTCTGCCGGCCGACCTGTTCATCGCCAAGCTCCAGGCGAACAACATGACGGCTCTGCGCATCGCCCTGAATGTTGGACGGCTGGTGTGTCGCAGGTTGCGGGACACTAACAAGAAGCTGGCGAACCTGACTTCCAGTGTTGCGACCCGCCGGCCGCATCAGATGGCGCGACGCTAAGTCTTCTCGCGGTACTGTACATCGCGGCAGGCACTGAAGAGCGGCTTAAGCTGATTGCGCTGATACTTTCCGGTGCTGGTAACCGGGAAGGTCTCGCCGAAAACGACAACTTTCGGGCTCATCCAGAAGGGCATCTTTTCGCGGCAGGCGCGCAGCACGGATTCCTCCGTGATCTGCGCCCCTGGCTGCTTGACGACATAAGCGCCGACCTCTTCGCCATACGTTGTGTTTTCAAAGCCCACCGCCATGGCCGCTTTCACGCCCGGAATGCGGTTGAGAACTTCATCGACCTCCAGCGGCGAGATCTTCACGCCGCCGCGGATAATCAGTTCCTTGAAGCGGCCCGAGATGAAAAAGTACATCTCTCCGTTCTCTCCACGCTTGAAAAAACCTTCGTCTCCACTGCGGAACCAGCCATGGGTGAAGGCATTCTCGTTGGCCTTCAAGTTATCATTGTAGCCAAGCATGACGTTGTGTCCGCGGATAACGATCTCGCCCTTCTCGCCCTCCGGCAGCGCTTTTCCGCTATCGTCGTGAATTGCCATTTCGTTCGCCTCGACGGGAACGCCGATGGACGGATAACCATAATCGCGCATCCAGCGTTGATGCTCTCGTCGCCACGCCTCTGTCGCCTTCGGTGCAGGCGCTGGAACGTAGCATGAATAGCAGGTTGTCTCGCTCAGGCCGTACCCATGGCAGATCGGAATGCCGAAGCGGTCTTCAAAACGCGCGGCAAGATCGACCGTGAGCGGCCCGGCTCCGCAGATCACATAGCGAAGCGTCTCCGCGCGTGCTCCTGACGGATGAGCTTCCAGCAGAAACTGCAGAAGCGTCGGAACGACACTGACGACCTCGACTTTATATGCGCTGGCTGTTGAGAAGAATTTCTGCGCGCTGAATTTCCGGTTCAGCACAACGCTGCCGCCGCAGAAAACAGGCGTGATATGCGTCACGACCAGCCCGTTGACGTGATGCACCGGCAGGACACACATCATCCGTGTTGCCGGCGTGAAGCCATGCCATTTCGTGATTGAGCAGGCGTCGGCCACGAGATTGTACTGGCTGAGCACGACACCTTTGGGCACGCCAGTGGTGCCAGACGTGTAAACGATCAGCGCTTCGCCGTCGGGGTCAATATTTTCAGGCTGCGCGAACTGCGGCACATCCACCGGCGGAATGACATCTTCGAGCCGCGCTTCGGCTCTACTGCCGTCAGCGGGAATCGAGCCCGCGTCAACTAGAATGACGTGTTCAATCTTTTCCGCCGTTTGCCGGATGGCACGCATGCGCTCGCAATAATCTTTAAGCACAAACAGCACCCTGGCGCCGGAATGTTCCAGAATGTAAGCCAGCCGCTTGTCTTCTTCGCCCATGTTCAGCGGCACGACGCTCGCACCGAGATGCCACGCCGCAAAGTTGACGATAATAGCATCGTCATGATTGTGCATGGCCGTGGCGATGCGGTCTCCGCGGGAGACTCCGCCAAAGACATGCAGCATCGCTGCAACACGCCGCAAGCGTTCGTAAAACGTGCGATAGGTGTAGCTGCGTACCTCCGCATCATCAGCCACATACGTCAGGAACGGCGCATCGGGCTGCGCCAGCACCCGCTCGTGCAATGTCTGTGCAATAGAAGGTGGCGAGGCGAACCGATTTTGAATGGGCCGATTCGGCAGGGCGCGAGCGGCCTGAATCTTCTGCTGCAGTTCCGGCGGAAGAGAAGCGGTACGATTCATTTCGCATTTGTCTCCAGTGGTTTGGAGCGGCGGCACAGAGCTTATTTGCTTTTGTACTTCTGGCTGGATTCCTTCAGGAAGGTGCGCTCCTCCTCGGTCAGCGCGCTCATGCCTTCCCTGGAAATTTTTCCCAGCAGCTCGTCAACGCGCCGGCTCGTCGCCGCATCGACACGCGTCTCGCTGGGCGCGGCTCCGGCCGATGCATGCAGCGCGCGCTCGGTTTTCGCCACCGGTTCCGCCGGTAATTCTTCGGGAACCGGACGGACCACCCGCAGCCTGGGCTTGCGGCGAAAGAGTGCGGCCAGCGTGCGCCAGAGTCCCACATGGGCACGCCCCGGACTCTGAAACATGCGCAGATCCAGCTTGTAAAAGAGCAACCCGGCCAGAGCGCCGCCAAGATGTCCGGCGTTGGCAACCGGGCCCATCCCATTGAAGAGGCCGAAAAAATCGAGCATCACGTAGCCGATCACAAGCCACCTGAGCGGGACTTGCAGGAAAAACATGAAGACGATGGGCTGATTGGGATTAAAAATCGCAGCAATAACCGCGACTCCCATGATTGCGCCAGACGCGCCGATCGCTGGAACACTCATCTGAGTGACGACGTTCATGGCAACGTGTCCAAGCGATGCAATCACGCCAGCGAAAACATACAACACCAGAAAATTGCGGTAGCCGTAGATGCGCTCAACTTCTTCACCGACCAGCCAGAAGAAATAGAGGTTGAAAAGAATATGGAACGGCTCAACGTGCGAGATGGCGGACGTCAGCAGTGTATGAAATCGATATTCATTGAGCACGCCGTCCGCAGAGACCGTGAAATTCTGTGAGAGAAAGACCTGGAGTCCATCGTTTGTGCGTGCAATCCTAAAGAACACCCAGACGACGATATTGATGATGATCAGCAGGTTTACGGCAGTGAACCGCCTGCCGGTATAGTTCACCGAATCTTCGGTGCCATTCATATAATATCGATCAGAGACACCCATGTGCTCTATCCTAGATCGTGCGTTTTCATTTGCCAGACCCCGTGAACGTTTTTTGATTTTGCATTTTTGCGCCGCCGTTTCCCGCTTTACGCTGTGCCCGATGAGCCTGAATGAAGAGGAAAGCAGGCGCTTGCAGGAATTAGAAGCGCACTGGAAAGCGCATTTTGCCGAGCAGCCCAAGCTGCCGACCTCGGCGCTGCTAACGGGCGCCATTTCGATGGCGCTGGCGTTCGGCGGCGTGCTCTTTGTCCTGTCGGCGTGGATGCGTTCGTATGCGTGGATCTGGTTTGTGCTGTCAGCGGCTGCCGGACTGGCCAACCGGCTCCTGGCAAAGAACTGGTTCAACAACGTGGTTTTGCCATGGGACGCCGAGCGTCGAAAAACACTCGCCGAATTGCAGGAACTACGTGAGAAGCAGGCGCGCTGAGCACTACTTTCGGGCGACAAGCAGCACGGCCGTCAGGATGACACCTCCGCCCGAGATTGTCGCCAGCGTCAGATTCTCAACGCCGAATCCCACCGAGAATAATGTCGCGAACACGGGTTCCAGACAGTAGACCACGCTTGCCGTAGCCGGCGAAATCTGCGGCTGATAAACATTCATGAGATGCATCGCTACGATTGTGCTGAAGACGATCAGGCTTGCGACGGACAGCAGCAGCAGCCCGTCGCTCTGTGCCGCGTGCAGTACAGGCGCCCGGTAAATGTCGGAGCCGGCCATAGCGATTCCAAATCCAATGCCGGTCAGCGCCGTTATGCTGAACATGCCAAGCGTAATGCCGCTGGTGTCGCGGTCTTTTCCGAAGTGATCGAGCGTAAGCAACTGCCCTGTGAAAAAGAGTGATCCCAGGATTGTCAGCGCTTCGCCGAGAAAGGGAATCGGCGGCGCGGTGACGCTTTCGTCCACGGCGGAAGCAGGCCACGCCAGGATGACGATCCCAACCGTTGCCACCGCCACAGCGACCCAGGTCGTACGCTGCACCGGCCGCCGCAGCAGAATCGCCTGGGCGAACGGCGCAAAGACGACCACCAGCGACGTCAGAAAGCCCGAGATCGACGGCCGGGTGTAACTGAGTCCCACCATCTGTGCGAGCATCCCCGCCGAGAAGAACGCCCCGACCCACAGGCTGCCGCGCAGGTCCGACGCCTTGAATGATTTCAGCCGCGACCGTACCAGCAGCCAGTAAAGGAGCGCCGCACCGGCAAAACGCCACCCATTAACCGTGGCCTTGACTCCCGCATCAGCCCAGATCGACAAGGCTTCGCCTGATCCTGTTTTCTGAACATGATTGGAAAACGAGGTCAGCGCATGCTTGGCCACCGGGAATGAAAAGCCCCAGCAGACGCAGCAGAACGCGAGCACCAGCACCGCTGTGCGCGCACGGCCAGCGGCAGAAAGCGCCGTCGTGGCCTCATGCGGCGTGGTTTCGTTCAAGGCGGACATGGCGTTTAAATGCGTCTTTCCGGCAGTGGATTTTTAGACTCGAATGAGTCACAAACAGCGTACTATACGGCCATGACACCGTCGGCGACACATCCAGAACTCTGGGCACAGGACGAATCCTACCTGCGCGGCGTCGAACTTTTCAACGCGCGCCAATTCTGGGAATCGCATGAAGCCTGGGAAGAAATATGGCTGCATTGCGACGGAATTCAATCTGAGTTTCTGCAAGGCCTGATTCAATCGGCTGCCGCGCTGCTGAAATACCAGCGCCAGCAATTCCCGCCCGCTCTGCGGCTCTATCAGACGGCGTCCGGCCGGCTGAGCCTTTGCCCGGATAATTACATGGGGCTGAATGTCAGGCAGTTTGAAGAGAAATTAAAACTCTGCTTTGAACCCGTAGTGCGGGGAGAGAATTCGGCTCTCGATCAGGCAAAGATCCCGGTGATTTCTCTGGAGGCAGGCGCTTAGACGATCTCTTCAACGATCAGATCCGGGGAGACCTTCGCCTGCAGCCGCGCCTGCACACCCTGCTTGAGTGTCATCATCGAGCTGGGGCACGTGGTACATGCCCCCAGCAGGCGCACGGTAACCTTGTTGCCCTCGACAGACACCAGTTCGATATCGCCGCCGTCGGCCTGTACGTAAGGGCGGATATCGTGATCCAGCACCTTACGAATTGTGATCAGGCGATTGTCCGGCGCAGGCGCCGGACCCGGGGCCGATCTGGAATGTGTTTCCGGCGAGTTGGTCACCGTCGGCATCCTTGCGTTTAGATTTCAGAGCGTGAGGTAATGATCTTATCGATCAAGCCGTACTTTTTGCACTCTTCGGCACCGAGCCAGAAGTCGCGGTTGGAATCGGCTTCGATCTTTTCGCGCGTGCTGCCGATTTCCTTGGCCACGATCTCAGCGTACTTCTTGCGCGTGCGAATGATTTCGTTGGCCGTAATCTCCATGTCGCTGGCCTGGCCAAATGCCTGTGTCGAAGGCTGATGCAGCAGGAAGCGTGAGTTGGGCGTCATGTAACGCTTGCCCTTGGCTCCGCCCAGGAAAATCAGCACCGCCGCTGAAGCGCACAGTCCGGCACAGATCGACGTCACCGGGCATGATACAAAGCGCATGACATCATAAATGCCAAATCCGCTGTCAGCCGAGCCGCCCGGCGAATTGACCATCACCGTGATTCCAGCCTTGGCGTCTTTCATTTCGAGGAACAGCAGACGAGCGACGACTGCACGGTACATCTTGTCTGAAACGGGACCCTCGACAAGTATGGTCCGGCTTTCCAGCAGCTTGACTTCAATTCCATCGGAACCACTCTTGGGTTCTTTGGGCTTATCGTCCTCATCGGCAAGGATATCGCGAGTCATTGCGTGAAACCTCTGTTTTGCTCGGCGTGCATGTCGCGGCCATTCCGCGCTTCTCAACTGCTTCGGGCAGTCTACACGCGCCTGTAAATTGTTCCACTTCCTTCAAGGTAAAAACGTCGCACTGCGTGTCCAATTTCCATGCAGTATTTTTCCCTTCCATTAACCTATTCAACATAGGTATGGACTTAAATCACACCGCTGCCTCCGCAAGCTGCTCCCGCGAGCTACTGCCTGAAGCGGATGCTGCCTGCATTGCCGACGTCCTCAACGGCAATAAGGAGCGCTTCAGCGAGCTGATCCAACGCTATCAGAACGCCGTCCTGGCCGCCGTGCGGGGGTACGTGCAGGACCCCCACGATGCCGAGGACGTCGCGCAGGATGTCTTTGTAAACGCATTCTCCGCACTGCGTCAGCTTCGCGATACGCGGCTGTTCTTCCCCTGGCTACTGCAAATCGCCCGCCATCGTGCGGCTCAGTCCGGCAGAAACAGGGCAAAGCGCTCAATCGAACGTGCATTGACGGGCGAAGAGCAGCATGTGGCGGCGCCGCAGCAGGCTACGCAAGTAACAAGCATCCTTGCCTGTGTCGAACAGCTCGCCGAACCCTACCGCAGCACCCTCCTGCTGAAATATGAACGCGGGCTGAGCTGTAAAGAAATCGCTGCAAAGGAAGGGGTCGCCATCGGCACCATCACCAGCCGCCTGACGAGGGCACTCATGATGCTGCGCAGCGCGTTCACTGAAGGACGGCCGCCCTAAACCTGAAAATTTTGTGCAGCAAACCTGTGCGCCTGAACTCTAGTCTTCTGGAAGCGTTTGGAACAGGACAGTAGCCATGAACCCGACAGCGCCCGCCTGCGAAAAAACAATGGAAACGGCCACGCGCCTGCTCCTGGGTGAATCGGTTGCTCCCGAAGAATGCCAGGCCGCTGAGCAACATGCGCGCTCCTGCACCACCTGTCAGCAGGCCAAAGCGGCGCTCGCGGATGCCAACACATCTCTGAAAGAGGCATTTGGGACGGAACTGGCTTCGAGCAGCTTCATCGCCAGAACGATGGCCAGTCTGCCCGCTGCGCCTGAACCGTCCACAGTTACTGCGGATACGCCGCGTGTCTTCAGAGCACCACCTGCACGCAGTCCGTGGAATGTTGCTGCAGTGGCGGCAGCAGTTGCAATTGCGCTGCTCGCCGGAATTGCAGCGCTGGCGATTTTAAGAAAACCTGCAGATACCAGCGGCACTAAAGTTCTGGCCGTTGCGCGAGGACAGCTGCTTGATTCCAGCGGCGCCGCTGTGCGGGAGTTGAAGGCCGGCACAGTTTATAAAGTGGCAGACGATGCGGTGGTGCCCGTTAGCGAACACGGGACTGTGAAGCTGAAGTCCGGTGCTGAATTTCAGGTCGTTCTTGCGAATAATGAACCGGAACTGCAGCTCGAACAGGGTGATCTTTACGCCTGGGGCCGCGACGGCGCCCAGCGGAAGCCGATCAACGTGACATGCTCCAGCTTCCAGACCACCCTCCATTCGGGAGACTTTTTCGTGGCCGAAAGCCGCGCCGACCAGACCAGCGGAATCGTGATCGTCTTTAATGGAGATGCAAAGGTCAAACGCGATGCCGGCGAACTGCGGCTCACCGCCGGCCAGGTTTTCTTTGTGGTCGAGGCTGACGGAACAGCTTTCGCGCACACCCTCGAACTGAACGAAGCAGTCGCCAGGCTGCAGGATGAACCCCCGGCCCAGCGCCCCAACCTGCTCGCCATGCGCCGCGACTATCAGAAACAAATTAAGGGATATCAACAGGAACTCTCGCGTCTGGAGCGTCTCTTAAAGACGGAGCAGGATGCGCGCAAGCTGGCGGAACTGCAGGAACGCCAGCAGCTGGTCAGCACCTATCTCGACGCCCACCAGCGCAAGCTCAAGACGCTCTGGCGCGACTTTCCGCATGATGAAATCGAACGCGGTCTGCATGGACACAGCGATCCGGCGACCTGGATGTAAGCTTTAATTTCGGGAACCCTCAGGGAGGTTTTAACGCAATGAATTCGAAACTCGTGCCGACGCTGGCACTGCTCGGTCTCAGTCTCTGTCCCGCATTTGCAGGAGAAGCTCCCGCGCCAGCTCCAACGACGCCTGCTCCAGCGCCAGCTGCCGGCAATAATAATGAGGAGCGCGAGCGCGACCGGCGCCGCACCATTCGGGACGCAGCGGGACGCGATGCTGCCGGACGCGACGGTCAGGCTGCAGGCGGCCGCGAGGGGTTCCGGGATAATTTCCGCGGAGCTGCCGGCGCCACTGTCGTGGGCGGAATGGGCGGGCGCAACAATCTCTTCAGCATGGCGAGCCGCACGATGGGAATAGAAATCGAGGATCCGAAGGCTGGTCCGAAGCTCGAAGTGCTTCCGCTCGGCGTCGACAAACGCCTGGTTCTGCATGTGCCCGTAGGCGGAGTTGACAATCCTTCCGGCACCGGTGCAGGCTGGAAAATGGAATCGATCTTCAAGCTGACCGAGGAGCAGACAAAGGCAGTCGATACGCTGCGCGAAGAATACAAGGCCGAGCAGGCCACTCTGAACAAAGAAATCCAGGAGCAGCAGAAAGCCCTGGCCGAAAAGGTCGCGCAGCTGCGCCTAAAATACGAACAGCGCGCGAACGATGTTCTGACCGGAGAAGATAAGGCGGCAAAGGAAAAGCTGGACGCTTTGGCTCGCGAAACGCAGACGAAAAATGCGCAGATCGTTGCCGAGGCGCTGCCGCTCTATGACGCCAATGATATGGCGCAGGGTTTCGCAATGATCCGCACGATTCGCGAAAAGTCTTCGGCGAACGTCAAGGCTGCTGAAGAAAAGCTGATCGAACTCATTCCGGCGCACAGCCGCGACCGCATCAAGGACGTTATCAAGCAACAGAGCGAAATGCGCGACCAGATGAGTCGCTGGGCCGCTGGCGGCCGCGGCGGTCCGGGAGGAGATAACCGCGGCGATCGCGAAAACGTCCGCCGCCGCGACGAACCGGTAAAGCCGCCGGCGCCTCCTCAGGCCGCCGAGAAGAAGGATTTCTAACCAACTTTGTAGCGCAGGCTCTAGTCTGGCCGTAATGAAAGGGGCGCGCTCTTGCGCCCTTTTTCCTTTCCGCTCTCAGCTTTTATTTACCGCGCTACGATAGCCGGACTAAAAATAAACTTCTCTCCGTGCTCTCTGTGTCTCCGTGTTGAAGTCGGGTTGTAATCGTCGCAACTTAGTGCGTTGGAACTAATTTTTCTCGAGCTTCAGCGCGGGCGGGAGTGCGTCGCCGAAGATCAGCTTGCGATCGGCGCTTTCGAGGTCGGTGATCGTCTTTACGGCGGCAATGTCGTGCTCGCCGGCGCCCGCTTTTTTCAGGCGCTCAAGCGTGCGATTGCGCAACGCGTCGCTGATGTCGCGTGCTCGATCACCGGTTTTCCGGGCGAGACTCACCGCGGCAAAGACGCCCATCGGGTTGCCTGCCCAATCGAGCCCCAGCAGCGCCTTCAGCCAGCTCTCGGCCAGATCCGTTGGCACCGTGTAATTTGCTTCTGCATGTGCGGGCTGCCGTGCGCCGAGACGCGCCAGTGCCCAGAGCATGGCCGTGGTCGGTCCTTCGTCCTGAAGCTGCTCGACGATCAGTTCGCCCAGCTGCTTTTTCTGAGTATTGTCCAGAAGTTCCAGACTCGCCGCGGCGCGCCACATCTCGGGCAGTTCGCCTTTCGTCGGACGAGGCCAGCCGCCACGTTTGGTGACGTCGCGGTCATTCGTAAGGAACGGCTGCAGCCGGTAAAACAGCTCGCGCTCGTGGTCCTCTTTCAATCCGCCCGAAACGCGACGCCACAGCACCCACCATTCGATGCGCGTGTTTGGATCGGAGACGAAGAACAGTCCGTTGCGCGTGGCGTTATAAAGTTTTTTCATGCGCTCGGCGTCGGAGAGGTCTCCGAATCCCGGACGCAGCAGAAAGCCCGTGAGGTTCAGCCATCGTGCTTCGTGTTCTGCGCTGCGGTTTCGCTGCGCGGCGCGTTCCAGAAGCACATCGGCCAGGCGCCGGGCGAGTGCCGCCGGCCAGGCATCTTTTGAGAGCTCCAGCGCGGCTTCCATCTGCTTGGTCAGCATTGCCGGCGGGAGCGGATCACGCGCCTGCGGGTCGAACGTGCGGCCGATCAGCGCGACGGCGGCATTGACTTTCCGCGGGTCGACTCCAGCGCTTGCGTCTTTGGCGTCCTCAGGCTGCTCCTTGTCGCGCACGCGCGAGCGGACGTTGAGGTGAATCTCCCACTTGCGATCGTCGCTCATGGATTTGAGCGCCAGTGCCAGCGTGCCGACTTCGGTCAGCGCCGCCTGCAGTCGCACGGCCACATCTTTCTTCACCGCGCGCCGTCCGCCATGCAGCATCGTTTCCAGTGGCGGAAGCGGCGCGAGCTCCTTTGATTCCTCATCGAGGATTGTGCCCAGCTTGTCGTGCGGGCGCACACTGGATGAGAAAAGCGGAAAGACAACTGGCGTCGCCAGCCGCAGGATGAAACTCTGCGGCAGCTCTATCTGCTCGCCTTCTTCGGTGCCCTGCGGAACCAGGCAGATGGCGGCCTTTCCGGCAGGCCGGTCCGGTGTGCTGTCGGTCTCGATGCCGATGTAATAACCGCGGCCCATTCCTCCGCCGATGCGCAGGCCGCGGCCCTGGCGCACGCAACCGTAATATGCCGCGCCAAGCGCCACTGCAAGATCGAGCGACGTTCCCTGCAGTTCCAGCACATCCGTGCCGAACCAGTTTTTCAATACGTCGCGAAGGCGCTGCCGGAAGGCGTCGGGTTTCATCGCGCCGCCGTTGAAGAGCACCGCGTCGGGTCGCGGGATCGCAAGCTTTCCGTCTTTGACCAGCGGCTGCCCAGCCTCGTCCGAAAGAATATGGTGCCTGAGGAATTGACTGAGGTGGCGTGTCACGGCCGGATCGTGGACATAAGGCAGGCCCCACTCGCGAATTCCGGAGCGACCTGTGGTCTGCGGACTTTCATCCACGCGCGTGACGGGGAAAAATCCTTCGAGCAGAATCGCGCGCGCCTCGCTCTGCAGAAGCTCGGTTTTGACGCTGCCGCCGATGACGCTGCTCCCCCGCCCCATTACGGCGATGGACATTTTTTCGGGCGCGCCGGCGAGCAGGATTCGCTCTTTGCCATCGCGAGCGGAAGCGGTGAGCGCCTTGAATTGATGCGCATCGATGTGGCCGGAGATCTTTTTTTCAAGATGCCGCGCAAGCGCCAGGTCCATATTGTCGCCGCCGAGCATCAGATGATCGCCGACGGCCGTGCGGCGCACGTCGACGGGATTCTTCGCGTCGCCGGTGCGCTGCACTTCAATAAGCGAGAAATCGGTCGTTCCGCCGCCAACGTCGCAGATCAGCACGCGCTCGATGCCGCCCAGCGCAGCGGCCAGATTCTTCGAATGCGCCGCCATCCACGCGTAAAACGCGGCCTGCGGTTCTTCGATCAGTGTAATGTGCGGAAAGCCCGCAAGTATCGCGGCTTCAACGGTGAGCTCGCGCGCGGCTTCGTCGAAGCTGGCGGGAACCGTGATCACAATTTCCTGGTTCGCCAGCCGGCTTGATTCATCTTTGCCGGCGAACTCGTGATCCCACGCCTCGCGGATGTGCTCCAGGTAACGCGCACTTGCTTCAACGGGCGAAATGCGCTTTACGTCTTCCGGCGCGCCCCAGGGAAGAATCGCGGCGGTGCGGTCGACGCTCGGGCTGCACAGCCACGACTTGGCGCTGGCAACGAGGCGGCCGGGAACTTTAGCGCCCAGCGAACGGGCCAGTTCGCCGACGATCAGCTTGTTCTTTTTGTCCCAAGGCAGTGCGGTGCTGCCCTCCGGCAGTTCGCTCGACGAGGCGATGTAGACAAAGGAGGGGAGCAGCGGCCGCTTTTCGACGGATCCGGGTCGCGTGAGCTGCGGGATTTCAAAAATCTTCAGGTCCAGCGGCTCGCGCGAGAGGTGTGACTTTTCGATGTACGCGACGGCGCAATTGGTCGTCCCGAGATCGATACCGACGATGTATTTGGCGGAATCCGCCTTTGGCTGAACAGAACTTTTCAAGCTGGTCTTTTAACTATCCGAAGGGCGTTTTCAGATCCGGTCTTTGATCATCTGGGCGATGGATTCGCGCGCCTGCGCGTTCGGCACGGGGCCGATCAGTTTGCCGGCCTTGTCGCTCCAGAAGTAGCGTATCCAGCCATCTTCTTTTGTCCACGCGCTAAAGATGTCCAGGCTGTCGATGTGATGCTGCCGCAGGACGTCGCCGAGCCGCTCCTGGTACGGCGCGCATTGCTTGTCGCGGGCCGGCTCGGGAATGACGCCCGCAATGACGATTTTCTTTGCGCCGTAAACCCGCAGGCGGTCGATCAGCGCGTCAACGGCGCGCTCAAACGTGTGCAGCGGCGTCTGGCGCGCGACATCGCCCGCCCCGAGCGAGACCACGACCAATCCGGGGAGCTTGCTGTCGGACTGTGCGCGCGCGAACGCTTCAACATCGGCCAGGATGCGGAAGATCGGCAGCGTGCGATGGGGGCCGGGTACGCACACACCGCTCCATTTGTATTTTGGCATCAGCGCAGCGAGATCTTTGCCGACGCCAAAAAGCTCGCCCGCGTTCGGTTTCGGTTCAATTCCTTCGATCAGCGGATCACCCAGGAAGAGCGCCTGCGTTCCGGTATCGCGGCGTTCAAGCGCCTTGAGCGGCGCGAACTTGCGGTACTCCGATTCACTTTCGCTCGGCACAATCACAATTACGCGGTCGCCCGCTTCGGCATCCTCTTCTTTTGCTCCGATTGTCAGGTTTCCGGCCGCCGCGCGAATTCCCGACGGCCAGGCAGCCGCTGAATGCAGCAGGCGGACTTTCTGGGACTGAACCGCGCAGTCGCCAACCGACAGGCGCATCACCAGATTCGTCTTGCCCGCGCGAGCCTGCTCTTCGACTTCTTTAGCGCCGACGGATACCCGCAATTTCTGGCGCGCGCCTTCAACAGGCGTCACGGCCAGTTCGGCCGGCTTGTCGAGGACGTCGCCTGCTTCAACAGACGCCAGCTGCCAATCCACGCGGAACTCGCCCATCGGGCGCGGCGGAGGAGGCATCAGCTTCGACTCCAGGCGCTCCTTAAAGACCAGCACCGGCGCCGGGCTGAGCATCGCTTCCAGGTGAATATGCGCTTCTTCGCTGGGATACACAAAGTCCGGCGCAGACTTGATGACCAGTTCGCCTTCCAGGTCGAGCAGATCTGGCGAGGACTTGCCGAGTGCCGGAATCACCACAGTCCGGTTGGCCGTCGTGTTGTTGCTGTCAGAGGTGGTAATCGAGAGCCGCACTTCTTCGCCCACCGGCACCCACAGAGACAGCGTGCCGCCAGGAACAGACGCGGCATCCGGAATTCCGGGGGCCGACGCCTTGATCACGCTCGTTTCTCCAGAGCCCACGGCTTTGACGATTAGCTGTGCCCATTCGCGCGCCTTGCTGTCGCCCAGGTGCGACGCCACGCGAACCTGCGCCAGGTTTTCAACGTGGATGAACGGCTGGGCGTAATTGTTGTCGCTTTCGTAGCGCGTCACTGTTGCGGGCATAGCTCGCGCGAAGGCCTGCGGTGAAACGCAAATCATGTTTTTGGAATACGGCGGCTGCCAGTGCAACCGCACTCCGAAAAGGCCGAGCGTCACATTCGTCTGGCCGGGTTGCGGATTGGCGTCGGCGTAATAGAGCACCACACGATGCAGGCCTTCTTTAAGCTCGACGCTCTTCACGGCCGAAAACGGCATGCGCCTGGCATCGGGAGTATCGAGAGAAATGTGCGCCACGCCGTCGATCAGCAGATGCGCGGCACCAAGAGTATCGACCGAAAACTTGTACTCGCCATCAACCGGCGCACGCAGAAAGCCTTCGTAAACGGCGAAGTAATTCGCCGGATTATTGACGGCCTGGATGTGCCCGAACTGCCCCACGCGGATGCCAAAGAAGGGGCATTCCGGATCATCGATGTGCGGCACAACGCGGGAGCCCAGCACCGCCTCGCCGGACTCTTCCAGTTTCTGGAAGCGCTCCAGCGTCAGCGGCTTGCCTTCCATGTACATGTATTCAGGCGACGCTGAGCGGCCGCGCATTTTCACGCGCAGCGGCAGCGTTTCGAGCTGCGCCGGACTGACTTTCTTGGGCTCGCCGTTCAGCGGACCGGTATAGAGACAGAAGCGCCGCTGGCCTGACTTTGAGCGGAACGTGAGTTCCACATCGTTGCCGATTGGCTTGAGTGACACGCTGTGGCTGGAGCCGTCTTCGCCAATCAGCAGCACGGCTTCCGGCCGCGGCGCCTTGCCAGGCAGCACAACCGTCCGCAGCGGCAGAACGATGCTGGCGCTGTCCGGCTCTTTCTGCAAACCGATGGCGCCTGCTTCGCCTGGCGGATTAACCTTGATGAAATAGCGCTGCGTGTAAGCCGGATCCTTCCATTCGGCCAAAGCCGGCGGAATAGACGGATCAACCTCTCCGGCCCGAACGACGTTCGGCAGCACCAGAAGCAGCAGCAAGATGTAGCTCAAACGATGCATGCGACCCCTACCCTGTTCCACTGCGGCGCCCTGCCCCCAACGACTCGCGGCCAACCGGCCGCGTCCTGCCACTGCGTTACTCACCGGCTGCCGACGACAGGGCTTCGGAGTGCTCCACCGGTGGCTGAGCCGGCGGGGGCGATTGCGAGAGGCCGTGCGTCGTCTTCTCCCAGTACCACGGATTGAAGAACAATTGCCAGAATCCCTTTACGGCGGCTATGGAGATCAGAACCCAGTAGAAGGCACCAGGCAGCGCGAAGGGGAACAAGTCCCACAGCCGCCGCTTGTGGCAGGAGACCATCCCCAGCAGCACGAAAATGATGTTCGCAACAAACAGCGTGATGGCAACCGGGAAAAAGAGCTGCGACACCAGCGACCACGTATCAACCGCCGCGATGCGCTCCTTCTTTTCGTTCCAGTTCAGCTTCGTGTTGCCAATCGTATTCCAGAACGTCACGTTCGAATAGTTCGTCTCGTCCACGACGTTGGTGTAATACAGCTTCCAGCCCAGCAGCGCCTCTTTGACGGTCGTGGTCTCATCCAGCTTGATGCGCGCCACGGCATTCGGCATCACATTGGCGATGGGCTCGCGCAGCAGGTACGTTGCTGTCATTGTCCAGAAGACAATATTGAGCAGCAGCATCAGCGAGAGGCCGCCGACCGTGAAGCGGAATGTTGCGGCCTGATAGAGATTCAGCTGCCCTTCCGTGTTGCCGCTGAAGCGGTGCCGCAAACGGTTGAGGATTGAAATCAGTGCCGAGCCCGCTGCGGCGATTCCGCAGACCAGCGAAATGAAGCTGAACATGCGGATCCAGTTGGCCAGGTTTTCCGGTGTGCCTGGCACCAGGTCTTTCTCGAAAATCTGGCGCAACCAGAAGAATCCGGCCGAGAGAAGCAGCACCGGCACGACCGAATCGCGCGTGTGAACCAGATGCGTCTGGAAATATCCTTTGATCCAGCGGCTGCGCTGGCGAATCCAGTTTCCGGTGTGGCTGTTGGCTTCTTCCCACGTGGTCGAATCGAGAATTTCGGTCGAGCAGCCTTTGCGGGCCAGGCGCATGCCCAGATCGCAGTCTTCGGTGACGTTAAACGGATCCCAGCCGCCGATCTCCTTGAGCACGTCCGTCTTGAAGTGATTGGACGTTCCGCCGAGCGGAATCGGCGTGCGCACCGCGTGAAGGCCGGGCAGGAACAGGTCGAACCAGGTCGTGTATTCCAGCGTGAAGAAGCGCGTGAGCGCATTCTGGCGCGCGTTGAAATAGTTGAGCTTGGCCTGCAGGCAGGCGACGTGCGACTTGCCTTTAGCCTCCAGCCGCCGGAAGGCGATAACGGCTTTCTTGAGCTGATCGCGTTCGGGCTGATCTTCGGCATCAAAGACGACCAGGTACTTACCGCGAGCGAGCTCAAGGCCCCAGTTGCACGCGCGCGGCTTGGTGCGCGGCTGGCCCTTAGGCACCGACGGGCAGACGATCACTTCGACACACTTGGGAAGCGAATCAAACACTTCTTCGATCTTCTTGCGTGTCGGCGCGTCGTCTTCTTCGAGCAGCAGTTTGACGTCCAGCTTGTCGATGGGGTAATTCAGATTGGTGACCGCGCGCGCGATCTTCTGCGCCACTTCCGGTTCCTTGTACATGGGCACCAGGACCGTGTAGATCGGCAGATCGCCTTCGGGCAGCGCGTCGACTTCCTCGTGCGAAATCTTGTGCTCGCCCGACCAGAACAGCGCAATCGTGACGCTCATCAGGCGGAAGAGAATGACTGCGCCATAAAAGCCGCACAGTCCAAACGTCAGGACGGTGAACGCGATTTTGTAATCGCGCACAAAACACAGCAGCAGCGCCATTGGCACCAGAACGAAATAACACAGCTTCTGGCGCAGATTGAACTGTCGTACGCCGCAAACGTCGCCGTGCTTCTCAAGAAACGCACGTGTGTGCTTGTCGGAGCATTCTTCAGGCTTAAGTATGGCTTGCGCGCCTCCGCAAAAACGGGCACCCGAATCGGAAACCTGGTTGCGACCTGAACAGTTTACACCGCTACCTAAATTAATACAGGCGAGGCGGACCTAAAGTCGCAGAAAAAATCGCTTCTTTGAAATTAAATATCACGCGAATATGCACGTGCGGGTTCGAGACGCTTCAGCTCGTCGGCTGAGCCTGCCCGTCGACTTGTTTGGCCTGGGCTGACTTGGCTTCATCCATGCGCCGCATGCCTTCCATCAGCAGCCCCATCGAGTCGGTCTCGACCTTCTCGTCGTCTTTCAACTCCGGCTCAGTCTGTTCGAAGCAGAAATCGCCGTCGGGCCAGCAGACGACTTTGTAGAACGCCTCGTCGCCCTTCTGTTCTCCCGCGACAGCCGTAAAAAGCGTTCCGTTCTTGAAGCCCAGCCGGGCCTGCTGGCCGTAGTAATTCAGTACCAGCGTTCCCGTTCGGCGGCTCTGCTGCAGAGTCTGCACCAGATCCACAAGTGAAATCATCGAGAGCTTGCCGATGATGCCGCGGTTGAGTTCCAGTTGCAGCGATGTATTCGTCGCCTTGAGCCGTTCGGCCAGCAGCTTGGAGAACTCGCGCGAAAGAACCGGCCGCCGCAGCAGCAGCCCTTCGAGCCTGTCCTTATGCAGACAAAGTACCTTGGACTGCCCTCGCGAACGCACTTCGGCCGAGGTGATTTCGCCGGTCAGAATCGACATTTCGCCGAAGCAGTTACCCGGATCGAGCGTCACGAGTACGGTTTCGTCGTTGTTCTTGTCGCCGCGCTTGGCGACCTCGACGGTGCCTTCAGCGACAATATAAAGGTGGTCGCCGACGACACCCTGCATCAGGATGATCTGCCCGTCTTCGTACTGTACCATCTGGCAGGCGTTGACCAGATCGCCCGCGACTTCCTGCGGCAGGCGCGTCAGGAACGGACCATGCTTGCGCAGAATAGCTGTCGCCGCCTGGGCGCCGCGTTCAAGCCGCCGCGTGAAGACTGCGTCCTTGGCCACGGTAACACCCGCTGCCGGGGCCGCTGCGGCGAGAAATTCCATCATGAAGGCCGCATCGCAGCCGGGTGAGTCACAGAGCAGATAATCGTCGGGAAGGGCACCGCTGGGCGGAAGTGATTTCAAGATGTCGCGCAGCTTCGGAAAAACCGAACACAGTCCATTGCCGCACAGTTTTCCGGTCGAAGATTTCAGGATCTCGCCGCTTGAAAACACCCAGCGGTCCCCGCTGCGCAGCAGCGGACATGCTCCGGGCTCATGAATAACCAGCGCAACGCTACGTTCCGCCATCAGTTGTAAACCCCGGGGTCGCGCCTAAGACTTTAGACTGTTCGCAGCACCGCTGTCAAGAAACAGCTTCTATCACGAAGCCGCAAAGACACAAAGACACCAAGTGCAAAATGTTTAAACTTTGTGTCTTCGTAACTTTGTGTTGAGTCCGATTGAGATAGTATCGCGCGCATGGCTAAACGACCCAGCGTTCTTTTTTTCTGCAAGCAGTGCGGCCACGAAACCCCGCGCTGGGAGGGCCGCTGCCCCGCCTGCCACGAGTGGGACGCGCTGGTCGAGGCGCCCTCAGCGGAGAAACCGAAGGCTGTCAGCCGCGGCGGACGCGCGGCGTCGAGTTCGCGTATCACGCTCGCGCCCGCGTCAGGCTTGAAGCCGCTGAAAGAACACGCGCGCGAACGCCTGCCGCGCATTCCCGTTCCCATTGGCGAGTTCCACCGCGTGCTCGGCGGCGGCATCGTGCCGGGTGGAAGCATTCTCGTCGGCGGCGAGCCGGGCATCGGCAAATCGACGCTCATGCTGCAGCTGCTAGGCACGCTCGCGTCCGCCAACCAGCCCACGCCTGGATCGCTTTCGGGTGACGCAGGATCGAGCGGGAAAACGCCGGCATGGCTCTATATCACAGGCGAAGAAGCCCCCAGCCAGATCGCCGCACGCGGCCTGCGCCTGGCCGAGCCGCTCGAGGGCAGTTCGAAAAAGCGCGGCGCAAAGAGCGACTTTGAAAACGAGCGCCTCAAACTGGCGAGTGAAACCGATCTGGCCAACATCCTGGACATGCTGGAAACCGAGCGCCCGCAGATTGCCGTGATTGACTCCATCCAGACCCTGCGGGACGGCGCGCTGGAATCGGCAGCTGGTTCGGTCAGCCAGGTACGCGAATGTGCCATGGCGCTCGTCGACGCCGGCCGCCGCCTGAACACGTCCATTTTCCTGGTCGGCCACGTCACCAAAGAAGGAGCAATCGCCGGTCCGCGCGTGCTGGAACACATCGTCGACACGGTGCTGAACTTCGAAGGCGAGACGCGGCTCGATCTTCGCGTGCTCCGTGCGAGCAAAAACCGTTTCGGCAGCACCGACGAGGTCGGCTTCTTTGAGATGACCGCAAGCGGGCTGAGCGAAGTGTCTGACCCTTCGGCGGCGCTGCTGGACCGCGAAAACGCGATCGATAAAGGAGCCGGCTCGGCCGTGGGCGCGCTTTCAGAAGGCACCCGCATTCTGCTCGTCGAGTTGCAGGGCCTCACCGTTCCAGTCCCTGGCGGCGGAAGTCCGCGCCGCCGTGCGAGCGGACTCGACGCCAACCGCCTGGCGCAGCTTTTGGCGGTGCTAGAAACAAAAGCCGGCGTGCCCTTTGGAACGCTCGACGTCTTCGCCAGCGCCGCCGGCGGATTCCGTGTCGAAGAGCCTGCTGCCGATCTGCCGATGGCATTGGCGCTCGCGTCCGTCGCGACCGGCCGCGCCGTGCGTGAAGGACTTGTCGCCAGCGGCGAAGTGGGGCTCGGCGGCGAAATCCGTCCCGTTCCGCGCGTGGAAGCCCGCGTGGCCGAAGCGCGGCGGCTCGGCTTCAAGCAGGTGCTGCTCCCGGCGCGCGGCCGCACAACTCTTCCGCCGCAGATGGAAGGCGTCAAAATCCTGCGCGCGCGAACGCTAAGAGAGGCGCTGGCGCTGGGGCTGGCGTAATCCCCTTCTCCCCTCCGGGGAGAAGGCCGAGCGAGCGCAGCGAGACCGGGATGAGGGGTGCGCGCTGGCTTAACGGGACGCCCTGACTATCTGTCTCCCCTCATTTATAAGAAACGATTTGCCCTCGCGATTTTGGACGAAAATCTTGCGAGGACTTTTTCTGCTTTTCGAAGATGTTGTTTAGAGCAGAGTTATACGAACGAAAAAGTTCAACATTTTCAATAATTCGGACACTCGTATGGCTTGGCGCTGGCGTGAACCACAATGTCTTGTGACACTTATATTGGCTCGGCCTTTCATAAGCGCCGAAGGCGCGAACTATATCAGCCTGGGCCGGAGGCCCAGGAACCAGCGCCCTCCTCCGCGATCTAAGAGCTGAAAGCCCGAACTAAAAAGGTGTGGCATTTGGGCCGTTAAATCGAAAGCCCCGGAACGGGGCGACAGATGGAACGTGCAATTCCCTCCAGCCTTATTGATAGATTCTAAACAAACTGAGATCTATTGTCGGCGCTGGCTTAAAAGATGGTGCGAGTTGTGTCGCTTCTTCGTTGCTCAACCCGCACGTCTCAATAAGCCTACGAACAATCGCTTTGGTCGACGCTAGTTCTCCCGTGCCGCTCGACGCGCTAAAGAGCGATTTATAGGCGTACTCTTGAATTACCGACTGTTCAAACGCAGTTTGAAGCCCAATGTAGAGTTCGTCGTGCAAATCAACGGGAACCGGCTGAAACATTTGGTCTCGGACTTGGCGCAAAATATTCATAAGGCAACCTTCATCATTGTTCGAAAAAACACATTGCAGAACGAGATTTCGAAAGGGTTTAAGCGTCAAGTGGAGTGCTCCTTCGCGACGCGAAGCGATGTCTGACAAACGATACAGAAATGTTCGTGAAATAAAGTCAGATGTCCACTGCGCAGAAAAGGGGCTAAAGCAGCTACGTGGGGAATTTTGAAAACGCTGTAAGGTACTTAACACGTCTATCAAGAATTTGGCTTCGACGTAGACAATCTGGCCAAGTGACCAACGATGTGCAAGCATTTGGACTGGAAGTTTGCCAGGAATTTTACCGAGAGTGGAATGCGCCAAAGCGCAAGGGACCGCAATGACATCAACTAAATGATAATCGTGACACTTGATTTTTAATCCACATTCTAAACACGCACCGTTAAGCCCGAATTCATCAGACGTAGCTACCGACTGTTGGTTGCAGTCCGGACACGCCATAGGTAATGGCTGTGGTTGAGTCAGTTTTGGCAAGTCAGGTGAAATTCCGATGAGAGCGATACCACTTTCTTTAGGTACCAGGTATAGGCAACGACAATAGAAACAGGCGGTCAACTGACCAGCATTTGAGGTGTTCATTTGAACATGACGCGAACAAACAGGACATTCAACATCGGTGGTGGCATTTGCCCCGGTTGCGCTTAAATCGCAAGTCTTCAACATGTTCTGCAGTTCCGGGGGAAACTCCATTTTCTTTCCGCAATAATTACACAAGCCACGTTTCATCAAGACAGTCCTTTTCACGCGCATATTACGGCCGCAGTGGTTACAGCTAATTTCAATAAAGTCAGCAATTGCCATCGGGGGCGTTCCTTTCAACGCGCGTGTGTATAGCGGTGCACCGGACGTAGCTTCATCTCGTCTGATATGCCCTTTCTTTTTGCCGTTGTGAGTCTCGCTGCGCTCGACACCGATAGCCGCTCCGCGGCTTTCGGCGCTACCCTTTGCATGCAACGCGCTTCCGGCTGAGTTCGCGCCTCTTCCGCGATCGGCACTGGGGGCAAGCCCCCAGTGGCACACCGCAGACGGGCCACCGTGCAATCAGAACGTTATCTTTTGATTAAACCCGTCTGAGTCTGCCGCCTGCCTCCTGCCCACTGCGGTCTGCCGACTAACCCCTCTCCCGGTACGTCGCCGAACATCCCGGCGATTCGCCGACGAGGACGCTGTTCATCGCAATACCCTTCGGCAGCCGCTTTTGAATGCGTTTGAAGAGCACGTAGGCGATGTTCTCCGCGCTCGGTGAGAGCTTGCCTTCGCGGAACTCTTCCACGTTCTCATTCAAAAATCCGTAATGCAGCCGGCCGACTTCTTCGTCGATCACGGGCTTCAAGTCCAGAAAATCGATCGCCATGCCGGCTTTGTCGACGCGCTTACCCGTCACCGTTACCACCACGCGGAAGTTGTGTCCGTGCATGGGCTCGGTCGTGCCCTTGTAATCGCGCAAGGCGTGCGCGGCGCAGAAATGTGTCTCGATCGTGACATCAAAGTAACCCGGCATAAAACACACTCCTTTTTTCACCACAGAGATCACAGAGAACATAGAGGAGGGCTAAAGGATTATTCTTTTTCCGCCTCTCACCTTCAAGCCTTCTCTGTGTCCTCTGTGGTCTCTGTGGTGAGAATCTTCTCCGGCTTCTGCTCTTCTGGCAGCGCCGAGGCAATCGCGACAGAAACTTTTTCCAGAAGTTCGTCGCGTTGCGCGCGGTCTGCATCCTCGGCAGAAACAGGAATCGGATCGTGAAAAACCACGCGCACCGTCCCCGGCCGCACCAGGTACGTGCCCTTGGGATTGGCACGGCAGGCGTCGATGATCGTTACTGGAACAACAGGCAGCCCCAGGCGCATCGCCAGGCCCAGCGTGCCGCGCTTGAGCGGCTGCATTCTTCCGTCCGGACTGCGCGTGCCTTCCGGAAAAATTACGTACGAATATTTCATCCCGCCGGACTGCAGCATCTCCTTGAAGATCTGCGCCGAATGCTTGGCGCTCTCGCGCCTGATGGGCAGATAACCATTCGCGCGCATGCCCCAGCCGAAGAGCGGAATTTTGAATAGTGATTCTTTCGCGAGGAAACTCGGACGGTGCGTGTGCCGGCAGATTGTCAGCAGAATTGGAATGTCGAGCGCGCTCTGGTGATTGGCCAGAAACACGCACGGATGCGGCAGTTCGCTCAGCGGCCGGCCGCGCGCTTCGATGCGGATCCCGCCCAGGAAGACAATGCCGCGCGACCACGTGTTGATCGCGAGCGCCGCAACGCGCTTGAAACCGAGGATTCCGAACGCGACGGCCCAGATGCTCGCGAACGCCGTGGAGAGCAGCAGGTAAATGGCGATCAGCGCGGCGCGAAAGGCGCCACCGCTGTCGGGCGGCCGGTCGGTAAGCGAGAGTTCAGCAGCAGGCATGATGGACGTGAAAAGGTACTGAGCCTCGGCGCTATGCGCTACATCTTTTCACCTGAAGCGCGCCCGAGCAGACCGCTGGGCCGCACGACCAGAACCAGGATCAGTATCCCAAACGTAAACGCGTCGGAATAGAGCGAGCTGAAATAGGCCTCGACCATTTTTTCGGAGGTACCCAGCAGCAATCCGCCGAGCAGCGCGCCGGGAATGCTGCCGATGCCGCCGAACACAGCCGCGACGAAGGCCTTAAGTCCAGGCATCAGGCCCATCAGCGGATCGACGCTGCGGTAGTACATTCCGCCGGCAAGCGTCCCACCGATTCCCGCGACGAAAGCTCCGACGAAGAATGTTCCGGCGATCACACGGTTGACGTCAATGCCCATCAGCGCCGCGCCGTCAAAATCGTGCGAGACAGCCCGCATCGCCCGTCCAAAACGCGTGTGCTGCACAAGTCCGTAGAGCGCCGCGGCGGTCAATAGCAGCGTAATTAAAATGAGGCCCTGCGCGTTGCTGACGGTCACCGCCGGATACTGATAAAGCACCGCATGAGACTCTGGCATGGCCATGATTTCAGCAATGCGATCGCAGTTGCGCGCTTCAATGACGTTGCCTCGCGTGGCAATGTTCTCAACCAGCGTGCGCACGCCGCTCTCGCTTTTTCCGGTATAAACAATCGCGATATCGCCAGGCGCGGGCTTTCCAGCGCAGACGTCGGCCGGTTTGATCTCCGTGCGTGGGAAGCGCTGAAAGGTGAAGGTCTGCGGAAACGTGCGGCCTTTGGCGCCGACCGTCTGCTGCCCCGCGTTCTGCAGCAAAAGTGAAACACCCAGCGCCGCCAGCAGCGCGACGATGCGCCCCGACGAGCGCAGCGGCCGGTAGACGACCCGTTCCACGACCATCGCAAGCAGCCCGGTGACAACTCCCGCCACCAGCAGCGCCACCAGCACAGACATAAATGGCAGATCCGGACCGTTCGCGATTCCACCGAAAATCTGGACGAGCACGAAATAACCCACGAACGCGCCGATCATGTAAAATTCGCCGTGCGCAAAATTGATCAGCTTGATGATGCCATACACCATGCTGTAGCCGACCGCGATCAGCGCATAGATGCAGCCGAGGGAGAGGCCGTTCAATAGGTAGTTGATAAAGTCGAGCACGTGTTATTCACCACAGAGATCACAGAGAACACAGAGGAAATTTTAGAAGGACTCCGTGATCTCCGTGTCCTCCGCGCCTCCGTGTTGAAGTCGTTCCTTCCGTCCCTCGTCACTCGTCACTCGTTTTACGGCTTGATCGTTTCCTTGTACTTAAACTCTTTCTCACCGGTCTCGAGCACTACCGCGTTCTTCACAACTTCGCGGTCCGGTCCCATATTGATTGTGCCACAGACGCCTTTCACTCCTTTGATGGTGTTGATCGCATCCTTCATGGCTTGAGGCTTGAGTTCCTTGGCGCGGTTGACGCTGTCTGCCATCGCCAGGAGCGCGTCGTAACCGAGCGCCGCCATCGCTCCAGGCGTGCTGTTGTACTTCGCTTTGAACTTTTTCACGAATTCCTGAACGACCGGGTCCGGATCGCCGGGATCGAAATGATTGCAGATGTAATTTCCCTTGATTGCCGGCCCAGCCAGATTGAAGAGTTCCTTGTCGTCCCAACCATCGCCGCCCAGGAAGGGCGCCTGGAAGCCGGCTTCGCGCGCCTGACGGATGATCAATCCCACTTCATTGAAGTAGCCCGGAACCCAGACGACGGGCGGATTGAGCTGCTTGAGCGTGGTCACGTGCGTCTTGAAATCCTGCACGCCTTTCTGATACGCCAGTTCGTCGACGATCGTTCCGCCCAGCTCTGTGAAAGTCTTGCGGAAGGATGCACAGAGACCTTCTGAGTAGGCATTGCCTTTCGACACCATCATGACGGCCTTGTCGGCTTTCAGGCTGTTGCGCGCAAACTTGGCCATCACCGAACCCTGAAAATCATCGTGGAAGCAGATGCGCGAAACGTATTCGCCTTTCTTCGTGATCGTGACGTTCGTCGACGCGTGCGTCATCAGCGGGACTTTTTCTTCCATCGCAACGTCAGCCGCCGCGATAGTCCGATTCGATCCAACAGCGCCGATCACGGCGAGCACGCCGTCCTGCGTGATAAGTTTCTTCATCGCATTCTTCGATGCGCCCGGCTCGCTTTTGTTATCTTCGAATACCGCGCGCAGCTTGACCTTCTGGTCGGTCCGCGCGTTGACTTCTTCCAGCGCCATCAGCACGCCATTCTTGCTGTCCTGCCCCCACGGCGCCGATTCGCCGGAAAGCTCGAGGTTGCAGCCGATGACTGCTTCGCCGCCGCCGCCGGATCCGCTGGACGTCGCCGCGCCTTTATCGGGAGCCGGCCCGCCGCCGCAGCCGCTCAGAAGAAGGAGGGAAGAAAAGAGGAAAAGACTGGCCAGACGCATAGGAGGACTCTCCGGGCATAAAAGCGGAATGTCTGCAAACACTGGAAACCCAGACGTAAAGGTGCCGGAGATTCTCAATCACGCAAGGCATTTTCCGGTGACTTCCTTGACGCGGGCCCTCGGAGCCGCTAAAAGATTCCTGAAGCCCACTCCACGTGGCGCTTTTTTCTATCTGTCTTCTCTAGACACGTCGGGGCGTGGCGCAGCTTGGATTAGCGCGCTTGCTTGGGGTGCAAGAGGTCGCGGGTTCAAATCCCGCCGCCCCGACCATTTCTGAACCCAGTCACTTCTCAGACAGAAGTCGACACAACTCACTCTAAATCCTGTCAGTGTC
>Ga0196964_10000279_pt1 | contig 38280 bp, 32 predicted proteins | sample S1_10metaG_FD_148615 | JGI IMG/M metagenome (GOLD analysis project Ga0196964, IMG submission 148615) | Soil microbial communities from Anza Borrego desert, Southern California, United States - S1_10 | ecosystem: Environmental > Terrestrial > Soil > Desert | place: USA: California | collected...
TCCTTTACACTGAATGCCAATGCCGCCACCGGCATTACCGGCATGCGGGTTATCCATGCTTATAACACGGCAGGTAATGCCATTACCGGCTGCGGATCTTATTTCTACGGCGAGACAGAGGACTACCTGGTAAATATCCTCTATGCTCCTGCCGCAACAGGCGGCGGTGTATATTGCTCCGGTCAGAACGCGGTGCTTACTGCGTCCGCTCCGGGCATCACCGGCAACTATTCCTTCCTCTGGGAAAAGCCGAACGGCGCCGGATTCGTTATTGATACCACCATTGAGCTGACTAATATCCAGACCAGCCAGGCCGGTATTTACAAGCTCTGGCTGCTGACATACCCCTGCACCGGCGGCGCCCCGGATACTTCCGGCATGCGCGAGGTCAATGTGATCGTCAACCAGACACCGCCTGCACCGATCGTTGCTCCTGTGACGATCTATTGCCAGAATGGTGTGGCCGATACCATTCCTATCTTCGGACAGAACATCCGCTGGTACTCCGTTCCTACAGGCGGCACCGGCTCTTCCACAGCGCCGACCATCAATACAGCCCTGCAGGGCTCCATCACCTACTATATCAGCCAGACCATCTCGGGATGCGAAAGTCCCAGGGTGCCGGTGACCATCACCGTAGTGCCCAAGCCGGAGCCTCCCCAGGTCGTTTCCCCGGTCGTCTACTGCCAGGGTGATACCCCCACACCGCTCGTTGCCAACGGACAGAACATCCGCTGGTATTCCGTACCTACAGGCGGGGTCGGTACCGCCGTCACCCCTGTGCCCGGTACCAATGCCCAGGGCTCCTTTACCTGGTATGTAAGCCAGACCATCTCCGGATGCGAGTCTGAAAGAGTGCCGGTAACCGTAAAGGTCAACTACGTGCCCAATGCCCTGATCACCATATCCCGCCCTTATGTGTGCCAGTACGATACGATCACCCTTTCCTACTTCGGTAATGCCAGCACTACGGCCGACTATACCTGGAGCCTGCCTAATGGCGCCTCCATCATCTCAGGCTTAGGGCAGGGTCCGCTGCTGGTCCGCTTCGACACTGCCGGCAACCAGCGGGTAGAGCTGCAGGTAGACAACGGAGGCTGCAAGGGTCCGATGACCTGGCTGGATGTGCCGGTACGGGAAGTGCCCCGCCTTAGCCTGGACCTGCAGCCTGATGGCTGCCAGGGAGACATCATCAACCTGGCCGTAGCCTTCACCACTACCTCTATTGACAAGTACAACTGGGATTTCCAGGGCGGCAATATCATGTATGGCGCTATTCCTACCGGTCCTTTCGGTCTTCGCTGGGACACGCCTGGAGAGAAGGTGATAACGGTCATTGCTACCGATAACGAATGTAACTCACTGCCTGTAAGAGATACTATTGATGTGCACCAGCTTCCTGATGCCACGATTACGGCAGTGGATGGTGTCAACATCTGCGCAGGAGACTCCCTGATCCTGGAGGCAGCCTACGACCCGGACAATACCTACCGCTGGCAGCCGGATCAGTATTTTGAGGCTGCCAATACAAGCAGGGAGCTGGCTATTGTGGATAAGAAAGGGTTTGTATACCTGACGGTGACCAATGAGTATAACTGTAAGAGCACTGACAGCCTCCTGATCAATGCAGAGGCATGCTGCCAGGTATACTTCCCCAATGCGTTCACGCCGAACTTTGATGGTCATAACGACAGGTTCCGGATGATCCAGCGTGGCGGGGCGCAGAGCATTTCTGTGTTCCGTATCCAGAACAGGTGGGGACAGACGGTGTTCGAGACTGCCGATGACCGTACAGGCTGGGATGGCACCTTCAATGGCAAGCCCCAGGACATCGGCACCTACCACTATTATGTAAAATACCGCTGCGCCGATGGCAACTTCTATGAAGACAAAGGCGAATTCGTACTGATCAGGTAAAAATCGCCGATTTCATATAAAGGCAGGCTTCACGCCTGCCTTTTTTATTGTCCTGAACCTGAATACCATTCAGGAACCATTATCCGTTATTAATGTATCTTTCAACCAGCTAAAACAACAGGATTGTCGCGGTTCCGGACAGCATGGCTGATTTCATTACTATATTTCCTGGCTCCTTCTGATCTTTACGGACAGGCAGGTAACCGTCTTGGTTTTTCCAACCTCCGTTACAAAAAGATTCCTGCTGCAGTAGATACGTTGAGGATCGATACCGTCTCTATTGCTCCGGGAACCCTTATAGTGTCCGGTATTCCGGACAGCAACTACCGGTTCTATCCTGAAAAGGCTTTGTTGGTTTGGATCAACCGTCCGCAAACAGATTCGCTGGATATCAGTTACCGTGCCCTGCCGCTGTCATTTTCGAAGATCTATTTTCATAAGCCGGCGCCACTGAAGGATACACAATATGTGTCCCGGATATACAAGATGGAAGACCCCCAGAGTTCCGAATTCCTGCGGCTGAAACAACTGGAGTACAATGGCAGCTATGGCAGAAGCATCGTCCTTGGCAATAACCAGGATGTAGTGCTGAACTCGCAGTTCAACCTGCAGGTCAACGGCTACATCCTTGATTCGATCCGGCTGGAGGCGGCTATAACTGATAATACGATTCCGTTCCAGCCCGAGGGAAACACCCAACGGCTACAGGAGTTTGACCAGATCTATATCAGGCTGGCAAAGAACAATCATTTGCTGCAACTGGGGGATTACAATCTGGAGAGCCCGCCAGGATACTTTTTGAAGTTTTACAAACGCGTACAGGGAATCTATTACCAAAACCAGTTCCGGGCCGGGAAGAAAGCGACCAATGCATTTGGTGTCAGTGGTTCGGTGGCCAAGGGGCAGTTTGCCAGGAATATATTCCAGGGACAGGAAGGTAACCAGGGGCCATACAAGCTTACGGGGAATAACGGAGAGTTATTTTTTATCATACTGGCGGCAACGGAAAGAGTGTACATTGACAATGTGCTGATGGAACGGGGAGAGAATGCCGATTATGTGATCAACTATAATACAGGGGAGGTGCGCTTCATGCCGCGGCGCATGATCACCAAGGATTCACGAATACAGGTAGAATTCGAATACCAGGATCGGAATTACCTCAATTCGCTGGTATACATCTGGGATGAGCTGAAAACGGACCGGCTGAATGTTCGCCTGAATGTGTATTCCAACCAGGATGCGAAGAATCAGCCTTATCTGCAGAATTTATCCGCAGACCAGAAAAGTTTTTTGGGACAGATCGGCGACTCGATCCAGCATGCCTTCTATCCCAACATTGCTACCGACACTTTCGGCGCCGGCAAGATCCTTTATAAAATGATCGATACACTAGCCGGCGGACAGTACTTCGACAGTGTATTTGTCTATTCGACGAATCCGGATAGCGCACGTTTCTCCCTTTCATTTTCCTTTGTGGGCGAGAACCGGGGAGATTATGTGCTGTCAACCGGCAACGCCAACGGCCGGGTCTATGAATGGGTAGCTCCGGTGAATGGCATACGGCAGGGTAATTATGCGCCGGTCCAGTTTCTGATCACACCGAAAATGCAACAGGTTTTTATCCTTACCAATAGTTACCGGATAGACAGCCTTAAATCGATCTCCGTAGAACTGGGTGCGAGCAATACCGATCCAAACCTGTTCTCCACGATCGGCAACCAAACTCACCGGGGGTTTGCAGGCAAGCTCAACTACCAGGAAAGAAGATACCTCGGAAAGAAGGATTCTCTGGGAAAGCACCGATGGATCCTGCAGAATGCGGTAAGCTATGAATATGTGCAGGACCGGTTCCGTGCTATTGCGCCTTTCAGGAATGTGGAGTTCGGCAGGGACTGGAACGTGCCGCTTACCGGGGATAGAGCGGATGAACACCTGGCAGAGCTGGCTACTGGCGTCAGCCATGCGGAACTGGGGCAGCTGGCTTACCGGTCTTCCTATTATAAGCGGGGAACAGGGTATACCGGGTGGCGTAATATCCTGGCGTACGATCTTAGGAAAAACAGACTGAGGGCCGGCTTTACTGCCAATGTACTGGGCGCAACCGATACATTCAGAAAGTCCATGTTTTACCGCCCTTCCGTGTACGGCGAGATCAGGACAGGATTCCTGAATAAAAGTATCTTCGGTGCACGGTATGATCTGGAACACAATGAGATCAGAAACCGAAAAACTGACGGTCTCTTGCCGGAGGCTTTTTCCTTCGACATTCTGAGCACCTATTATCGAACGACAGAGCTTTCACCTTTACGGGCAGATCTTACCTATTTTATCCGCAGAGACCGCGTGGTGCATAGCGGGGAATTCCACAATCAGAACCATAGCCATAACATTACCCTGAAACTGGGCCTTGCCCAATGGAAAAACCACTTGGTAAATTTCACAGGTACCTACCGGAAGCTTGTTGTTGACGACAGCAGCCTTTCCAACCTTCTCCCCGAGGAAACCCTGCTAGGACGGCTGGAATACACCGGAAGCCTGTTACGTAATCTGGCAGGAATAAACACCCTCTACGAGTTCGGCTCAGGGCAGGAACAGAAAAGATCCTATACCTATGTCGAAGTGCCGGCAGGGCAGGGCACCCATACGTGGAATGATTACAACAGTGATGGCATCCAGCAGGCAAATGAATTTGAGCTGGCATTGTACCCGGATCAAAGAAGATTCATCCGGGTATTTACACCAACAAATGAGTACGTAAAGGTGAGTTACGTTAACTTCAACTACAGTCTGACACTTGATCCCTCCTACTACTTTGGGGGGCAATCACAGAAAGGCTGGCGAAAGCTGGTGGCTGCCCTGTCCTCTCAGACCTCGTTACAGATCAGCAACAGACTGCTTGCCAGCCAGGGATTAAAGGCATACAATCCTTTTACAGAACTGCTGGATGATACTTCTATCATTCTGACCAACAGTACCATAAGTCAAAGTTTCTATTTCAACCGGAATAATACCCGCTGGGGCGCTGAATACAATCTGACCAGCAGTACCGGTAAACAGCTCCTGCTGTATGGCATAGAAGGCAACGGGAACAGTCAGCACCTCTACCGGCTCCGCTGGAACATCACCAGTCCTTTAACCGTGCACCTGGCTGGCAGGAATGGAAGACGCATCTATTCATCCGCCCTGGACGATAACCGTTCGTACGAAGTGAGGAATATTGCTGCAGAACCCTCGATCACCTGGCTGCACCGCTCCCTGTTCCGGATCACTGCCGGGCTACGCCTGGAAGAAAAGAAAAACGCAGCACGGTTTGGGGGTGAGCTTGCATCTATCAGGTCTGCCAATCTGGAATTTCGACTCAGCCGGCCTAATTCCGGGGTGATCCAGCTCCGGGGCATGCTGGCCTCCATTGATTTCAATGGCGCTATGAATGATCCGGTTGCTTTTATTATGCTCGAAGCTCTTCAGAAGGGGAGCAACCTCACCTGGAGCGCCACCTGGGAGCGCCGGATCGGGAAAGGAATTGAAATATCGCTGGAATATGAAGGCAGAAAACCCGGTGATCTGAATTCTATCCATACCGGGCGAATGTCTGTAAGAGCCATTCTTTAGTTGCGCGCACAATAATTGTTATGGAGTTATTATCACCGGGTTATCCGGCACTTTTTTATTTAGTGGATTCAAATTGAAAATTGTTGCGATTTTTGGCTATATTTTAGATCAATGATTGAAGTAAAAAATATCAGGAAAAGTTTTGGCGACAAGGTGGTTCTGGAAGACGTGTCAGCTATAATGCAGCCCGGAAAAACCAATCTCATTATCGGTACGAGTGGCAGCGGAAAAACCGTCTTTATGAAATGTATGGTTGGTCTGCTGCGCCCCGATGCGGGACAGATACTCTACGAAGGCAAGGATATTATGACAATGGAGCCGACAGATCTGAAAGAGATAAGGACCCAGATCGGTATGCTTTTCCAGGGTTCGGCCCTGTTCGACAGTATGACTGTAGAAAACAATGTGCGGTTCCCGCTGGATATGTTTACAAGGATGAACCGTAAGGAAAAGTATAAACGGGTCAATGAAGTACTATCCCGCGTGAATCTGGAGGGTGCGAATAAAAAATTTCCGGCCGAGATCAGCGGAGGCATGAAGAAAAGAGTTGCCCTGGCAAGGGCGCTTGTTCTGAATCCCAAATATCTGTTCTGTGATGAGCCGAATTCAGGCCTTGATCCTCAGACCTCACTGGTTATTGATAAACTGATCAAGGAGCTTACAATCGAATATAAGATCACCACTGTGATCAATACACACGATATGAATACGGTAATGGAAAGCGGAGATCATATCGTATACATGCATAAAGGCAGAAAAAAATGGGAAGGAAGCAGCAAGGATATCATATTCAGTGAAGACAAGGACCTGAACGATTTTATTTTTGCTTCGGAATTCCTCCATAAAGCAAAGGAAATGAGCAAGTTGGAAGCAGAAGGAAAAATGTAAGGTCGGTGGAACGCAAATCCTCGCAGAATATTATTTTTTTGGCACCAAAAAGTTTGTTTTTTACAAAGATTTAACTATTTTTAACTGTCCTTTAAAGGAAAAAGAAAAAGGCGGTAGAAACCGCCCTTCTAAATCTAGAATTGATTACCCATTACATCTTTAATGTCTCTTTTTGAAATGTGCTGTTACTATAACGGCACATTTTCATTTATAGTGTATACTTCTTGTCTGTTTTAAAACTTTTGCAATCAGCTATATAGACGAAAGAACGTTTGCAAAGGTTTGGTAGCCGCCGTTTTTATTTTTTCGCTGCTGCGCGCCAAAATTAGGAAGGAATTTGTGAATGCACGCATTTAATTTATTTTTGCGCGCGACATTTTACAAATCCTTAAGAAACAGACATGGCAGTTTTAGTCAATAAGAATTCCAAAGTTATCGTTCAGGGCTTTACCGGAACCGAAGGCACCTTCCACGCCAGCCAGATGATCGAGTATGGTACTAACGTAGTTGGCGGCGTAACGCCAGGAAAAGGCGGAAGCAGCCATCTGGATCGCCCGGTGTTTAATACAGTTAAGAATGCTGTGGATGCGACAGGAGCCGATGTTTCCATCATTTTTGTTCCACCGGCGTTCGCTGCCGATGCGATCATGGAAGCTGCCGATGCGGGCATTAAAGTGATCATCTGCATTACCGAGGGAATTCCGGTGCAGGACATGGTGAAAGCCCGTGAGTTCATTAAGGGAAAGAACTGCCGCCTGATTGGTCCGAACTGCCCTGGTGTTATCACTGCCGGCGAGGCTAAGGTTGGCATTATGCCTGGCTTCGTGTTCAAGCCCGGACGTATCGGTATCGTTTCTAAATCCGGAACCCTTACTTACGAGGCAGCGGACCAGGTTGTAAAAGCAGGGCTTGGTATTTCAACAGCGATCGGTATCGGGGGTGATCCGATCATTGGTACAACTACCCGTGAGGCGGTAGAGCTGCTGATGAATGACCCCGAGACAGATGGCATCATTATGATCGGCGAGATTGGCGGAAACATGGAAGCAGAAGCTGCACAATGGCTGAAAGAAAATATGCGCAAGCCGGTTGTTGGCTTTATTGCCGGACAGACTGCACCTCCGGGCCGACGCATGGGTCATGCGGGTGCGATCATCGGCGGTGCTGATGATACGGCTGCAGCAAAAATGAAGATTATGGGGGAATGCGGAATTAATGTAGTAGATAGTCCCGCCGACATCGGAAAGACGATGGCTGCAGTGCTTAACAAAGAAGCAGTTGCCTAACTAACAATGAACCATAGTAGAATAAAAGCTGCCGGATGGCAGCTTTTATTTTTGGGGCAGTCCATACAGTAAAGGTCTTCGTTTTTTCATTTCCCCTGCGATCACGCGGGCTCCGGCATCATTCGCATCCTCGAGCTTGCTTATAATGTTTTGATAGCTTTGGTCGTCCCGGTTTTGACTAAGCTTGAAAATAGGGTGAATGTCATAAATGGAGATCCTGAACCCGGCAATTGCTTTTACATGTGTATTAATGTATTCGCTGCTCATATTTTCGACCAGCTCCGGCTGACTTTGTCCTTCCTCGAACTTATGGGTAAGCGCAGTGAGGATGCCTACTGTGCCGGCCTCGTCCATGAGTTCTATTCGTCCTCTCGCATGTACGGTGATATAGTTCCATGAGCCGCCGATTCCCCGTTGGCTATACCAACTGGCACTGACATAACAATGGGGGCCGGTAAACATTACCAGGACATCCTTATTCTTTTCAAAAACGAGGTGATGGTCGGTTTTCTTCATGATATGCCCCATCAGGACAATGTTATCACCGTGTTCTTCGATCAAAACCGGTACCTGGGTAGCTACGCTCCGGTTACCATCCGCACCGATTAACGTGACAAAAGGATGTGATTTGATAAATGACCGGACTTCGTCCTGGTCTGTCTCAGTGAAATGCGGTATTTTATACATGAGCCAAAATTAAGGATTATGCCTGGCGCATTGCAGTCGCAAAAATTTAGGCGATGGTTTATTTTCGGTTCTTTATCCTTTTAACTTCGCGCCATGGTTTACAAGGTCATCGGACTGATGTCCGGCAGCTCTCTCGATGGTTTAGATATTGCCTATACATTCCTGGAAGAAAATCGCGGCGCCTGGAAATTCGATATACAGGAAGCAGAGTGTGTGCCCTATCCCGAGGAGCTTTGTAATGCCCTAAGAACGGCATCCCAGGCAGGTGTACCTGATTTCCTGAAATTGCATACGCGTTACGGGCGCTACCTTGGCGACCAGGTCAAAGCTTTTATCAATAAGTTCGGGCTGGAACACCAGGTGCACTTCATTGCATCACACGGACACACTGTGTTTCACGAGCCTGAACATGGCACTTCAATACAGATCGGCGACGGTGCTACCATTGCGGCAGTAACCGGACTGCCCGTAATTTCCGATCTCAGGGCGATGGATGTGGCGCTGGGCGGACAGGGTGCTCCTATCGTACCAATAGGCGACAAGCTCCTGTTCGGGGACTTCGATTACTGGCTCAACATCGGTGGTATTGTCAATATAACCGTCAGAAAAGGAGAGGAACTGCTGGCGTTTGATATCTGTCCAGGTAATCAGATGCTGAATGTACTGGCACGCCGGGAGGGGAAAGATTTTGACGAGGAAGGAATGCTGGCCAGAAAAGGTACATTGCTCCTGGACGTGCTGGCGCAGCTGAATGGAAAAGATTATTACCGGCAGGCACCTCCGAAATCGCTCAGCAATGAGGATGCAATTGCCCTGGCATTTCCCCATCTCCTGGAAAGCCCCCAGGAGTCCGTTGATCTGCTGCGGACAGCCACTGAACTGATCGCTGACCAGGTACAGGCCGCCGTCAGGCAGTTTCCGCATGGAAAGGAACAGGCGAAAATGCTCGTGACGGGTGGCGGTGCTTTCAATAATTTTCTTGTAGAACAGATCCAGGAGCGGCTTGACGATCTGCAAGTAAGGACCGTTGTGCCATATGAGCAGGTTGTTAAGTTTAAGGAAGCGCTGGTCATGGGTCTGATAGGAGCGCTGCGGTGGCGGGAAGAAACGAATGTGCTGTCAAGTGTGACCGGTGCCGCCAGGGACAGTATCAGCGGAGCATTATGGATGGGGCACAGCTATTCTATGGAATAACTGATCCGCGCTCATTGATAAAATCCACAATCTCCTCAGGCAACAGCATTTTGTCAATGCCGGCGTGCAGAATAGCCTGTGTCGGCATATAAGGTACCCTGGCGGAGTCCGGATGCTGGGCAATAGTTGTCCCACCATTCCTTTTTATCGCCCGCAAGCCAATTACGCCGTCAGCATTAGCGCCAGAAAGAAGGATACCTGTCAACCGGGCTCCAAATACATCAGCTGCAGACTCAAAGCTTATGTCAATACTGGGTCGGCTGTAGTTGACCTTTTCTGAATAATCAAAGGAAAAGGTTTCGTCGTTCTCGATCAGCAGGTGATAATCGGGTGGCGCCAGATAGATGTGTCCCGGGAGGATCGCTTCTTTTTCCTCCGCATCTTTTACCCTGAGATTTGTTTTGCCGTTCAGCAGCTCTGAAAGCATCGAGTCGCCGTCGGATTTCCGGTGAAGTATGATAAGAATAACGAGCTGCAGATCCTGGCGAAGGCCGGACAGGATCCCGAACAAGACGTCCAAACTGCCTGCCGAACCGCCAATCGCAATTACCGGTGTAGATCTTGTCAGCTTTTCCTGCGCCATATCTTTTCGTTGCCGAGCTGACTATACTTTTCCATCACCCCGGAAAATCTGAGCGTTTCCTTTGAACCCAGTCCCAGAAAGCCGAAATGATCCAGGCTTTCATCAAACAACTGCAGTACCCGGTCCTGCAGCTGTTTGTCGAAATAGATCAGCACATTCCGGCACAGGATCAGCTGGAAAGCATTAAACGAACTATCAGACACCAGATTATGCGTCGAAAAGACCATCTTTTCCCGCAGCGATTCATCGAACTTCGCGTGTCCGTATTTTGCTGCATAGTAGGTAGAGAATTCCGTCTTTCCGCCGGCAGCGATGTAATTTTCTGTGTAAGTTTTCATTTGTGCCAGACCAAATATGCCCTTCCTGGCTTTTTCCAGGACGGAGGGATTAAGATCAGTAGCATACAGCAGAGATTTATGCAGCAGCTTTTCTTCCTGAAGCATAATGGCCATGGAGTACACCTCCTCACCGGTAGAGCACCCGGCATGCCAGATCCTGATGAACGGATATGTAGCGAGTACAGGCAGGACAGACCGGCGTAATGCCAGGTAGAATGCAGGATCGCGGAACATCTCAGTGACGTTCACAGTGATTTCTTCGACAAACCTTCTGAGATATTGCTGGTCTGAACGGAGCCGGAAGCGAAGCTCGGCGAGGCTTGGAAAACGATCGATCGACCATAACCTGTTGACCCTTCTTTTCAGCGAAGCCCTTGAATAATTGCTGAAATCGTAACCATACCATTCCTGCAGATCACTAATGATTGTCTCCAGTTCCCAGTCACCGATCCGCCCTTGTTCCACGTCAATTTTATTTAAGCAATCTTTTTATAACCCTTTCCAGTTCGTCTATGTCAACAGGTTTACTTACATAATCATCAGCGCCTGCCTCCAGACATTTTTCCCGGTCACCTTTCATCGCCTGGGCGGTAACGGCCACTACAGGCAGCCTGCTCGTTGACTCCGAGTGCTTTAACCGTCTTAATGCTTCGTAACCATCCATATCCGGCATCATCATGTCCAGCAGGACAATATCAATACCGTTGTTCCCGCTGAGCAGCCCGAATGCCTCTGCAGCGGTTGTGACCGCCAGGCATTGATATCCGCGTGTCCTGAGCACAGCGTTCATCGCAAAGATGTTCCGGGAATCATCATCCACAATAAGAATAGTCGACCTGTGTTCCATAGCGGTTAGAAATTCCTGTCATAAATCCATACCCGGAGCAGTGAGATCAGCTGATCCGTATCCACCGGTTTTGTAATATAGTCGGAGGCACCGGCTGCCACGCATTTCTCCCTGTCACCTGTCATCGCCTTTGCGGTCACTGCGATGATCGGCAGGTCCCTGAACGCGAACCGGCTGCGGATTTCCCGCATGGCTTCATAACCATCCATCTCCGGCATCATAATATCCATCAGCACCACGTCGGTATCAGGGTTGTCTTCCAGAATTTTTATCGCTTCCCGTCCGTCAATTGCTGAGATGACATTTATTCCATGTGACTCCAGGATGCGGGTGAGGGAGAAAATATTGCGGACGTCGTCATCGGCAACCAGAACTTTTTTCCCTTGAAGCACATCTTTTGCCAGGGTGTTGCCGGTGCCAGCCCCTGCTGCAGGCTTTCTGTCCTGCTGCTCCACCAGGTGCAGGAACAGGGTAACCTCATCCAGTATCCGCTTGAACGAGTTGGCGGTTTTCACCACAATGCTGTCGGCAAACTGCCGTATCCTGGACTCATCTGTCTTGCTCAGGCTTTTGCCGGTAAAGATAATGATCGGAAGATGATCGACTCCGATCTGGTCCTTGACCCGTTCCAGCGTCTGGTATGCAGTCGCATTCGGAATTCCCATATCGAGAATGACACAATTCACATCGCTGGACCGGAGTTGCTCAACGCCAGATGAAAGAGAGTCAGCCATGGTTGCGGCGATCCCGAACTCCTCCAGGAAATACGAAAGCGCCCTCGCATGTTTTGGGTTTTCTTCGATGATGAGCACTTTTTTATTCTGTTTGCTCACCACGTCCTCTATTTTCCGGAATACTTCCTGCATTTGTTCAAATGCCACAGGCTTATTAATAAAATCAACTGCGCCCTGCATCAGGCTTTCCTTCTTCACCTGCAGGGACGACATCATATGCACCGGTATATGTCTTGTCTGCGGGTCGCCTTTTAATGCTTCCATAACTTCCCAGCCGCTTTTTACAGGAAGCTGGATATCCAGCAGGATGCCTACCGGTAGAAACTTTCTGGCAAGCTCGATGCCTTCATCACCCCTAACGGTCACAATTCCCTTATAACCCCTGCTTCTCGAAAAATCAAGCAGTGCGCGGGCAAATCCGGTATCATCCTCGATGATCAGCACCGATTTATCGCCAGGAGCAATTGCTTCCCTGTCGTCGGGTATATTGGGCGGAATATTGGTTACCTTGAAAATGCCCAGGTCTCCTGCGGGTTGTGGTACCGGCCCCGCAGCCGGCTGTTCGGAGACTACAGGGACCTCCTGGGCGACAGGTCTTACAGTCTCGGGTTTACGGATCGGTACAGTGACGGTAAACCTGCTGCCTTTGCCCGGTTCGCTCTCGATTGTGATCTCGCCACCCAGCAACCTCGCCAGCTCGCGGCTGATGGACAAACCTAGTCCTGTGCCGCCAAACTTGCGCCTTGTGGATCCGTCAGCCTGCTGGAATGCCTCAAAAATCTGACGGTGCTTTTCCCGGGGAATTCCGATCCCGGTATCACTGACGCGAAATCCGATCTCTCCCATGTTGCCGGTTGAGATGACCTCAAGGCTCACACGACCTTCGGATGTGAATTTCAAAGCATTCGACATCAGATTCTTCAGGATCTGTTCCAGCCGCATCTTATCGGTTTCCAGTACCGGAGGCACGTTCTGATCTGCAGAAACTTTCAGGTCCAGCTTCTTATCCTTCGCGATGGGGGAGAATAAGGAACGCATGTCGTCAAGTATCTCGTTGATGGTGTATTGACCGTATTCCAGCTCCATCTTTCCTGCTTCTATCTTGGAAAGATCCAGGATTTCATCGATCAGTGACAACAGACCGTGACCGGAGGTCTGGATGACCCGGGCGTATTCGATCTGGTCTTCAGTAAGATTCTTTTCGTTATTTTCCGTGAGCAGGCGGGATAACAACAAAATGGAATTCAGCGGTGTCCTGAGCTCATGCGACATATTGGCAAGAAACTCCGACTTATACCTGGTGCTGAGCTCCAGTTCCTCTGCTTTTCGCTGGATCTCAATGTTGCGTTCTTCGATAATCTGATTCCGTTCTTCCAGCAGCCTGGATCTTTCTTCAAGCTCCTGGTTCGTCTGAATCAGCTCTTCCTGCTGCACTCTGAGTTCCTCCTCGGAGGCCTGTAGCTTCTGGGTTTGCGCCTCCAGTTCCGTGTTAAGGTTTTCCAGCTCTGTGTGCTGCGACTGAAGCTCCTCCGCCTGGACCTGTGTTTCTTCCAGCACTTCCTGCAACCTTTGCTTGGCTTTTGCAGCCTGGAGTGCCACTGCGATAACGGTGCCGGCCTGATCCAGGAACTCCAGGATCTGTTCACTGAACGGCTTTAATGAGCCCAGTTCCACCACACCTTCGGTCTTGCCGTTATGTACCAGCGGCACTATGAGTATGTGCCGTACCGATGCCTGTCCGCTGGCCGTGCTGACCTTGAGGAAATCTTCCGGGATGTCCGATAAGCTCACGACCTCCTGACGGATAGCAGCCTGACCTAATTGTCCTTCGCCAAACGGAATCAGCGTTCTGAGCGATTCTTTGTCGTTTACTGCATAACTGGCCTTATACATCAGGTGGCGATCGTTGTCAGAAACGTAAAACAGTCCAAGTTCGGCCTTTATATACGAGGCGATCCTGTCTACCGCGTTCAGCGCTATTTCTTTTACGGTCCGGTCGCCTCCTATCGCTTCACTGATTTCCGTAAGCCCGGTTTGTACCCAGAGTTTGCGCTCATTCAATAAAGTGTAAGCAGCCAGGTCTTTTTTCATCATTGCTATGGCATTTCCGAGCACGTCTTCGTCACTGCGCGGGGTCACGTCTATGTCGAAGTTTCCTTTACCGATAGCTTCTGCCGCTTTGCTGAGTACTTTATTGTTATGGTCTATTTCGTGGATTGACCGGGCAACATCACCGATAACATCCTGCTGGCTGTGGTCCAGGGCTATATCTGTCGCACCAAGGGCGATTCTGCCCGCGGCGTTCTTGATCATGTGCAATGAGTAAGTGATGGATTTGATGGTCAGTGCAATGATAAAGATCACCAGGCCGATCATCAGAATGAGCAGCAGGAGGTTGCGTTCCCGGGTTTCTACCTCGTGCTCGTATATTTTCGACATTGTGTCCTGCGCCAGCGTCAGATGCTTTCGCTGCAATGATTTGACGCCGTCAACGGCAGCCCCCGATATCTGCCACCAATGTTCGGGATCCTCGCGAAGACTAAAGTATCCGGTGCGGAAACTCTCGGCAAGAAAGTTTTCCATCTGTGTGAATCCTGATGATGACAAGACCGCTGCAAACTGCTTTCTGTATTCCGGTCCCAGCCTCGTCTCATATTCGGTAATATAGCTATGATATATTTCGTAGATAGCGGTCATTCCCATCGCCGATGAATCACTCTTTGTATAGAGCGAATAATAGACATTTGCCCTGAGGATGCCGATATATGTTGCTAATTCAGAGAGCAATCGCTGGCTGATTATCGCTTCGTTTGCTTCATTCAGGTATGGAATATTGCTTATTGTGAGATTGGAGATCGTATTAAGCCGGAAAATAAGGTTCGTGTAGTAGCTCATCACCTGCATCGGCAGCACGCTGCCCCTGGTCATCAGACTTCTCTGTTCGTCTATCTTACCCAGAAAGCTGTATTGAAGCAGTGTTCTGTATTGATCTCCTTCCACGGTCCGGAGCTTTTCGAGCGCCGCGTCCGTTTTTGCCCTTTCTGCCACCATCATCGCCTCGTTGCGGCGTGTAATGGAATGGATAAACGACTCCCTTCGCTCGAGCTGCAGCGCATCTACCAGTTGAGAGATCGCCGCCGACCGGTCAACACGCTTCATGGTGCCGCTCAGCAGCGTAATCTTATCGCTTTGCTGGCGGTGAACAGTCACGGCCAGAAACAGCACAAAAAGCAAAGGCAGCAGGCCTACAATAATCAGCTTGATTGGAAAAGGAATGCGCTGAGTGATTTTTTTCATTGCTTCGGCAGATTATAATTGAGTTGTCTTTGCCGGTATTTTTTCTGTGGAATGTGTGAGCGGCAAAATGATATAGAATGAAGACCCTTCGTTTTCCTTGCTTCTGGCGGTGATCAGACCTCCGTGCTTGTCCACGATTTTCCGTGCAATCGCGAGCCCGATACCGGTACCTTCAAATTTCTCCCGTGGATTGAGCCGTTGGAAGAGCGTAAATATTTTTTCAAGGTAGGCCTCATTAAACCCGATACCGTTATCCCTGATCTCTATCCTGCAGTAAGCGCCGTCTTCAGATTGCGGGCTATCCATTGAAAGATCTTCAAGCAATTCATAGCTGATCCCGATCTCCGGGCGCACGTCGGTCCGGGAGAATTTAAGTGCGTTGCTGATAATGTTCTGGAACAACTGCCTGATCTGCCCCGGGATCACTTCGACCATCGGCAGCGGCTCCACGGTGATCAGGGCATTCCTTTCCGTGATCTGGATTTCAAGGTCTTCCAGGATTTCGGAAATCAGCCGGTTAAGGTCGGCCGGCTGGAACAGTGAGTCCATGGAAAGTCTCGAATAGGCCAGCAGGTCCTGTATCAGTCCGCTCATCCTTTCGCTGGCAGAAATAATGCGTCTTACATAACTGCCTGCATCTGACTGACCCGTATCCTCGAGCTTACTCAGTACGATACTGCTGAATACCTGAATCTTGCGGAGCGGCTCCTTCAGATCATGGGAAGCTACGGAAGTAAACTGCTGCAGTTCGTGGTTCTTTTCTTCCAGTTCTGCATTGCTGCGGGTCAGGGCCAATGTGCGTTCCTCCACCTTACGCTCCAGGATTTCATTGATTTCTTTTTGTACATGGATATCCGTAAAGGTTCCTACCCAGCGGATGATCTTTCCATCGGTCCCCGGAACCGGATGCACCCGCAGCAGGTAGTACCGGTAGTCCTTTTTTCCCAGTTCACGAAGGCGCAGCTCCATCTCCAGCGGGTTGCCGGAGCGGACGCTTTGCTGTAATGCTTCCCCGATAGGCTGTTCCTGCGGATGGTTCTGAGGAAATTGATCCATAGAGGGGGAAAAGCGATACCAGCGCTCATTCACCTCCTCGATCGTACCAGTCACTGAAGCGGTAAACGCTACCTGCGGGATCGATTCGATAAAACTGTGAAGCTGACTCACGGTTTCCTGCAGCGAAAGCTCAGCTTTCTGTCGCTCGCGGATCTCCTCCTGCAGGGCCAGCTGCATGTTTTTCAGCTCGCGCGTTTGTTCGTAAAGCCGGATCATGGTCTTTACCTTCAGCAGGAGGATATCAGGGTCGGCCGGTTTGGTCACATAGTCTATGCCTCCGCTTTCATAACCCTGCGTGATGAACTTTTTGTCCGTATTGACGGCAGAGAGAAAAATGATGGGTATGTCCCGGGTCTTGCTATAGCCGCCAACTGCTTCCGCCACTTCAAAACCGTCCATTCCCGGCATCTGTACATCCAGGATGATCAGCGAATAAGACTGCTTCAGGATCTTTTGCAGCGCTTCTTCACCCGAAGCAGCGGTGTCGGCTTCGATGTTATGTAGTTGAAGTACTTTTTTAAGGGAAAGCAGGTTCTCTGGCTTATCGTCTACGATCAAGACCATATAAACAAAAATACACGAAAACCATTCCAATATGAATATACTTCAACTGAAGACATAACCGATTTATCAGCAATTGGTTGCGTCATACAATGAACAGCGATTTCGCTTCTATTGGCTCGGGCAGGCTACCATTCAGCCTGTTCAGTATTGCCCGGTGCTAAGCATCACCAGGGTGCAGGCCTCCAGTGTATTCGTACCCACCTGTGCGAGTCTGCGCTCCAGTTCCGGATTTTCCGTGCCGGGGTTAAAGATGATACGCTTTGGTTTCAGTGAAGCAATGTAGTCGTAATAGGGCTTTTGGTTCGTAGGGTTGAGGTACAGGGTGACCGTATGGACATCCTCCATCGGCTCGGTCTCTGTTTTGATCTCCACATTGTCTACCATGCCTTTTCTGTTACCGATAGCAACGACCTCGTGACCATGGGCCAGTAAACGTTTGATGGCCAGGTAGCTGTAACGGCTTGGATTTTCAGAGGCGCCGAGCACCAGGGTTTTCTTCTTATTCATAACTTGTTCCTTGTCCGGTTAATGGTTCAAAGGTACCGCTTCTGTGTTGCGGAGAAAATGCAGGAAAACAGTGCCAGAATAGTAAGATTCAATAATCCGGGAACGATTTATTCACATTTTGTTTCCTGTTGCTTCACTAACTTTAAATGAAAACAAAAACACCATGCAGGCAGCATATATAGTCGCAGGATACAGGACGGCAGTGGCAAAGGCAAAGAGGGGAGGCTTCCGGTTTTACCGTCCCGACGATCTTGCCGTTGATGTGATCAGGGGCCTGTTGCAGCGTGTGCCGGAACTTGACCCCAAACTCGTGGAAGATGTGATCGTCGGCAACGCAGTGCCCGAGGCCGAGCAGGGGCTGCAGATAGGCAGGATCATCGCAAACAGGGCTGTGGGGGAGTGGTGTGCCGGCGTAACCGTCAACAGGTACTGTGCATCGGGACTCGAAACGATTGCCATTGCTACCGCTAAAATTCAGACAGGGCTTGCCGACTGCATTATTGCCGGAGGCACCGAAAGCATGAGCCTCGTTCCGACAGCCGGCTGGCGGCCTGTGCCCAACTACCGTTACGCTAAAGACACTCCGGATTACTACCTCAGCATGGGACTTACGGCCGAACAGGTTGCTCACGATTTCAAGGTCAGCAGGGAAGACCAGGATGCCTTTGCCTACCGTTCGCACCAGCGGGCAATAGCAGCCATCCGGCAAGGCTTCTTCGATCCGGGCATCCTGCCCGTTAAAGTCGAGGAGGTGTCGCTTAATGAGAAAAATAAACGCACAGCACAGGAATATATCGTGGCAACGGACGAAGGGCCAAGGGCGGATACTTCGATGGAAGCACTGGCAAAGCTACCGCCGGTATTTGCGCAGGGCGGCACGGTGACGGCAGGCAATTCTTCCCAGACCTCTGACGGGGCGGCTTTTGTGCTTGTAATGAGTGAGCGGCTGGTAAATCAGCTGGGACTTAAGCCCTGGGGCAGACTCGTCTCCTGCGCCAACGCCGGCGTTGACCCGAGGATCATGGGCATAGGACCGGTTGCCGCAGTGCCCAAAGCCTTAAAGCAGGCTAACCTGAGTCTGAACCAGATTGACCTTACCGAGCTGAACGAAGCATTTGCATCACAGTCGGTAGCCGTCATCCGTGAGCTGGGCATGGACCCTGAGAAGGTCAACATCAACGGCGGCGCCATAGCACTGGGGCACCCGCTGGGCTGTACCGGCGCCAAGCTGACCATCCAGGTGCTGCACGATCTCCAGCGAACCGGCGGCAGATATGGAATGGTCACTGCCTGTGTAGGCGGCGGACAGGGTATCGCCGGCGTGATCGAACTTTTGTCCTGAGTTTTACCATTAAATAAAAAAGACCCGCGGAAAGCGGGTCTTTTTTGTTACTCTTTTTATTGAATCACTACGGGGAACACCGCTTCAACATCTGTTTCTCCGCCCGAAGTGGCGGGTGTAGTACCGGTCTTGTCCGTCGGATCATGCATCAGGTAAACGGTAAAAGTACCCGAGCCTGCGCCCCCGGTAGCAACGGTTACCGTCTGGTTGAACGGGCGGCCGAGGCTGTCCAGGCTTCCGTTTGAGGTAGTGACCGAACCGGTGCCGGTTGCCGGGTTGGATATGAAAAGGAACAGGTGGTCTTCACTTTCAGAAATAACTTCCTGTGTGATGTCCTCAACGGGATCCTCCTGCTCATTGAGCACCTGCACGGACATGGTATAGCTTTGATTTGGCTGCAGTTTAAGGGTATCTATTTCAACCGTACCACCCCCGTTGCCAAATCCGTTCTCCACCCGGTAATCGAACACCGAGCTGATGCCCATCGAATCAGAAACTGTGAGTCTCAGTGTGGTGATCAGCTCCTGTTCCACGGGTATGGGGTCTTCTTTTTTACCGCAGGCGCCAAACATGGTTGTGAGTGAGATAAGGGCAAGGGCCCCTGTTAATACTCTGGTCTTATTCATTGTTATCGTTTTTCTGGTTATTGTTTTTGAGCGTTTTAAATTCAAAAGGAACTCGTAGCCGCAGCACGATGTTGGTGCCTGGCTGATCGAGAAAATACCGGAACACATCGAGGTAATCACGGTAACGGGTATTGAGCAGGTTGGTAGCGGCAAGGCTCAGGTAAACCGGTTGTCTGCCTGCCATGATCCGGGCGCCGACAGAAGCTCCCAGCACCGCATAGCTCCCAGGCGGCCTCGGAAAATCAATACTGTCAAAATCCGAAGGGATTCTTGTTTGCCTGGCTACGAACCTACCTTCCAGTTCTGCAAAGCATTCCTGCCAGCGCCTTCCGAGGCTGGTGGTATACCGGGTTGCGATCGTCAGCCGGTCCGCAGGCATCAGGATCAACCAGTCCTTCTGCCGCTGATCCCTTGCCCGGAGCACAGAAGCTTTTGCTGTTGTGCGCAGATCGTCCGTCCAGTCCCAGCTAAGGTCCAGGTCTGCCCCGTTCAGCCAGGCCCGGGTCTGCCGGAAGCTGAAGGTTTTGAAGTATCCCCTGATCGTGAGGACATCTTCACCGGGTTCCAGGTAAATGAAATCGTCGATAAGCTGGCTGTAGACCGACAGTTCCAGGTTCAGACGCTGGTGCCATTTATATTCGGTGGCGGCATTCAGGCTGAAGGAACGTTCAGGCTTCAGTCCCCGGTTGCCAAGCTCTACCCGGGCGGCGCCATGGTGCAACCCTGCGCTGAACAGCTCATTTGCCTGCGGAGCGCGCCAGGCCTGGGCCAGGGTCAGGCTCCAAAGCCAGCCGGACTTCAGCTCCTGCCGGAATCCCAGCGTGCCGGAGACATTACGATACTGAAGATGATACCTGACCTTCTCCTGGTTAGGCCCTTCGTAATTCGTCATATCGTAATTCCGCAGGTCTAGGCGCACGCCCCCTTCCAGCAGCCAGTTATCTTGCCGGTAGCGCTCGATGAGATACACTGCCGCATTGTAGGCCTGATAGGTCGGGATGAACACACGGTCACCGGTCCTGAACCGGTTGTCCTGCACCATACCGTCTAGTCCGATCTGTCCCTTCAGCCTGCCGATCGGCCGGTGGTCTAAATTGAGGTTCAGGGTCTGTGTTGTCAGGGTCAGGTTGAGCTGCGCTTTGCCGTTCTCCACCCGCAGCACATCATATTCCTGCCGGAAGTTCCGCTGCATACCATAGATGAGGTTCCAGACACCAAGCCGGTTGTCGGCATAGAGCTTCAGCTTCAGCAGGTCATGAGTTACTTCCTGCCTTGGTCTGCCGATCTCATAGCTGAAATCTGCCGGCACCAGGGGCCGCGGGCTCGCTACTGCGGCTTCAAGGTCCTGCCGGTTGCCGGTATGGCTGCCCCGGTAGATCCCGAGCCCGGTGTTGAACCGGCTGTAAAAGACTTCCGCACCATAATGCAGCTTCCGGTAGGCAAGTGCTGCCGCGTAGTTCAGCTCCTGCACCCCGGTATTGGCAACCCAGTAACCGGGCACCCGGTAGTTGCCGCCTTTCTTAAAGGAGCTCTGAAGCCGGAATGAAAGACCGGGCACGCTCCGGACGCCATGTTCGAGCATCAGAGAGCCCGCACCCATCCGGTTGTTGCTGAACGCCGCCAGGTTAAGCTCGCCGTTCCAGCCCGCATCATTACGCAGTGGCTGAGGTTCCACCAGTACGACACCGGCGATCGCATCGGTGCCGTAGCGCACACTGGCGGCACCCTTGATCACGCTGACACTGCCGGCGAGGAAGGGATCAATGTTCGGTGCATGCTCGCCGCCCCATTGCTGGTCTTCCTGGCGGATGCCATTGTTCAACATAACGATCCTGTTGCTGTGCAACCCATGGATCACAGGCTTGGAAATAGTGGCACCCGTACCCAGAACGCTGACCCCACTGATGCTCTGAAGCATCTCGGCCAGGACCCGTCCGCTGTTCTGGCGGAGCGCCCCTGTCGTCAGGTTGCTTTTTGTCTGCAGCACCGTCTGATGCTGCTCTTCACGCACCACCACCTCCTGGAGACTATGCTCACTGTAGGCCACCCTGATCCTGACGGAAGCATTGCCGCTTACCGTTATCTTCTCGATATGGTCTTCGTAACCTGCACCGTGCACATGGACCGTATAGGCTCCGTTACAGATGCTGTCAACGCTCACGACTCCGGCTTCGTCGGTCTCAAGGGCTTTGCCCAGCTCCTCAATATATAGCACTGCGGGGTGCACAGGACTGAAGTTGTGCGTTTCCAGAACTGCTATCCGCAGCCTGTTCCGGCAGCCATCCTGTGCCTTCAATGCGCCCGCGTACAGGCACAGGAGCATCATGCACCAGTGCAAACGCGAAATGATATTCATTAGGAATAATAAAAGGTAGTGGAGCCGAAGCTCCGGTTCATCAAATCAGCTGCAACTTATGGCAGACAGGAGGCCCCCTGAGGCTGGTGTGAACCGGCTGGCGATGTACCAGCCCGGCCTGATGAACTCTGTAACCGGTTTCATGACTTCTTTCGGAAAAGAGGACCACCGGGATAAAATGATCCTGGTGAAACGCAGGAAGTGAATAGCTGAGAAAGCTGCAGTGGTGGTGCTCGTTCTCAAAGCTGAGCTCACCATCGCGGTGGTTGCAGTGCTCCGTATCCACGTGACCGGTGAAGCCATGCACAAATTCCTTCGCCGTGCCTCCGAACAGAAGCAGAAAGGAAAACAGAAGAGTAATGACAATATTAACGCTACGCTGCAGCATCTGCACCGCAAAGATACGGCTATCAGCGTTTGAATCCTTCCCCCGGTAAATCCCCTCAAAAACAAAACAGCCGCCCCGAAAGGCGGCTGTATATAATAAATGCCGGTGTAATATCATTCAGCCATCATCGCCTCTATTGCCGCGGCTATATCTTCAGCATTAGGCTTGGAGAAATAATCGCCGTCGGTCGCATACGCGGGACGGTGTGCTTTCGCAGCCAGTGTCCTTGGCGCGACATCCAGCCAGCGGTAGCCGCCCTGCACCTCCATGACCTGCTGGAACATATAGGCTGAGGCGCCGCCCGGCACATCCTCATCAATAAAGATGATCCTGTTAGTCTTTTTCAGCGACTCGACGATCATATGGTTGATATCGAACGGCAACAGCGTGCGCACATCCACGACCTCGCAGGAAATGCCCTGGGGCTCCAGGTAGCTGGTGATGGCTTCTTCGATCACGCGCAGGGTAGACCCGTAGGAAACGATCGTGATATCCGATCCTTCGCGGATGATCTCGGGAATGCCGAACGGAATATTAAAATACTCGAGGTTGGACGGCAGCTTTTCCTTAAGCCGATAGCCGTTCAGACATTCGATGACGATGCCCGGCTCATCGCTCTGGAGCAGCGTATTGTACATACCGGCCGCCTGCGTCATATTCCTGGGCACGCAGAGGTACATGCCCCGGATGCTGTTCAGGATCATGCCGATCGGCGAGCCGCTGTGCCAGATGCCTTCCAGCCTGTGTCCGCGCGTCCTGACGATCAGGGGACATTTCTGTCCGCCGCGGGTCCGGTACTGGAGCGTCGCCACATCGTCGCTCAGCGGCTGAAGGGCGTACAACAGATAGTCGAGATACTGGATCTCTGCAATCGGCCGCAGTCCGCGCATGGCCATACCGATGCCCTGTCCGATGATCGAGGCTTCGCGGATGCCTGTATCGAAGATCCGGCCTTCGCCATATTTCTCCTGCAGTCCGGCAAAGCCCTGGTTCACATCTCCGATCCTGCCGAGGTCCTCACCGAAGGCGAACACCGCCGGGTTGCGGGCGAAGATGAGATCAAAGTATTTGTTCAGCACTTCGTACCCGTTCAGCACCGGCGCATCCGCTGCGAACTGGGCAGGGTTTTCCTTCACCTTCATGGCCGACAATGCCGATTCCGAATGAAGATGGGAGCTGAACTTCTGGTAGTTTTCTTCCTTAAGCTGCTCATAGAACCGGCGCAGTCCGCGTACGGCATCAGAGTTTCCGCTGCCGGCAAGTCCCAGCACTTTCCCTACTGTCTGCATCACATCCTTGCGGATGGGTTCTTTAATGCTTCCGAGCTGCTGCACCAGGCGGGCAATAGCTTCCGACTGCGGGCCACCTTCAAAGACTACCTGGTTGCAAAGCCCGGTTGCCTGCTGCACCTGCTGCTTTATGGGGTTGATGAACTTATCCCAGGCGCGCTGCTTCGCGTTTCGCGCTTCCTGCCTTGCTTCTTCCTCGATGGCTTCCAGCTCTTCATTGTTGGCAATCTCGTTTTCAATGAGGAACTCCCTCATCTTCGCGATACAGTCATATTCCTTCTCCCACTCCAGGCGCTCCTTGCTCTTGTAGCGCTCGTGCGACCCTGAGGTGGAGTGTCCCTGCGGCTGGGTCACTTCCTGCACATGGAAGATAGCCGGCACGTGCGTTTCCCGCACCTTGTCTATCCCGATCTGGATGGTCTGCATCAGTCCGGCATAGTCCCAGCCTTTAACGGTATAGATATTGAGCCCTCCTTTGCGGCTGTCATACTGCATGCCGGCAAGCGCATCGGAGATCGAGTTTTTTGTTGTCTGGTATTTTCTGGGTACCGAGATTCCGTAGCCATCGTCCCATACGAAGATGGCCAGGGGCACCTGGAGCACACCGGCGGCATTCACCGTCTCCCAGAACAATCCTTCCGAGGTAGACGCATCGCCGATGGTACAGAAAACGACCTCATTTCCCTTCCGGGTAAACTTTTCAAACCCTGTTTTCAGCTCCGGAACCTGGCGGTAGCACTTGGAGGCAAACGCCAGTCCCAATGCCCTTACCATTTGCCCGGCGGTGGGGGAGATGTCGCTGGAAGATTGCGGAGACTGCGTCAGGTCTTTCCAGTTGCCCTCGTCATCAAGCCAGCGGGTACCATAGTGGCCGTTCATCATTCTGCCGCCGGTTGCGGGTTCTTCCTGGATATCGGGGTTTGCGTAAAGCTGGGCGAAGAATTGCTCTATCGTAGCCATACCCGTAGCGAACATCAGCGTCTGATCACGGTAATACCCGCTACGGATGTCCCCAGGCTTCATGGTCTTGGCGGCAGCGATCTGCGCCAGCTCCTTGCCATCACCGAAGATGCCGAATTTAGCCTTGCCGGTAAGCACCTCGCGGCGACCGATAAGACTGGCTTCCCTGCTGGCAACTGCCATTCTGAAATCGTTCAGTACTTCTTCCTTGAACTCATCAAAGGATAAACGTCCGTTATTCTGATAAACCTGGTCCTGGGTAAGCATATTATAGTTTCCCGATATAGTTTAATTACAAAGGTAATAGCTTAGGGCTGAAGATGGAAGAAACGGGGCAATTATGAGCACGACGATCCGTTTCAGCCATCCCGGCAGACATTGATATTGAAATACAGGGCAATGGCGGATCGGCATTTAGTCGCCGGTAGGCTGTATTTCACTGGTCTCCACCATCAGCATCACGGTTTTTTTCGGCGCTCTCGGGCGGTGCCTGATCCCCCTTGTGATGGTAACGCCCTGGCCTGGGTTCAGCTCTATGGTGCGGTCTTCAAGGTCAATGAGGAGCTGTCCTTCCACCACATAGAAAAACTCATCGTCGCGCTCATGCTTGTGCCAGTGATACTCGCCCTCGACAATGCCCAGCCGCACCACGCTGTCATTGACACGGGTCAGGGTCTGGTTCCACCATTTGTCTGTACAGGCTGCCACGATCTCCGGAACATCAATCTTTTCAAGGTGCTGATATTTTACATCGAGCAGGGTGACGTAGTCGTATTGCTTTTCCATGAGCATAATTTTAAATCAAGATAGCATAATTCAGGCAGTGCTTTGGCCTCTCTGACAACGGTGAAGCAAAGCCATGCCGGTGCCGGCAACCGCGATGGAAGGGCAATGCATCGGACAGGTACTGCATTTCACGGGCGTGAAACCCTTTTTGGGAAAGGTGAAAGAACAACGCAATGCAATGGAAAAGCCGTTCAGCATCCCGGACGGGACGACAAGCGGAATGGAAGGCAGGAGTATAACCCTGGAAACGGCGATCACCGGCCTGTAAGCCAGGGTCATCACCACGATTATCCCGGACAGGGCTGTCTTTGTCTGTTCCACAACCCTGGAAGGCACGGGCATCGGCCGGTTTGCCGCTTCCAGGACCATGTCTGAACCTAACAGGGTTTTGTCTGCCGCTTCCAGGGTTATGATTACGGCTGACAGGGTTGTGTCTGCCCCTTCCAGGGCTGTGTTTGCCTGTCACAGGGTTATGTTTGCCGGCAACAGGGTTGTATTTATCTCTTCCAGGGCTATGTTTGCGGCTTCCAAAACCCCGGAAGCGACGAACATGCCGGTGACAGCCGCTGCTATGATGGAGATGGAGCGTTCCAGCCTCTTACGGGTGGCTGCCAGGATTCTTCGCATCCCTCTCACTGCGCTGCACACTAATTAGACAACGGTATGGCAGATCCGGACCTGCTTTTTTATCAGCCGCATATTGCCTGAAGCCTCAACCCAGCCGACATTAAATAAAGTGTTGGCGTAAGTCCGGTTTCAGACGACAGTTCCCGGGGCAGACGTTCAGTTGCTTATGCTGCCGGAACCGGTATTACTCGTCGTCCTTTGCCGGAGACAGTTTGGCGGGAACCTGGATGCTATGGAATATTATGAAATATTTGTACGTTTATCACTCATTCCAAAAACTGTATATAATATGAGAAAGCTCCTTCTTCTCCTCCTGGCCGCCCACGTGCTCATTTCTTCCTGCAACAAACCGGAAGACACCGCGGTGCCGGATAATACCCGTCAGACTCCCGCCTTCAGGCAGGCAAAACCTTTTTCGGGCACTATTACCTTCACGCAAAGCCAGACCGATGACCTCAGCTGCAACTGCACCGGTTATATTGATAACGGCACCTTTAACGGAAGCGGAAACTTTGCGCATCTGGGGCTCACCACCTCGAAGATCAAGCCCTGTATCCAGGTAGACCCGGACGGAATCTATGTAGGGTATGAATGTGCCTCGCTGACGGCTGCAAACGGCGATGTGCTGAACCTGAATGTGCAGCCATATAAGCTGTACTTCACGCCGGCCGGACTCGTGGCGACGATACACGTGCTGTTCGACGGAGGCACAGGGCGTTTCAGCAATGCGACCGGCAGCTTTGACGCCGATCTTGCCATTGACTATGCAAATGTTGCGACCCTGACTGTTACGGCGGGTTCTATTAACTATTAATCATTCATGTTCCAGATGCCCCGGCCGGAAATGCCGGGGCATTTTGTTTGTCCGGATAAAATACCTGCGGCCCGGATCCCGGATGCGGCAACTTCCCCAAGTGCGCCCTATTTTTACACCCCATACCCAAAATGGATCATGTTTATTGAACCTCAACGTAATGCGCATTCACGCGGCTGGATGGAAGTCATCTGCGGCTCTATGTTTTCCGGAAAGACGGAAGAGCTTATCCGCAGGCTGAAACGGGCGCAGATAGCGAATCAGAAGGTTGAGATATTCAAGCCGGCCATTGATACCCGCTACGACCCGAACGATATCGTGAGCCATGATTCGTCGCGGATCCGTTCGACTCCCGTGCAGAACAGCCATAATATATTACTGCTTTCTTCTGACGTAGATGTGATCGGAATTGACGAGGCACAGTTTTTTGATATTGATCTGGCAGAGGTGGCCGAGCAACTGGCAGTCAAAGGGATCAGGGTGATCATTGCCGGACTGGACATGGATTATACAGGCAAGCCCTTCGGACCCATACCAGGGTTGCTCGCGAAAGCCGAATACATCACCAAGCTGCATGCCATCTGTGTCAGATGCGGCGATATCGCCAGCTTCTCGTACAGAAGGACACTGATAGACGACCAGATACTGCTTGGCGAAAAAGATGTGTACGAGCCCAGATGCCGCAGCTGTTTTTACAAGACCTAAACCGAGATCGCCATGAAAGGAAAACAGATCCGAATCAGCAGACAGAAGAAGACCAAACAGATTATCCTGGCACCCAAGACACCTGCCGAGCGGGCGGAGCTCGATAAGAATGTGGTTGATTTGGTATTGCGCCTGCTTTATGAGAACGCCGATAAAAATTCCCTGGACCTCCAGAAGGATGTGCTGGAGAAATCGCGGATCGTGCTGCCCAGGAGCGAGCAGCAGCGGCTTTGGGATGTGCTGACCAGCTCCGGCTGGGTGAGCCCGACGATCGGCTTTGGCAAGGCAGGAAAGCTGGAACTGACGAAGGCTGGTTTCCTGATGATGAGCCAGTTTGGCGGCTACAGCCAGTACCTGGCAACGGTGCAGAACAGCGGACAGCCTCAGACCATCATCCTCCCCATCCAGATAGAGAGCGAAGAAAGCCCGGTAGCGGAGCAGATCGCCAAAAAAGCCGGTTGATAAACTCGTTGTTGCGACTGAGGGATTATCCACTATTTTTGCCTCATGCGTCAAATCTTCGGCTGGAGATCCATACTTGCCGTCGTCACCTTATTTCAGGTTTACCAGAGCAAAGGACAGACAGACCATGTCTGGACCCTGCAGCGCGCCGTGCAGTATGCACAGGAGCATAACATTTCTATAAGACAAAATGAACTGAACAAACGGCTTGCCGAGCTCGCATTGCAGCAAAGCAGGCTGGCGCAGATCCCTAACCTGAATGTAACCACTGCTTACGGACGCAGCTACGGACGTTCGGTAGACCCGACGACGAACCAGTTTGTGCGGGGGTCCTACGACTTCCTGAGTGCTTCCGGAAGTGCAGACGTGCTGCTTTTCGGCTGGTTTCAGCGCCGTTATAATATCGAGCGCAGCAGGTATGCCCTGGAGGCAGCCAAGGCGGACCTGGACCAGCTCCAGGATGACGTGTCGCTGAACGTGGCTACCGGCTACCTGCGGGCACTCCTTGCCAAGGAGCAAATAAGGGTGAGCGAGAAGCAGGTGGAGCTATCGAAGGCGCAGCTGGACCAGACAAGGCAGTTTGTAAGGGCGGGGCGGCTGCCGGAGCTCAACGCCGCCCAGCTGGAGTCTCAGCTGGCAAGCGACAGCGCCACACTGATCAATTCGATTTCCAGCTATAACAGCTCGATACTGGATATCCGGGCGTTGCTGAACCTTGATTTCACGGTGCCTTTCGAGATCGAGGCACCGAAGATCAGCATTGAAGACCAGCTGAACCTGGCGGCTATGAACCCGGAAATGATCTTTGCCGAAGCAGCGCGTCATTTCGGGGCTATCAAAGGCAGCGAGTACCGTATCCTGGCGGCACAGAAAGGCGTGCAGACCGCAAAGGCAGGGCTGCTGCCAACCCTGGGGCTGAATGCACAGTTCGGGACCAACTACGCCACCACCTATACAGAGATCGTCAATGCCCGCCCTACGGGACCGCAGCAGACGCCCGCTTTTATCCAGCTGGGAGATACAACCCGTTACCCGGTATATCAGCTGGGGTTCGAATATGAGACAAGGAGAATACCCCTGGGCGCTCAGCTGGACAACAATTTCCGGCAGACCATATCCCTGGGCGTAAACATACCGGTATTCAATGGCTGGCAGGCTCAGTATAATCTGCGCCAGGCTAGGATCAACCTGCTGACCAATGAGCTGAACCGGGATCAGGCGACGCTGAAACTGAAGCAGGATGTGTACAAAGCCTATAACGAGGCGCTGAACGCCATCCAGAAATATCAGGCGGCGAGGCGCGCGGTGGAAGCGGCCAGAAGGGCATATGAGTTCGCAGACAAACGCTACCAGCTTGGACTGACCAACACGGTGGAGTACCTGACCACCCAGAATAACCAGTTTATATCAGAATCAAACCTGCTCAGCGCGAAATATGATCTTATCTTCAGACTGAAGGTTATTGATTATTATCTGGGGAAGGAATTAAAAATGTAACGAATGGCCACATTTAAAGAGGTGTTGCTCGAAGCCACGCGGGAAGCCGGAAGCATTATCCAGGAATATTTTCAGGGTAGCTTCAAGGTAGGCAACAAGGAAGGAATCAACAACCTGGTTACCGAAGTAGACACCCGGGCGGAAACAAAGATCATCGAGGTGATCCAGAAGCATTATCCGGACCATTTCATTATCAGCGAGGAAGTAGGGGAGCTCTCTACCGATTCTGCCTACAAATGGATCATTGACCCGATAGACGGTACCGTGAACTTCGCCCATGGCATTCCCATCTGCTGTGTGAGCATTGCGCTGATCAAGGACGATGCCCCGATCATGGGGGCGGTGTATAACCCGATGATGAACGAGCTGTTCTTTGCCGAAAAAGGCAAGGGAGCCTTCCTCAACGATGTGCCCATCAGTGTATCCGCCAAATCTGATTTCCGTAAAGCCTGCCTGGTGACCGGATTTCCCTATAAATGGCCGGATTCTACGGAGCACCCGATCAAGGTATTCGAGCGCTTCATCCTGCAGGGGCTGCCCGTCCGCAGGCTCGGATCTGCCGCCATTGACCTTTGCTGGGTTGCCTGCGGGAGGTTTGATGGCTTCTGGGAGTATAACCTGAGTCCCTGGGACATCGCAGCCGGATATCTTCTGGTAGAGGAAGCCGGAGGCAAGATCACAAACTTCAATGGCGACCCTTACAGCGTCTTCGACCGGCAGACCCTTGCGACCAACGGGCTTATCCACGACGAGATGCTGGATATTATCAAGAACAAAAAATAAACTGCAAAGCAAAAAATGAACGAGAACCGGACGGAAATAGGAAGCCTGGGCGAATTCGGACTGATTGACCACCTGACCAGGAATAATGAGACCGTACAGGCAGGAACCCTGCTCAGCATCGGTGATGACGGCGCCGTAATTGATCATTTCGGCAAACAGACCGTCATTTCGACCGACATGCTGGTAGAAGGCGTTCATTTTGACCTGATGTACACGCCGCTGAAGCACCTGGGCTATAAGTCCGTTGCCGTGAATGTTTCGGACATAGCGGCCATGATGGCGACGCCAACGCATATTACGCTCAGCATCGGCATCTCGAACCGGTTTTCGGTGGAAGCGCTGGATGAGTTTTATACCGGTGTTTATGCCGCCTGCGAGCAGTATAACATAGACCTGGTAGGCGGTGATACCACCAGCTCGTCCAGCGGAATGATCATCAGCATCACTGCCATCGGCGAGGTGACGCCGGATCAGTTCGTTACACGCAGCGGCGCCCGCAAGCATGATCTGATCTGTGTATCCGGCTACCTCGGCGGTGCTTACCTCGGGCTGCAGCTCCTGGAGCGGGAAAAGCGGATCTTCCTCGAAAACCCGAGCATCCAGCCGGACCTGCAGCAGCGAAGCCATATAGTAGGACGGATACTAAAACCGGAGGCCAGAACGGATATCATGGAGTGGCTGAACGAGCAGGGAATAAAGCCGACCAGCATGATAGACGTCAGCGACGGGCTAAGTTCCGAGCTGCTGCACATCTGCAGGCAAAGCAGGTGCGGATGCGTGATCCATGAAGAAAAACTGCCTGTTCATGACGAGTCGAGAGAAGTTGCCATGGAGTTCGGTGTAGACCCGACGATGTGCGCGCTGAACGGCGGCGAGGACTATGAGCTCCTGTTTACCATACCGCAGGCGGACTACGACAAGATCACCGCTCATGAAGGCATCAGCGTGATCGGTTATATCACGGAGGAGGAAGAAGGCGCGCACCTGATCACCAGATCCAACAATAAGCACGCGCTGGTAGCCCAGGGCTGGAATGCATTCGGCGATCAAAAAAACGCCAACTAGTTGGCTTCCTTAATAATTTTTGTATTTTAGGCTAAAATATTATTGTTAGATGAAGCTTTGGAAGCATACCCTTTTTACAGCAGTTGCCTTTTTCGGAGTTACCGGTACCGTACTTTATACATCCTGTGAAAAAGACACCTGCCAGGATCTGGTCTGCCGCAATGGTGGTTCCTGTTCTGAAGGATATTGCCGCTGCCAGCCCGGATATGAAGGAACTGAATGTGAACAGATGGCCGGCAGCAAATTTATTGGCAGATGGATCGGCAACTATACCTGTCCGGCAACAAGTCCGCTTAAGGACACGGTAGAGATCTGGTTTGACCAGCAGCCAAACAAGCTGAAGTTTGTACAATACAGCCGGAAGGGCGATACACTCACTGGTACTGCTGTTAAGAGCGCGGATGTGAATGTGTCTGCAGCCAGGGAGATAGAGTTTGGAACACAGTCGTCCGGTGCATACAGGAAGTATACGAAGGCAACCATTCAGGATGCTAAGCTTACCCTGTTCCTGGATGAAGTGTTTGACGTGAATACCGGACAGAAGAAGACCTGCAACTTTATAGGGTTTAAATAACTGGTAAAGGTGATAAAAAAGCCGGCTCAGGGAGCCGGCTTTTTTTATCCTGGTAAACTTCGGGAGCACCTTCAATGATCTCACCAAAAGGCGTATTTAGGCTGACTGACCCATCTGGTCTTGAACTTAATCCGGTAACTCCTTTGATCCGTATTTGGATTTTCCTATAGTTGCCACCTGGATGTACAATATAGTCGTACTTAAGGTTTCCTTTGGAAAAGTAATATCTCAAGTCGATCCCGGGGTAGATTTCCCTGTACATCACCTCACCGAAGCTGGTTACGTCCCGTACGTTACGCCGCATATTATAGAAATGCTCTTTCATACTCCCCGGGTAGCTGCTTTCTACTTTCCCCGGTACACTGTTGACCCACTCCAGATCCAGGCGCTGAACAAAGACCTTTTTTTCAACGTTACTTTCCTCCCATGGAAAAAGGACTATTTGATTCTGGCTGTTCACAGATTTGTAGAGCTGGTAGGAGATGCCGTCCGGTTTCAGATAAAAAGCAAAATTTGGGGTCGTTCCATAATAGAGTATATCATTACGTGGCCGACCATCCTGGTCTATTAGCTGACCTTTGTTTTGATGGAAGCTAAGGATATCGGAGTTATGTTTGTTAGCAACAGAATCGAAAGAAAACCAGTAAATGAGGACGGCAAGATTGAAGAAGAATCGAAGCGACATAAACTAGATTTCCTTTTAAAGTTAATCAATATGTCATGTATTGGTACACCAATTAGGGTGTACGAGGATTTCCTTTTTGGTGTTTCCTTCGTTTCACAATAATTTGTTTCCGGAATGCGAAGGTTATTGTCAGGGATTTTGATCGTCCTGGGCTTCGGCTGTTATGGACAGGAACATCAGGCAGGTGCTGGTTTCGGCATTGAAGCCAACCTGCTCTCCGGCAAAATCCTGAAGCACACTGTTAACTTCCGGGCGCCGGTGCCAGACCGCACCACCGGCGCCGAGGTAAATCTTATCTGGCAAACCTGGGGAAAGAAACCCTGGCAGCAGCGCAGGCATTACCCAGTGATCGGTGTCGGCTTCAGCTACCTGAATTTTGGGATTGACTCTATTTATGGTCGGGGCGTAGGCGTTTACCCGACGCTACAGCTTCCGCTGCTTCGGGCAGGTAAGTTTGAATGGACGCTCAAGCTGGGCTGCGGCCTTGGTTTCGTGACCAGACATTATGAGCGGGTTCCTTCCTGGGATACGATCAATAATGCGGTATCAACCCATATCAACAACTATACGCTCTTTGCCACTCATTTCCGTTACCGCATCAACGAGCATTGGGACGTACAGGTCGGCGGGCAGTTTTCGCATATGAGCAACGCATCGCTGCGCATTCCGAACCTGGGCATCAATGTATATGGTATCCAGGCAGGGGTACGCTATTTTCCGGTTAGCTCCCGTCCCTCCAAGATCAAATATAAGCTCCCTCCTGTGCGCAATCCATGGGGGGTTCAGGTCCGGGCCGGGATAGCCGGTAATGAGATGGGTGTACCCGATGGTCCTCTTTACCCGGTTTTTCTATTGTCAGGCCACCTGATGAAACAATACCTGGGAATGAACCGGGTCTTTATCGGTCTGGACTATTCCTATCACAAGGGCATCGAGGCGTTCCTGAAAAACAACGAGATACATCCGGGGTCGGAGCGCCGGTACAGCTGGAAAAGCAGTATTTATGTGGGCAATGAATTTCTGATCGGCAGGGTGGGGATCGTCGTACAGGCTGGTTATTATATTCATAATGCTTACCTGCGGCTGGATCCGTATTATCAGAAGATCGGTGGTAACATATACCTGCTGCAGCGCGAAAAAGGGCCGTTAAAAGAACTATATACCTCCTTGCTGCTGAAAACCCATAAGACACAGGCAGAACTTGCCGAGCTCGGGATAGGAATGGGATTTTAGATCACGGCTCTATGGCACGGAACGCCTTCCCGAAATATTGGGGCAAATCACCCGCCGTCAGAGACTCCATAGAATGATCAGCAAGGGCGAGGTCTGCCGCCGCCCCATGAATGTAGACACCCAGCATCGCCGCCTGAGGTGGATTATAACCCTGGGCTATTAACCCGGTTATCAGTCCGGTAAGCACATCTCCGGTACCGCCTGCGGCGAGTCCGGCATTGCCCGTCAGATTGTACCAGCATTCTCCTGAAGGCGTAACCGTAACGGTATGCCTGTCTTTAAGCACAATGGTGATATTATATTTCATGGCCTCCAGCCTCGCCAGTTCCACTTTAGCGATACTGTCCCGGGTAACGCCGAAAAGTCGCTCGAATTCTTTCGGATGGGGTGTAAGGACACTGCCGGCAGGCACCAGGTGCATCAGCTCTTTATTCTGTGCAATCAGATTCAGTGCATCCGCATCGATCACCAGTGGCTGGCGGTACAAAGACAAAAAGGTTTCAAATGCCTTCGCTACCGGTGCGGACGTGCTCATTCCCGGTCCAATACCAATGGCGGATACGTTTTCAACGACCGGGATATGCTCCAGGAACTGTTCTCCGCTGGTGAGGCAGGTCGCCTCCGGTACCGTATTCTGGATAATTTCATAGCCGCACGCGGGGAGGATCGTCTGGACTTTTCCTGCGCCGGACCTTACTGCCGATGCTACACTTAAGGCTATAGCACCGATCATCCCATAGCTGCCACCGATCAGCAACGCCGTTCCATAGGTTCCTTTGTGGGAGAAAGGTTTACGCTTTCGGAAAAACACGCTGACAGTATCCCGATCAACGGTCTGATAAATTGAAGGTGTGGACTGTATATACTCCTGGCTCAGTCCGATATCCAGAATATGGATACGACCGGCAAAACCACCGGTTTCAGGATGCAGGAAACTCCGTTTGAGAAACTGGAAGGTCAGCGTGTGATCTGCCTGGAAGATCGTATTGTTGCCTGGCAAAATGGTATCAGATGCCAGTCCGCTGGGTGTGTCAACTGAGATTTTCCGGTTCGGTAATGTATTTAGGTGTCGCACAAAATCAGCAACCCATCCTGTAAGTGGTCGGTTAAGCCCTGTACCGTATAGAGCGTCAATGATCACGATATGAGGTGCAATGTCGGCTATAAACGTATGTTGAGGTACCACGGAAACCAAAGAAGCATCAAGCTGCAGCAGCCGCCGGTAATTAAGCTCGCAGTCGGCAGTGCGCGGTTCAGGTGATTCAAGCAGGAATGCTTTTGCGGCAATGCCCTGCCTGTGAAGCAGACGTGTTATCGCGAGCCCATCCCCCCCGTTATTGCCATTCCCGCAAACAACGATGTAAAGCGTAGAGGAAGGGAACTCTTCAGTCAGCCAGCTTACGCATTGAGCGGCGGCTTTCTCCATCAGTAAGTCAGAGGAGATTCCTCCGGCACGAACAGTGAATTGATCGCAGGACCTTATTTGGCTGGCTGAGAACAGCTTCATCTGCCAAATATAAGTATTCGGGATGTTGCATTGGAACATCGACGTTTTGGTAGCACTCTTCTGCGCTCCTTATTATCTTCGCACTCCATGAAGCGCGCCGAACTCGTAAAAAATGTTTACAACAAGAAATCAGTATTGTGTGTAGGGTTGGACACAGACCTGAAAAAGATACCGCCACATCTCCTGGAAGAGGAAGACCCGGCATTTGCATTTAATAAGGCAATTATCGATGCAACCAGAGATTATGCTGTCGCCTACAAGGTAAACACGGCTTTTTACGAGGCCCAAGGTATCAGTGGCTGGGTCACCATGCAAAAGACATTGGCGTATATTCCCGATGATATTTTCACGATTGCCGATGCTAAAAGGGGAGACATCGGAAATACGTCAGAGCAATATGCGCGAACTTTTTTTGAAACCTATCCCTACGATAGCGTGACTGTGGCACCTTATATGGGAGAGGACAGCGTAAAGCCATTCCTCGGGTTCGAGGGGAAATGGGCAATAGTACTGGGATTAACCTCTAATGCCGGGAGCCGGGATTTCCAGCTTCAGATCTCCGGCGAGGAATTTTTATATGAAAAGGTGCTTCGCACCGTTGCGGGATGGGGTAGTGCGGACAATACCATGTTTGTAATCGGAGCCACCAGGGAAGAACAGCTCAGACATGTCCGTCAGTTACTGCCCGATCATTTCTTTCTGATACCCGGTGTCGGGGCACAGGGCGGCGATGTGCCGACTGTTTGCCGTAATACAATGAACACGGAGGCGGGCATTCTAATCAATGTATCACGAGGTATCATTTATGCTGCTTCCGACTTTGATTTTGCAGAAAAGGCAAGCCGGGCCGCAGAACGTTACCAGCGGGAAATGGCAGAATATCTCTAGTATTTCATAATTTGTAGGGTCTTTCGGAGGTCAAACTCCACAAAACCTTACCTCATGAACGAAATGCTGCTCCAGTTTATCTGGCAGTACAGTCTGTACCGCCCTAATGAACTGTATACGACCGCCGGCGAACCACTGACCATTATTTTTCCGGGGAAACGAAACAGGGACTCAGGTCCTGATTTTTCCGAGGCGAGAATCCGAATCGGATCAACCACCCTTGTCGGTAATATTGAGCTGCATAACAAAATAAGTGACTGGGACCGGCACGGACACCAGGCGGATCCTTCCTACCAGAATATTATCCTGCATGTTGTGTTCCGCGATGACCGAAACTACAAACGTCCGGATTTTCCGGTCCTGGAACTTGGTCCGGCGATACCGGCATATGTCATTGACCAGTACACCAACCTTATACAGACAACCAGGCCAATTGCCTGTGCCCGGCAGGTTAGCGGTATTCCGGCAATTGTCCGGGAAAGCTGGCTGAACCGTTTGCTCGCAGAGCGCTGGGAACAGAAACTGGAGGAATGGAAAGATCAGCTCAGGCAGTCGGCCGGCGACTGGAGCCTTCTTTTATATTGGCGGCTTGCTGCCAACTTTGGCTTCAAAGTGAACGCAGTTCCGTTTCTTATGCTTGCCCAATCAATACCGTTGACCGTACTTGCCAGGCATAAGGACAATCTGATGCAGATAGAAGCCCTGCTGTTCGGACAAGCGGGCATGCTCGAAGCAGACTTCGAAGATCCGTACCCCATGGCGCTGCAAACGGAATACCGCTACCTGAAGCGGAAATATAACCTGGTTCCCATCGTAGGGCATCTCTGGAAATTCCTCCGGATGCGTCCTGCAAATTTCCCTACCGTCAGGATTGCGCAGTTTGCAGCACTGATCCACAGATCGGTGCACCTGTTCGCCCAGGTTACAAGCACTTATGAAGTTGCCGCCATTCGGGAACTTTTGCAGGTTACAGCAAGCAGCTATTGGGACAACCATTTCCATTTCGGAGAACAGGCAGCCCGATCAGGTCCTAAATCTCTTGGAAATACCAGTGCAGATAATATCATAATCAATACGATCGCCCCGTTGCAGTTTCTTTATGCGCACTATCACGGACAGCAAATTGATCAGGAACGTGCCCTGCAGCTGCTGTCATTGGTAAGTCCTGAGGAAAACAACATCATTGAAACCTGGGAGGAGGCAGGGTGGAAACCACAGAACGCCCTGCAGTCGCAGGCGATGCTGCAGCTTTTTCACCAGTATTGCGAACCGAAGAGATGCCTTGAGTGTGCCCTTGGTCTGAATATCATCAGGTCAAGACCAGCCAAATGACACCGACTTACGGATTTCCTCATGGAGACTCAGGTATACAGGGCAGGTCAATGCCGCATGCTCCAGGATTTTTTGCTCTTTTTCAGAATAGGTCTGATTCTCCGGAAATTTCATATAGACCTTTATCTCGGCAATTCTCCGCGGATTAGCTGCCATAATTTTTTCTACATCGCAGGCAAGTCCTTCTATACGAATTCCGTGTGTACGGGCTGCTATCCCCATTATTGTGCACATACAGGAGGCCAACGCTGTAGCAACGAGGTCTGAGGGTGAAAATCTTTCGCCAAGTCCCTCGTTGTCAACCGGGGCATCTGTTTCTATTTTAGTTCCTGACTTTAAATGCGTTGCAACGGTTCTAAGAGAACCCTCATATACTACCCTGGCCGTCATGGTCTGATTTTCGTTAAAATTAAATAATGATTGAACACACGAGCTGGAAAATAACTAAATTACACTATAACAGTTAAGCTCAAACAAGTTAAATAATATGAACAGGCAGATCAGGACCGGACTATTGATGTGTTGCTTCTTCAGTATTGGTTCAGCGGCTACTGGTCAGACTACAGATCAGCCTGTCCGGCCGGTCGACACGGCTGCACCGGCAGCCATTCAACTTCCGGTTCCTGTAAAGCCGGCGCCGGTGGTCCGTCCAAAGAAACCCCAGCCGATTACCAAAGAACTGAGCGCCGGTATCAGGCTTAACACTGATGGCTGGACGGTGTTTGCGGAACGTGGCAAATCGATTTACGAGGACAGCAAGACCAGTGATAAGTTTTATAATCTTAGACTTTTTCAACTGGAAATCAGCGAACATAAACACGCCAAGGAACATAAGGAAAACTACGCAA